>Ga0315273_10013403_pt1 | contig 10532 bp, 13 predicted proteins | sample YL17G02_0_MG_FD_205753 | JGI IMG/M metagenome (GOLD analysis project Ga0315273, IMG submission 205753) | Sediment microbial communities from Yellowstone Lake, YNP, Wyoming, USA - YL17G02_0 | ecosystem: Environmental > Aquatic > Freshwater > Lake > Sediment | place: USA: Wyoming | collected... | reverse complement strand
TACTCACCCCCGTAAATATGCAACTCTCTAGTGTAGTATACACTATGAGTGTAGAAAAAATCAAAGAAATTAGAATGCGATCGGGCGTCGGGATGGATGCTTGTCGTAAAGCGCTTGAAGAGTCAGGTGGCGATGTGGAGCAAGCGCTGGAGTTGCTCAAGAAGCGCGGCATCATCAAGGCTGCCGAACGGGCGGGGCGACTTGCGACCGAAGGCAAGGTGTTTTCCTACAACCACAGTGATGGGAAGATCGTTGCTGTGGTTGAAATCAATTGCGAGACGGACTTTGCAGCGAAATCTGTTGACTTCAAACAATTCGCTGATTTGGTGCTGTTTCAAATCGTAGCGACATCCCCGTTGGCAGTGCGTGAACAACAGGTTCCCTTAGAAGCGTGGGAAGCCCAAGAAGCTGTGTTTAGGGCTCAGATTCCTGTGGATGTTCCAGAGGATCGGAAACAGAAGATTTTCTCGGGCAAGTATATGAAATGGTGTTCCGAGGTCTGCCTCTTGGGCCAGGAATCGGTGGCCATGCCAGGTAAGACCATCGAACAAATTCAAGTAGAATTAAGCGCCAAGCTTGGCGAAAAGGTTAATATCCGACGATTCATTCGGTGGGAAATCGGTGAGGGTTTGTGATGTCAATTTCAGAAATTAAAGGGAAGACTGTTCCGGTTAAGTTGTGGGTGCCAATTCATGACAACAAATCACAAAGATTCTAAAACAGAATTTCAAGAATGGATTGTGAGAAGAGTACGTGAAGTCGAGTCGCACATATCTATGTACGACATTCTTACTAGTAATAATATTGACATTCCAGAAGAACGAACTGATTTTCAAATAAGTTGTCCGCTTCCTGGACATGGCCCTGACAATCGACCATCTGCTCGTTACTACGGATCTGGTCAGAGGCCCCACTTTTTTTGTTTCAAGTGCAAAGTTCGACTGGACTCAATAAATTTATATGCGAAATTTCGTGGACTAAGGTTCATGGATGCGTTGGCGGATCTTGAGAAAAGATTCCGAATCAAAATACCGCGCAGACCAGAAGGTCCAGAAATTGTTGAACCTTCTGAACGAAAATCTGAGTACGTTTCTGATAAGTGGAGTGATGTTCCGAGAGTTTTAGCGATTCTCGAGAAAAAACTCATTTCAATTCGTGATCGTTGTGGTATGTCAGACTATGTCAAGTTTTGCCGTCTTATTGACTCTGTTCAATATGACTATGATAAAACTCAGGTCTCTACCCCAGAAATGGTGTCAGTTCTAATGAGAGCCATATCTATGGTGAACGACATAACTGCTCTTCCAGAAAATCTGAACGTTGTGAGTACAGATGCTGATCCACCCGGTTGATTATATCATAGACCTTAGTACCGGTGAAGAACTGAAAATTGCAGAATTTGATCCTGAACGCATCCCGGAAATGAACGATCCGGAAGTGATTATTGCGTCAGCTGATGTTCTTGATCGTTGCACAAGAGCTTCGCGTGAAGCACTTGAATCAGCGAAACGAGGTTACGACACTGAACTGAAGTCACTTTTGAAGACTCCTCCTGTCGGAGCGTTATTGAAGATTTCATCACCTTTATGCTCAGAGCGGTGGTCGTGCTCCATGTACAACAAAACGGAGTGTTCCACTAAAAATATTTCACGACAGGGTGGTGCATTCCCAGAGTGTTGGGAAGCCGAAGCTAATATATCTATAAAGTTTCCTACAGATATCATTGAAGCATCCCGTGCTTTAAGAACGGCTGTTGTTCATGTATGGCGTCACGGTACATACGCGATCATAGTAGGAAAATAAGCTTTTTTTATATATTTCGAGCGTGGATCTTCTTCGAATAGCTGCTCGTATATCTTCTGTCCCACTTGAGTCCGGGACTAGACATAAGGATAAAGGTAATAAATTCAGTTTATCTGAGTTTAAGAATCTAAGTTCTATTCGTGAAATGGATGATTATGCTAATGAAAGGTTAGAAAGGCTTGGGGAAGGGTCATCTAGAAGATGTTATGTTTTGAGCGGATCAAAGGTATTGAAGATATCCAAAAGATTTCGTGGTATTGAAACTGGCGGTGCAGGAATTGCTCAAAACAAAGCAGAAGTTGACGTTTATACAAATCCAAAGACGAAGCCTATTTGCGCTAAAATTTTCGATTTTGACCCTGAATTTAGATGGGTGATATCTGAACTGGTTAGACCTATCACCAGTCATTCTGAATTCGAATCAAAAATGGGCGTTAAAACTAGAGACTTTTTTTTGATTGCTAGATTAATTGAAAGAAATTTTTCCGTCGATGAAATTTGCCGTGAAATCATCGAGGTACAGTCTCATGATATTGACGATCGTGATAAACAACATGAACAGAACAAAGATGTTGCCGAGATTCTCAGTAATCTGAAAAGTCTTGACTTAAGGTATGAAGATTTGTCACCTGAGCAGTGGGGCATATCTGCTTCAGGAAACATAGTTCTTCTTGACTATGGATTTACTACCGGTGTATATAAAGAATTTTATCGTGAACAAGGAACGGGTACATAATGTCAGCAGAAATGTAATTTGGTTGATTGGTTAAGTCGCGAAGAAGAGATTGTGGACTAAAACGGGCCGAAAAAAGTGGGTATGGACTTATTTCGCATAGCCATTCGTTTGGCGACTCAACCGAACCGATTTGGGATTCGGCATGAAGACAAAAGTAATAAGTTTGACTGGAATGAGTTTAAAAACCTTAATTCAGCGAACGAAATGAATGAATACGCTGGAGATAAACTAAAGAAACTTGGACAAGGATCGTCAAGAGCTTGTTATTTATTGAGTGGATCTAAAGTACTAAAAATCGCCATTTCATTTCGTGGTCGCGAAAATGGCGCTGGAACTGCTCAAAATCGAGCGGAAGTGGACATGTACACAAATCCAAAAACTAAACAAATATGCACCAAAATATTTGATACTGACCATGAGTTTAGGTGGATCTTATCAGAACTCGTTAGGCCGATTAATAATAATCATGAATTCGAGTCATTAGCGGGCGTAAGTATGAACCTTTTCGGAACTCTTGCTCAATTTATTTTAGCCGATGGGTTATCATCAAAACGAGCATACGATCTGTTTGTTGAAGAATTCCATTTTTATAGATCTGAACCTATTACTGATCAAGATAAAGAGTCATGCAAGAGTGCAATTAAAATTCTTGAAAAACTAAAAGGTTTTGGTTTAGAGTACGAAGATTTAGTAGTACTTGAACACTGGGGTAAGTCTGCTTCAGGAAATTTAGTCCTTTTAGATTATGGACTTACTACCGGCATTTACAAAGAGTTCTATCTTGAACATGGAACTGGAACATGAATTTTATCTTGTTAGTATTGAGTTTACGATAAGCCTTCTTTCTCAACTGAGTTAGAAGGTGATTTATGCCAGATTTGACGAAAATTCTTGCAGAAGCTGGCCCATACTGGCCATTCATCACTCAAGTACTAGTAATATGGTTATTCGGGCAGGTCGCCAAGAAGAGAATTTGGACGAAGAAACGTGCTAAGAATGGCGGGATATGGCTATTCGCACGTTCTACTCTCCCATTACACCCAATTATTGCGGGAGCGCTTTGGGGAGCGCTTTGGCCATTCATGCCGTCAATTGAATTCGTTACGAGTCGTGGCGGTGCCATCAATGCTGGCATGCTTGCTGGAGCCTTTACGATGATCGGACATACAGTACTAGAATCAATGGCAATAGCGCATGGATGGGGACCTGTTTTGCGCGTGATTCAAAATACGGTTCCTGAAAAAGATTCTTCTTATCCACCGCCGAAGAATAAATAATGCTTTGATCGCCGGATTCTGGCTCGAGCCGCAAGGGGAGATCATGACGACGTCGCTGGTGTTCGTATACGGAACCCTGCTGCGCGGAGAAGGGAACCACCGCCTGCTGTCGCGAGCGCGGTTCGTGGGACCGGCCATGACCATGCCCGCCTACCGCATGCACTCACTTGGAGGGTTCCCCGGGGTAGTCGCTGGCGGGTCGCAGTCGATCGTTGGTGAGGTCTTCGAAGTCAACGAAGACCAACTCGCTGCGCTCGACCAACTCGAGGACCACCCGTCACTTTATCGCCGCCAGCCCATCCAACTGACCGACGGCTCGACCGTACAGACGTACTTGCTTACTCCGAGACAAGTTGCACACTGTCGAGAAATACGCTCAGGAAACTGGCTCACTCACGCTGAAGGATTCGAACTATAATCATCTACCATTCTGAGTTTCCGAGGGTTGATCTTATTTTCCTGTATCAAGAATAACTAGCGTACCGTTATCATTGATACCCCAGTTTCCTTTGTGTAGTTCTTTCACTTCAATATCTTGTGATTTTACAAGACGGACTAAATCATTAAACCATTCACACTCTGTTGGTGTTCTATTATTGCGAATTTGAATTTGTAAATCAGACAAGTCTTCAATCATCCAGTCGGTATTTATGATTATCGCAGCATTAACTTCAAATATGCTTTTGAGAGGTTTAACAATCTCTGATGCAACCCACTTAAAATCAGTGGCATGTTCATACACTTTCGGTAATAGCCTGCTTAGAGACTTCTCGTAAACTCTAACTTCTTTTTTATTTTGAGCACACGCATTTGCGTCCGGTCCGATTTTGATAACGTACCCTAATCCAGTATCCCAGGCGTCACGAGCAGCACCCATTCCGATTCTTTTCGCATTTTGCTTGACGTACTGCATCATTTCTTGGATGGTATTAAGCTGACGAAACTGTTCTATATCAAATTTCATATTATTATCAATATAATAAGAGATTAGAACGTTTCATCTATCGTTAAACAACTCGTCAAGCAATTTTTCTCCTCGTGGAGAAAGAACTTTCGGCAAATCAACTGTTACATGTACGACGAAATCTCCACGTAAGTGTGCACCTTTAACCCCAGCTCCTGATACTTTAACTTCATCTCCGGGTTGCGTTCCAGGCGGAATTTTAACGTCCACGTTTGAATCGTCAGGCCCATTGATTGATATATACCCGCCGAGAATCGCCTGTTTTAACGTGACTTTAACATTGCAGTGGATGTCCATCCCATTCCGACGGAACTTCCCATCGTCTGTAATTCGAACACTAATATATAGATCTCCCGGTGGATGACCTGGGTTTCCGCGACCCGAAATACGAAGCTGTTGTCCGTTTTCTATGCCAGCCGGTATACTGACTGTGACTTCTTTTGCGTAAGTTTCGAGTCCGTGGCCTAAGCAAGCTTCACATAAAGCAAGCGGTACCTTGCCGCGACCTCGACAAACTATGCACTTTCGGATGCTTGCGGACATGCCATTCGGGCTCACCCCAGATCCACGACCGGCACATGACGAGCATACTATTGTCCTGGCTCCGGGTTGCCCTCCGGTTCCCCCACACGATCTACAGGGAGACGACCGGTTTCCATGTATTTTAATCGGTTTCTTGCACCCACTAATTGACTCCTTGAGTGTTATCTCTACACTCGTCTCTATGTCTTCTCCAGGAATGTCATGAGACGGGTTCCAAGTTCCTTCTTGGGGCTGTTGCGTTGCCTGGGTACTTTGGGAACCCCAAACGGTATTTTGGGCACCGTGAGTCCTTCCGTGAGTCCTTCCGAACATGTCTTCCATAGCTTTTCTAAAATCTGATATGTTCGGTCCGGTCCCGGACCTCGTATTGGCTCTCGTTTGATACCCGAATGAGAAAGATTCACGAAGGTCATAGTTTGCCTTCTTCGTGACGTCTGATAGCGTCTGGTAAGCTTCATTCACATCTTTAAACTGATTTTCTGATGATATATCCCCAGGATTTCTGTCTGGATGGAATTTCAGAGCAAGTTCTTTGAATGCCTTCTTTATATCTTCTTGAGAAGCATTCTTTTGAATACCAAGTATATCATATAAATTCCTATCCATTTTTGATTATACAGTTGCAGTTCCGGTGTAAGGTTGTTTAATGCAGCTCCAAAGACTAGACGACCGTATCGACATACAACGAGACTGGTTTCAAAACTACAGTTTCCGTCTAGTGACGACTGTCCGAGAGCTTGCGACACTCGTTGATATGTGCATTAGTCGAAATCTGTGTTCGCTCGATCTCGAGTCGACAGGTGTCGATAATCGCATATATCCCGATGAATACTTTGATGATGGAAAAACTACTAGAAATGGCATAAGGACTGTAGATCGAATTGTTGGTGTGTGCATATCATTTGATGGTCAACACGGATATTACATACCTTTATCTCATGAACCGGAAGAATCTGGAAATTTACCATGGGATCTGTCATGGGATGAGTTAACGAGACTCGTTAATAACTGTCGCATCATTTTTCACAACAAAAAATTCGACGCCGAATTCTTATACCCTGTAACGGGCAAAGAATACTGGAAAAATGGCGAGTACGAAGACACTTTTTTGATGGCGAAAGTGATATCGCCTTTGAAGGGTAACCCGGCTGGTCTTAAGCCGCTAACTAAGTTAAATTTCGGCGTTGACATGATTGAACTCGATGAACTGTTCACGCCAGAAATGGTGGAACAGCTTAAACGAGACAAACGTTCCACTAAGAACTTCGCCGTTCTACATCCAAAAGAGGGTTTGATATATGGATGTTCCGATGGAATATTCACATATAAAAACTACCATGTTTTACGTGATAAGTTGTCAGAAGGTGACTTAAGCATATACATGCTCGAGAAGTCTTTTTGCAACGTCGTTCGCGAGATGGAGCGTAATCGCGTCCACGTTGATATTGAACGCGCCGTACAACTCGACACTGAATGCAGACTAGAACTTGACCGCGTTGGTGACTTGATCCGCGATGTCATAGAATCTCGTACGAAGAGATCCGGCAAATGGTTGACGTTGAACGTTGGATCTCCGAAACAGCTTTCCATGGCCCTGATTACTGACTCTGAGGGGATGAAGCTAAAACCTACTCCGGAGATGATAGGTGAGTCTGGCGAAGAATTGTCAGATCCTGATGATGACGATGACGATGACGATGGTAATGAGGAACAAAAACAGTATTCACTCAAGGATGAAGCACTAAAGTCAATGGACCGTGCTTACGGTCCGAAATTCATGGTGAAACGTGAAGGGAAAGAAAAACCAGATAGTGTATTTGATTTAATACTTGAGTGGCGTCACTACCAAAAGATGAAGGGTTCGTATGTTGAGAAACTCATCTTAGCGGTTGATAAAAATGGCGACGTTCGACCGTCATTTAACCAAATGGGTACCGATACAGCACGTCTTTCATGTAAGGCTGACAAAATCGTTAATGGTTACTCGGGTGTCAACTTCCAGGGCATACCGCGTGACTCTGATGAAGACAAGCCTGAATTGTTTAAACAGATACGCACATGCATAATCCCACGTCCAGGTTGGGCGTTAGTGAAATTCGACTATGCAGGTGAAGAACTTCGTGTCGTAACTAATCTGTCTGGAGACCCTGTTTGGACTGACTCCTTTTTAAACAAAGACGGGGACGTTCATAGTATTACCGCACGTACTTTGTTTGGAAAAGAAGAAATCAACAAGGACGAACGTAATCGCGGAAAACGTTGTAACTTCGCATTTATTTATGGCGGCGGGTCGGGGGCAATTCAACGTAACGTTGGCTGTTCGATGGAAGACGCTCAACGTCACATGAACAATCTACGGTCAGACGTGCCGGTTTTGATGAGTTATGTTGACCATCAAAAAGCGTACGCCAAGAAGTATAAGTATATTCTTACCGCGTTTGGAAGAAAGATCCCGATACCGACGATTGAAAGCCAGATACAATCAATCCGAAAGAAAGCAGAACGCTGCGCTATTAATTATACGATCCAGAGTACTTCTGCAGACGTAATCAAGCTCGCAATGTGTTACATAGATAAACAGCTTCGTGCACGTAACTGGAAGGATCGCTGTCGCTACGTCTTAACCGTTCACGATGAGATCGTGTTTGAGATCAAACCTGAGTACTTGATGGAAATCATCCCACTAATTGACGAATGGATGACAATCCCAGGAAGACTCCCAAAGGCGCATGGTCGTACATGGGTGGTTCCGTTGTTAACCGAACCCGGAATCGATACGAACTGGAAGGCCAGATACAATTATTTTGAAATGGTTAATGGTTTGCCAGTTGATCTTAATAGTGTTGATGAAAACGGTAAGTATACGGGAAAGATCAAGAAAGGCTACTACTTTTTAGACGGTCGTATGTATCAGGAGATACCGGACTGGTTGAAGCCTAGCATCAGAAGACTTGATAACGTAAAAGTTATGACTGAAAACACTACTGAAAACGTTCTACCTGAAGTCAAGACTGAATTAAAGCTTCCACCCCAACCCGACACTGAAGTCAAAACGCCTGAGATATTAGCCTTACCTGATGTTAAAATTGATGAATTGAAATTATCAAATCAGTCCGATGAAACCGAACACGTTCCTTCAGAAGTGTCTCCAGAGGTTTCCGGGGAAATATCGATTGATTTTGACGACATCAAACTAGATATTGAAGCATTCTCTGACACTCCAAAAGTACAAGAGCGTGCGGAAGCTACCCCTAAAACGCCCGAAAAACCGAGCAAATCGACTGACACTCAAAACTCTAATGGTAAGCATGATGAATCGGAGGTTCTTCGCTGGACTTTTCGAGCTCAAAGGAATGAATACAATATGCGGAGACTACATGCGGTTTGCATTTTGACTGAGGGCAACACCCTGCTCAGAATTTTAAACCCGAATGGAACGATTCTCGTTTCAGATGAAGCCGGTATTAAAGTCGACCCAGCTCGATTTAGGACAATAGCTGATTTATTCGGACTTGGTTAGTTACTCATCGGGTTTGTTTTCGGGTTTTTTAATGGACCTCGAAACAACTTTCATTTCTGCATCTACCATTTCTGCATCTGCGAGATCCGTTATCCTAGCAGCCGCAGCCAGTAAAATAGTCATGTTATGAAGTGTGATTTCTCTCATTTCTCCAGTCTCAAGTTGTTCAAGTAGACTTTTTTCTCTATCTAACAGGAACTGAAGCCCTTCAGATACACTTTCATTAGAAAGTCCAAGAGCGATAAACTCCATGTCAGATTTTTCTTCGTTGGTTATTGGTATTTCCATATATGACCATACCGTAAACCATAAATGGCTGGAATCTTGCCAGAGAAACCATGGAAAGTAAATGCTAACAGTTTACGAAATGTGTGACTTGCCAGCAGTTCAACAGAAGGCAGAAGCTGGTATGCTTTCTCTTGAAGAACTGGTACTCGTATACTGTGATGCACAATTAGATTTATCAGACTTGTGGAAACTAGAAGAACGTAGACAATACTTGAACCAGTGTGCGACGATTACGAGGTAGTACAGAAATATGAGTAAGAATACGAGAAAGTTGAAAGAAGAGCTTTTATTACGGAAGAAGGTAGAAGCGTTAGGGATAGAAATCAAGCCGGAGCAAGACTTCACAGAAGACTCGCAGTCAATGACAATGTGTGCCATGAGAGCGACAGAATGTGAGCCCGTTCTCGGTAGTGGTAAAGTGGCTTGTGATTCTTGTAAAGAGCTTGTATGGCTCGCACCCAGTTCTCAAGAGATTTTGATTAAACGAACTGTAAACGGGTTTGAGACGAAGACATTATGCCTTCCTTGTGTCTTATCTGGTAGTACATGAAAGACAAGCTTGATAAAGAAACGTGCACGTACTCGGAAAAATATACGTATGCTTAACGGCATACCCGTACCAACATATAAAGATGTACCAGCGGCACAAGATTCTCGCTGGGATGTCTGGAGTGCTCCTTTGCTTACGTATCTACAGCAGCCTAAGACGCTTAAGCAAATCAAAGTTTGGTCAACTGAGATGCGTATTACATTTACGTTTAGCACACACTTAATAGCATATCTAGAGTTGTTGCATCTTATCGTTCAAAAGCAAGATCAATGGGTTGCTGTCTAGCCGTAGGTGTAGAATTATGAACATACCAAAAAAACAAGTACCTGAAGTAGAAAAACCGACGCCAAGTCAAGAACTGGAGAAACTTCAACTTCAGTATAATGAACTTTTATACGCAGTTCTCGATCCTGGAATGAAGGATAACCGAACACCAGAGGAGGCACATAGACAAACACTAATAAAAGCACGCCGAAACAAAATTTATGTTGACGTCCTATGGGCAAGATTGAAACTACATGAACCAAATATTCGTACTACTGATATCGACTTAGAGTTAACGAGTCATCCAGATTGGAAATGAAGTAGTGTTTGGTCCTGATAAAAAGCCAGAACCGTCTGAGAACTCAAGGTTTTTCGGGCACGGTTATGTTATTCTTGAAGCTAAAGATTTTAAAACACGTCAAGCGTCTCTTGAAATGTGTCTCCCACATACACTTCTCCAAGCCATAACTCCATCACTTCTAGAATCTGGGTGGGTTGATAGACTAAAAGTGAAAGAACCGATTTCAGTTTGGATTCCGCAATTGACTGCGGAGAGAATGAACCATGCGGCGGCTGGAATTGACGTT
>Ga0315273_10013402_pt1 | contig 10532 bp, 11 predicted proteins | sample YL17G02_0_MG_FD_205753 | JGI IMG/M metagenome (GOLD analysis project Ga0315273, IMG submission 205753) | Sediment microbial communities from Yellowstone Lake, YNP, Wyoming, USA - YL17G02_0 | ecosystem: Environmental > Aquatic > Freshwater > Lake > Sediment | place: USA: Wyoming | collected... | reverse complement strand
CCTGCTTGAGGATCTGCTGAAGCTCGAGCGTCGGCACCTGCAGCAGCTTGAGCGCCTGCTGCAGCCGCGGCGTCATGATGAGAGCCGGCCGCAGGCTCAGGTTCAGCGAAGGCTTCATTTCCATGGTGGGATCGGCTCCGTACGGCGTCTGGTGTCAAAGACTGAATCGTTCGCCCAGGTAGATCTCGCGCGCTCTCGAATCGTTGGCCAGCTCCTGCGAGGTCCCCTGCAGGAGGATGCGGCCCTCGTACATGATGTACGCGCGGTCGGTGATCCGCAGCGTCTCGCGCACGTTATGGTCGGTGATGAGCACCCCGAGCCCGCGCCGACGCAGACGATCCACGATGTCCTGGATCTCCGCGACCGCGATGGGGTCGATGCCGACGAAGGGCTCGTCGAGCAGCATGTAGGACGGCTGCCGCGCCAGGGCCCTCGTGATCTCCACGCGGCGGCGCTCGCCGCCCGAGAGTTTCGTGGCCATGCGGTCCGCCAGGTGCGTCAGGTTCAACTCCTCCAGCAGCAGCTTCAGCCGCGCTTTGCGTTCGGCCCGGGTGAGAGGCATGGTCTCCAGCACGGCCATCACGTTGTCGCTGACCGTCAGGCGGCGGAAGATGCTCGATTCCTGCGCGAGGTAGCCGAGCCCGAGCCGCGCCCTGCGGTAGACGGGTTCGTCGGTGATGTCGCGGCCCTCGAGCAGGATGCGCCCCCGGCTCGGCTGGAGCAATCCCACGATCATGTAGAAGGACGTGGTCTTGCCGGCCCCGTTCGGTCCGAGCAGCCCGACGACCTCGCCGCGGCGCACGTGGAAGGTCACGTCGTCCACCACGCGCCAGCGCCCGTAGTAGCGCTCGAGCTTGCTGGCCACCAGGCCGTCGGCCGGGCCCGGCGACGCCAGCGGGACGTCCGGGGCAACGGCATCCGCACCCGGCGGGTCCAGGGCGGGCCGATCGTCGCCGTCGTCGCTCACCGGGCCCCGCCCTTGCGCTCGGGAACGCCGCCGTCCGAGCGCGTCCGCACCGTCGCCTGCACCTTGCGCTTGAACTCGAAGCGCTTGAGCCCGGGATCGCTCTCGAAGCCATAGCCCGTGAGCACGTCGCCCTCGCGCTCCACCCGCACCATCTGCTCGATCGGGGAGACGATCATCTGCGTACGGTTCAGGAAACGGATCTCCTGCGTGGACATGCGCGTGCCCTCTCCGGTCTGCAGGATCACGTTGCCGCGCGCGGTCATGTCGCGCGTCTGCAGCTGGATCTCGCCCTCGCGCGCGGTGAGCTCGGAGGACTGGGCACCCTGCTCGTCGAAGAAGTCCACGCGGATGGCGCGGGCGGCGATGACGTTGCGGGCGTTGTAGGTGGCCGCGTAACGGGCATAGAGCTTCCACTGCGGGGCACCCTGGTCGGTCTCGGTGAGGACGAAATCGCTCACCTCCTGGTCCGGCAACTCGCCGGCGGCCCGCGAGGGCACGCTGGAGCGCTCGGTGCCGCAGCCCGCGGCGGCGAGCAGCAGCAGCGCCAACGCCGTGAGGCTCACGGCCCCCGGAGGGAGGCCGCCGAAGCGGGGGGACGAACGTCCCCTGCGAATCAAGGGTGCCCGGTTCATCGCGTCGAAGCCCACGCTAACAAAGGGCGGGATGGGTCGCAAGCACGATAAGTGCCAGCGCGTCTGGGTGTTGGAATCCTGGGGGTTATCGGTCTGCCGGGCCTCGGACTTGACGCCTGGGTGACGGCGCCGTCGGCTGCTGGACGCTCACGGGGCCAGGCTCGGACTGCATCCAGGCCGACGCTACGCCCATCCTGGCGGCCACAGGAGCAATTACCGCCCGGCGCGCAGGCAGTCATGCAGGTGCAGCACACCGACGGGCAGGCCCGCCCCGTCCACCACCACCAGCGCGGTGATCGGGCCGGCAGGCCGCTCCTCCATCTGACGCACCGCCGCCGCCGCCAGCGCGTCTCTGGCGATCGTGCTCGGCTCGCGGCCCATGACCTCCCGCGCAGTGAGCGTCCAGGGGTCTGCGTGCTTGAGCAGGATGCGCTTGAAATCGCCATCGGTGATCACGCCGGCAAGCCGGCCGGCGCTGTTCACCACGGTGGTGACGCCGAGTCGCTTGTCCATGATCTCGAGCATCACCTCGCGCAGGGGCGTACTCTCCTGCACCCGCGGCAGCGCGGCGCCCTCGTGCATCAGTTCCTCGACGCGACGCGCCGCGGAGCGGCCGATGACGCCGCCCGGATGCAGGAAGCGAAAGTCCTCGGCCTTGAAGCCGCGCCGTTCGAGCAACGCCACCGCGAGGCAATCGCCCATCACCTGGGCCACCGTGATGCTGGTGGTCGGCGCGAGGTCCATCGGACAGACCTCGCGCACCGGACCGGTCACCAGGCAGACACCGCTCTTGCGCCCGAGGGCGGAACCGGGGGTCGCGACGATGCTTACGAGCGGGATGCCGTGCCGCTCGAGGTAGGGCAGCAGCGCCAGCAGTTCGTCGCTGGCGCCGCTCTTCGAGAGGAACAGCGCGACATCGCCCGGGGCGAACAGGCCGGCGTCGCCGTGCAGGGCGTCGGCCGGGTGCAGGAACACCGCCGGCGTGCCGGTGCTGGTGAGCGTGGCCGCGAGCTTGTGGGCGAGCAGTCCGGACTTGCCCACGCCCGAGACCACCACCTTGCCACGGCAATCGTGCAGGCACTCGACCGCCGCGAGGAACTCCGGGCCGAGCCGGCCTTCGAGCCCGGCGACCGCCGCGGCCTCGCCGCGCACCACCTCGCGCGCCAGTTCGATCAGGTCGCGAGCCATCACAGCGCCTCGTAGCGGCGCAGCACCTGCTCCCAGGTGCCGTTGTGCCGCAGGAGCAGTTCCACCACCTCGCGCGCGGCACCGCGGCCGCCGCCGCGCTGCGTCACCGTACGGGCCCGCGCGAGCACCTCGGGCTGCGCGTCGGCGACGGCGATCGGCCAGCCCACGCGGTTGAGCAGCGGCACGTCGGGCAGGTCGTCCCCCAGCATCGCGCAGTCCTCCCAGCGCGCACCCTCGCGGGCGAGCACGCGTTCGGCCACCGCGACCTTGTCCTTGATGCCGAGGTAGCACTCGAGTCCGAGGTCGCGCATGCGGCTCTCGACCGCCAGCGATGGGCGGCCCGAGATCACCACCGGCAGCAGCGCCAGATCGCGCGCCCAGAGCAGCGCGAGCCCATCCCGCACCCAGAAGTTGCGCAGATCCCCGGACGCGCCCTCGGTGATGACCCCGTCCGTGAGCGTCCCGTCCACATCGAGGAACAGGATGCGCACGGGCCCTGGGCTTCCGCCGGAGGCCGCGCGCGGCGCCGTCATGGCTGCACCCCCACGGCGGCACGCACGCTCGCGGCCGAGTCGAGGAACGCTTCGGCCTGATCGAGCGGCAACTGGGTCGCGGCATCGGAGCGGGCCTTCGCGGGGTCCGGGTGGCACTCGAAGAAGAGGCCGTCCACGCCGCAGGCCACGGCCGCGCGCATGAGCGGGAAGGCGAAGCGGCGGTCGCCCCCGGTCTCGGCGCCGCCGGGACGCTGCAGACTATGGGTGGCGTCGTAGACCACGGGCCAGCCCAGCTCGCGCATCACGACCAGGCCGCGCATGTCCACCACCAGGTCGCCGTAGCCGAAGCTGGTGCCGCGCTCCGTGAGCAGGATGCGCGCGCCACCCGCCAGGCGCAGCTTCTCGACCGCGTGCTGCATGTCCGCGGGCGGCAGGAACTGGCCCTTCTTCACGTTCACCGCCCTGCCGGTGCGCGCCGCGGCCTGCAACAGCGCGGTCTGCCGGCAGAGGAACGCCGGGATCTGCAGCACGTCGGCCACTTCGGCCACCGCCGCCACCTCGGCCACCTCGTGCACGTCGGTGAGCACCGGCACGCCCAACTCGCGCTTCACCTGGCCGAGGATGCCCAGCGCCTCGTCCATGCCCAGGCCCGCGAAGGAGCGGCCGCTCGAGCGGTTGGCCTTGCGATAGGAGGCTTTGAACACGTAGGGCAGCCCGCGCCCGGCGCACAGCGCCTTGAGCCGCGTGGCCACCTCGAGGCACGACTCGGCGCTCTCGACCACGCACGGTCCCGCGATCACGAGCAGGCCGGGCCCGCCGGCCTCGGCGGCTCCGATCGAGAAGCGGTTCACGCGTCCCGCTCGCGCGGCGCCTGCGCACCCGCCGCCGATCCCGTGGAGGGCTCCACCGCCGGGTGCATCCCGCCCTCGCTCACCGCGCCCTCGCCCGTGAGCGCGTCACTGCCCAGCCGCGCGCGCCGGCGCTCGAGCGCCGCTCGCACGAAGTCCACGAACAACGGGTGCGGATCGTAGGGGCGCGACTTGAGTTCGGGGTGGAACTGCACCGCCAGGAACCAGGGGTGGTCGGGCAACTCGATGATCTCGATCAGGTCCCGCCCCACGCAGCGGCCCGAGAACACCAGCCCGCGCGACTGCAACTGCGCGGCGTATTTGTTGTTGAACTCGTAGCGGTGACGATGGCGTTCCTCGACCTCGCTCCGGCCATAGGCGCGCGCGGCCAGGCTGCCCGGCTTGAGCGCGCAGCGGTAGGAACCCAGCCGCATCGTGCCGCCCTTCTCGCTGAGGCCCTCCTGGTCGGCCATCAGGTCGATCACCTTCTGTGCGGCGTGCGCGTCGAACTCGCTGGAGTTGGCCTCCTGCCAGCCCGCCACGTGGCGCGCGAACTCGATGGTCGCCACCTGAAGCCCCAGGCACAGGCCGAAGTACGGGATGCCGCGCTCGCGCGCGTAACGCGCCGCCTCGATCTTGCCCTCGATGCCGCGCTCGCCGAAGCCCCCCGGCACGAGCACGCCGTCCACCTCGGCGAGCGACTCCTCGGCCCCGCGGGTCTCGACCTCGCCGGCCTCGACCCAGCGCACCCGGACGCGCGCGTGATTGGCGGCCCCGGCGTGGACGAAGGCCTCCACGATGCTCTTGTAGGCGTCGCGCACGTGGGTGTACTTGCCGACCACCGCGATCTCGCACTCCTTCTCGGGGACCTGCACCCGGGAGACGAAGTCGGCCCAGGCCCGCAGGTCGGGCGCGTCGGTGTCGAGGCCCAGCCCCTGCACCACCAGCGCGTCGAGTCCGCCCTCGTGGAACATGAGCGGCACCTCGTAGATCGAGGGCTTGTCGGTGGCACCGATGACCGCCTCGGTCGGGACGTTGCAGAACAGCGCGATCTTCTCGCGCACCTCGCTGTCGAGCGGCACCTCGCTGCGGCACAGCAGGATGTCGGGCTGGATGCCGATCTCGCGCAACTCGCGCACCGAGTGCTGGGTGGGCTTGGTCTTCACCTCGCCCGCGACCTTCAGGTAGGGCACCAGCGTGACGTGCACGAACAGCGTGTCGCGGCGCAGCTCGAGCCGCAGCTGGCGCACCGCCTCGAGGAACGGCAGCGACTCGATGTCGCCCACCGTGCCGCCGATCTCGATGATGGCGACGTCGACCTGGGAGGTGAGCGCCAGGCCCGTGATGCGGCGCTTGATCTCGTCGGTGACGTGGGGGATGACCTGCACGGTGCGGCCCAGGTAGTCGCCGCGCCGCTCCTTCGAGAGGATGGTGTCGTAGACCTGGCCGGCGGTGACGTTGTGGCTGCGGGTCAACGAGGTGTTGGTGAAGCGCTCGTAGTGGCCCAGGTCCAGATCGGTCTCGGCGCCGTCGTCGGTGACGAAGACCTCGCCGTGCTGGAACGGGCTCATGGTGCCGGGATCCACGTTCAGGTAGGGGTCGAGTTTCTGCAGCGTGACGCGCAGGCCGCGCGCCTTGAGCAGCAGCCCCAGCGAGGCCGCGGCGATCCCCTTGCCGAGGGACGACACCACGCCCCCCGTGACCACGACGTATTTCGGCAACTCCGTGCCTCCCCTTCCCTGGAGCCTCACCGCTCCGGGCTGCGCCTCAGGGGCGCGGCCCGCGTCTCTCCAGCGCCTGCAACTGCTCGGGCGTGTCCACGCCCGCGAACGGGCGCTCGCCCAGGACGACCTTGATGCGCACGCCGCGCTCGAGCGCCCGCAACTGTTCGAGCCGCTCGGCCTGTTCCAGCCGGCCCGGCGGCCACGAGGCGAACTCGAGCAGCAGGTCGCGGCGGAAGGCGTACACGCCCGCGTGGCGCAACACCGGGCCGCCCTGCGAGCCCTCCGCGAGATCGGCACGGCTAAAGTAGAGCGCGAAGCCGGCGGCGTCCACCACGACCTTGACCACTTCCGGCCGGGCCAGCAGCGCGGCATCGGGCTCGTGGTGCGCGATGGTGCCCATGCGCAGGGACGCATCGCCTCGCATCCGCTCGACCAGCCGCGAGACCGCTTCGGTCTCGAGCTCGGGCTCGTCGCCCTGCAGGTTGAGCACCAGGCCGGCCCGGGGCCGCCGTCGCGCCACCTCGGCCACGCGGTCGGTGCCGCTCGCGCAGCCGGAGGAGGTCAGCTCGACCGCCGCTCCGAAGCCGCGCGCCGCCGTGGCGATGCGTTCATCGTCGGTCGCGATCAGCAACTCGTCGAGGCCGCGCGCCGCTCGCGCCCGCTCCCAGACGTGCTGGAGCATGGGCTTGCCCCACAGCGCGGCGAGCGGCTTGCCCGGGAAGCGCGTGGCCGCGAAACGGGCGGGGATGACGGCGAGGACGGCGTCGGTCACGCTCGGGCTCCGGGGTCAGCGGGCGTCGGCACCCGGCGGAAGCGCGACACGCCGTCGCCGGGCGTCTTCTTCCCCGGGACGGCGCGGCGGGCTGATCGGGCCATGCTTGCGCACGGAGTGGTAGACTAGCACAACCGCCGAAGCGGCTCGAAGCGCGCAGGCGGGGCGCGCAGGCGGGGCGCGGGACACCCAACGCGAACGCCGCCCCGCCACGGGTCTCGGACCCGGGGCCGGGCGGCGTGAGGAGCCGGTGCAGCTAGGTGGTCTCGACGGTCTCGGCGGTCTCGACGGCCACCGGCGGCAGGACGTGCACCTTGCGGCGGACGAACTTGACGTGGCCGTCGATCGTGGCGAACAGGGTGTGGTCCTTGCCCATGCCCACGTTCAGGCCGGGGAAGAACTTGGTGCCACGCTGCCGCACGATGATGCCACCGGACCGCACGCGCTCACCGCCGAAGCGCTTCACGCCAAGGCGCTGCGCATTCGACTCGCGGTTGTTCCGGGACGAGGACTGGCCCTTCTTGTGTGCCATGACGTCTCCCTAGCGCTGGATGCCGGTCACGCGCAGCCGCGTGAGGTCGTCGCGGTAACCGCGCCGCTTCCGGTAGTCCTGCCGGCGCTTGTACCTGAAGATGTGGATCTTCTTGCCACGGAAATGCTCGACGACCTCGGCCGTCAGGCTCGCACCCTGCACGTAGGGCTGTCCGACCGCGATCGAGTCGCCGTCGGCCACGAGCAGCACCTGATCGAAGGTGAGTTGGGCGCCTGGCTCGCCCGTCAGACGCGCCACCTGGATCACGGCCTCGGGCTCGACGCGGGTCTGGATACCGTTGATGTTCACGATCGCGTACATCGCTGGACAGTCTCCTGAAGACGCAGGCGCGCGGACGGCGGGGTCCCGCCATGGGCCCGCGGACACACAAGAAGCGCCCATAAGGGGGCGCGGAGCGATATTTTGTACCATGCCCCCCCCGGCCGGGTCAAGCGCAGCACCGGCAGGCTGCCGCCCGTGGCATACTGGCGCGGAGTCGCCACCCGTCGAGGCCCGGAGCATTCCACCGCGGAGATCCCATGAAACCCTGGACCGCCACCGCCCTGCTCGCGGCCGGCATGGTCGTCGGCTGCATGGCCAACGGCCCTGCCACCACCGCCCAGCCTCCCCAGCCCGTCACCCCGCCACCGACCTCCGCCGGCCGGTCGCCCGGCGGGCCGACCGCCCACCCCACCCTCCTGCCGCTCATCCTGGACCGCAGCGACCTGCGCATCGGCGTGACCGTGCAGTTCACGCGCATCCCCGAACCCGACGAGATCAACGAGTTGCGCCAGACCGCGGGGCTCGCGCACGTGGTCCTCGCGCTGGACACCTGGCCCGCGAGCTACGAGGCGCTCACCGCGCTCGACCTGCTCCCGCAGGAGAGCGACATCATCGTACTGCTCCGGGGCTACCCGCCGAGCCGCGAGGCGGCCGCAGCCTGGAACCTGGTCCGCACGCGGTTGCGGCTCGTGCTGCTCGTGCCCGACGCGCCGCCTTCGGTCACGGTGGTGCGGGACCTCAACACCATGCGCGCACTCGAACGCGTGATCGCCGAGGTGGACCCGCCCTCGCGCGCCGGCTTCGAGCAGCTGCAGCGGCCGCTGAGTTTCCTGCGGATCGTGGAGTAACCGCAAAAGGGCCAGGCGGAAGACTCCGCCCGGCCCCTCGCCATTCCGCCGCGCCGCTCCTCCTACGTCCCGGGCACGCTGCCGACCACCTGCTTGGTCAGGTCGCGCTTGCCGCCGGCGCCGAAGACCTTCATCTCGCCGCGCTTCAGCTGCGGGTCGTCCTTCAAGTCCACCTGGAGCTTGAAGCGCTTCTCCAGCTCGGCGAAGCGCCGCGCCTCCTGCTCGACGAAGTACAGCGCGATCTCGGGCGCCACCTTGACCGTGATGCGCTTCTCGCCGCCCATGGCGGCCACCCGCCGCACGGCGCGCTCGAGCTTGACGAGCATGGTCTCGGGCGAGGCCACCTTGCCCAGGCCAGCGCAGTGCGGGCAGTCCTCGGTGTAGTAATGGAGCAGGCTCGAGCGCTCGCGCTGACGCGTCATCTCGACCAGCCCCAGGTCCGAGACCGCGAACGCCCGGGTGCGGGCGCGATCGGCGCGCAGCTCGGTGCGCAACTCGTCCAGCACGGCGCGTTTGTTGGCCTCGATCTCCATGTCGATGAAGTCGATCACGATGATGCCGCCGATGTCGCGCAGGCGCAGCTGCCGGGGGATCTCCCGCGCCGCCTCGAGGTTGGTGCGGAAGATGGTCTCTTCCTGGTTCTTCTTGCCGACGAAGCGTCCGGTGTTCACGTCGATGGCGACCAGCGCCTCGGTGTGGTCCACGCAGATGTAGCCGCCCTTCTTGAGCCAGACCTTGCGCTCGAAGGTCTTCTCGATCTGCGTCTCGATGCCGTAGTGGTCGAAGATGGGCTCCGAGCCCTTGTAGTGCTTCACGCGCTCGCGCAACTCGGGCGAGACCGTCTTCAGGTAGGCCTGGGTCTCGGCGAACGACTCCTTGTCGTCGATGATGACCTCGTCCACCTCGTCGGTGAACAGGTCGCGGATGAGGCCCGCGGTCATCTCCAGCTCACGGTGCACCAGCGCGGGCGCGCGCGTGGTGCCGGCCTTCTTGTCCACCTTCTGCCAGAGCTTGTGCAGGTGCTTGACGTCGGCGGCGAAGTCCGGGTCCCCCTTGCCTTCGCCGGCGGTGCGCGCGATCAGGCCGACGCCCACCGGCTTGAGGTCCGTGATGATGGCCTTGATGCGCTGGCGCTCGGCGCGGTCCTCGATGCGCCGCGACACGCCGACGTGGTCCACGCCCGGCATGAGCACGCAGAAGCGCCCGGGCAGGCTCACCTGCTGGGTGATGCGCGGGCCCTTGGTGCCCATCGATTCCTTGGTGATCTGCACCAGCACCTCCTGGCCCTTCTTGAGGTGCTCCTCGATCTTGGGGGCCGCGGCCCGGCGGCGGCGGCCGCCACGTTCAGCGCTCTCCTCGACGTCGGAGAGGTCTTCGAGCGCGGCGAGGCTCTCGGCCAGGTCCGAGGCGTGGAGGAAGCCGGTCTTGGCAAGCCCGAGGTCCACGAACGCGGACTGCATGCCCGGCAGCACCGCGTTGACCCGGCCCTTGTAGATGTCGCCCACGCTGCGGCGCTGCTCGGAGCGCTCGACCCTCAGTTCGACCAGTTCGCCCTCCTCGAGGATGGCGATGCGGGTCTCGCACGAGTCGGCGTTGATGATGATCTGCTGTTTCACGGGGTCCTTCGCGAGGCGGACGGACGGACCGGCCGGCCTCTGTTCTCAGATCCGCGCTCCGCCCGCATCAGGTGCGTGCCCCGAGCAGCTCGAGGGCATCGAGCCGCCGGCCCTTCTCGACCGCCCACAGGACCGTGCGCTCGACATCCACGGTGCGGACGTCCGCGCCGGGGAAGAGCAGGGCGACGAGGTCGTCGGGGCGGACCTGCCCGCGCGGGATGAAGAGCGCGTGCACCTCCAGCACCGCCGGCGTCTCGGCGCTCGATGGTTCGAGGGCGACGAGGGAGGAACGGGCGTCGAATTCACGGATCTGTCCCTCGCTCTGCCGGCGCACGATGAGGTGCCCCTGCGCGAGCAGCCCGGCGATGCGCGCCTCGAGCTCCCTCCGGAGCTGCTCCGGCGCGATGCCGGTCTCCGCGAGGAACCCGCCCGGGAAGCGGACCCGGTACGACGCGCCTTCGAGCTGACTCATGAGCGAAGGCGTCTTGAAGAGGATGGGACGGAAGGCCAGCACCTGCAGCGAGCCCGGCAGCACCGCGTTGAGCCTCTCGGCCAGATCCACGGCGGGCGGACGGGCGAACTCCAGGTCGAAGACCTCGGCCCGGGAACGGTACCCCAGGGGCAGCGGC
>Ga0315273_10013401_pt1 | contig 10532 bp, 7 predicted proteins | sample YL17G02_0_MG_FD_205753 | JGI IMG/M metagenome (GOLD analysis project Ga0315273, IMG submission 205753) | Sediment microbial communities from Yellowstone Lake, YNP, Wyoming, USA - YL17G02_0 | ecosystem: Environmental > Aquatic > Freshwater > Lake > Sediment | place: USA: Wyoming | collected... | reverse complement strand
TGCCGCTCGCGCTCGTGGCCGCTGGCGTCGTAGATGACGACCTCGCCGTGGCGATTGCTGGCGATCTGGCGCCCCTGCCGATCTTCCACGGTGCGGAGGTTGACGAAGCGCGCCTCGCCTTCGGTGCGCGCTTCCGCGCTCGACTGCTCTGCACGCCGCGTCGCCGCGCCGCCGATGTGGAAGGTGCGCATCGTGAGCTGCGTGCCCGGCTCGCCAATCGACTGGGCGGCGATCACGCCGACCGCCTCGCCGAGGTTCACCATTTCGCCGCGCGACAGGTCGCGCCCGTAACACATCTTGCAGACACCGAACTTGGTCTCGCAAGTGAGCACCGAGCGGATCAGCACGCGCTCGATACCCGCCTCCTCGATACGCGCGACCTTTGCCTCGTCGATTTCCTCGCCCGCCTTGACGATCACCACCTTGCCATTGCGCGGATCGACGATCTTCTCCACGGTCACACGGCCCAGGATGCGCTCGCCGATCGGCTCGATCACCTCGCCAGCCTCGACGAGCGGACCCGTCACGAGACCGTCCTTGGTGCCGCAGTCCTCCAGCCGGATGATCATGTCCTGCGCGACGTCGACGAGACGGCGGGTCAGGTAGCCGGAGTTGGCAGTCTTCAGCGCAGTGTCTGCGAGACCCTTACGCGCACCGTGGGTCGAGATGAAGTACTGGAGAACCGAGAGCCCTTCGCGGAAGTTCGAGGTGATCGGCGTCTCGATGATCTCGCCCGACGGCTTGGCCATCAGGCCTCGCATGCCGGCGAGCTGGCGCATCTGCTGCGCCGAACCGCGCGCGCCCGAGTCGGCCATCATGTAGACCGAGTTGAAGGACGGCATGCGCACGTCGTTGCCGTCGGCGTCCTTCGCGATCTCGGTGCCGATGTTCTCCATCATCTGCGAGGAGACCTTCTCGGTCGCCTCGGCCCAGATGTCGATCACCTTGTTGTAGCGCTCGCCGTCGGTGATCAGACCTTCTTGGTACTGCGCCTCGATCTCGCGGACCTGCTCGTTCGCACCGTCGATGATACGGGGCTTGTCCGCAGGGATCGTCATGTCGTCGACGCAGAAGGAGATGCCCGCACGCGTTGCGAACTGGTACCCGAGCGTGCGCAGCCGGTCGGCGAGGATGACCGTCGCCTTTGAGCCGAGGCGCCGGTAGGCCTGGTCGATCAGCTCGCCCAGCGCCTTCTTGTCCATCACCTTGTTGACGATCTCGAACGGGATCTCGCCGGGAACGACCTCGCGCAGCAGCACGCGACCGGCCGTCGTCTCTACGCGGCCGCCCTCCATGCGCACTTCGACGCGCGCATGCAGCTCGAGCTCGCCGGCGTTGTACGCACAGACGACCTCATCGGGGTTGGCGAAACGCATCCCCTCGCCGCGCGCCGGAGATCGCTCGCGCGACATGTAGTAGCAACCGAGCACGATGTCCTGGGTCGGACCGATGACCGGACGTCCCGTCGCCGGCGACAGGATGTTGTTCGTCGACATCATCAGCACGCGAGCCTCGATCTGCGCTTCGATCGAGAGCGGGACGTGGACGGCCATCTGGTCGCCGTCGAAGTCGGCGTTGTACGCCGCGCAGACCAGCGGGTGGAGCTGGATCGCCTTGCCGTCGATCAGCTGCGGCTCGAAGGCCTGGATGCCGAGCCGATGCAGCGTCGGCGCTCGGTTCAGCATCACCGGATGCTCGCGCACCACTTCGGCGAGAATGTCCCAGACCTCGGGACGTTCCTTCTCCACCATCTTCTTGGCGGCCTTGATTGTGGTCACGTAGCCGCGCTGCTCGAGCTTCGAGTAGATGAACGGCTTGAACAGCTCGAGCGCCATGCGGGTCGGGAGCCCGCACTGGTGCAGGCGCAGTTCCGGACCGACCACGATCACCGAGCGGCCCGAGTAGTCGACGCGCTTGCCGAGCAGGTTCTGGCGGAAGCGACCCGACTTGCCCTTCAGCATGTCGGAGAGCGACTTCAGCGGGCGCTTGCTCGGACCGGTGATCACGCGACCGCGGCGGCCGTTGTCGAACAGCGCATCGACCGCTTCCTGCAACATCCGCTTCTCGTTGCGGATGATCACTTCGGGCGCGTTCAGCTCCTGGAGGCGCTTCAGGCGGTTGTTGCGGTTGATGACGCGGCGATAGAGATCGTTGAGGTCGCTGGTCGCGAAACGACCGCCGTCGAGCGGCACGAGCGGTCGCAGATCGGGCGGGAGCACCGGAATGATCTCGAGGATCATGTGCTCCGGGCGATTGTCGGATTCGCGGAACGCGTCGAGCACCTTGAGCCGCTTGGCGAGCTTCTTGCGCTTCGCCTCCGAGGTCGCGTCGCGCATCTCGAGGCGCAATCGCTTCGACTCGCCTTCGACGTCGATCTTCGCGAGCAGTTCGCGGACGGCTTCGGCCCCGATGCCGAACTCGAAGCCCTCGCGGCCCCACTTCTCCTTCATCTCGAGCAGCCGCTCGTCCGAGAGCAGCTCACCGAGCTTGAGGTCGGTCTCCTTCGGGTCGACCACGATGTACGACTCGAAGTAGAGCACGCGTTCGAGTTCGCGCAGCGACACTTCGAGGATGTTGCCGATGCGCGATGGCAGTGACTTCAGGAACCAGATGTGCGCAACGGGCGTGGCCAGCGTGATGTGGCCCATGCGCTCGCGACGCACCTTCGACTGGATCACCTCGACGCCGCACTTCTCGCAGACGACTCCGCGGTGCTTCATGCGCTTGTACTTGCCGCAATTGCACTCGTAGTCCTTCACCGGACCGAAGATCTTCGCGCAGAAGAGCCCATCGCGTTCTGGCTTGAAGGTCCGGTAGTTGATGGTCTCCGGCTTCTTCACCTCGCCGTGCGACCACTCCCGGATTTTCTCCGGGGACGCGATCGAGATGCGGATCGAGTTGAAGGCCAAGGGATCCTTGGGCTTCTCGAACAAGTTGTAGAGGTCTCGCACGGATCCCTCCTATTCGACTTTGTCTTCGACGAGATCAACGTCGAGTCCGAGAGCTTGGAGCTCCTTGACCAGCACGTTGAAACTCTCGGGCAAGCCGGGCTCGAGTGTCATTTCACCCTTCACGATCGATTCGTACATCCGCGTGCGGCCGCCGACGTCGTCCGACTTTACCGTCAGGAATTCCTGGAGCGCGAAGGCGGCGCCGTACGCTTCGAGCGCCCAGACCTCCATCTCGCCCAGACGCTGACCACCGAACTGCGCCTTGCCGCCCAGCGGCTGCTGGGTGACGAGGCTGTACGGCCCGATCGAACGCGCGTGGATCTTGTCGTCGGCAAGGTGGTGCAGTTTCAGCATGTACAGCACGCCCACCGTGACGTCGCCCTCAAAGGGATCCCCGCTGCGGCCGTCGAAGAGCACCATCTGGCCGGATGTCGGCAGCTTCGAGCGAATCAACTCCGCCCTGATCTCGGGCTCGCCGGCGCCATCGAAGACCGCGGTCGCGACGTGAACTCCGGTCGCTACGCTCTTTGCGAGCGACAGGATCGCCTCGTCCGAAGCGCCATCGAGAACACGCGACGTGTCGGGGTGGTCGTAGGCCTCGTTGAGCGCCTTGCGAACCTTTGCGATCTCTATGCCGCGGTGTTCGTCGAGCAGCGCCTGCACCTGCTGACCGAGACCGCGTGCGGCCCAGCCGAGGTGCGTCTCGAGGATCTGACCGACGTTCATTCGCGACGGCACACCGAGCGGGTTCAGCACGATGTCTACCGGCGTGCCATCCGCCATGTAGGGCATGTCCTCCTCGGGGAGGATGCGCGAGATCACGCCCTTGTTGCCGTGACGCCCGGCCATCTTGTCGCCCACCGACAGCTTGCGTTTGATGGCGATGTACACCTTCACCATCTTGAAGACGCCCGGCGGCAGCTCATCGCCCTTCTTCAGGCGCGCGATCTTCTCGTCGAAGACGGCCTTGATCACGCCTGCGCGTTCGTCGATGTTCACGAAGACCCGCTCGACCTGATCCTGCACGCGGGCATCGGTGACCTGGATGTCCTTCCAGCGGCGCTGCGGGATCTGGCTCAGCCTCTCGTCGCTGATGACGTCGCCGCTGTCGAGCCAGACTTCCTTGCGGCGCTCGTCGGCGACGCGGTTGGCCGCCGGCTTGCCGACCAGCAGCTCGCGCACGCGCAGCAGAGCGCTTTCGCGGATGATGCGAGTCTCGTCTTCCTGGTCCTTGCGCAGCCGCTCGATCTCCAATTCCTCGATCGCGCGGGCACGCTCGTCCTTCTCGACGCCGCGGCGCGAGAAGACCTGCGCCCCGATCACGATGCCCGAGACGCCCGGCGGGACGCGCGACGAGGTGTCACGCACATCGCCGGCCTTCTCGCCGAAGATCGCGCGCAGCAGGCGCTCTTCCGGAGAGAGCTGGGTCTCGCCCTTCGGCGTGATCTTGCCCACCAGGATGTCGTCCGGCTTCACCTCGGCGCCGATGCGCACGATGCCGGCGTCGTCGAGATCCTTCAGCGCCTCTTCGCCGACGTTCGGGATGTCGCGCGTGATCTCCTCCTTGCCGAGCTTGGTGTCACGCGCGACGCACTCGAACTCCTCGATGTGGACCGAGGTGAACGAGTCGTCCTTGACGACGCGCTCGGCGATCAGGATCGAGTCTTCGAAGTTGTATCCACCCCAGGGCATGAACGCGACGACCACATTGCGGCCGAGCGCCAGCTCGCCGCGTTCGGTCGCCGGGCCGTCCGCGATCACCTGCCCGCGCCGCACGCGGTGGCCCGGTTGCACGATCGGGCGCTGGTTGATGCAGGTGTTCTGGTTCGAGCGCTGGTACTTGATCAGGTTGATGATGTCGACGTTCGAGCCGGTGCCGTCGTCGTCGTCCGGCTTGATGACGATGCGGCTGGCATCGACCGAGACCACCGAGCCGCCGCGCTTGGCGACGACGGTGACTCCCGAGTCGCGCGCGACGACTGCTTCCATACCGGTTCCGACGAGCGGCGCCTGCGTCCGCAGCAGCGGCACGGCCTGGCGCTGCATGTTCGAGCCCATCAGCGCGCGGTTGGCGTCGTCGTGCTCGAGGAACGGAATCAGCGACGCGGCCACCGAGACCAGCTGGTTCGGCGACACGTCCATCATCTCGATCTCGTCGCGCGGCGTCATCTGGAACTCGCCGGTCTTGCGTGCCTGGACGCTGTCGGCGACGAGTCGCCCGTTGGCATCCATCGCGGCGTTCGCCTGCGCGATCGAGAGCCGCTCTTCGTCGAGCGCCGAGAGGTACTTCACCTCGTTGGTGACGATGGAATCGCGCACGACGCGGTACGGCGTCTCGATGAAGCCGAAGTCGTTCACGCGGGCATAGGTCGACAGCGACGCGATCAGGCCGATGTTCGGTCCTTCCGGCGTCTCGATCGGGCAGATACGGCCATAGTGCGTCGGGTGCACGTCGCGCACTTCGAAGCCCGCGCGCTCGCGGGTCAGACCGCCCGGTCCGAGGGCCGAGAGGCGTCGCTTGTGCGTCACCGCCGAGAGCGGATTGGTCTGGTCCATGAACTGCGAGAGCTGGCTCGATCCGAAGAACTCCTTGATCACCGCCGAGACGGGCTTGGAGTTGATCAGGTCGTGCGGCATCAGCGTCTCGATCTCCTGGAGCGACATGCGCTCCTTGATCGCGCGCTCCATGCGCACCAGGCCGATGCGGTACTGGTTCTCGAGCAGCTCGCCGACCACGCGCACGCGGCGGTTGCCGAGGTGATCGATGTCGTCGATGCGCTTGGTCGGATCCGAGCCGTTCTTCAGATCGACCAGGTACTTCACGGCCGCGAGGATGTCGTCGCGGCGCAGCGTCGGAAGCTCGCGCAGCGGGATCTCTTCAGCCGGTGCGCTCTGCCCGCCCGGATGCCAGGTGGTACGCTCGTCGGGGCTGAAGCTCAGCTTGTGGTTGAGCTTCAAGCGGCCGACGCGCGAGAGGTCGTAGCGCTCGGGATTGAAGAACAAGTTGTGAAATAGGTTGGTCGCGGTATCGAGAGTCGGCGGATCACCCGGCCGCAGGCGCCGGTAGATGTCGATGATCGCCTCTTCCTGGGTCGCGGTCTTGTCAGCGAGAAGCGTGTCGCGCACCGAAGTGCCGGTGAGCACCGGGTCGAGGTAGAGCAGCTGGAACTCGTCGATACCCCGTTCAATGAAAGCATCGAGGTGGGCTTGCGACACCTCCTCGTTGCACTCGATGATGACTTCGCCAGTCGCCTCGTCGACGATATCGACCGGCGAGACGCGCTTCACGTTGTCTTCGCGAATCAAGTCCTCGAGGCCGATCGGAATCCAGGTGATCCCGGCCTCGTTCATCCGCCGCAGGCTCGCCTTGTTGAACTTGCGATCCTTGCGCACTAGCACGTTGCCCGCGGGGTCCTTCACATCGTGCGACGAGCGCTGGCCTTCGAGTAGCTCCGGGTCGACCTTCTTGAGATAGCGCGGCTTCTTGCCGTCCATCTCGGCCTTGATCAGCTCCGGCTTGTAGAAGTAGCCGAGCAGGTCCTCGGTGTTGTAACCGAGTGCCTTCAGCAGCACCGTCGCGAAGATCTTGCGGCGTCGGTCGATGCGCGAGTAGATCATGTCCTTGTGGTCGAACTCGAGGTCGAGCCACGAACCGCGATACGGAATCACGCGGCAGGAGAAGAGCTTCTTGCCAGCGGCGGAAACAGTCGACGACGTGGTGGTGTCGAAGAAGATACCGGGTGAGCGGTGCAGCTGCGAGACGATCACGCGCTCGGTGCCGTTGATGATGAAGGTGCCGTTGTCGGTCATGATCGGGATTTCCCCGAAGTAGACCTCCTGCTCCTTCACATCGCGGATCGTCTGGGAGCCCTCCGCATCGTCCCATGCGACGAGACGAATCGTCACCTTGAAGGGCGCGGCGTAGGTCATGCCTCGTTGGAGACACTCCTGGACGTCGTACTTCGGCTGCTCGAGCACGTAGCCGACGAACTCAAGCGACGCGGTGTCGTTGAAGTCCTTGATCGGGAAGATCGAGTTGAAGACGGCTTGCAGCCCCGCGTTCTCGCGCTTCTCTGGTTCGATCTGCGTTTGCAGGAAGCGCTCGAACGACTGCTTCTGGATTTCGATCAAGTTGGGGATCTCGAGGATCCTGGGGATCTTCGAGAAGTCCTTGCGGACCCGGGGTGCGTTCTCGGAGAATTGGATCTCTGTCACGACTCCGACTCGCCCTCCAATGGAGATGATGCGGGGCTACCGAGCGCCTGGCGCCTTCGGATGGCCGCGCGGGATACGCGCCCGTTGCGCGTACGAGCGGTCGCGAGCGACGCGGGCGCCGCGCGCGACCTCGCCAAGAGCTACTTGATGTCGACCTGGCCGCCTGCCGCCTCGATCTGTGCCTTGATCTTCGCGGCTTCGTCCTTCGACACGCCTTCCTTCACCGGCTTCGGCGCGGCCTCGACGAGGTCCTTGGCCTCCTTCAGGCCGAGGCTCGTGATCGCGCGAACTTCCTTGATGACCTGGATCTTCTTGTCGCCCGCGGAAAGCAAGATGACGTCGAACTCGGTCTTCTCCTCGACCGGTGCGGCGGCGGCGCCCGACCCGGCGGCAGCGACGGCGACCGGCGCAGCGGCCGACACGCCCCACTTCTCCTCGAGCAGCTTGGCCAGCTCGGCGGCCTGCATCACGGTGAGGCTCGACAGTTGCTCGACGATGACGTTGAGTTCAGCAGACATTTCCAGACTCTCCTTGCAGATCGAAACGGTCGAACCCTTGTGCGAGCCCAGCTCGACCAGGTGCCCGACGATTGGTGTATGTCGCGCAGAGGCCGCGACCTCGAGGGACCGCCTCCGCGGTCCCGGAAATCACTCGGCGGCGCCCGCCGCCTCCAGTTGTCTCTGGTGCGCCCCGATGACGCATGCGATCTGTGCGCCGGGTGCTGCAAGCAATCGCGCGAGCTGACCCGCCGGCGCCTGCAGAAGCCCGATCAACTTACCGCGCAGTTCATCCAGCGACGGAAGCGTGGCCAACACCGCGATCTCCGCGATGTCCAGCGCCTGCCCGTCTACGACCGCCGCTCGCAGCTCGAACGGTTGCTTCTCCTTGGCGTAATCGACGAGCATCTTCGCCAGCTTCGCCGGATCGCCGAACGAGAACGCCACCGCCGTCGGGCCGCTGAAATGCGGCATCAGTGACGCGCCCGCGGAACCTTCCGCAGCTCTTCGCAGCAGCGTGTTCTTCGCAACGCGGTACTCGAAGTCGCCAGCACCCGCGGCGCGCATTTTCGCCCGCAGCGCATCGACACTGGCTACGTCGAGCCCACGGTACTCCGCTACGAACACGCTGGTGGCGCGCGTGAAGCGGTCGTGCAGGTCGGCGACTTCGAGTTCTTTTTGCGACCTTGTCAGCACCGCGAGGCTCCTCTACTCACGCAACCTTCGTGACCTCGACCGACGCGGGATCGACGCGCACGCCCGGACCCATCGTGGTCGAGATCGAGATCTTCTTGAGATATGCGCCCTTGGCGGAAGCGGGCTTGGCGCGCACCAGCGCGTCGATCAGCGCCGTCGCGTTGTCGACGAGCTGATCCACGCTGAACGATTTCCTGCCTACGGAAACGTGAACGATCCCAGCCTTCTCGACCCGGTACTCGACCTTCCCGGACTTCTGCTCGGCGACCGCCCGTGCAACGTCCATCGTCACGGTGCCGAGTTTCGGGTTCGGCATCAGGCCACGCGGACCGAGGACGCGGCCCAGACGACCGACGACACCCATCATGTCGGGCGTCGCGATCACGCGGTCGAACTCGAGCCAGCCTTCTTGGATGCGCTTGGCGAGGTCGTCGGCACCAACGTGGTCCGCGCCCGCGGCCTGCGCCTCTTTTTCCTTGTCGCCCTTGGCGAAAACGAGGATGCGCACCGACTTGCCCGTTCCGTGCGGGAGTACGATGCCACCGCGTACCATCTGGTCGGCGTGCTTCGGATCGACGCCGAGGTTCACCGCGACGTCGACGCTCTCGTCGAACTTGAGGAGAGGCGCGTTCTTGAGCAGTTCCACCGCGTCGCGCAGACCGTAGCTGCGATCGCGATCCACGGATTCGATTGCCTGTTTCATGCGCTTGGTCTGCGGCACCGACTAGCCCTCCACGTCGATGCCCATCGAGCGGGCGGTTCCGGCGATGATCAGCATCGCGGCGTCGATGTCGTTGGCGTTGAGGTCGGGAAGTTTCAGCTGCGCAATTTCGCGCACCTGCGCCTTCGTCACGGTTGCCACCTTCACGCGATTCGGCTCACCAGAACCCTTCTCGACCTTCGCGGCCTTCTTCAGCAGAATCGCAGCCGGCGGAGTCTTCAGCTCGAACGTGAAGCTGCGGTCGGCGTATACGGTGATCACCGCGGGGATGATGAGCCCCACCTTGTCCTGCGTGCGCGCGTTGAACGCCTTGCAGAACTCCATGATGTTCACGCCGTGCTGGCCGAGTGCGGGACCCACGGGAGGTGACGGGTTCGCCGCGCCTGCCGGGCACTGGAGCTTGACGATCGCTACGACTTTCTTAGCCACGATGCGTCCTCATTCGATTCATTCGCTGCGACCCTACGCCTTCTCGAGCTGCGTGTAGTCGAGTTCCACCGGAGTGGCGCGACCAAAGACTTGCACCATCACCCGGACCTTTTCCTTGTCGGGCCGGACCTCGTCGACGAAACCCTGGAAGTTCGCGAACGGACCCGTCGTGACACGCACGTTCTCGCCGCCCTCGAACTTGATTTTCGGCTTGGGCTTGACTGCGCCGTCCTTGATCTGTTGCGTCATCCGCGCCACCTCTTCTTCCGAGATGGGCGTCGGTTTGTTCGCGGCACCGCCGACGAAACCGGTGATGCGCGCGGTACCACGGACGATGTGCCAGGTCTCGTCGTTCAGTTGCATCCGGACCAGGATGTAGCCCGGAAAGAACTTGCGCTTCGAGGTGCGCTTCTCCCCCTTCACCACTTCGACTACCTGTTCCTCGGGGATCAGGATCTCGTCGAAGAACTCTTCCTTTCCGAACGCCTTGGCTCGTTCGAGCAAACCCTGCTTTGCCTTCTGCTCGTGGCCCGAGTAGGTGTGAACGATGTACCAATGCTTCTCGGCCGCGCCGACCTTGGCGGCCCCGCCCGCTAGCGGCGTCGCTGTCTCTTCGGGCCCAGCAACGACCGGCGCCTCGGGCGTTTCTTCTGTCACGACAGAATCCACTCGAGGAACTTGGCGAGCGTCAGATCGACGACGCCGAGCACCAGAGTGATCACGCCCACGATGACCAGCACGCCGATCGTTCCTCCGACCGCTTCCTGCCGCTGCGGCCAAGTTATTTTCCGAAGCTCGCTCCGCACGTCGACGAAGTACTGGCGAGTGTTCTGCACCCATCCAGCCGGATTCATCCGTTCCTCTTCGACTTCCTTCGTCACTCGACTCGCGCCTCTGCTTGTTTGCGGGGTGGCAGGCGCGGAGGGACTTGAACCCCCAACCCCCGGATTTGGAGTCCGGTGCACTACCAATTGTGCTACGCGCCTAGACTCCTCGTGCCGGCCGCACCGGCGCTGCTACTCG
>Ga0315273_10013399_pt1 | contig 10533 bp, 9 predicted proteins | sample YL17G02_0_MG_FD_205753 | JGI IMG/M metagenome (GOLD analysis project Ga0315273, IMG submission 205753) | Sediment microbial communities from Yellowstone Lake, YNP, Wyoming, USA - YL17G02_0 | ecosystem: Environmental > Aquatic > Freshwater > Lake > Sediment | place: USA: Wyoming | collected... | reverse complement strand
CTCGCGCCCGGCAGCGGGTAGGTCCCGTCGAAGTTGTTCGCCTGCGACTGCTCCCCTTCGATCCATACGTCCGCCCCGAGCCCGGTCAGGAGCTCCTGCAGGTTCTGCTGCGCGATCCCATAGGCCGTGAGCGGGGAGCCCTTCTTTATGACTGTCTTCGCGCTCTCCAACCCCGCGCGGGCGTTCTTGACGTTAAGCCCGGCCTTGTCAGCCTGGACAATGGTATCCGAGAGCCTCTCGATCTCGGTGTTGGCCGTCTCATACGGGAAAACGAGCGTGATATCGAGCCCCCGCAGGACTGTCGGCACATCAGTCAGCGCCACGCCGAACTGCCCGCCCTTCTTCTTGGAGACGCCCGATCTCTCGGGGAACTCGACGTTGGGAAAGCCGGTCGGCCCCGCCTTGAGCGTGATTGTCTTCGGCCCGATCGAGGACCACATATACGTCTTGTCCTCGCCGACCAGCGCATACGCCGACATCCCGTCGCCGATATACGTCGATGTCCCGATCCACAGAGTCGGCAGCCACCACGTGTCCCGCGCCAGACGCTTTACGTGTGCACCCGTCGAGGGCGTGAGCGGATAGCTGATCACGTTCGGCCGGAAATCGGCAACCGATGCTCCCGACAGCTTGTCCTTGAACGATTTCAGCCAATCGAGCTGCTTCGGGTCGCCCGCTAAGCCGCGATCCGCGCTCGCCTGCAGGCTGTCCACAAAGAACCCCTTACACCCAATCTCGCGGAACGAGTCCAGAGCCGCGAGAAGGGCGTTCTCGTTCGGGTAGCCGCCGGGGCCCTTGCCGCCGGATGACGCGCCCGTGGCCGCAACGACGAACCACGTGGTCTTCGCCGACTCCTCCGCCAGCGAGTAGACCGGCCCGGCTACCTCCAGAACCGGCGCATCCCCCGTGCCGTAAGCGACCGCCCCGAGCCCGTCGTAGCCGCCCATTCCATAAGGGTTCGCGTAGATGCGGTGGTACTTGGAGCACTTGAAGATCACCGGCACATTGGCGACCTGTTTGCACAGTGTGTCGGAGATCGTGTTCATGTACTCCTGCACGGAGGAGTCGCGGTAGTCGATGATATCGCGCCACAGACGGCTGGAGGTCGAGTCAATCGAATAGAGCTTGGCGCTCGCGCGGTCATAGGCATAGGTCAGTCCGCGGCCCATGCTCCACAGCGGGATCAGGCGGGCCGCCTCCTCGATCGAGCTGATGTTGTCGTTGAAGCCCCACGCGGCGTTGACCGCCCCCTCGTGCACGTGCTTCTTGGTCAGATACGCCTCCAGCCCAAGCCGGAAACCCTGGGAATCGGGCACGAAGCCGAGCATGTCGCCGCGGAGGTCCATCTTCGAGGTGAATGGCTCCAGGAAGAACCGCATCCCCGGCCCGAGCTTGATCTTCTTCAGAAAAGCCGTCAAGCGGTCCCGGTACTCGCCGTATCCGCTCCAGATGTCCGCCGCGCCCCCCTCCGACACCGGCTTGTAGGCCTTCCGCGGGTAGACGATGAGCACCTCGCCGGCCCCCAGCGGATCCGACAGGTTGATCGTGACCTTGCCGTCTTTCACGACCGCCCCGCCGGTTGCCTTGATCGAGTTGTCGGCCTTCCTGGCCACCACGAAGATCGCGGAGTCCACCTCGGGCCAATCGCAGGCAATCCTGGTCTCGGGGAACGGCCCCTCCAGCCTGTAGCGGCTGGGGGAGACGAGGTAGCCCGTGAGCGGTTCCTTGGGGCCGTCGTCGAGCTCGATTCCGTAGGTGAAGCCGTTGGAGTCGAGGTAGTCGATGATCTTCTGCCAGGCGGCGGGATCGGTCAGGCTGGCCGGGCCCGAGCTCTTGAGGACAACGTCCGTGATCCCCTTCGACTTCGCGAGATCCAGCGCTTTGACGTCTGCCTGGTAGTCCTCCTCAGTTGCCCCGAGCGAGACATAGCGCGAGCAGAAGAGGCCACCGACGGGCACGTAAGGCTGGCCATCCCAGATCAGCGTATGGGCCTCGTTGATGCTCCACACGTGCTGGCCGGCGGAGCCGTCCACGTAGGTCCCCGAGGTCTTGTACTTCAGCCCAAAGCCGGGACAGGAAGTGCCTGCGAGGATTGTCAGAAGGACAGCGAGAGGAAACGGGAAGCGATTCTTTAGCATAGTCATCCTGCGTGAGCGTAGGGAGTCGGTTCTGAGTCGTTCAGGCTTACGACGACCCCCCGCGGCGCCGTGTTCCAGCGACTTTGCACGAGGAGCCGGCTCTTGGCTCTTGACTCTTAGCTCTTAGCTAATCTACGCTCCCGGCCACCCCGCCGAGTTCCCCTGCACCGCCGTAGTGGCCGGACTCCGTTCCGGCGCCCGGTCCGATACGGAGATCGGACACTACGTGGGAGATCGGAGACTACGCGGAAGGTTCTCGCGCTCCCTGAGCCATTGCTGCGCAGCATGCCCTGAGCTCCTCGAGGATCCGGTCGGCGTCCACATCGTGCATCATCGCGCCTTCGGCGATCGTGCCGGTTGTGGCCCCGGCGCAGGTCCGGCAAGGCATCTCGTGCCTGTCGAACACCTCGATGCACTCGGGATGCTCCCTGAGAACGTCGGCTATGATAGTGTCTCTTGTGATCTCGATGCTTCCAGCCATCTCACCCACACTCAATGCGTAATCCGGGCTACATCAACTGCACCCGGAACACCGTCTGGACCAGCGACAACACCGTCACCATCCCCGTGGCCGTCTGCAGGAACCCTATGTTCCATATCCTCTGGAAGCCGGTAGCGCGGTAGTTGGGCTGTTCCTGGAAGCGTCGCAGGAGCTCGTTGCCTGCGGCGACGCCGTTTGCGAGCTGCCGCTCGGACGGGTCCTTGGTGGTCACGAGATACTGCAGCCAGCCTCCGACCGCCCGCCACCCTATCGCCACCACGACCAACGCAAGCAGCACACTTACGCTGCTGCTGACCTTCGTCGTCAATATGATGAACACGCCCGCCGCGGCCAGGAGGTTGGTCCCGCATCGCGGGTGGACGCGCGGCATCCGCCGCACGTTCTCGGGCGTCAGCACCTCGCCGGCCTCGATCGCGTGCACCGTCATGTGCTCCGCCGCGTGGTATCCGGATAGCGGCGAGAGCCGCATCAGGAGAAAGAAGACCACTACGGTCAACACCGCGGTCATGTAGAACGCAAGGTCATAGACATTTGGCGCGTAAGTAAGCGGGGTGGACGCGAGCAGCCGCGAGACGTTGATCCCGGTCGCCGCCGAGAACAGCCGCTGCAAGCCCTCCACGATGAGCCCCGCGAGGATGACCATGGCCGATAGCGAGGCCCCGGTCAGAAAGAGACCCGCGTTCCCCGCCCCGCCTGAGACCGAGCCTGTGGTGAGGTGGACCCCGAGGGGAGTCGCCATCCCCGCGACTGTGGGAGGCCGCAGGTTCCTGGTCAGGAGCGCGACCACGTCCCGCCGGTAGAGAACCCCCCGGTACACGCCGGAGTCATCCGTCGCGGGCAGCACATCCTCGCCCGACGACGCGAACACTCCCGCCGCCTCCTTCAGGCTGACCCTCGCGTCGATCAGCGTCGTGCCCGGATCGACCAGCGGGCCGATCTGCGCTTCGAGCGCGGCCTCGACATCATCCGCGGCGGCAATGTGCGCCGCGATGGCGCGTTCGCTCACGGTCCCGACAATCCGTCCGGCGTCATGGACAGGCAGGCGTGAGCCATCCGACGACCGGATCAGGCCTGCCGCCCTGCGGAGCGAGTCCCCCGGCGTCAGCACCGGACAGCCTTTGATCAGTTGGGAGATGCCGTTGTCAGCCATCATCCAGTTCCTTGGACTGCGGGGCTTCAGCACCGCTTTGCACCAGGCCACTCGATGCAACAAGCGCTCTCAAAGCGGTGCTGAAGCCCCGCAGTCCATAGAAGCGCGTGCTCACCCCTACTTGCCAAGATCGGGCGTTTGTGATAGGATAGTATTCGCGTTTGTGGCGTCGATTCATCTCGGGAGGACCTATCAGATATGTCTAACACCTGCGACATGTGCGGCAAGGGCCCGCAGTTCGGTCAGAACATCCGGCACGTTCACTCGGGCGCTTGGGCGCTTCGCGCGCCGCGGACCAAGCGCAGGTGGATGCCGAACCTGCAGACCGTTCGCACACGGGTCAAAGGCACCCCGAAGACGCTTCGGGTCTGCGCAAAGTGCATCAAGGCGGGCAAGGTCGTCCGCGCCGCATAGCCCGGCGCATTCTCTCGCAGCGGCGGCCCTCCGTGGCCGCCTTTACCGCAACTACATTCTAGCAGATAGAGCGTGAAAAAGGGAGGACCCGAGAATCGCAAGGGTTCTCCCTTGGCACATTGTCATTCCTCGCACAGCTCGGAATGACGTGGATGGCGGCTGACGCGCTGACCGGCTGACTGGCTGAGGAGCTGACGATGAAGATCTACATCCTTACCGATCTCGAAGGCGTGGGCGGTGTTGTGAACCGCTCCCAGGTGTTCACCGGCAATGCCGCCTACGAGAAGTCTCGCGACTGGCTCACCAAGGAGGTCAACGCCGCGGTCGAGGGCGCCCTCGAAGGCGGCGCGACTGAGATCCTTGTCCTGGACGGCCACGGCGCGAACAACGCGGTCAACATGCTCTACGAGGGCCTCCACAGAGGCGCGACCTACATCCAGGGCGTTCCGTGGACGGATTATCTGCAGAGCTTGGACGAGTCTGTCGGAGGGCTTTTCCAGCTCGGCGCACACGCGATGGCGGGAACGAAAGGCGCGATCCTCGAACACACGATGTCCTCGGAGACGTGGGTCGAGATGCGCGTGAACGGCAAGCCGATGGGCGAGATCGGCCTGGGAGCAGCCTGCGCGGGACACTTCGACGTGCCGTTTGTGATGGTCTCGGGCTGCGACAAGGCGTGCGCCGAGGCCGCGGCGATCAGCCCCGGCGTCGAGTGCGCGGTGGTCAAATACGGCATCAGCCGGCACTGTGCCACGCTGCTGCCCCAGCCGGTCGTGCTCGATCTGATCAGTGAGAAGGCGCGGCTGGCCGTTCAGAAGGCGACTTCGATCCGCCCGCTCAAGCTCGATTCGCCGGTGGACATCGAGATAGACTACCTCAGGAACGACTCAGTGGACTCGATCAGGGGGAGGCACGGGGTCACAAAGCTCGGCCCGCGCACGGTTCGCTTCACCGGGGCGAACGTGATAGAGGCGTTCGACCGCGTGCGCGGGGGCTAGGGGTAGCGCTGGAACGGCATGCTTTGAATGGAGTCAAACAGCCCCTTTGCGAGCATGATCAGCACGCCGAAAGCCACCGCCTTGATCGCCAGAAGAATGCCGAGTTTTCTATCCATGATTGCCTACCGCCCGTGGGGCATTGGTATGTGGTTGATGCAGTTGACCAGCGCGTTCCCGAGCATTAGGAGTAAGCCCAGCGCAACTGCATTGACCAGTATGAGGAAGCCGTTCTCTCGCGACATTGGCTGCCTGCACGATCTGGGCTCTCCGCGAGCCCGGGATTGGATTCCATTGAATGATCGTGCACTCAGCGTGCCAAGCCGCTCGAATGAGGCGAAAACCGGCATTTGCACGGGGAGCGGAGGGCGGAGGGGGCATTCACTGTCCACTGTTCACTGTTCACAGTCCACTGTTCACTGCTCCCTCGATCAGCCGCAGCAGGTCCTCGACCGTGTTCGCGGATAGGGCTCCCGCCGACAGGGCTTCCTCCACCAGCGCCGACGCTTTCCCGTCGGTGAAGTCGCGCTGGCCGATCAGATCTGGCTTCAGCAGGACCACGCTCTTTCTCAAGCGAACCGCCCCACGCGCGACCTCTACGTTCGCCAGATTGCCCTGGCCGACCGGCACGTCCGTCAGCACGACGACATCCGCCGAATCCGCCAGCTCCCGGTGACATGAGTCGGCTTCGGGCGTGATGTGGGAGAACGCGGGCTGAGCGACGTATGGCACATCGAGCGCCTCGGCGACCTCCTGGTCGGCATCGCCCTCGTTCAGCACGCCGCAGGTCACGCGGTAGCCGCGCCGGACGAGCTTAGCCATGATCGGCGCCGCCGTTCCCCCGCCGCCGATCACGTGCACCTGAAGCGGCTTATCGAACGATTCCGACGGCTCCGGCGATCTGGGCCGGACCCCGGCGATCACGTAGGGCCGGTGCGTGGTCGGATGCTTTCGGACCCACACCTCGGCCCCGTAGACCCGGCGGATGTTCTCGGACGTGATGACATCTTCCGGCGCGCCCGCAGCCTGAACCGATCCATCACCGATCAGGACCAGCCGGTCGCAGTAATGGCTCGCCAGGCTCAGGTCGTGCAGCACCGCCAGCACCGTGAGCGAGCGCTCGCGGTTCAGGGAGCGAATCAGGTCCATGATCTCGAACTGGAAGCTGATGTCGAGGTGGGAGGTCGGCTCGTCCAGCAGCAGCACCTCGGGTTCCTGGGCGAGCGCGCGAGCCACCATCACGCGCTGCCTCTCGCCGCCGGAGAGCGCGTTGATCGACCGGTCCCTAAGATGCCCCGTGCCCGTGAGCTCCAGCGCCTCAAACGCGATGGACGTATCCCCCGCCGATTCGACCGCGAATCGACCGAGCCTCGGCGACCGGCCCATGAGCACGATCTCGATCACGCTGAAATCGAACGCGACGATCGTATCCTGCGGGACCACCGCGACGCGGCGGGCGAACTCGCGCGCCGGGATGGAATAGACGTCGCGGCCGTCGAGCTCGACGCGACCCGACATCGGCTCCAGCGCGCGCGACATCGATCTAAGAAGCGTGGTCTTGCCGCTTCCATTCGGACCGATCACCCCGACGAAGTCGCCCTCGGCCAGATCGATCGAGACGCCGCGCAGGACCTCCGCCCCACTGTAGCCCGCGCGCAGGTTGTCCACTCGCATCAGCACGCTCATGCCTTTAGCCGACTAGCCCGGCCAATCCTGCGCAGCTTTGGGGTGCGATGGTCCGGGATTTGCAGTCCCGGACCGGGTTCCGCGGGTCTGAGACCCGGAACGCACGCGCCGCATGGGGTCACAGACCCCCCGAACGGCATCCGGGATTCCAAATCCCGGACGATCTCACACGCCGGCGTTCCGCAGGCTCAGAAGTGATCCCCAGCCCACACGTAGGCGTTCTGCGTCGGGAAGAGGACCTCGGCCAGGCTCAGGGCGTCGCCGTGGAACGACGCGCCGGGTTCGGTGAGCAGGTCACGAGGGGTCCGGTAGCCGGTAACGAGCTGCATCAGCATCGACTGCGGAAGCTCGATGGAGTCATCGGCAGACGCGCCGGGACGCACGGTCACGCGGCCCCTGTCGATCTCGAGGAGCGTGTCGCCGAGGTCCGTTCGCAGGCCGATGCGGGCGGAACGGCCCGCGAGGCGCGAGTTCGCGAGCCGGGCGCTTAGCTCCTCGCCGATCTTCTCGAAGAGGCTGTCCTGGCTGACGATGCGCATCATCCCGCTGCCGCAGCGCGGGTAGCCGAAAGTCACCTTGCACTCGTAGCGGTGGCAGAACTCGGTGAACGGGTGGTCCGGCGGCAGGTAGAGCGTGATCGACCCGGCGCGTCGCTCGATGGCCAACCTGGCGAACTCAAAGAGCAGGTTCGGAAACCCCGCTGGATCGACAGCCTCGACCTCCGTGACGATCACATCGACATCGTTCCTGTCATAGGCCGCGTATCCGGCGACCCGGCTGGCGGCGTCCACAAGGACGATGGTCTCCGCCGCAGTGCCGAAGGCCGACCCCTTGGGAATACCCGCGAACTGGGGCCGCTGCCTCACCAGCGTGCCGGTCCTCGAACGGTTCGCGCTGTTGTAGAGGTCGATGAGGGAGTCGTGGTTCTCCTCCGCGAACGGGCGGATCTGGAAGTCGCCGACGGAGGCCCCGGCGGACTCGGCGTCCCTGGTCGCCATCGCAATCGAGCTCGAATGCAGACAGACAGCGTAGCCGAACTTGGGGTAGAAGTCGCGGATGCCGAAGAGCGCGGACACGTCGAACCCCTCGTCGCGCATGTATCGTACCGTATCCTCCATCAGGCACCGAGAGTACCCCTTCATCCTCTCGGCCTTCTCGGTTCCGACACCCCCGATTCCGCCCATTCGTACCTGAGCCGACCCGATGCGCATCCGATGGTCGATGACGGTCACCCAACTGATCTTCTTGCCATCGAGCATCAGCGCCCGGTAACGGTTCGGGCCCTCGATAGTGGTTGCGATCTCCACAGCGACTACACCCGCCACAGCCCTCGTACCGGCCTGCTGAGCATGGCGTTCGCTTCAGGATCGCCGACGAACTCCTCCTTGACCGGGTCCCACTTGAGCTTGCGGCCGCCGAGTCGCAGAGAGACGTTGCACAGGTGGCAGATCGAGACCGACCGGTGCCCGATCTCGGCGTCGCAGATCGGCTGCTTGCGCGAGCGAATGCACTCGACGAAGTTGCCGGCGTGGTCGTTCGACTCGTAGAGCCGCACTGCGTTGTCTGGCAGCGGATCGTCGATGAGCTTCTGGTCACTCGCCTTGATCTCGCCCCGAGAGACGAATATCCAGCCTTCCTCGCCGTAGAAGTGGACGCCGTTGGGGCCCTCGTTTGTGACGATCAGTGGGACGCCGTTCTCGTAGACGCACGTCACCTTGAACTCGGGGAATGTGCTGTAGCAGTTCGTGCCGATCTTCGGGCCCTGGCCGTAGGCCTGAACGCTTACCGGGCCGGAGCGGTCCGTGCCGAGCCCCCACTGGGCGATGTCGTTGTGGTGCGCGCCCCAGTCGGTGAGCATGCCGCCGGAGTAGTCGAGCCACCAGCGGAACGAGCCGTGAGTGCGCTCGTGCATGTAGTCCACCATCGGAGCCGGCCCGAGCCACATCTCCCAGTCAAGGTCGGATGGAACCGGCTCGACCGGAAACGGCCCCCCGGTGGGGCCGGTCGGCAGGTGCGCCTCGACCTTTGTGAGCTTCCCGACCCTGCCGTTGCGAACGAGCTCGCATGCGAGCCGGAACCGCCCATCCGATCGCTGCTGGCTGCCGGTCTGGAACACCGCGCCCGTCTCGCGCCATGCCTTGACGATCTTCCTTCCGTGGTCGATTGTGAGCGTGAGCGGCTTCTCGCAGTAGACATCCTTGCCGGCCTTCATCGCGGCGATGCAGATGTAGGCGTGCCAGTGGTCGGGAGTGCCGATCACGACCGCGTCGATGTCTTTCTGTGCCAGTAGCTCGCGGAAGTCCTTGTACTTGCGACAGTCGGGGCCCAGCTTCTGGGCGGCCTCGTCGAGATGAACCTGGTCAACATCGCATGCGGCGACGACCTTCACACCCGGCTTCGAGGCGATCGCCCTGGTATCGCCGAGGCCCTGTCTGTAGCCGCCCTTGCTCCCGCCCGGGCCGATCACGGCAACGTTGATCTGGTCGTTGGGTCCGAACGTCTTCCGCCGGAACCCCGCCGCCCGGCTCTCTCGCTTCGTGAACAATTGGGGCAGCGATGCGATCGCCACACCCGCGGCGGTCGAGGTCAGAAAGCTCCGCCTTGAGATCTTCGAGCTGCTGTCGTCCATTGGGTGCTTCTCCATTTGCGTTAGGTTGATGCCACAAGCTCAACTTATGTGCAGACTCTCGGCATTCCTCCCGCGCGCACGACTATGCGTCGGATGGCCGTTCGCGCCGACGCATAGTCGTTGGAGACCTGTAACCACCGCGGCCCTGCGTGCGTTTATCAAGTCGGGAGGTGAGCAAACCATGTATCGATCTGCGATCCTCATTGCCTTGCTTTGTGCGCTCACTGCCGGCGCGATCTGCGCCGAGAGGCAACCTGCGCCCGCCGAGCCGCCGGCTGTTCTGGCCAGGAGCGCCAACATCGTCCTGAAAGTGCCGGACTATCAGGCGGCGAGAGAGACCCTCCTGACGCTGGCGGGCAGGTACGGGGGCCAGTTGCGGCAGGCGCGGACCGAGGTCAACGACCTCGGCCAGAAGCACGGGCAGCTCACGCTGCAGCTCGCCGCGACGGACCTCGACCGCCTCGTGGACGAGATTCGAAGGGTCGGCAAGCTCTACAGCGAGCACGTGCAGACGACCGACCAGACCTCGCTCCACAACAAGCTCGGAGACCGGATCGGCCTGCTGAAGCAGAACGAAGCTGAGCTGATAGCCTTTCTGCGAAGCCCCAGGCGGATGCGAGGCTCCGACATCCTGTTCGTGCAGTACCGGCTTTACCAGAGCCGCGTGGAGGCGTCGGACGCCTCGCAGGAACGGCTCGATCTGGCGCGGTCGGCGAAGCGGAGCCAGGTCGTGGTGGAGCTCTTCGAGCCCGAGCCGAAGCGCACCTTCGACTGGGGCAACTGGCATGCGCACGCGGTCTACCGCGCGAAGGGCGCGTTTCTGTATTCGACGCGCAAGGTCGTGACGGGCCTCTACTACGCGCTCTGGTTCGCGCCGTTCTGGGTTCCCGCGGCGGTCGTTCTGTATCTGGTCTATCGGTGGGCAAGGCGCAGGGTTCGCCGTTTGCTGCACGAGCGCCGCGCGCGGTTGACCGCCCAGCACGAGCAGCCACCGGCATAGGCCCGCGGGTCGCCTATAC
>Ga0315273_10013398_pt1 | contig 10533 bp, 7 predicted proteins | sample YL17G02_0_MG_FD_205753 | JGI IMG/M metagenome (GOLD analysis project Ga0315273, IMG submission 205753) | Sediment microbial communities from Yellowstone Lake, YNP, Wyoming, USA - YL17G02_0 | ecosystem: Environmental > Aquatic > Freshwater > Lake > Sediment | place: USA: Wyoming | collected... | reverse complement strand
CTCGTCGTCCCCGCCGAAGAGGCCCATCGCGGCCTCGCGCGCCGACTGCGTGACGGTCATCAGCGCGCCGCGCGAGACCCCGCGACCCGCCTTCAGGTCCTCGCGCATGCGCTCGAGCTCCTGCCGCGTCCTCTCGCGCAGAGTCGCGAGCGCCTTGTCGACTTGTTCCTTCGCCTTTTCCTTCACCTTCGCCCGCTCTTCGGCGAGTTGGGCGCGCTCCCTCTCGAGATCGAGGAGGCGGGCGGCGGCCTTCTCCGCCCCCGCCTTCGCCTTGTCCGCTTCCTCGCGGGCGCGTTGTGTTTCGGTTTCGAGGCGCGTCAGGGCCGCGTCCGCGGCCTCCCACTTCGCGCCGAGCTGTTTCTTCGCGGAGGCGAGGACGCGCGCCGGCAGGCCTGCCTTCTCCGCGACCGCGAGCGCGCGCGATCGCCCGCTGGCGCCGGCCCGCACACGGAATGTGGGCCGACCCGCCTTTTCGTCGAACTCCATCGCCGCCGAAAGAACGTGGGGGCGGTCCTTCGCCCACTCCTTCACGGCGGAGAGGTGCGTCGTCGCGATCGCGATCCCGCCACGCGCGAGATCCTCGTCCAGGACGGCGATCGCGAGCGCCGCTCCCTCGTCCGGATCGGTGCCGCTGCCGAGCTCGTCGAGGAGGACGAGGCTCCTGGACGTGGCTTCCGCAAGGACCCGAGCCGTGCGCGTCATGGCGGCCGCGAACGAAGAAAGGTCTCCGAGGAGGTCCTGAGCGTCGCCCGCGACGACGAGCACCTTGTCGAACACGGGAAGCGTGGAGAGTGGCCCGCACGGAATCGCGAAGCCCGACTGGGCGAGGAGCGCGAAGAGGCCGGCGGTCTTCATGGCGACGCTCTTGCCGCCCGCGTTCGGGCCCGAGAGGAGCAGGAGCCGCGAGCCCTCGGGCAATTCGAGGTCCAGGGGCACGGCGTCCGAATGACGTTCCTCGAGCTCTCCGAAGACGTCCGCCCGGAGGTCGGCGAGGCGTCGGTCCAGGAGGGGATGGCGCGCGGCCCTGAGGACGAACCGATCCGAGAATTCGGGGAAGACGCCCGCGACGCGCGACGAAAACTCCGCGCGCGCCTGGAACGCGTCGAGCTCCGTGAGCACCTCCACCGCGGTCACGAGGTCCTCGCGCCGCGCCGAAAAGCGGCCCGTCAGCGCCACGAGGATACGGTGCACTTCCTCGCGTTCTTCTTCGACCGCTTCTTGGAGCGCGTTGTTGTCCTCGACGACGAGAAGCGGCTCGACGAAGACGGTCTGGCCCGAGCCCGACCGCTCGTGCAGGAGGCCGCCTACCTGGTCGCGACGGTCCGCGCGTACGGGCAGACAGTAGCGGCCGCCCTTTTCCGTCACGTAGCCCCCCGTCAGCGCGTCCGGATGCGTCCGCGCGACCTCCTCGAGCTTTCGGACGACTTCCTTCCGGAGCCGCTGGATCGACGAGCGGATCGCGTAGAGGCGCGCCGACGCCGTGTCCTTGAGGCGCCCGTCGGGCTCGAACGTGGGCTCGCGCTCTCCCAGCAGGTCTTCGAAGGAAGCGAGAGGAAAGAGGAGGTCGGAAAGGGAGGACAACTCCAGGTCGGGAACGGGCACGGCGGCGCGTGCGCCCTCCGCACGCTCGACGAGGAGGAAGAGGTCGAGGAGGTCCTCCGGCGGAAGCGCGCGCCCCTGCGGGCCGAGGCGCGAGACGAGGGGAGCCCCCTCGTCGAGCCCCCCGAGGGCGACCGGAGGGCGAAGCGCGCGGCGCGCGAGGAGATCCCGGGTGACGCCGAGGCGGCGCACGACTTCGAACGCGTCCGGCGACGGCATGGCGCCCTGGACCCGGTCCCGGCCGCGCTCCGTGGAACAAAAACGCCCGGCAAGCCGAAGCGCGCCGGGCCAGTCGAGTTCGGGATGACTCACGGAACGGGAATCTACATCCCCGTGCGGCGCTCTTCCGCCAGCTTGCGGAGCATTTTCTTGCGGGCGGCAATGGCTTTGCGTTTCCGCTTGGCCGAGGGCTTCTCGTAGTGCTGACGCTTCTTGAGCTCGGAGAGGATTCCGGATTTCTCGCACTTGCGCTTGAAGCGGCGCAGGGCGTTCTCGAACGATTCGTCTTCCTTGACGTGGATCAGCGGCACTAAAGGTCTCCCTCCTCTCCGGCCCCGAGTGCCCCGAACCTGAAGGTTCAGAGGGCGCGGGCAAACCCCACATGCTAAAGCCGGTTGGGCCGGGCGTCAATCGACCCGACCGGAGTCCCGCCAAGGTGCGCTGTCCGAATATAATGCCGGGAACACGACGCCGAAGGCCCGGCCAGAAGGCGCCGTCAGGAGACGTATGTCGGTCGACCCTGCAGCGACACGCCGCTTGATCGAATCGCTGTCCACGCATCTCGAGGATCACCTCGCGACGTGGAAATCGTCGCTCGTGGACGCGCGGAGAGAAATCGAGGCCCTCCTCTCCACGCTGTCGGACAAGATCCCGGCGCACGCAAAGCCGCTGCTCCCGGAGGACCTCGTCGCGCTGATGCTCGAGGACGCGGCGCCCGCGCCCCCGCCCCCCACGGCGGCCCCCGCCTCGGGCGCGCCCCAGGCCGATTGGACCGTCGTGCGCGGTTCGCTCGCCGCCATCGAGTCCGCCCGCACGCAGGTCGACGTCCTTTCGCGATTCCTCACGCGCGTGAACGCGCATGCGTCGCGGGTCGCCCTTCTCGTCCTTCGGAACGACCGGCTCACCGGCTGGAAGGCCCTCGGATTCGACGCGTCCGGAGGACGCGACGACGCCGTGCGCTCTCTCGACCTCGGCGGCGAGGACGACCCGTTCGTGGCTACCGTGCTCAAGTCGCAGCGCTCCGTGCTCGCCGAGCCGCCCAGCGAATCCGGGCCGCTCCGTCGCGCCCTCGGCGGGCAGGCGCCCGCGCGCACTCTCCTCGTTCCGATGGTCATCCGCGACCGGCTGGCCGGCGTCGTCTGCGCCGACGAGCTACCGGGTGAGGACGGCCGGCTGAACGAGGCCGCCGTCGAGGTCCTCACGTTCGTGACCGGGCTCGCGGTGGATCTCCTGGCCGCGCGTAAGAGGATCCCGTCCCCCTCCCTCACGCCCACGGGAGAGGCGATCGCCCGCTTCGAACCATCGATGGCGTCGGCTTCGCCGCCACCGGCCGCCCCGGACTTCGAGGTCGAGGCCTCTCCCGCGCCGCCGCCCGTTCTGTCGCCTCCGCAGCGCTCGCGGTCCACCGACGCCGGCGAAGCCCTGCGCGCCATCGAAGAGTCCGCGAAGTCCCGGATCCCGCCGGGCATCCGCTCCTTCTCCTCCGATCCCGGGCTCACGAGCCAGATTCCCACGATGGGCGCCGTCCCGGCTCTTCCCGCACCCTCCGTCCCTTCGTTCTCATCGTCACCTTCGTTCCCGCCGACGCCCTCGTTCCCGGCGGCTCCCTCCTTCCCGCCCCTTTCTGCGCCGGCCCCCACGCCCTCGCTCTCCGCTTCGCTTCCCGGATCCCTGCTCTCGCCGCTCTCCAACGCGTCCACCGGCGATTTCACCGGTGCGTTCGAGGCCCTGCGCGCGTCCGGGCGCGTGGCGTCGCCCACGGAAGGCGACGTTGCCGTGCAGAAGCCCGCCCGCGCGTCGACGTCTGCCGTGATGCCCCCGCGCGACATGGCGAACGCGGTGCGACCGATCTCGGGCTTCGTTCCGCGGGGTCGCGCGACGGCCGCCGACAGCCCGCAACGCGCGCAGGACGACGCCCGGCGGCTGGCCCGCCTGCTCATTTCGGAGATCAAGCTCTACAACGAGAAGAAGGTGGAAGAGGGCCGCATCCTGAACGACCTCAACGAACGTCTCAAGGACGACATCGAGAGGAGCCGCCAGGTGTATGACGAAAGGACGCCCGCCACCATCCGCGAGGACACGGACTTCTTCCACGACGAGCTCGTGCGCATCCTCGCCGACGGCCGGGCCGAAGCGCTCGGCTCGGTGAGCTGAACAGCTGACTCTCCGGGTTTTCCTTCTCGCGGGCGTGCTTTCCGCGGGAAGCCTCGCCCTCTCGTCGGCGGCGCCCGACACGCCACCGGCCTCCTCCGAGGCCGCGGCCCTGCGGACGCGCCTCCTCGCCGCGTCCCTCGCACTCGCGAAGGGCGACGGCTCCGCCGCAGCCCTCGTCGCCGGACTCGACGCCTCGCCTCTCGGCCTCCCGGGCCTCCCGGCGTGGATCGGACTCTCGGCAGGAACCGGCGCGCGCGCGGAACGCGTGCCCGCCCTCCTCGCCTTCGCGGCGGGTGAACCGTCTCTCGCCCTCGCGCGCGCCGCCCTCGCGCGCGCCGCGCGTCTCGCTGCAACTCCCGAGGAGCGCGAGGCGGTGCGCGCCGCCCTCGCCGCGCGGCCCGCGCCGGAAAGCTCGCAGCCCCGCGCCCTCATCGCGCAGGCGCTCACCGAGTCGCGCGTCGCCTCCGGCGACGAGGCGCGCGGCCTCCTCGTCCGGGTCGCGGCGATCTTCCCCGACGCTCCCGCCCGCGCAGCGGACCACTTCGACGACGACGATCGGGATGCCTTCGAGGCCGCCGTTCGCCAGTCACCCGTCGAGATTCGCGTGGCACGGGCCCGGGCCATCGCGGGCCGCGATTCCAAGGGAGCGTCCGCGCTCTTGCGCTCGCTCGGACCTCATGTACCGGCTCGTTCGCGCGCCGAGACCGCCGATGCGTGGCTTCTCGCGGGGAGCCCGCGCGATGCGAAACGCGTTCTCGCCCTCGGACCCGCCGACCCGGCGGACGAAACCGAGGCGCTCCACAGGGCCGCGCTTTCGTGGCTCGTCGAGACGCGTCTCACCGCCGTGCCTGAACCCCGCCGGGCGCGGAGCAGCCGCCCCGCGCCTTCAACCCGGCCAGGCAAACCGGGCCCGCCCGTCTCCGAAAAGGAGAAGGCCGCCGCCGGCGTCAGACTGGCCGCCCTCGACGCGCTTCTCGGCCGCCCGCTCTCCGACGAGGATCGGCGCCGGCTCCTCGAGGGCGGAGTCCGTCTCGCCTGGAAGGCCGCGCGCGCGGACGACGCCCGCCGCCTCCTCGCGCCGCTCCTCGCACTCGACTCGACGACGGACGCGGGTGCGGCGGAGTGGTTCGCCGTCGCGTGGGCGCGGTATGCGGGCGGCGATTTCGCCGGAGCGGCGCGCCTCTTCGACGAGCAGATTCCCGCGTATCGCGGGGCGTTCCTGCGCCGGCGTGCGACCTATTGGTCCGCGCGGGCGCACGAGAAGGCCGGCGACACGAGCACGGCGAGAGCGCTTTACGCCGGGCTCGTGCCCGCCACCGTTCCCGATCTTTACGGGCGTTGGGCGGCCGCCGCGCTCGGCGTGACGCTTCCGGCCGCGCCGCCGGCTCTCGCCGCTCACGAAGGAGACGAGGCTCAGGGGGAAGTCGCCCTGCCCTCGCGCGAGCTTCTCCGCTGCGGATTCCCCGGTCTCGCCGAGGACGCCGCCGAGAGCGAAGGCTCGCTCGATCCGCTTTTCGCGGGCCGCGCGGCCTCTGCGCGGGGCGACCATCGCCGCGCGGCCGCTGTGCTGAAGCGGCGCTATCCGGAGCTCGGAACTCCCGAGGAGGGCGCGGTCCCTGCCGAGGCGCGCGCGGCCTATTACCCGCTGGCGCATGCGGACCGGATCGCCGAGGCCGCGCGTGCCGCGGGGGTGCCCGCCTCGCTCCTCTTCGGCCTCATCCGGCAGGAGAGCGTCTTCACCGAGGACGCGAAATCGCGCGCGGGCGCCCTCGGCCTCATGCAGGTGATGCCTTCGACGGGCCGCCTCCTCTACCGGAAGGAGAACGGCAAGGGACGTCCCGACCTCCGGGACCCCGACGCGAACCTGCGGCTCGGCGCGCGCTACCTGAGGCAGCTCCTCGACACCTTCCCGGGCGACACCGCCGCAGCACTCGCCGCGTACAACGCCGGACCGGGGCGCGTGCGGGCGTGGAAAAAGGCGTCTCACCTCGCGCCCGAGGACGAGTTCTTAGAGTCGATCCCTTTCTCGGAGACACGCCTCTACGTCAAGCGCGTGTTGTTTTTCCAGAGCGTCTACTCGTCGCTCTACGGGCTCCCGCTCGACGCCGCCTCGCCCGCCCTGTCGGTGCCGGCGGCCGAACCGAGACCCTGACCGGCGCCCTTCAGACGACGCCGGCGGCCCTCCCGAGAGTTTTCGCGGCCGACTTTCGGCACGCGGAGCAGAGACCCCGGATCTGGTGGGAGTGCGACGTGGCGGCAAAGTCGTATTCCTTGCAGACCGCTTCCTGGCGCTTCTCGATGGCCGCGTCGATGAACTCGATGACTTTCCCGCAGTTCGAGCACACGAGGTGATCGTGGTGCTCACCCTTGCGCAGCCGCTCGTAGCGGTACTTCTCCTCGTTCAGCCGCACACGCCCCACGAGGCCGCATTCGTGCAGAAGCTCCAGCGTGCGGTAAATCGTCGCGCGGCTCACCTTGGTGCCGCGGTCGCGCATGCGGATCACGAGATCCTCCGCGTCGAAGTGCCGGTGGGTCGAGAAGATCTCGTCGAAGAGGGCCGTCCGCTCGCGCGTGACCTTCAGGCTCTTCTTTCTCAGGAAGTCATCGAAGACCCGCCGTTCGTCTGCGTTTTGATTCACCCGGCAAACATATCAGTCTGCTCGCCGAACGGGAATCCCAAACCGAAAGAACGCCCAAGAAAAAAAGTCTGCTGATACAGGGAGAAACCGGACCCCGGTTTCCCCCCGACCCCCTTCCGGGTCGGCGGGTAAGATTCGGGAAACAATGTCTTCCGAGGCGGGTTCGCCCTGGATGCCCGAGCGCATCGACCATTACCGGATGGTGCGCCGGATCGCGCTCGGGGGCATGGCCGAGATCTTCGAGGCCGTGGACGAAAAGTCCGGCCGCACGGTGGCGCTCAAGAAGATCCTGCCCCATATCGCGACGGATCCAGACTTCCTCGACCGCTTCTTCCACGAGATCAGGATCCAGATCTCCCTCAAGCACCCGAACGTCGTCGAGCTCCTGGATTGCAGCCCCATTCCCCAGCAGGCCTACATCGTCATGGAGTTCGTGGATGGCGGCGAGCTGCACTCTCTCCGGCGGCAGTCCGGCCGTTTCCCGTGGGAGATCGCCCTCTACGTCGCGCGGGAGGCCCTGTGCGGCCTCTCGGCCGCCCACGCGAAGGGCGTGATCCACCGCGACATCAAGCCGCAGAACATCATGTGGACGCGCGACGGCTGCGTGAAGATCGGCGACTTCGGCATCAGCCAAGCCGCGCACCTGACGCGCCTAACGCACACGGGCACCGTCGTGGGCACCCCCGCGCACATGTCGCCGGAACAGGCACGCGGCGAGGATCTGGACGCACGCACCGACCTGTTCTCGATGGGGACGGTCCTCCACGAGCTCCTCTGTGGCTACAACCCCTTCACGGCCGACTCCATCGCCGCTTCCCTCCGCCGCGTGGCCGAGGTCGAGCCGGATCTGCCCTCGCTTCTCGACCCGTCGATTCCCCCGTCCGTCGACACGTTTCTCAGGATGCTGCACGCCAAGGACCGGTCGCGGCGCTTCGCGAGCGCGGCGGCGGCGGGCGACGCGCTGGAGGCGCTTTACCAGAGGGAGGGCGTCACGCGGCCCGGCCTTCTCTTCCGGGAGTTCCTCGAGAACCCCCCGGCCTTCGTCGCCGAGCGCAACAAGCGGCTCGCCCGGGAATCCACGGCGACCGCCGAGCGGTTGCTCAAGGACCGGAGTGCACCCCCCGAGGAAGCGCTCTGGGCGGCCTACCAAACGGTCGCCTGCACGCCGGACGACCCCGCAGCGCAGACGCTCCTCCGCACGGCTGCGCTGCGCGCCGGACAGCGCGAAAAGCCCCTCGACAACGCCCGCATCCGCGAGCTCGAGGAAGAGCTGAAAAAGGACCCCGACAGCCTCGCGCTCCTCCTCCAGCTGGCCAAGCTCTACCGCCTCGAGCACGACTTCCTGAATCTCATGCGCTTTTTCCGGAAGCTGCAGTCGCTCGGTCCGTCCGACGCGTACACGCGGGGACAGATCGCATCTCTGCTCTCGGGGGGCGAGTCGACGCCCGGCTTCGCGACGCGCGCCGTGCCCCTCGCGGCGGGCGCCACGCCGCGCACCGTGCCGGTCATCCCGCGCGACGAGTCCAGTCGAGCGGGCCTCCTCGCGGCGGTCGGCATCTTCATCGTGCTCGCCTCCTTGGGGGTGTGGTGGGCCAAGCGGGCTCCGCGCATTCCCTCGGGAGAGCGCCGCTCGGACCCGGCGGGCGCGCCGGCGCCCGTCGTCGTGCCCATGCGCGGCGGGGAGGCGGCGCTCGAGCGCGTCCGCGAGCGCGGGGCGCTCGTCGAACGCGAAAACGGGGCGGCCTCCGCGCTCGCCTTCTACGAGGAAGCCCTCGAGGCGACGGCGCGACCCGAGTCGCGCGCCGTCCTCCTCTCTCTCGTCGCCGATCTCGCCATCAAGGCGCAGGACAGGCCGCGCGCGACGAAGGCGCTCGACGCGCTCCTCCAGATCCCCGCGGCGCGCCCGGAGGCGCTCCTCCGGAAAGGGGACTTCCTCGCTTCGCTGGGTCAGGGCGACGCCGCCGACCGCCTGTTCTCGGAGGCGGCGCAGGCAAACGACCCCGCCGTCAGCGTGTCGGCGACGCTCCGGCTCGCGCGGGGCGCCGAAAGATCCCAGAACACCGTTCGCGCGACGACCCTGTACGAGGAGATTCTGCTCAAGTCGCCCGGCTCGACTCACGCCGACGAGGCGCGCCTCGGCCTCGCGGCTCTCTACAAGGCCGAGGGGCGGCTCTCGGACGCGAGGCGGCAGTACGAGGACGTCCTGAGGAACGAGATGCCGGCGAGCGACGCCCGGAAGGCCGCCGAGGCGGGCCTGAAGGCCCTCGACGGCGCTCCCGCGGAGGAGGTCCGGCCGTGAAATCGCATCGCAAGGTGTTGACGCTTCGCGTTCCGGGCCGAATCGGATTCGTGAACATAACGGACGAGGTCCAGGCGGCGATCGGAGAGAGCGGCATTCAGGAAGGTCTCTGCCTCGTCAACCCGATGCACATCACGGCTTCGGTCTTCATCAACGACGACGAGCCGGGCCTCCACCGCGACTACGAGCGCTTCTTCGAGACACTCGTCCCCCACGAGCCTGTCCGGCAATGGCGTCACAACGACACGGGCGAGGACAACGCCGACGCGCACATCAAGCGGCAGCTCATGGGCCGCGAGGTCGTCGTCGCGATCACGAAGGGGCGGCTCGACTTCGGCACGTGGGAGCGGATTTTCTACGGCGAGTGGGACGGCCGCCGCGACAAACGCGTCCTCATCAAGATTCTCGGGGAATAGGTATAGGCTCTGCCGAAACCAAACTGAGGAAGATCAAACGAGACGCCCCCGAAGGAGGTGGGCCGCGATGAAGAAACTCTCCCTTTTCAGCAAGCTGCTGGTGTCTCTTGTCACGGTCCCGCTGTGCGCCGCCGAAAGCCCGGGACCGGACCCGCCCCCGAAGGTCCTCCAGATCTACCGCGAGGAGGTCAAGGTCGGGAAAGCTCCGGCACACGTCAACGTCGAGAAGGGCTTCGTGGCGGCGGCGGCAAAGGCGAACTGGCCGACCCATTACCTCGCCATGACGACGATCACGGGCCCGAGCGAAGCCTGGTTCCTGACGGGGTACCCCTCCTTCGCCGCGTGGGAGAAGGACCGGGACGACACCGAGAAGAACTCCGCGTTCACCGCGGACCTCGACAGGCTCACCGAGAAGGACGGAGAGCTGTTGTCGAACGGGCGAAGCCTCGTCGCCATCCTGCGCGAGGATCTGAGCGCGGGTGGCCCTGTCGACGTCGCCAAGATGCGGTACTTCCGCCTGCTCACGTTCCGGGTGCGGCCGGGGCACGACAGCGACTTTCAGGACGCCGTGAAGATCGTCAGGAGCGCCTACGAGAAGGCGAAGATCGATATGCCGTGGGCGGTCTACCAGATCTCCGGCGGGATGCCCGGCCCGACGTTCATGCTCCTGATCCCGATGAAGTCGATGTCCGAAATCGACGCCGCGATCGCGCGCGCCGGGGCGGTCCGGGAGGCCGAGGGCCCGGAGAACGAAAAGGCTCTCGCGAAGCTCGCGTCCGACGGGTACGCGTCGGTCGAAACGAACATCTTCGCCTTCAGCCCCGCGATGAGTTATCCCTCGAAGGAGTTCGTCGCCCGGAACCCGGAGTTCTGGACGCCGAAGCCCGCCGCGAAGGCCGCCGCTCCGGCGAAGCCGGCCGAGGCCAAGCCCAAGGAAGGGGCCAAGCCCGCCGCGAAGAAGTAGGCGCCGCGTCCGGTCCGGTCCGCAACGCTCTTTCCTACGACTCGCCGGGCCTCTCCGCTTCCAGTGCGAGGTCGATGAGCGCGTCGGCGAGGCGGGTGGCTCCCGGGGCATCCTCGCCGAGAGCCTCCGCGAAGCGTGCCCGGACGCTCGCCTCGCGGGCCTCGTCGCGGATCGGGCGGCCCGAGGATTTCTTCACGGCGCCCACGAGGCGCGCGAGGTCGAGCCTGCGCGCGGCGAGGCGCG
>Ga0315273_10013397_pt1 | contig 10533 bp, 8 predicted proteins | sample YL17G02_0_MG_FD_205753 | JGI IMG/M metagenome (GOLD analysis project Ga0315273, IMG submission 205753) | Sediment microbial communities from Yellowstone Lake, YNP, Wyoming, USA - YL17G02_0 | ecosystem: Environmental > Aquatic > Freshwater > Lake > Sediment | place: USA: Wyoming | collected... | reverse complement strand
CCGGGAAGAGACCCGCAGGGGGATGCGGACCCTTCACTGCCAGGACGATGTGGGCCAGGCCGGGTATACGATCCCCAACAATGTCGAGAACATCGAGTTTGTGGATCATGATGCAAAGTTTGTGATCGCACTGGAGACGGGGGGTATGTATGACCGGCTGATCGAGAACGGGTTTGACGAGGAGCACAATGCGATCCTTGTTCACCTGAAAGGACAGTCGGCACGCTCGACCCGGCGGATGCTGAACAAGATCAGTTCAACCTGGAACCTTCCCGTGCTCGTTTTCACCGATGGCGATCCATGGTCATACCGCATCTTTGCGTCGGTTGCCTATGGTGCGATCAAAAGTGCCCACATGTCGGAGCTGCTGGCTACCCCCAAGGCGCAGTTTCTGGGCCTGCAACCCAGTGACATCCGGGATTACAACCTGCCGTCCGATAAATTATCTGATAAGGATGTTGAGGCTTTACATGCGGAGCTGACCGATCCCCGGTTTGCCACGGAATACTGGAAGAAGCAGATCAACCTCCAGATTGAGATGGGGCTGAAGTCAGAACAGCAGGCGTTTGCGGCGCGGGGGCTGGACTTTGTGACGAAGACGTATCTGCCGGCGCGGTTGAGCGAGATGGGGATTATTTAGGAGTGAAAGTGAGAAAACCGGATTTCTGATCTTCGGGCAAAACCTGAATGAGAAAACAGAAAATTCATGATAGTATGATAAATAGAAACATCAATGGTAAACCTTGAAGATCCTGATATAAGAGTATAGCTGGAATTTAAAATAGAGCAATTGTGGATTTTTGATCAAAATTTTGGAATATTTTATCCATGAAATGTTTTTTATTTTATTTTTGAATTCTTTCCAATCTCTTTTTCTCATAGCATTATAAGCACAGAACAATTGATCTCCAAATCGGGAAAGATGGTAACTATTCATTGAATCCACTGGTATCTGATCTTTATTTTGTGCGATATGAAAATCCATAACCCGAAAAAAATCTGCCTCACAGGATCTTAATCGATTGATTGATTGACTACCTTGCGTTTTACTGACACGGTAATTGATCAATTTTTCATCCAAAATTACAATAGGTGCACTTGCGGAAGCTCTTAACCACATATCAAAATCAGACGCAGAACCGAATTGGTCATATCTGAATGGGGATAATTTCAAATAAATATCTCGTCGTAGCATAGCACTTGATGTAGGTAAAAAATCAGCATATTCGAGCGATGAATTGAAGATTTTTTGATAACTGCACGGTTCATTCCCTTTAATTTCAGGAGGGAGTCTGAATTCGCCAATGATCGTATCATTCTCATCGATGATATTTCCCTGGGTAAAAATGCATCCGACCATCGGATATTTTTTAAATATCTCTACCTGTCGTGAAACCATCTGAGGCAGGTAGATATCATCCGCATGGAAAATTGCCATGAATTCTCCCAGTGCGTGACGAAAACACCTGTTCCAATTATATTCTGCGCAGGGGAGGTGGATATCATTGAGAATCAGATGAATTCTAAAATCCCTGAATGCCTGTACGATCTTAACCGTGGAATCTGTAGAGCAGTTGTCCACTACAAAAATTTCAATATTATTATACGTCTGATTTATTATCGAATCAATCGTTTTCGCTATTGTTTTTTCTCCATTGAATACAGGAATACAAATACTCACCAGTGGTTCCTGATGTTGAGAATTCTGCATGGTTGACTCTGTTAATTCTATTATCAGTCTTCTAAATATCTTATTACCCTGTGTTCAACAGAATGAATATTTTTTACATGGTTATCTTAAATTTGTTCCTGTATCCTGACGATCATTATGATTCGTAATATATCCCGTATCTCATTTTTGTTGATGAAAAAATGCATCAAATGTAGCAACAATATAATTACACATCTCGGGGTTCAGTCCCGGATATACCCCAATCCAGAACAGATTATTCATGACAAGATCAGTGTTGATCAAAGGTCCCGTAGATCGGGAAACCATATCTGAATAAGCTGGTTGTTTCATCAGATTCCCTCCGAACAACATCCTTGTAGCGACCTTATATCCCTCAAGAAAACGAACGATATCATTGCGGGTAAACCCGGCATCATCCTTGACAAGAATGGGAAAACCAAACCAGCTTGGATCTGAATACGGTGTCGACCGGGGGAGGACCAGATAGTCATCATATTTTTTCAATCGCCGGTGAAAAAGGCTGAAATTTTCTTTTCTCCTCTCAATAAATCCCGGTAATTTTTTCAACTGCTCGACACCAGTTGCTGCTTGCATATCAGTAACTTTGAGATTGTACCCGATATGGGAGTAAATGTATTTGTGATCATATCCCAGAGGAAGATCCCCCATCTTCCAGTCGAACCTTTTTTTGCAGGAATTATCGCAACCCGGTTCACACCAGCAGTCCCGCCCCCAGTCGCGGAAGGAAGTAATGATCTTTTTCAGCAGAGGATCACTGGTAAGAACTGCACCTCCTTCACCCATTGTGATATGGTGGGCAGGATAAAAACTGCATGTGGAAATATGCCCGAAAGTTCCGGTATATTTTTTCTTATACGTTGATCCAAGAGCATCACAATTGTCTTCAATGAACCAGAGATCATACTTTTTTACTATTTTGATAATGGTGTCCAGATCCGCAGGATTCCCAAGCGTGTGAGGAACCATAATCGCTTTTGTTTTATCAGAGATGGCGTCCTCAATGAGATCTGCCTGGATATTGTATGTTTCCTTTTCTATATCCACAAAGACAGGGACAAGGTTATTCTGGAGAATCGGGTTGAGTGTTGTGGGAAAACCGCATGCTGTTGTAAGCACTTCATCTCCGGCTTGTAACCTTTTCTTCCCGAGTTTTTTGGATGTGAGCGCAGAAACAGCAAGGAGATTAGCAGAAGATCCTGAATTGGTTAAAAGGCAATATTTTACTCCGATCAATGCTGCCAGGTTTTTTTCAAACTGGGCTGCATAGCGCCCGGAGGTAAGCCAGAAATCAAGAGATGCATCAACGAGGCTTATCATTTCTTTCTCGTCATAGACGCGTCCGGCGTAGGGAATAGAAGAGATGCCGGGAATGAAAGCCCGATCTGTTTGTTTTCGCAGCTTGTAGAGATCTACTATTTTCGAAAATATTTCCTTGCGGATTTCATCTTCTTTACTCATGAAATATCCTGCTCCGGAAGGATGTCAATGATCATAGCCGATTGTAACTCTTCCCTTGATAACTCCGGTTCCTGATCTTCGACTGGTTTATTTACCGGCAATTTGGGGATCACCCTGAATTTTTCATCAATTATTACTTCCAGGAACCCGGGTTTTGAATCGGAAAAAAGCGATTCGAGTGCAGGTGTGATTTCTGTTGCTGAACATATTTTTCTGCCTGAAATATTATATGCACCGGTAACCTTCTGAAAATCCGGGTTACTGTATCCAATCACTGATGATTGTAATCGCCCTCCGAAATACTGTTCCTGAAACTGGCGGATCATACCATATCCACTGTTGTTGAGCAGTATAATTTTCACCGGAAGTTTGTGATGGTAAACTGTCTGAAGTTCCTGAATATTCAACTGGAATCCTCCATCCCCGGTAATTACAACAATCATTCGACCAGGTTGTGCAAAGGACGCACCTATTGCCATAGGTAAAGCAGAACCGATCGAAGCCATTCCACCCTGGGTTAAAAACCTCTGGTTCTTTTTCACTTCAATTATCTGTGCCGCCCACATCTGGTTCTGACCAACATCAACACAGATAATTGCATCTTTGGGCAGAGATTTTGACACTTCCCTTAAAAAATTGTATGGTGAGATAGTGTCCTGATCTCCTTTGGAGTCTTCGGAATATTTCGTTTTACTGTGTTGTATCCATTCAAGCCAGGGAGAGTAATTTTTCTTGTTAAAATTTCGGGAATTCAGGTTTAATGATTCCAAAAATGTTTTAATATCCATGTGCAGCGGAAGAGCAACTTTGATTTTATTATTCAGTTCATGAGCATCAATATCGACATGAATAATCTTTGCTGCCCGTGCAAACGTTTTCGGGTCTGTACCGGTCTGGCGAGTATCAAACCGTGTACCCAGGGCGATGATAAGATCTGCATTCGCAATGGTTAAATTTGAATACCTGTTCCCATAGGTACCGATCATTCCAACGAAGAGTCGATCATCGTGGGGAAACGAATCAAGCCCCATCAGGGAGACTACAACAGGGATACCGGTAGTATGAGCAAAATCAAAAAGATCTTTTGTGGCTTTCGAAGATCTCACCCCTCCTCCGGCAAGGATTAAAGGTCGTGAAGCGCATTCGATCAGGGATGTTATTTTAATAATCAATTGTTCATCAGGAATCACTGAATCAGAGATTGGGAATGTAGAGAAGGAGTGAGCTGATGGTTCAATATTTGATTTCTGGACATTAAGGGGAAGGTCAATAAGAACCGGTCCGGGCCTTCCTGTTTTTGCAATATTAATCGATTTCTCCAATATTTTTTGTGTATCCTGTGGATCATTGACAAGGAACGCATCCTTTACAATAGGTTTTACGATGCTGACAATATCAGTTTCCTGAAATCCGATCTGCCTGACCGGCTTGCCGAATTTGTATTCGTACGTATTTACCTGACCTGTGATGAAAAGACAGGGAATGGAATCAAAATAACAACTCCCGATCCCCGTTATCAGATTGGTTGCACCAGGGCCGCTCGTGGCCATTGCAACCCCGATATTTCCGCCTGCACGGGCATACCCTTCTGCGGCAATTGCAGCGGCCATCTCATGGTGCATAGAGACTGTCCGGATATCACTTCTCCCGTAGAGAGAATCCAGGAGATGACCCAGTGCACCTCCACAAACCTCGAAGATATGAGAAACTCCTTCAGCAGCAAGGGTGTTGATAACATAATCCGATATTTTCATGCGAGCTCCATTTATAATCCGTACAATCCTTTATGCACCGTAAACCAGTCAACTGTCGCAGCAAGGCCGCTTTCCAGTGAATATTCAGGCTCCCAGTATAATTCTGACTTTGCTTTTTGTATATCTGCCTGCCAGAATGCGGGTTCATTCTTCCAGACCTGGGGGATGCCGGTTTCGTACGTCACTTCATTTCCAAGAATTCTGATAATCCCGTCGACGACCTCGCCAACAGAATGTTGCTGACCTGATCCGATGTTGAATATTTTCCCGGAAGGGTTCCTGAGTTTGATTGCTGAATCATATGCATTGAGTACATCATCGATATATATGAAATCCCTCACAAACTGGCGTGAACTTATCTGTGGATTGATCTTTTGCAGAGCTGAAAGGATTACGGACGGAACCAGCCTTGATTTTTGTTCGTACCAGCCAAATGGTGAAAAAAGGCGAAGAGTGACTATCGGAAGATTGTATGCAGTTGCATATGACTGGCAGAATAATGTTGCAGCTGCTTTTGACACTCCGTATTCACTGACAGGTTCCAGAACAGATGATTCATTCATTGCCGAATTTTTTATTCCATACTCTGAAGAGGATCCTGTATTTACAAACAAACTAATACTTATATCCCTGCACCCTCGTACTAAATTTACCGTCCCGATAAAATTTGTTTTAATAATTTTTTCTGTGTTTTTTTGCTCAGCGCTTCCTCCATATGTTGCGGTATGAAAGATAATGTCTGGTCGAATCTCCTTTAGGAAATCCTTTAATTTTGCATATTCTGTGATATCCACGGGAATTACGTCAACATCATCAAGGATATCCCTAATTCTCCATGTATCCGAAGTTTTTCTGATATTTATGAAAACCTCGGCGCCGCGTTCGAGAGATCTACGGGTAAGATTTGAACCTATGAATCCGGTAGCACCAGTAATGAAAACTTTCTCTCCACTTAATGAACTCATGACCAACACTCACGATGTCATTTCGGGAAGGATCTCATTAAAGAGGATATATTCCCGGTTTCAGTAATAAGAATCAATGGGAAATCAGATAGTATCTAATTATCTATTTCAATACAAACCGATAAGGATTTTTTTACGCCCAAGTCGAAATTATTTTTCCCGAAATCCTAAAAAAAAGAGTTATTGCAATTTTTTCATTACATCTTTCATAAATGTTTCAACTTGTTTCAAAGATAAATCGTATATTCCAGTTTTTTCAGAATAGTATTTCTTATACCATTCAACTGTTTTCTGAATCGCCCCATCAATATCGTAAACCGGTTTCCACCCCAATCTCGTCATCGATTTTGTAATATCCAGTTTGAGAAAACTGGCTTCATGAGGAGCATTTTTATTTTGAGACAATATCTTCCATGTCCCGCTCCCCCATTCCTTCAGAACTTTTTCTGTAAGGGTTTGAACGTCCACCGCATTCGAATGACCTGGACCAAAATTCCATGCACCCGTATATACTTCCGGGTCTTCTTTCATTTTTATCGCAAGCCACAGATATCCAAACAAGGGATCCAGCACGAACTGCCACGGGCGGATAGCACGGGGGTTCCGGATTTCAATTGGTTTTCCTTTTACAAGGGCTCGTATACAATCGGGAACGATTCGATCTTCTGCCCAATCTCCACCGCCAATGATATTGCCTGCCCTGGTCGAAGATAAGGAAACTCCGGGATTCCCTTTCACTGGATTAAAAAAACTGTTTCTATACGAGGCAATAACAAGTTCAGCAGCCCCCTTGCTTGCACTGTAGGGGTCATGCCCCCCAAGGGGATCATTTTCCCGATACGCATAATCACACTCCCTGTTCTCATAACATTTGTCACTCGTAATGCAAACACAGGTTGTGGGATACCGGGATAATCGTATTGATTCAAGAATATTTGCGGTTCCCATAACGTTTACGTTAAACGTTTCAAGGGGATTTTTATAGGAATAGCGAACCAGCGGTTGAGCGGCAAGGTGAAAGATAAATTCCGGACGATATTTTTTTACCGTTTTAAAAATGTTATTGCAGTCCTGGATATCTCCCCGGATATCAATAATACGATCCGATAATCTGGTTGCCTGAAAGAGTGAGGGGTCTGTCGGAAAATCCAGACTATACCCGATTACTTTAGCACCCAACGATTCCAGCCATAATGCCAGCCAGCTGCCTTTGAATCCGGTATGTCCGGTGATGAGTACCGTCTTTCCCTGGTATGATTCGATCAGTTTTTTATGAATGGTCATTAATCCCACAGCTTCCACGCGGCTTTTCCGGTTGCCCACTCCTCTTCAAGATAATTTTTATCCCGCAGGGTATCCATCGCATACCAGAACCCTTCATGCCTGAAGGCGTTCAGCTGGCCCTTTTTTGCTAACGATTCCAAAGGTTCTCTCTCAAGAATTGTCGTATCGTCTTTGAGATAGTCAAACAATTCCGGTTCGAATACAAAGAAACCACCATTTATATGTCCCCAGTCTCCCAAGGGTTTTTCGAGGAATGAAGTGATAGTATGATCCTTTTGGATTTGTAAAACTCCAAATCTCCCGGGAGGTCTGATAGCAGTTAATGTTCCAATCTTTTTCTTTTTAGCATGAAATTTTAATAATTCCGGAATGTTTACATTAGATACTCCATCCCCATACGTGAGCATAAAAGGTTCATCCCCAATATAGGGTTGGATTTTTTTCACCCGGCCCCCGGTCATGGTAGTATCTCCCGTATCAATCAAGGAAATTTTCCAGGGTTCGGAAAAATTGCGATGTGTTTTAATTTTATTGTTTTTTATATCGATTGTGACATCGGACATATGCAAATTGTAATTGGCAAAATATTCTTTGATCATGTATCCCTTGTAACCAAGACAGATAATGAAATCATTAAAACCAAAATGAGAATAAATTTTCATTATATGCCATAAAATAGGTTTTCCCCCGATTTCCACCATGGGTTTGGGCCTGATGACGGTTTCTTCACTAAGACGGGTGCCCAATCCCCCTGCAAGTATTACGACTTTCGTATTAACCACCCGGAATACAATCAGTTATTCCAAATTATATTTTTACTATTCGCGCAACAATGTAAAAATGGTATCCTCACCGGGTCCAATAATTACCCGGCTCTCATTTACTTATTGTTATATCCTGCTTTTTTGCGTTCGGCAGATATTTAGCAAATTATAAGGAATATCTATGAAAACGGATAGAAATGACAAAACTAGGCTTTTATAATTTTTACGATATCTATAACAATAACCGGATGTTTAATCCTGAATTCCAGGCTCCTATTGGTGACGATTTACTCTATCCCCTTCACTATCTCGCTCAGGTTGCCCGGGAACAAGGTATCTCCGTTTCAACAATTGATACGGAACCTCTGGATTCATATAACTCAATTATTTTCATGGATTATCCCGGAGATCATAATCGGTACCTGAAAAAATTAATCGATATGAATTATAATAATCTGTACCTCTTCTTATTTGAAAACGAGATAATAAAACCTGATAACTGGAAAAAAGAAAACTACCGGCATTTCAAAAAGGTCTATACGTGGCGTGATGATATCGTAGATAATAAAAACATATTCAAATTTTTTTTACCGAACAAAATACCGGATACAAATTCATGTAATATTTCCCGGAAAATGAAATTCTGTTGCATGATAGCGGGAAATAAAAAAAATAATCAGCCTCGTGAACTCTATTCAGAGAGAATCAGGGCAATCAGATGGTTTGAAATAAATCAGCCCGATCATTTTGATCTTTACGGTAAAGGATGGGATCTTCGATTACCATCCTCACTTACCCGGTTAAAGCCTGTCCTTCATCCATTTTATAAAATATTTTTCCCACAATATTCTTCTTATATGGGAGAAATCACCTCAAAACGCAGGATATTAGAACAATATAAATTTTCAATCTGTTATGAAAATGTTCGTGATATTCCCGGGTACATCACAGAGAAAATTTTTGATTGTTTTTTTGCGGGGTGCATACCAATATATCTTGGTGCTTCAAATATTACTGATTTTATCCCGGAGAATACGTTCATCGATAAAAGAAAATTTTCGGATTATTCTGAGTTATTTGATTATATAAACGAACTTTCTGAGGATGAGTACCTGAATTATTTACATGCTATTGAAGATTTTATCAGAAGTGAAAAGATTTTACCCTTTGGTGCTGAATATTTTGTAACTCTCATTCTGGAGGAAATGAATTCGTATTGTCAATAAAATGTTGGAGAAGTGTTAATTATCATTATAACAAACTTTCATAGACTTTTTTTGTAGAATTCGCAGTCTTTTCCCATGAAAATAATCTCGAGCGTTCATAACCTCGTTGTATCAAATCCTCCCTGAATTTTTCATTAAAAAGAACGGTCTCCAAAGCGTTTATTAATGAATCCGCATTATTCGGTTCAAAATAAATTGCACCCTTCCCACCAACTTCAGGAAATGAACTCGAATTACTTAGTATAGTGGGACAACCACAGGAAAACGCCTCCAAAATGGGCAGTCCAAAACCTTCATAAATAGAAGGAAAAATAAAGGCGCACGCGTTTTTATATAAATTTTTCAAAATTGTATCGTTAATTTTGACGTGGTGTACTTTATGGAGAATATTCATTTTTTCCAGAGCCTTTTTTTCCTGGAGAGAAAACGGCAACGATCCTGCACAAATTACATGCAATTCCTCATTTTTACACAATATTCCTGCGACCGATTCAATAAAAAAATTAAAATTTTTATAATCGCCTCTGCCTCCTACAAACAACAGATAGGATTTTCCAAACGCGGGAAAGTCAGAAGAAGTGTTGATCTGTGGAGGTACATTTCGATGTTCTAAAGGATTTCCAAGGTGAATAACCTGAACATGTTCTGGATCAACGTCCGTGAATTTTAATATATCCTGCTTGGTATTTTCCGATATTGCAATAACAGATCCGGCGTTTTCAATAAGGTGTTTTTTCCACACTTTTGTTTTATCTTTAGTTTTAAAATATATTGGAAATAGTTCATGTATCATATCATAAACTGTAAGAACATATGGTTTTTTTTGGAGATATTGTAAAAAATAGGGTTCAAAGTATGTAGGATGGAAAACGTCAAAATCTTGTTTTTTTAATAACCGTTCGGATTCCCCTTGATTATTTATAATATAATTTAATCCAAAATTCAACGCATTAAACCGGATTTTTTTCTGAATTGATGAGATGAATTGATTGTTATAAAGACAAGCATATCGTTTCGACCAGAATTTATCCAGTTGAGGGAATTGGGCCAAATTATCATTCTGGACATAACGAAGCGGCAGCGTGAAACTAATATCCGGATTAGTTGAGAACTGGTTCATCAGTTCGCAGAAATAACGGCTCACACCGCCGTAATTCTGGCGGTAAAAAATTTGGTGATCGTAGAGGATTTTCATGATATTACTATGTCCCTTTTTATTTCAATGTCCTTTTTCTCTATAGTAGTTTATGAAAAAATTCAATCTCATTTTACATACTTTCAATAAAATTCCAAATAAATTTTTAGTCGATCTTGTGACACGACCAAAATATTATATGTATTATCTAAAATCTTGGTTTTCCTGTTACG
>Ga0315273_10013396_pt1 | contig 10533 bp, 8 predicted proteins | sample YL17G02_0_MG_FD_205753 | JGI IMG/M metagenome (GOLD analysis project Ga0315273, IMG submission 205753) | Sediment microbial communities from Yellowstone Lake, YNP, Wyoming, USA - YL17G02_0 | ecosystem: Environmental > Aquatic > Freshwater > Lake > Sediment | place: USA: Wyoming | collected... | reverse complement strand
CCGGGTCCCGCGACACTCCCGCGACGTGCCGCGCCGCGGGGGCCCCCGGCGGCTCGGCGCCACGACGCAGTCCCGTCGCCGCGATGGCCAGCGTCGCCCCGACCAGGGGAAGGAACGGGACCGCGAAGCGGCCGTTGTCCGAATGCTCCGCGAAGGCCTGGAGCACCGATCCCACCATGATCAGCACCGCGAACGTCCACGCCGTCCATGGCACCCGCCGCCGCACGCGGGCCGAAACCAGCCCCGCCGCCACCAGCCCGAGCAGCAGCGCGTTGAGTCCGAGCGCAAGCGGACGCTCGATCTGCGCCAGCGTCACCAGCGTGCGCAGCGCCGCCGGCGAGTGCGCGTAGGACGGCTTGAGGTACATCGGACGCGACCAGAACCTCACCCAGGCGATCGCGATGCTCTTCGCAAGCACCATCGGGTGACGTTTCGCGACCGCGACCGACATCGCGTTCACCTCGAGCGACAACCGCCCATACGAGAGCCCGGTCGCCCGCTGCATGTCGGGGATCGCACGCCAGATCGTGTTGACCGGCGAGCCCGTCTCGGCCACCAGGCGCGCGCGGTGGGCCAGGAAGATGTCGCGCACCACGCGGTAGCGATCGGGCGCGTCCTCCATCACCGAGCCGACGTGTTGCGTGAGGCGGTAGCCGGTCATGGTGGAGGGGCCCCATACGCCCTGCGTGACGCCGTTGTGCCAGCACCAGCTCCCGACCAGCAGCGCCACGGGTAGCACGAACGCGAGCGTCGCGCGCGTCGCGAGGGTCGCGGCGGCGCGCCAGCGCCATGCCAGCGCGAGTGCCGCCAGCGGGAACAGGAACAGGAGGAACGGCTTCGTGAGTCCCGCGAGCGAGAGCGCCAGCGACAACGAGGATGTCAGCAGGGCACTCGGGCGCGGGCGCTCCAGCGCGAGCGTGAGCAGCGCGACCGAGAGCACCAGTGCGGCGGTGGCGAAGGTCTCGGTCACCAGGTAGGCCTCGAAGCAGAGCGTATCGAGCGCGAGCCCGAACGCGAGCCCCGCGGCGATGGCCCAGCCCGCGTGGCGCGTCGGGCGCCACACGAGCCATGCCGTCAGCACCGCGATGCCGGTGCCGAGCAGTGATTGCGCGGCCTGCACCGGCCCGGGTGCTCCGCCGAACAGTTGCAGGAAGGCGCCGTAGGCGGGCGGCGCGGCGCCGTCGTATTCGTCGAGCCGGCCGAGCATGAGGAGCTGGCCGATGCGCAGGTAAGTGATCGAGTCGCCCTCGACCACCGGGCCGTAGAGCCGCACGAACGCCGCGCGCGCGGCCAGCCCCACCAGCGCCACGACCATCAGGGCGGGGACAGAGGAACGTGGGCGATCGATCGTGCGGGCGGAGGAGAGGGCGGCGGCGGGCATCGGCGCTCGATTGTACGCGGCGCCGGCCGCGCCCGGCCAGTCACAACTTGGGTGCGGGTGTGTGTCCGGCCGCGCGCAGCAGCGTGGCTCGTCTCGCGGGAACCAGGGCGCGCGCCGAGCGTATGCTAGACTTCAGCGGCTCTTCGCGTTCCGCCCATCGTCCGAGCCCCCGGGATCGCCATGTCGCAGGGTCGCGCCGCGCCGAAGGCCACTTTCGTCCCGTCGTTCGCGCTGGCCGCGATCCTGGCGCTCGCGCTGATCGCGCGCGTGGTGGGCATCCGCTACGGCCTGCCGTGGCTGTTCTACTTTCATGACGAGCCGCAGGTGGTGCTGCGCGCGCTCCGCTTTGGCACCGGCGACCTGAACCCCCACTTCTTCATCTGGCCGGCGACGCCGCTGCTGTACCTCGCGTTCGCGTCGTACATCGGGCTGTTCGTGGCGGGACGGGTGCTCGGGTGGTGGAGCGGCAAGGCCGGGTTCGCGGCCGCGTACTTCGAGGATCCGACCGCGTTCTACCTGCTGCCCAGGCTCGAGAGCGTGGCGTTCGGTCTGTGGGGCGTGTGGCTCGCGAACGGGCTGGGATCGGCGGCGTACGGCGCGCCGGTCGGGATCGCGGCCGCGCTCGGCCTGGCGATCAACGCCGTCGCGGCGCATTACGCGCACCTCGCCCATCCGGTCACCGCGATGACGGCGTTCACGCTGCTCGGATTGTGGGCCGCGGTGAAGCTGGCGGAGGACGGCGGCACGCGCGAACTGGCGCTGGGTGCGCTTGCGCTGGGGTGCGGCACCGCGACGCAGTATCACGCCGGGCTGCTGGCGCTGCCGCTCGGCACCGCGCTGCTGCTGCGCGCGGCACGCGAGCCGCGCGCGGCGATCGGATGGATCGCGCGCGGGATCGCGATGGGCGCCGGCGGCGTGGCGATCTTCCTCGTGCTGGTGCCGTTCGCGGCGCTCGACTTCGCCGGCTTTCGCGCCGACCTGCTCTTCATTACCGCCAAGACCGCTGGCACGCTCGGGGGGCACGCCGCCGCGCGTGGCGCGCTGGCGGGGATCGCGAACTTCGTGCTCACCTGCGTGGTGCCGGGGCTGGGCGTGCCGCTCGCGCTCGCCGCGGCGGCGGGCGCCGCATGGGCGCTGTGGCGCCGCACGCGCGCCGATCTCGTGCTGCTCGCCTTCGCCGCCGGCTATCTGCTGCTGGCCGGGCGTGCCACGAGCATCAACGATCGCTACGCCATCCCGCTGGTGGTGCCGGCGCTGCTGTTCCCGGCGCGCCTGGCGTGGGACCTGGCGGGTGGGTTCGCGTCGCGACCGCGGCTGCGTGCCTGGGCCCCGGCGGCCCTGATCGCGCTCCTGTCGCTGCCGGTGGCGCTCGAACTGGTCGAGACCGATGTCACCATGACGCGCGGCGATACCCGGGTGCAGGCGCTCGGGTGGTTCCAGCGCGAGGTCCCGCCGCACTCGCGGGTGGTGCTCGACATGCTGCGCTTCTGGAACACCGCCACCGCGCCGCTCGCCGAGGACCAGGCCCGGCTCGCCGAGCGCATCGACGAGGTCACGCATGTCTCGGGCGGCGGACACAGCAGCGCCTATCTCGAGTACTACCGCTACCGGCTCGAGCATCCGGTGGCGCCGGCGTACTACCTGCGAGGCACCGGGATGGGCGCCGAGGCGCGTCCGCTGGCGGAGTACCGCGCGGCGGGCTTCGAATACGCCATGACCAGCGCCGAGGTCGCCGATCCGCTCCGGGCCGTGGCGGCGCCGGCGGACTCCAGCGGGCCGGCCTTCTACCGCTCACTCGAGCGCGAGTGCCCGCGCCTCGCCGTGTTCCGCCCGGTGCGCTGGCGGATCCGCGGGCCGGAGATCCGCGTCTATCGCATCGGACCGCCACCCGTGCCGCGGCCTCGGGCGGGCGCCGGGAACACGCCGTGAGCATGCCGATCCGCTGGAGAACCCCGCTGCGATGGCCGAGAACGAGGTCATGACGCCGCTCGATCCGCTCCCGCCCTCCTCGCCGCCGGCGATGCCCGACCCGAAACGGGTCGCGGTCGTCGTGCCCGCGTTCGACGAAGCCGGCAAGATCGGGGAGGTGGTGCGCAAGGTGTCGCGCGCGCATGCCGCGTGCGTGATCGTGGTGGACGACTGCTCGCGCGACCGCACCGCCGACGAGGCGCGCGAGGCCGGCGCCGAGTGCGTCATCCGGCACGAGGCGAATCGCGGCGTGGGCGCCGCGATCCGCACCGGGCTGATGGCGGCCAGGACGATGGGATTCGAGTTCGCGGTCATCCTTTCGGGGGACGACCAGCACGAACCCGGCGAGCTCCCGCGTGTCCTGGGCCCGCTCGCCGCCCATGAGGCCGACCTGGTGCAGGGCTCGCGCTGGCTCGAAGGCGGCGCCACCCCCGGCATCCCGCCCGGGCGGCGCTGGCTCACCCGCCTGTACCCGATGTTGTTCCGGATCGCGAGCGGCTACCCGTCCACCGATGGCACCAACGGCTTCCGTGCGTTTCGTCTCGCCATGCTCGACGACCCGCGCATCCGGCTCGACCAGGCGTGGCTCGACCGCTACGAGCTGGAGCCCTATCTGCTGTACCAGGCGGTGCGCTGCGGCTATCGCGTGCGCGAAGTCCCGGTGACGGTGCGCTATCATGCGCGTGGCACCACCAAGATGAAGCTCCTCGGCGACGGCTGGCGCATCCTGCGCCCGCTGGTGTTCCTGCGGTTGGGGCTGCGCCACTGACGGACGGAGGGATGGGATGGAACTCGCACACCTGCGGGATCGCCGCGTGCTCGTCACCGGTGGTGCCGGCTTCGTGGGCAGCAACATCGTCCGCCGGCTGCTGGCGCTCGGAGCCCGCGTCACCGTGCTCGACGACCTGTTCACCGGCCGGCGCGAGAACCTGCCCGCCGAGGGCTTCGGCTTCGTCGAGGGCTCGGTGTGCGACGCGCCCATGGTCGAGCACCTGGTGGCGCAGAACGAGATCGTGATCCACGCCGCCGCGCGCAACATCGTGGTGAGCACGAAGGATCCGCGCCAGGACTTCGAGACCAACATCGGCGGCACGCTCAACGTGCTGCTCGCGGCGCGCGCCGCGGGCACCGAACGCGTGGTCTACACCTCGTCCACCTCGGTGTACGGCAACCCGCGCTACATGCCGGTGAACGAGGACGACCACCTGTCGCTGCTCACCCCGTACGCGGTCTCCAAGCTGTCGGGCGAGCACTACTGCATGGCGTTCTACGAGTCGTACGGTCTGCGCACGACCGCGGTGCGCTACTCGAACATCTTCGGTCCGGGTCAGGACCCGGCCAACCCCTATTGCGGCGTGGTGGCGAAGTTCTGCGAGGCGTTGTTCGCCGGACGCGCGCCCGCGATCCATGGCGACGGCAACCAGACCCGCGACTTCACCTACATCGACGACGCGGTCGAGGCGACGCTGCTGGCGGTGGTGAGCGATCGGGCGCTGGGCGAGGTGTTCAACGTCGGCTCGGGGGTCGAGACCAGCGTGAACCAGCTCGCCGCGACCCTGATCCGGCTCACCGGTGTCACGGTCGAGCCGACACACGCCGACCGACGCGACGTCGACAACATCCGCCGGCGCGTGGTGAACATCGAGAAGGCCCGCCGCGCCCTGCGCTGGGTGCCCGAGGTGACGCTCGATGAAGGGCTGCGCCGCACCATCGCCTGGCAGCGGGCCCGCACCGCCGAGCGCGCCGCCGCGCGGGGCTGAGGCCGGTGGTGGGAGGGTCTTCCGCGCCGTTCCGGCCCCGTGCTAAGCTTCGGGTGCGAATGGCCGCTCCGCTGGCGGCCGGCCGGGCGCGGGCGGGACACCTCCGCGGGTGCCCGGAGCCTGCCGCCGGCACGAGGTCGCTCGCAGAGAAGACACCGGGAGCCACCGGCGCGCCGCCCGATCCTCCCCCACAACGCGGAGGACCCCCTCTCCATGCAGGTCGTGATCCTCGCCGGCGGGCTCGGGACGCGTCTGTCGGAAGAGACCAGTGTGCGCCCCAAGCCGATGGTCGAGATCGGCGACCGCCCGATCCTCCACCACATCATGGAGCTCTACGACGCCCACGAGATGCGCGAGTTCGTGATCGCGCTCGGCTACCTGGGGCACATGATCAAGCGCTACTTCGTGGACTGGACCACGCTCTCGGGCGATCTAACGATCGGTTCGCGTGCCTCCAGCGTCGACCGCCACCGGCCGCTCGAGAGCGACTGGTCGCTGAAGCTGATCGAGACCGGCGCGCGCACCGACACCGGCGGCCGGCTCAAGCGGCTGGCGCCGCACCTGCGCCGCGAGACCTTCATGCTCACCTACGGCGACGGCCTGTCCGACGTCGACCTGGGCGCGGTGCTGGCGTTCCACCGCCGCCACGGGAAGCTCGCCACGCTCACCGCGGTGCACCCGCCGGCGCGCTTCGGCGAGCTGGAGCTCGACGGCGACCGCGTGGTGCGCTTCGACGAGAAGCCTCATGTCAAGCAGGGCTGGATCAACGGTGGCTTCATGGCGCTCGAGCCGGAGGTGCTCGACATGATCGACGGGGATTCCACCGTGCTCGAACGCGATGTCCTCACGCGGCTGAGCGCCGAAGGGCAGCTCATGGTATACCGGCACCCCGGCTTCTGGCAGTGCATGGATACGCTGCGCGACGTGCGCATGCTGACGACGCTGGCCGAGGGCGGTTCGCCGCCGTGGAGGCGTCACTCATGAGTCCCTGGGCGGGCCGCCGTGTCCTCGTCACCGGCGCCACCGGACTGGTCGGCTCGTGGCTGGTGCCGGCGCTGCTCGAGCGCGGCGCCGACGTGGTCGCGCTGGTGCGCGACGCCGATCCGCAGTCCGAGCTGATCCGCAGCCGCACCATCGATCGCATCGCGGTGGTGAACGGCGTGGTCGAGGACCTCGGTTCGGTCGAGCGCGCGCTGGTGCACCACCGCGTCGACACCGTGTTCCATCTCGCCGCGCAGACGCAGGTGCGCGCGGCGTATCGCGCTCCGTTCGAGACCTTCGAGTCGAACGTGCGTGGCACCTACACGCTGCTCGAGGCGTGCCGCCGGCACCGCGACGCGGTCGAACGGATCGTGGTCGCCTCGAGCGACAAGGCCTATGGCGAGGCCGTCGTGCTGCCCTACACCGAGGACACACCACTCGACGCGATCTTCCCCTACGACACCTCCAAGCTGTGCGGCGACTTCATCGCGCGCTCGTACTTCCGCACGTATTCGCTGCCGGTGACCATCGCGCGCTGCGGCAACATCTACGGCGGCGGTGACCTGAACTGGGACCGCATCGTGCCGGGCACCGTGCGCTCGCTGCTCGCCGGTCAGCGGCCGCTGATCCGCAGCGACGGCACGCTGGTGCGCGACTACGTGTACGTGAAGGAAGTGGTGTCGGCCTATCTGGACCTCGCCGGGCAGGTGCACCGCGACGAGGTGAAGGGACAGGCGTTCAACTTCTCGGCGGCGAAGCCGCTCAGCGTGCTCGAGCTGGTCGAGGCCCTGGTGAAGACGGCGGGCGTGCGGCTCGAACCGGTGGTGGAAGGGCGCCACGTGGCCGAGATCCAGGCCCAGTTCCTGTCGTCGGAGCGCGCGCGCCGCGTGCTCGGCTGGGAGGCGCGCTTCCCGATGGAGCAGGCGCTGGCCGAGACCGTGGAGTGGTACCGGAGCTTCCTCGGAGGCACCCGATGATCGACGGCGTCCTCGTCCTTCCGCTCAGGCAGATCCCCGACGAGCGCGGCAAGATCATGCACATGCTGCGTGCGAGCGATCCGCACTTCGCCGGCTTCGGCGAGATCTATTTCTCGGTGGTGTATCCCGGCGCCATCAAGGGCTGGCACCTGCACCGCCGGATGGTGCTCAACTACGCGGTGCCGAGCGGGCGCATCAAGTTCGTGCTGTACGACGCGCGCGAGGGCTCGCGCACGAAGGGTGAACTGCAGGAGCTGTTCCTGGGCGAGGACCACTACCAGCTGGTGCAGGTGCCGCCCGGGGTGTGGAACGGGTTCAAGGGTATCGGCACCGCGCTGGCCATCGTCGCCAACTGCTCCTCGATCGAGCACGACCCGCTCGAGATCGAACGCATGGATCCGCTCGTCAACGACGTGATCCCGTACGACTGGACGCTCAAGCACCGATGAGCGACGCCGTGGCGCCGGTGGGACGCGGCGGGGGAGCGGAGACGGCCGGGCGTCGTCCCCTGGTCTCGATCGTGACGCCGGTGCTCAACGAGGAGGGCTCGCTCCCGATCTTCTACGAGCGCCTACGAAAGAGCATCGACCCGCTGCGCGGCGAGTACGAGTTCGAGCTCATCTTCACCAACAACCGCTCCACCGACCGCACCCTCGAACGCATCCTGGCGATCCGCGCGCAGGATCCCTCGGTGCAGGTGCTCACGTATTCGCGCAACTTCGGCCAGGTCGCCTCGGTGCTCGGCGGCATGAAGCAGGCCTCGGGCGACGTCGTGGTCCTGATCGACGTCGATTGCGAGGACCCGCCCGAGATGATCCCCGACTTCCTCGCCGGGTGGCGTGCCGGCCACGACATCGTCTACGGCGAGCGCGCCGCCCGGCCCGAGCCGGCGCCGATCACCTGGGGGCGGCTGTTCTTCTACCGCTTCACACGCCTGATGGCGGACAACGACATCATCCTCGACATGGCGGAGTTCTGCCTCATGACGTCGGCGGTGCGCGACGCGGTGGTGTCCACCCGCAGCGTGCAGCCGTTCGTGCGCGGCGAGATCGCCTACTACGGCTTCTCGCGCAAGGCGATCCGTTACGCGCGCCAGCGCCGCGCGCAGGGTCACACGCACTACGACCTGCCGCGCATGGTCGAGTTCGCGCTGCAGGGCGTGCTCAGCACCACCACGCTGCCGCTGCGCCTGCCGGTGTTCACGCTGCCGGTGCTGATGCTGGTCAACGCGGCGCTGGTCGTGTGGTGGGCCGCCGGGCGGTGGCCGGAGGCGTTCCCCATCCTGGTCACGGTGGACCTGCTGTGGCTCGTGGTCGCGGTGGCGTTCATCGGGCTCTACCTCGGGCGCGACTATCGCAATCGCGTCGCGCGGCCGATGGTGGTGGTGGACTGGAAGCACTCGGCCATCAACACCCCGGTCGAGTGTTCGCCGAACGCGCTGCCGAAGAGCGGGCCGCGCCCCGGCCCGGTGTGAGCCCCGCACCGCGTCCGAGCCTGGTGCTCGGCGCCAATGGCCTGATCGGGCAGAGGATCGGACGACTGCTCGACACGCGGGGAGATCCGTGGCGCGGCACCGGCCGCACGCGTGCCGGCGCGGGACTGATTCCGCTCGACATCACCGATCCGGCGGCGGTGGCGGCGGCGTTCGAGGCCGTGCGGCCGGGCGTGGTGTACCACGCGGCCAATCTCGCCGGCGGCGTCGACTTCTGCGAGAGCCGCCCGGACGAGGCGGCGGCGTTCCACCGCGACGCCACCCGCGCGCTGGTCGCGCAGTGCCGCGCCCACGACGCCCTGCTGGTGTTCATCTCCACCGACTACGTGTTCGACGGCACCAGCGGGCCCAACCGGGAGGACGATCCGAAGCACCCGCTCAACCGCTACGGCGCGTTCAAGCTCGAAGCCGAGCACCTCATCGTGAGCGGCCTCGACCGCCACGTCATCGTGCGTACCACGAACGTGTTCGGCTGGGATCCGGAGACCGTGACCCCGAACTTCGTGATGGGGCTGGCGCGCACGCTCTCGGCGGGCAAGCCCATGAACGTGCCGTCCTTCCTGTGGGGCAATCCGACCGATGCCACCGATCTCGCGGCCGCCCTGGTCGAACTGGCCGTGAAGCCGGCACACGGGGTCTGGCACGTGGTGGGGAGCAGCTTCGTCGACCGGTTCGCGTGGGCCACCCGCGCGTGCGAAGTATTGGGTCTCGACGCGGCCTTGCTCCGCGAAGTGGCCGGGCCGCCGCCCGGGATGGTGCCGCGCCCGCTGCGCTCATGGCTCTCCACCGACAAGTTCCGCGCCGCGTGCGTCACCCCGCTCCACGACCTCGAGACCGGTCTCGCGCGCATGAAGCGCGAACGCGAAGCCGCCGGCGGCTGAACGCCCGCCGCGCGTGGTGCGGCATCAGTGGTGCCGCGTCAGCGCCAGCAGCACCCCGAACGTGACCCAGCCGGCGACCGCGAGCGATCCGCGCGCCGCGCCATGGCGCTTGAGCAGCGCGTCGATCCCGATCCCGCCGAGCGCGAGCACGATCGGATCGGTGGGGAAGCGGTAGCGATCGCTGACCAGAGTGACGGTCGCGAGCAGCGCGTGTCCCGCCCACACGAACAGCGGCAGCCCCGGCAGCGCCCAGCCCGAACCACGGCGCCGCCGCATCACGAACGGCGCGGCGAGCGCGGGTCCCCACAGCAGGATGTGCGGCCACTCGGCGGCGCGCGGCGCGGGCGGCATGACGTAGTCGTGCAGCTTGTGCACGGTCAGCGAGGCGACCGCGGCGGGACGCATGCGACCCTCGTCGCGGGCGAGCCGCCAGAACATGCGATCGAGCCCGCGCTCGCCGAGGGCCACGCTGTCGGCGGACATGACCCATGCCTCGTGGATCGGCCGACCCGTGGCGCCCGCCCACGCGTTCATGCCGCCGCTGGTGAGCGAGGGCACCGGCGCGCCGAGGACGGCGGCGTTCCGCAGCGGCCAGGGCGACCACAGCACCACCGCCACCACGAGCGCGCTGGCGAGCGAGCGCCGCGCGGGCGGCGACAGCAGCGCCAGGGCCGCGCACGCCGCCGCCAGCGCCAGCCCGGCCGGACGCGTCAGCACCGCGGCGGCGATCGTGGCGCCGAGAGCGAGTACGCGCCACGGCCCGGGGGCGCGACCCCCCCGCGAGCGCTCGGCGACATCGATGGCGAGCCATGCCCCGAGAGCGAGGAGAGGCACGTAGAGCGTCTCGCTCATCAACTGGGACGAGAAGCGCCAGGTCAGCCCCAGCCCGAGGATGGCGGCGGCGGTGATCGCCCCGGCGCGCAGCCCGCCCGCGCGCGCGGCGAGGTCGGCCCAGAGCATGGCGGCAATCCCGGCCAGTGCGCCCTGGATCGCCAGCACGAGCCGGATTCCACCGAGGGGCAGCGACCCGGCGAGGAACACCGCGTAGCCGGGGGAGCGGAACGCGAACAGGTCCAGCCCGGGCATCATGGGC
>Ga0315273_10013395_pt1 | contig 10533 bp, 9 predicted proteins | sample YL17G02_0_MG_FD_205753 | JGI IMG/M metagenome (GOLD analysis project Ga0315273, IMG submission 205753) | Sediment microbial communities from Yellowstone Lake, YNP, Wyoming, USA - YL17G02_0 | ecosystem: Environmental > Aquatic > Freshwater > Lake > Sediment | place: USA: Wyoming | collected... | reverse complement strand
CAAGACCTGCCCGCGGCGCGGCTTGATGACCGTGTCGAGAAACGGACACAGCAGCGGCGCGTAGGCGTTGGTGCAGAGCACCAGGCTGCGCGCGCGCGCCACACCGCCATCGAGGCGCACCTCCCAGGTCCCCGCACTCCAGCGCGCGCTGCGCACCGGCGAGTCGGCGAACAGTTGGCCGCCGCGCGCTTGAGTGGCGCGCGCGAGACCGTGCAGAAACTTCACCGGATGAAACTCGCCGTCCTCGAGGGTGAGGAACGCACCGTTGAAGCGATGTTCCGCCGCTTCGGGCACCGCGCCCGTCAGCGGTATCTCGCGCATCGGGAAGCCGTCGGACTCGAGCAACGGGAGCGAGCTGCGCAGGGCATCGGACTCTTCGGCGTCACGCGTGAGACGCAGGCTACCCGAAGCGCGGTAGTCGCACTCGATGCCGAGCGACTCGGCGAGATGACGCACGCGGCGGTGCGTGCGCCGCCCGATCTCGAGTACCGCGCGGGCGCTAGTGCGGCCCCACAGCGCCACCTGCTCGGGATAGGGCTCGGCCGGAGCGACCAGCAGGAAGCCGGCGTTACGTCCGCTCGCAGAGCCCGCAAGCGGGCCCGAATCGAACAGCGCGACCGTGGCGCTCTGCTCGACGAGGGTGTGCGCCAGCGTCAATCCGGAGATGCCGCCGCCCACGATCGCGACATCGACATCGAGTTCGCCTTCGAACGGCGGAGCCGTGAACGAGGTATCCGCCCACCACAGGGGCGCGGAGATTGCCGAGGGTTCTTGCATGGAGTGTAGATTGTGCACAGACGCCCTCGCGCGGGCAAGGTGGTGCCCGACACAGAAGGATCCGGGCGGGAGGCCTCGTAAGGCACCCCACCGTGCGCGGGATGGATTCCTGCAAGGACCGCACGAATGCGCGCCCGACCCGAACGGCCCGGTTGAGCGTTTCCGCGCCACTGCCGTACTCTCGCAGTTGGCCGCATGTCCCGGAGATCCATGATGACCGCCCCTGACGCATCCACTTCCCAGATCGTCCGTCTCCGCGTGAACGGTGATTTGCGCGTGTGTGCCGTCACGCCCGCCACGACGCTGCTCGAAGCGCTACGCTACGGGCTCGGCCTCACCGGGTCCAAGCAGGGATGCGACAAGGGCGATTGCGGCGCTTGCACGGTGCTGGTGGACGGCATCCCGGTGCTCGCGTGCATCTCGCTCGTGCTTGCCCAGAGCGCCGAGGCGAACATCACGACGATCGAGGGGGTCGCAGCACTCGGGAGTGCGCATCCCTTGCAGGACGCATTCGATGTGACTGGCGCCGCGCAGTGTGGTTTCTGCACGCCGGGCATTCTCTTGAGCGCGCTCGCCCTGCTTGAACGCACCACGAACCCGAGCCGCGAAGAGATTGCCCTGGCCCTGTCGGGAAATTTGTGCCGTTGCACCGGCTACACGAAGATCTTCGACGCGGTCGAGTTGGCCGCCGCGCGACTGCGCGAGAACGCGAAGGTGGTTCGATGAGGGTACCAGGCGATCAGCCGGCGAACGCCGCCGGCAATGGCCCGACGCCGGAGGCGAGCGCGCCGCGCGAAATCGCGAAACCAGGCATGGAGGTGCCCGCCGATCGCACCATGCCCCACGCGGAGCGGCTTTCGCCGCCTGAGTGGCCCGAGGGACGCACCGCTGCGCCGAATCGAGAATTTCAAGTCATCGGCAAGCGCAATCGCAAGGTCGAAGGGCTCGCCAAGGTCACCGGGCGCGCGCTCTACACCGACGACCTCACGCTGCCGCGCATGTTGCACGCGAAGTTGCTGCGCTCGATCCACGCGCACGCCCGCATTCTCGCGATCGACGCATCCGAGGCGCTGGCAATGCCGGGCGTGCATGCCGTGATCACCGGCAAGGATCTGCCCGAGTACTACGGCATCATCCCGTGGACCGAGGACGAGCAGGCGTTGTGCGAGGTGAAGGCGCGTTATGTCGGTGACGCGATCGCCGCGGTCGCGGCCGACAGCGAATACCTCGCCGAGGAGGCGCTTTCGAAGATCAAGGTCGAGTACGAGACGCTGCCGGCGGTGACCGACATCGACTCAGCACTCGCGCATCCGGAGTGGAAGGTCAACGAGAAGGCGCGCGACGGGAACATCTCGAAGCACGTGTTCCTCGAGTTCGGCGATGTCGACGGCGCGCTCGCGGGCAGCGATGTGATGGTGGAAGGAGACTACTGGTACGAAGGCTCGACGCACGCCGCGATCGAGCCGCACTGTGCGCTCGCGGAGTTCGACGCGGCCGGATTTCTCACGCTGTGGTCGAGCACCCAGGTCGCCCACTACCTCCACCGCGATCTCGCGAAGGTGCTCAGGCTGCCGACCCAGCGCATCCGTGTGATCCAGCCGGTGGTCGGCGGGGCATTCGGAGGAAAGAGTGAGGCGTTTTCGCTCGAGTTCTGCGCGGCCAAGCTCAGCATGGTGACCGGACGACCGGTGAAGATCCTCTACACGCGCGAGGAAGTGTTCTACGCGCACCGCGGCCGTCATCCGATGCGGCTGCGCTATCGCACCGGTGTCATGCGCGACGGCACGCTCACCGGTGTTGACGCGAAGATCGCGATCGACGGCGGCGCGTATTCGTCGTTCGGGCTCGTCACCACCTACTACTCGGGCCAACTGCTCACCGCGCCCTACCGAATGGGGGCCTACCGGTTCGACTCGACGCGCGTGTTCACGAACAAGCCGTGCTGCGGTCCCAAGCGCGGGCATGGCTCGGTGCAGCCGCGCTTCGCGTTCGAATGCCAGGTCGACAAACTCGCCGAGGCGATCGGCATGGACCCGATCGAACTCAGGCGTCGCAACTCGATGGGCAAGCACACCCGCACCGTGAACGGCATGCGCGTGACGTCGAACGGTTTCCCGCAGTGCCTCGATGCGGTCGAGCGCGCGAGCAGCTGGAAGGACAAGTTCCGCCGCCTCCCGTACGGGCGGGGCATTGGCATTGCCGGCAGCATGTACATCAGCGGGACCAACTACTGCATCTACCCGAACGAGATGCCGCAGTCGGGGGTCCAGCTTCAGCTCGATCGCAGCGGGCGCGCGACGGTGTTTTCGGGATGCTCCGACATCGGGCAGGGCGTGGAATCGGTGCTCGCCTACATCGTCGCCGAGGAGCTGGGGCTCGAACTCGGCGACATCCGGGTCGTCGCCGCCGACACCGATCTCACCCCGGTCGATCTCGGCAGCTACTCGAGCCGCGAGACGTTCATGGTGGGTAACGCGTGCCTGGATGCGGCGAAGAAACTGCGCGAGCTGGTCGCCGGAACCTTAGCCGAGCGATGGGGTTGCGGTATTCATCAGGTGACCCTCGCCGGCGGGGTCGCGTGCTCTGCGCGCGACCCCGAGCGCGAGTGCATGAGCGTGAAAGAGGCGTTCCAGCTCACCGAGGCGCTCCACGGCACACTCGGATCGGTGGGCTGGTACCAGAGCCCCAAACTCGGCGGTGACTACCGCGGCGGCACGATCGGGGCGTCGCCCGCCTACTCGTTCACCGCGCATGCCGTCCAAGTCTCGTGCGACCAGGAGACCGGTCGCGTCGAGGTCGAGAAGATCTGGGTCGCGCACGATTGCGGTCGCGCCCTCAATCCGGTGACGGTTGAAGGCCAGATGGAAGGCAGCGCCTACATGGGCTTCGCCGAAGCGATCATGGAAGAGCACACGTTCAAACCCGCCACACCCGGGCACGGCGCGGGACTGCATCACGGCCCTTCGCTGCTCGACTACCGCATCCCGACCTCGCTCGATACACCCGTACTTCACTCGCTGATCGTCGAGTCGGTGGATCCCGAGGGGCCATACGGCGCCAAGGAAGCGGGCGAGGGTCCGCTCCACCCGAGCGTTCCCGCGATCGCCAACGCGATCTACGATGCGCTCGGCATCCGCTGCGACCGTCTGCCGTTCTCACCGCCGAGCGTGCTGCGGCTGCTGCGTGCGAGCGACGCGCGCGCACAATGGATGAAAGCGCGTGCGCAGGGAGCTTCGGCATGCTGACACTGCCGGCGTTCGAATGGGTGCGGCCCCTCACGCTCGAGGCACTGCTTGCGCATCTCGCCGTCCATGGCTCAGAGAGCCTGGTCCTAGCGGGTGGGACGGATGCCGTGCCCAACCTCAAGCACCGCCTGCACGAACCCCGCTATGTCGTTCATATCGGTGGAGTTCCCGAACTTGCAGGCTTCCACAATGAGCCGGACGCGCTGCACCTGGGGCCGCTCGTACCGCTCAGCCGGATCGCTGGCGATGCTGTGATCCGCGCCGACTTCCCTTCGCTCGCCAAGGCCGCGGGTCTCGTCGCCGGACCCCAGTTGCGCAACATGGGCACGATCGGCGGCAACCTGTGTCTCGACACGCGCTGCACGTACTACAATCAGACGCTGTTCTGGCGTCAGGCGCTCGGCTTCTGCCTCAAGAAGAGCGGGACGGTGTGCCACGTCGTGCCGAACGGCAAGCGTTGCGTCGCCGCACACGCCTCGGACGTGGCACCGGTGCTGATCTCGCTCGGTGCCCTGGTCGAGATTGCGAACCACGCCGGTCGCCGTGTCATTCCGGTCGGCGAGTTCTTCGTCGCCGATGGGATACACAACAACGTGCTTGAGCCCGGAGATCTTGTCACGCGCATTTCGGTCCCCGCGGCTGCGCGTGGAATGCGGGCGGGCTACCAAAAGCTGCGGCCGCGCGCGGCGATCGATTTCCCGATGCTGTCGGTGGCGTTCGCGGCGCGCGTTGGCGACGGCGGATGCGAGGAGGCGCGGCTCGTGGTCAGTTCGATCGCGGCCAAACCGCGCACGATCTCGGGCGTCGAGGCGATCGTTCGCGGCAAGCCGCTCGACGAAGCGGTGGCGCAGGCGCTCGGGGCCGCCGCCTTTCGGCAGTGCCATCCACTGATCAACATCGCCTACGATCAGGAGTACCGGCGCGAGATGGTGCCGGTCTACGTGCGCCGTGCGGTGCGCGAGGCAGCGGGAGCAAACACGTGAACTGGGACGATCGACCCGGACGCACCGGTGACGCAGAGGTGTGGCAGTCGCTCGCGGCGTGGCGCGCCGCGCGCCGCGTGTTCGTGTTCGCCACCGTCGTCGAGTCGCGCGGTTTCACCCCGCGCAAGGCGGGTGCGCACATGCTGATCTCTGCCGACGGTGCCACGGTTGGCACGATCGGCGGCGGAGCGATCGAGCGCGAGGTGCTCGACCAGGCGCGCACGCTGCTGTTGGGCGGCGGTGCCGTCGTGGTGAAGAGGCACCTCACGCAGGAGCTCGGCATGTGTTGCGGGGGCGAGATGACGGTGTTCCTCGAAGTGGTCGAGCCCCCACCACGGCTGTGGCTATTCGGCGCTGGATACATCGCCAAGCCGCTCGCTGCAATCGCGGCGGGTTGCGGTTTCGAGGTCGCGGTGGTGGACGAGCGCGCCGAGTGGGCGACGGCGGAGCGGTTCCCAACGTCACGCGTGATCGTTCAAGCGCCCGCGGATTTCGCGCGCACGCTCGAGACCGCACCCGGTGACTACGCGGTGATCGTCACGCACGATCATGCCTTGGACCAGCGCCTCGTGCAGCAACTGCTGCCGCGTCCGCTCAAGCTGATCGGAATGATCGGCAGCATTCCAAAGCAGCGGAAGTTCGCGCTGCGGCTGCGCGCGCGCGGCTTCAGCGACGCCGACATTGCGCGGCTGCGCACGCCGCTCGGAGTCTCGATCGGTGCGAGCACCCCGGAGGAGATCGCAGTGAGCGTGATGGGCGAATTGATCGCGACGCGCCGCGGTGCCACCGCAACGACGGGTTGGGTCCCGCCATCGCGCACGGAGCGGAGCGATCATGCGCGAGACGATCGGCCGGATTCCACGGGCGAGCATGCGCATGACGCTGTGCCGCCGCTCACCGGGATCGTCGAGCACGCGGGCGAACCTGCGGCAGACGACGCTGCGCCGTCGTTCGTCACGCCCTCGATCTCGCGGCGCTCATCCTGATGGAGTAGTGTTTTCGAAAGCATCGCTGTGGCTTCGTCGTTTACGACTCTTGGAGGCACGCATGATCGTGGGTGTTCTACTCGCCGCGGGCGCATCGACCCGCATGGGCTCTCCGAAACCGCTCGTGACGACCCGCGGCGGCAGTTTCCTGACACGCGGAGTGCGTCACCTGTGGAGCGCGTGCGATCAGGTGGTCGTCGTGCTCGGCTCGAACGCCAAGCGCATCCGTGAGTCGGTGGAGCTGGAGTTCGCCTCGCTCATCGAGCGCGGAGAACTGCGCCACGAGCTCGCTGCTGCGCAGCGCAAGGGGTCCGAAGGGTTCGAGGTCCATTTCATCGACAATCTTGAATGGCGCAAGGGCATGTATCAGTCGGCGCGCGCCGGCCTCAAGGAAGCCGTGCGTGCCAGGCCCGAGGCGGTGCTGCTGCTGCCGGTGGACCATCCGATCGTGAAGCCCGCGACGATTGGGGCGCTCGCCGATTTGATTCGCGCGGCGATCAACGCGTGTCCCGCGAAAGAGCGCGGGTCATACGCGTACGCGATCGTGCCGCGTTACCGCAGGCATCGCGGACATCCCGTCGCGCTGTCTCCGGCGCTCGCCGCCGCGGTGGCGAAGGACACGACCGCCGAAACGTTGAGCGACGCGATTCGCCGCCATGCCCGCCTCGTGGGATACTTGGACGTGAGCGATCCCGGGGTGGTGCGCAACGTCAACCGCCGGGGCGACTGATCGTGTCACGGACTCCGCCCGGGCGGCACCCACCAGATCGCACCGTCGCGCACCGCGACCGCGAGTGGGGTGAGTCGCGCGCCGAGGCACGGTCCGGCGAAACATTCTCCAGTCTCCGGGCGGTAGCGGGCGCCGTGCTGGCAGCACACGATGGCGTCGAATGCTTCGTCGAAGAACCGGGCGTCGCCGAAGTCGAGCGCGAGCGACTGGTGACGGCACGTATTGACGTATGCGAACAATTCCCCGCGGAAACGCACGACGAACGCATCGCGCTGGACGCCATTCACGATCGCGGAGAACCGGAGCCCGCCGCCTTCGCTTAGCAGGCGTGCATCCTTGAGAATCATTGTCATGCGCGCACACTGGCCCAGGTTCCGCGGTCGTGGCAAGATGGACCGCACATGCGGGACCAGCCGGTGCAGCATGCGCTCATCGCCACAGCCGTTCACTGATTCACGCCGCCGCATCCGTTCTCGAGGAGATTCCCGTTGAGCTCCAACCCTCCGCGGATCGCGGTTTTCGGAAGCAGTATGGTCGTACCAGGAGACGCCGCCTATCAGCTGGCGCTCGAGCTGGGCCGCGAGGTCGCGCGCGCTGGAGCGACCGTGATGACAGGCGGTTACCGCGGAGCGATGGAGGCTTGCTCGAAGGGGGCACACGAGGCGGGCGGCCACGTGATCGGTGTCACCGTCGAGTTGTTCGAGGCGCGCGGACCCGTGAACGCGTGGGTCAAGGAACGGATCCACACGCCGGACCTGTACGAGCGGTTACGCTACCTCGTCGACCATGCCGACGGTTTCGTCGTGCTGCCTGGGAGCATTGGGACGCTCAACGAGCTATTCCTCACCTGGACGCTGGTGGCGACCGGTGGCCGACACGCGGCGCCGATCGTGCTGCTCGGCGCCCACTGGCGCGAGTTCGTCACAGCGTTGCATCATCCCGACATGGTCGTGCCGCACTTGTTCGAGCACCTGCACGTGACCGTGGTTCCGGCCGAGGCCGTGCGGCTCGTGCTCGGCGCTGCGGCACGCCCGGCGCAAACGTAACGGAGACGCGATGGCACCCACCTCGCACGCCACCCACGATCCGCTGCTCGAATGGCGGACCGAATTCCCGACCGTCGAATCGACGCTCCACTTCATCTCGCATTCGCTGGGCGCCATGCCGCGCTCGGTGGAAGAGGCGCTGCGCCGCTACGCGCACCAGTGGAAGGCACGTGGCATCCGCGTATGGGACGAGGGCTGGGCTGCGCTGCCCATCGAGGTCGGGGACGTGCTGGGTCGCATCATCGGTGCGGCTCCAGGCAGCGTGACGATGCTCGAGAACTGCACCAGTGCCCAGAACGTGGCGCTGTCGGCGATCGACTTCACCGCGCCCCGCAATCGCCTGGTGTGCTCGGGCGAGGATTTTCCCTCGGAGCTCTACCTCTACGAAGGCCTCGCGCGCCGTGGCGTGGAGGTGGTGCGCGTACCTGCGCACGATGGCCACGAGATCGTCGAGGACGACATCGTCGCGGCGATCGACGCGCGCACCGCAGTCGTCGCGATCTCGCTCGTATTGTTCCGCACCGCCCAGATCTTGGACATCACCCGGATCGTGGAGCGCGCGCGCGCGGTGGGCGCGCTGACGCTGATCGACGCCTACCAGGCGGTGGGCACGCTGCCGCTCGATGTCGAGGCGATGGGGATCGACTTTCTCACCGGGGGCTCGGTGAAGTGGCTGTGCGGCGGGCCGGGCGCGGGATATCTCTACGTGAATCCAAGTCTCGCGCCGACGCTCAAGCCCGCCGTGACCGGCTGGATGGCCCACGAGCATCCGTTCGATTTCGATTCGGGTCCGATGCAGTGGCACGCCGGCGCCCGGCGGTTCTGGGTGGGGACGCCTGGGGTGGCGTCGTTCACGGTGGCGCGCGAGGGTTATGAGATCGTGGCGCGCATCGGCACAGCTGCCATCCGGGCCAAGTCGCTGCGCCAGACCGAGCGCATGCTCGCTCGCGCCGACGAGTACGGATTTCGCGTGGTGTCGCCGCGCGCGAGCGAACGCCGCGGTGGAACCGTCGTGCTCGACGTACCGAACGCGGATCGCGTGTGCGCCGCACTGCTGGCGCAGGATGTGCTGCTCGATTTTCGTCCGGGAGTGGGCCTGCGACTCGCCCCGCACTTCTACACCCGCGACGACGAAGTGGATCTGGTGATGAAGCGTGTCCGCGATGAAGCCGCGAAGGTGAAGCACTGAGGACTCAAGCGCCCCGGCGCAGCCACGACGAGGGAGACAGCGATGGGAGCAACGGACGTGACGGAAACAACGCGCGAGGCGAGACCACTCGGGATCGTGCGCGAGCCGAAAGTCTATCTGGTCGGCCGCCAGAACATCGACATGGCGGCCATCGACCAATTCCTCGGGGACCACGGCTCGACGTGGAAGACCGACACCGAAGTCGGCGGTGAGCAACTCGCCGAGCTGGCTGGCCGTGTGTGCTACATGTCGTACGGCAAGGGCCGGCGCACGAACCGCGAGTTCATCGAGCACATCGTCGAGGTCGGCCACGGTTCGGTGCTGGAGCACGCGGTGTGGAATTTTCTGATTACGGGGGTGTCGCGGTCGTTCACGCACGAGCTGATCCGGCACCGCCATTTCTCGTACTCGCAGCTGTCGCAGCGCTACGTTGACGAATCCAATTCGGATTTCATCGAGCCCGACGTGATCGCAGGCGACGAGCAATTGCACGCGATCTGGTGCAAGGCGGTGAACGCGACGCGCGCCGCTTACGATCAGCTCGTGACGGGGATGGAGCACAAGTTCGGCGACGTCCCAGACAAAACCTTGCGCCGCAAGCTCGCGCGCCAGGCGGCGCGCTCGGTGCTGCCGAACGCCACCGAGACCAAAATCTTCGTGACCGGCAATGCACGCGCGCTGCGGCACTTCATCGAGCTGCGCGGCAGCGAGCATGCGGATGTCGAGATCCGCAAGGTGGCAGTCGCGATCCTCACGCACATGCAACGCGAAGCGCCTGCGATGTTCGGCGATTACACGCTCGCTCCGCTCGCCGACGGCAGCTTCGCCACGCACACGGAGCACGTGAAGATCTAGGGCCGTTCCGAAACCGGACACGAGGCTCGATCACGCGAGTCGTCCCGGACGGGACCGCCGGCTGTACGCAGTTCATTGTGGGAGTGAGGTTGCGATGACGCTCAATCTTCGGACCACGGTGCATCCGGTCACCCGCGTCACGGGCGACTCGGCGGTTCGGATCGAGGACCGGATCGCGGTCGAGCGTCCGTTCGCGATCGAGGTTGGTGGCCGCTCGCTCGCCGTGACGCTCCGCACGCCGGGCAACGATCGCGAGCTGGCGCTCGGATTTCTCGCTGCCGAGAAAGTGATACGCCGGCGGGACGACGTGCTCCGCGCCATCGAACGCCTCGGCACCTGCTCCGAGGAATCAGATGCGATCGAGATCGACCTCGCGCCGGGCGTCACACTCGACTGGAGCAGGCTCGAACGTCATTTCGCGTCGACCTCGGCGTGCGGCCTGTGCGGGCGCGCGCATCTCGATTCGCTGCGCGCGGGGCTTGCGCCGGTCGCGGCGGGCCAACCGTTCGACCCCGTGGCGCTGGTGGCCCTTCCGACGCGCATGCGCGCGGCACAGGAGGCGTTCACCGCGACCGGTGGCATCCACGCCGCAGCGTGGTGCGACGCATCACTCGAGGTGCAGGTACTGCGCGAGGATGTCGGGCGCCACAATGCGGTGGACAAGGTGTGCGGGTGGCTCATCGAAACGGGCCGCTATCCCGCGGATTCCGGCGTACTGTGGG
>Ga0315273_10013393_pt1 | contig 10534 bp, 14 predicted proteins | sample YL17G02_0_MG_FD_205753 | JGI IMG/M metagenome (GOLD analysis project Ga0315273, IMG submission 205753) | Sediment microbial communities from Yellowstone Lake, YNP, Wyoming, USA - YL17G02_0 | ecosystem: Environmental > Aquatic > Freshwater > Lake > Sediment | place: USA: Wyoming | collected... | reverse complement strand
CTCGCCGAGGCCAGGAGAGAGCCGGGCACAGGGAGCACCGTGCCCAGGTCGAAAAGCCGGACCTCGACCGGGTTCAGCGGGTTCGAGGTGTTGATCCGAGCGACGAACGAGAACGAGCCCGGAGAAGCAAGATCGACGGTACCGATACGAAGGAACGTGCCAGAGCTGTTTGCTTGGAGCCCTTCGACGAGCGGAACCGGAGGCGCCGGAAGGATAAACGCGCTCATGCGTAGACGATCTGGGTCAGGCCCGAAAGCAGAGGCGCCGCAACGTATTGCGCAAGCGAGGTGGACCAGCCCCAGGCAATCCCGACCGAGAACGGCAGGCCGCCGCCCAGCGGATTTGCCGCGAGCGGAGGCGTGAAAAATTCAGGGCCGACGATCACAGTCAGGCCCGCGCCCACGGTGAAGGTGTTGCGCGCCACAGCGTTTACAGGGATCACGCCCGTCAAATTGTGGAGCTGTAGATACTTCACGGGACCCGAGTAATTCAGCACGCACACCGAGAAGACGCGCCCCGGAGAAGCCTTGACCACCGCTTGCGCGACCGCGCCGAACTCGACGAAAAAAGAAACCTCGCCGGGCGCGACATCAGGAAGGAACGCCGACACGCGGCCCGCCTACAGGAAAAGAATCGAGGTGGATTGTTGCGCCGCAACGGCCGCCGTGAAGGTCGGGCCCGTCGTCGACCAGGCCCAGGCAATCCCGACCGAGAACGGCAGACCGCCCAGCAGCGCGGCAGGAGTCGCAAGAGGAATGCCGAAAAAATCAGAGCCCACAATCACGACCGCGTTAGCTGGCACCTTGACCGTAAACCGGGGCACCGCAGCCGGAGGCACGACGCCGGCCAAATTGTGAAGCTGAAGCCACTTCGTGGGCCCGGTGACGTTCTCGACCAGGACGGTGAAGACGCGACCCGCCGCCGCCTTCACCACCGCTTGATTCAGCGTGCCAAGGTTCGCGAAATACGACTGGTCACCCGGAGGCACCACAGGCCCGCCACCGCCGCCGCCAGGCACGAAGGTGTAGAGGCTCACGGGGTCGCATCCCTGTAGGTGATTTGGATCAGCTGGTCAGCCGCCGCCGCCGCCGTGAACGTGCCCGCCGTGGTGGAGAAGCCCCAGGAGAGAGACGGCGCGACCGTGACGCCCGCCGTCGTAAAAAAATCCGTCCCGACGTAGACCGTGGAGAGCGCAGGCACGCGGAACGTCAAGAGCGGGACATGCCCCGGCGGAACTGCGCCCGCGTGAATCTGAAAAAAACGATCGGCAGCGTTCAGATTTTGGCAAGAGAAGCTTGTGATCGCCTGCGGGCCGAGGCCGACGCCCCCCGCCGTCAGGGTTCCAAAATTCGTGTAGACCAGCGGCGGCAGCGACGAGATCACGAGCTCGCCAAAGGGCGAGACGAGGATCGGCAGCCAAGGCCCCGTCTCGTCGATGGTCGGAGGCGTCAGGAGAGGATTAGTCGCGCCGACAGGCCAGCCCATGAGATGCGAGGCCCGCGATCCCATTTGCCGATCGCGTATCGTTTGCCCGGGAGTGTTGCCGATTCCATCGGGCGTTGACTCGGTGCCCCAGAGCTCGCCGGTAATCGTGGCGGTAGGGTAAGAAATGTCGGAGTTGGGGGATTGCGCCTCGACCAGCCAGCCCGATCCAGGGTGCCCGCGCCCGGTGACCACGATCCCGCGCCAATTCGACCCCGGCCCCGCGATCTGCTTCATCCCGGACGGCAGGCCAACCTTGGTCTCGACAATGAGCGACCGAACGCCAGCCGTCAGGGACCAGAGCCGGATTTTGACGCCGCCGGAAATGCCCTCTCCCCAAATTTCAGGCGCCTCGAGGTGAATATCGACATCCGACCACCAGCCCGACGCCGACCAGATCGAAGACCAGAAGCCGTTGTTCTTGGGTAACGGCCCGGTGTCCTTCGGTCCCACCCGGACGGGACAGGGGATCGAGTGCTCGAAATCAATCCCGGTCGTCATATCGCCAGCGACCGCACCGATCGGAACTTGAACAGGATCTCAGGCGCGGGAAACGTGGTTAACGGGTGGAAGTTGAAGCAGCTCAGGCTGTACTTTTCGAGCCGGGAGACGGCGCGAAAGTAAGGCATCCATTCCGCGCGCTGGTTTCCCCAGCAGCTCAGGAGCGCATAGTCCGCCGCTTGCCCGTCCGTGGTCCAAAATCCGCCCGTGTCGCCCCACTGGAGCTGGATAGCGAGGCTTGTACGGATTGCCGAGGTATCCCCCTCGGTCACGAACGGCGCCGCCGCCAGAACGGCCGTGATGTAGCCAGGCTCGGGAAATTGCACGGTTCGCACGTTGCTCTGATTCAGTGGAGCGATCGAGGTGAGCCCCTCGACTCGGATCAGCCGATCGGGCGCCGTCTCGCACACCACGATCGGAGCTTGCGCCGCGAGCTCGGCGCCGAGGATTTGCGGCGCATACATGCCAGGCGAGCGCAGCGCGCGAAATTTGAGCGTGATATCTGGCGTCACGTCGATCGGCCCGAGGTTCCGACACTGGAAATTCCAGCGCTCGAGCTTCGAGACCCGCCTCGCCACAGGTTGCCAGTTCCAATCCGACTGCCCGAAAATTTGGAACGTCGCCCAGGTACCATCGAGCCCGTTCGACACGAACTGCCCGACTTCATCGCCGACCGTCGCGCGAAATTGAAGCGCCGTCTGCGAGTCCCGCGACCCATCGCCACGCGCGACGCCAATCATCGCGATGACCCAGCCATCATCGGGGAACTCGATCGAGCGCATATCGCCCTCGACAGGCACCGTCGGATCCCCGGTCCCCGCGATCGTCTGAAACCCCCGCACGCGAAGGAGCTGGTCGGGTGCCGTGACGCCCGGAACCATCACCGCGATCGGTGGCACTTGCGGCTCGTAGGAGGGCCCTAAGCCCTGCCCAGGCGCCCGCATCGGCAGAAGGTCACGCGGTAGCCCTGGACCGCAGGACGGCGCCATAGGACCGCCCTCCGGCCGCTGGAATGCTTGCGCGAGAGGATGCAGCGCGAGCCGCTCGAGGCGTGGATCTCGGTAGGTCATGGAGCGAAGCCTTCCCAGGGGAACCGCGAAGCGCGGGGGAAGCGCACGAGCGAACCGGGGGGACCGGGCGAGCTCGAGCGCTTCCCTCGCGTGAGGAGCTCGAGCAGCTCCTCAGCGAAGGCAGAGCTCAGAAGTTGACGCTCGCGTCAGAGACCGCGACGCAAATCAGATGGACCATGAGATCCAACGTCAGCACCGCCGGAGGCGTGAAGGCCGCGATACCCGCCGCCGCCGCCCGCGCGACCGCCACGATCACGATCGGACGCTCGACCCTCAGCTTGACCACCAGGGTTCCATCGGTGCTCCCGGCCGGACGCCAGATCAGCCCCTCGGGAACGCGGCGAAAATTGTCGGCGGCTTGCAGCCCATTAGAGCCCAGTTTTGCGAATTGCGACGAGTCACCGAGCGGCGGAGTGATGACGCCGGTAGCGCCCCAGCCGTTGAGACCGCCGATACCGGGGAGGTTCAACGGGGTACCCATCTCCATCGTCTGGTTGTCGCCGTTCAGCGAGACGGAGGCCGAAACCTCGGTCAGTGCGCGCCGCGCAAATTCAAAGTCGGTCAGACCTTGAGCCAGGATCGAAATACCCTGAATCAAGACGGTTTGGCCGGCCAACGTCTGGCCTTTGTTCATCAGGTTTGTATCGGCCGGCGTCGCCTTCAAAAGCGACCCTTCGATCACGTCCGTTTTCGCGTACCCAAACGCCCGCACTTCGCGCCCTTGGGGCAGCGTGTACGTGAACGTCCCGACCGGAGCTTCCACCGTGTCAGCGGTCAGAAAGACGCGCGAGTAGTAAGGCGCCGAGCTTGCGATCGTTGACCGCGAGGCGGCCCCTTGGATCGCGCCGCTCATTGCTTGAATTTGCGCACCAGTGAGGCCCATCGAGGGCCCCCCGCCGCTTCCCCGTGTCCCGCAAGCCGATCCGCTCATTCTGTTTCTTTCTTTGGGGCGCCCTTGGCGCGTCGTTTCGTTTCTTGTTCGTCCGCCATTTGCCGTTCGAACTTCGTTTTGTTGTCGAGAGGCGCCGCCCGCTCGAGCGCTTCCGCGATGCGTTCGAGGAGGAGCAGCAGCACGCTCCATCGCTCGTCGTCATCGGCAGCGCTCGAGGCCACCAGGCGGCGAGACATCAGCGTGCCCCGAGCTCGTAACCGGCCCGCTGGTACATGACCGGCCGCATGGAGTGATCGCCGACCAGCGCTTCCACGGCGCCCATGGTGGCCCCGTAGACGGCGCCCATGGTGCCCGCGCTAGGGAAGACCGCGCCCATGCTCGGAAAGACGGCGCCCATGCCCGCAGGCGTGTAGGAAGCGACCGCGCCCATGGAGCCATAGGGGCGATCGGCATGTGCGAACATCGGCCCCGAGCGCAGCTGATGGACGTCAGCGAAGCGACGATCCGCGAACCGCGACGGGTTCAGCTTCGGAGCCGCGCCGCCCGAGGGCGCCGCCATGCTCGCCATCACGTTGCTATAGAGGATGACCCCACCCATCGCGATCAGAGGGATCCCCACGCCCACCGCAGCGATCGGCATCCCGTATTTCTGGAGCATGACCCCAGCCAGGGTGCCGCCCGCGATCAGCGTGCCGGAGAACAGGTAACCGTTTTGCAAAACGGCCGCCGGCATGATGCGCGGCAGGAACAGCGAAGCCGCGAGAGTCGTGGTGACCGCAGCAGCGCCCGCCATGAGCCAGGCCGCGACCGAGCCCGATCCAGGGTTGCGACGGTACGATCGACGATGGCGGCGGCGGCGAGGATTCGCCGCGACCGCGACGTGCCGACGACGGCGGCGGCGGCGAGGATTCGCTCGAGGCGCCGCAGCTCGCCGAGCTCGGCGGCGGCGAGGGTTCGCTCGAGGTGCAGCTCGCCGAGCTCGGCGGCGGCGAGGATTCTTCGCGACCTTCGCGCGCTTCTTGCGCTTCACAAACTGCCCCTTCGCATTCCGCATTTTGGATCCCTTTCCGTCAGCCTTCTATCCCGTGAGCAGTCACGCGATATCGAGAATCACCGCGAGCAATGACGAGCCCGCTACCGTCCGACGCAAAACACAGGAGCGGCAAAGGCCCGACCTTTTCCCCGCGATCGTCGGCAAAATCGTGAACGTGCCGCTCCATGCCCGCGCCTTTGTTCGCCCAGTAGAGCACCGCATCGAGCTCCCCGAGGATCACCAGGCCGCCCGATGTGTTGGGGACCTCGGAGAGCTCCTCAGCCGTGGCAGGGCGCCCGCCGTGCGACGCCGCAAAGAGGCGAGCAGGATCGCCCCTGAGACCGCGCCGGAGCTCGGAGCCCGCGCGCACGAGCTCGCCGCCCGCCGTCAGCGCTGGCGCCGCGTTGCGCGCGAACTTCTCCGCCGCCGTGAGGAAGTCGGCAAGGCCCATCAGGTGAGCGCGTACGCCCCCACGCCGACCACGCCCAGGACCGCGACACCGATCGCGACCTTCGCGCCCGTGCTCAGAGGATGGCCCTTCCCTTTCGGGGTGCCGCCCGTGCCGCCGATCGCCGGAGCTCGAGGCGCCCCCGTGCTGTAAAGCTCTTTCGCTCGAGCCGTGGCTTCGGGCGGCATCACCACCCGCTCGCCGATTCTCACGAGAGGCCGGCCCGGTTTGACCGAGCTCGGATCTGGCGCTTCGGTGTAGCGGTACGACTGGAGCGCCCAGATTTCGTGCCACCGAGCGGGCGATCCAAGGTAGGTCGCCGCAAGCCCGCTGAACGTGTCGTCCGCTTGGAGGATGTACCAGCCCGCGCCGAAATCCCAGGCGTCAGGACGGAACGGGACCGCGCCAGGCCAGCCGGTAAACGTGCTCGAGCTCGAGCTCGAGCTCGAGCTCGAGGGCGCCGCCGCCGGTTCGGGCTCAGGCTCGAACGTCCCCGAGGAGACGGAGCCCGCGAGATCCTCGAGCCAGGGGTTACGCCGGTTCCCGACGCGACCCGCCCGCCGCTCGTCGGCGCTGTAGGAATAGCTCGCTCCATATTGCGACGGGCCAAGATCGCGAGGGCCCGCGCCCAGCGCCGCCGAGCTCGAGGCCGAGCCGCCAAAGCTCGAGGACCCGCCCGCCGCCGCCGCCGCTCGAGCGTGCGCGGCTTCCACGATCGCCCGCCGGTCAGCCGTCACGAGCTCGCCGCCGCCGCCACCGCGACCGCCGCCGCCTGGCAGCGCGGGATAGCGCACAGGAGCACGACCCGGCCGCCGCCCATCGCCGCCGCCAGGACCGGGCCCGCCGCCGCCCGCGAAGCCGTAACCAGGATCAGGATATCCGCGACCAGGATCAGGCGCCGCAAAGCCGCCGGGATACTCGACCGCGAAGCCGCCGCCACCGTACGAAGGCCCGTAGCCGCCGCCGCAGCAGGTGTAACAGGGAGCCGCCGCCACGTTGTGACCGTAGGGGTTCGACTCGATCAGATCCGCGAGGGCGCAGGACTCAGGGCCTGCGCTTGCCAGGACGACCGACCGATCCACGATCGGATCCTGGAGCCGGGCGATCCCCGCTACGCCGAGCGTGCGGATCACCTCGCCGAGCGACATTTCGCGAGGCACGCAGGACGGAGCGATCCGCGCGAGCTCGAGCTCGATACGCTCGAGAGGCACGCGATCGAGAAAGAGCAGAAGCCGATCCTCGAGCGCGCCGCCGTCCCCTTGCATGTGCATGGAGCCGAGGGTCACCCGGGCGACGCCGAGCCGTCAAGAGTGACCGGGCGAGCTCGAGCTCGACGGCGGCGCCCCTTGCGCCCCGACCGCCAGAGCTGGCACCCTTGGCGGCATGACGACCGAGGCCCAGGCGCTCGAGGCCATGCTCGCCGCAGAACGCCAATGGAGGGCCGATGTGCTCGAGGTGCTACTTCGAGGCGTCGGCTACCTCGAGGCGCTCGCAGAGGCCAGCCACGGCCAGCTAGCAGCGCTCGCAGAGATCCGATCGCTCCTCACCGTCGACCAGGCGAGCGAGACGGGCGAGGAGCTCGAGGCCGTCAGCGTCGCCGAGCTCCTCGAGCGCATCGCCGAGGATGTGGAGGAGGCAGGCCAGGCCGCCCACCTACTCACCGAGGACGCGACGTGACCGACTGGCGGCAGGAGTTAGCCGAGCAGGGCGACGCCGCCACCGTCGAAGATTTCCGAGGCGCGCGCCCGCTCGGACTCGACCCGCCGAGCGGCGCAGGCGTGCGCGATTCGGTTCTTGTGTGGGGGAGATATCTCTATCCCGATCCCGCGTTCTTCTATCTCGCATGGGCCCAGGGGCTCGGACTCACCACCCCGGGAATTTACGGAGGCGAGGCCCACCCGATCGAGGGAGAGGACCGCATCGACCCGACCGCGTTTACCGAAATCAAGCGAGGGCTCGAGCGGGGCGATGCATGGAGCTCCGTGCTGGCGCAGGTGATTCAGACGAACCGCGCCCGACCGCAGCGGCTCGCGTTGACCGCGTGGTTTATGAACCAGCCGCAGGATTACCTACAAACCAAGGGGTTCAGCGGGATTTTACCGGGTGAGGGAGTCTTCGAGCTCGACCCAGGACACACGAACGACAGCGAGGAATGGACGACGGGCACCGGTTACACCTTCGCGCATTCCCCGGCCCACCTTGTGGCCGCCTTGCTCGAGCTCGAGGCCGATGCACGCGCCGAGCTCGAGGAGCTCGAGCCCGCAGGCGTGCGCGCCTTACGCAACCAGGCCGCCGCCGCCGGACGCCCGCTCAGCCTCGAGGACGCCCGCGAACGGTTCGCCCGCTCGCATGGCCTATCCGCTACCGAATCCGCCAAGCTCAAAAAATCAAGGACCCCCATGGACAACACCGCTCTACATCGATTTACCCGCCGCGATTCATTGACCCGCGCGTTCGGTGCCCTCGCCGGACAGCCGATCCAGACAGTGCAGGCCGACCCCTACGCGGCGCCGACTTCTGCGAAGGTGCCAGCCGACGCGCCGAGCGGACACACGACCGCCTACGCCGCCGCAGGCGGCGCCGTCCTCGGGGCGATCGTGGGCAAGCTCGCCGGACATTCCTGGACCGGCGCAGCCGTAGGCGCTGGCATCGGAGCGCTTGCCGGCGGCGGCGTAGCCTATGCGATGGAGCCCGCGAGCGCTGGCTCGAGCGGCGGCGCCATCAGCGGCGGATACTGACCGTGCTGGTTCCCGTGGTGCAGGGGCTCAGGTACGCGATCGGGCTCTCGGTCCCGTTCTTCGCAGGATGGACGGGTCCGGTCGCCGAGCTCAAAGACGCGACCGCCCAGGCCGGTTTCGCGAATCTAGGCGAGGACACCGCCGCCGGTCAGTGGGCGAAATCGCGAGGATGGAGCAACGTGGTGGCCTACAAGGGCGACCGCGCGCCCGTGACGGCGCCAGGCCCGGCCGATTACGTCTTGATAGCGACGCGAGCGGGCGAGAGCACGACGATCGACACCAACGCGGACGAGTACCAGGGGATCATCGCTTGGGTAGAGAAGACCGACGCGCAGCCGAGCGCGCCGCCCAGGGGCTCGAGCTCGAGCTCGAGCGCCACCCCGTGGGGGTGGATCGCGGTCGGCGGCGCCGTGCTTATCGGGACGGCAGCGATCGTGCTCTCAGGCGACGGGCGATCCCGGTGAACAGCGCGCCCGTCCCTTGGGCATGGCTGGCCCTTGGAGGCGCGGCCCTGGTAGGCGCCGCCGTGCTTGCGGCTCGAGCCGACAGCCCCCGCAGAAACCCGACCAGGCGCCGCAAGAGCGGCACCCACGACGCCCGCGCCGAGCGCGCCTACCCCTACCGAGCCCCAGCCACGAAAGCCGAAGCCATGGCCGCAGCGACCGAATACGCAGACGCGAAGGAACGAGGAGACCGCGCCCGGATGCGCGAGCTCGACGCGCGGATCTTCGAGCTGGTTGGGTATTGGGACACGAAGGGGAAGGCGCGCTTTCCCGCCAAGGTCGCCGCAGCGATGCACGCCTAAGCCATGGGCCCGCGAGGACCGAGAGAGGAGATCCAGGAGGCGATCGACGCCACCGGATGCAAGGTCAGGGAGGACCCCGCCAGGGGAGGCATGTTTCAGGTGGATTGCCCCGACTACGACGCCCGAGCCGCGCTGGTAGAGGCGCTCGCTTGGCGCGACGCAGGAAGCGACGGGGAGATCCGCCTGCTAGCCCTCGAGCTCACACGCGAGCTTCCCGAGCTCCGCAGCCATGAGCCGATCGCCCGGACGATTCACGCCGCCGTCAGAGACCGCGTGCGCTACGTCGGAGAATGCGGGGACATGATCCAGGATCCGATGGTGACCTGGAACTATGCCGCCGGGGATTGCGACTGTACCGCGCGCCTAGTGCTCGCCCTGCTTCGCTCGCTCAAAGTGCCGTGCGTGCTTGTCGGGCTTCCCGTGCGAGGACGAGACGCGGTGGAAATCTCGCACGTGTGCCCCGCATGGCAGCGCGAAGACGACGGGCTTTTGTTCTGGCTCGAGACCACGATCCCTTGCGCGGATTTTGGCGAGGACCCGAGAGAAGCCGCCGCGCGCTGGTACGGGCCTCGAGCTCGAGCACAGCGACCGGATATCCTCACATGATGGCCGCCCAGCACCGCGCCGCCCGCGCCCTATTCGAGAAGGCTTGGAGGACGAAGCAGGCAAGCCACGGACTCCCCGAGCCCACGGGCCCCATGCTGCAACTCGTCGCCGCCGTGTCAGCGCTCGAGACTTCCTATGCTTCGCCGGCAGCGTGGGCGAAGAACAGCCCCTCCATGGCGAGCTCGCACAACTACGGGGCGATCCAGTGCAAGACGGCGAGCGGCCCCGAGTGCGTCACCGCGACCGACCACCGGCAGGACGGCACCCCCTATCAGTGGGGATACAAGACCTATCCGAGCGCCGACGCAGGCGCCGAGGACTTGATCGTCCATCTTGCCGGAGCGAAGCGCCACAGCCGGCCCCCGCTCCTCGAGCCGCTCAGCGTCTCAGGGTTCGCCGCTGGCATGTACCAGGACAGCTATTTCGGCGGCACGTGCCCAGACGCCCTCGCGACGTACGGCAAAGCCGCCGGACGCCAGACCAGCCAGGCGACGCACGCGCCCGCGACCACGCCCGGCGGTATCGCTTGCGATGCGGAGGCGCAGAAGCGCTACGCCGCGCGGCTCAAATTGTTCGCCGACGAAATCGCCGCAGCCATGGGAGAGCCGACGATCCCGCTCGAGAACGATCTGAACCTTTGGCCCGTGCTGGCGCTTCTTGGCGTGCTGGCGGTAGGCGGCGCCGCTTATTGGATCTGGTCTGAGTACCAGGACGCGCCGCCGCCCAGGACGCCGATCCGGCGGAACGCAGGCCGCGCCGAATGGCGAGCGCTCTACAAGACCACATGCGGACCCGAGCGCGACGCGCGACGGCGCACCGCACGCGCCCAGGTGGACGAGCACCGCGCGAAGGTCGCCGAGCTCGTCAAGGGTGACCGAGGCGAGGCGAACAAGGCCCGACGCATCGAGACGCGCGAGGGCAGACGGAAGGAAGCCGCTCGAGCTCGAGCAGACGCTCGC
>Ga0315273_10013392_pt1 | contig 10534 bp, 8 predicted proteins | sample YL17G02_0_MG_FD_205753 | JGI IMG/M metagenome (GOLD analysis project Ga0315273, IMG submission 205753) | Sediment microbial communities from Yellowstone Lake, YNP, Wyoming, USA - YL17G02_0 | ecosystem: Environmental > Aquatic > Freshwater > Lake > Sediment | place: USA: Wyoming | collected... | reverse complement strand
GCAGGGAGATCGCGCGATGAGCGACACGGGTGGCGGGCGGCTGGTCACAGCCGGCGTCGATGTGGGATCGGCCACCGTCAAGGTGGCGATCGTCGAGACCGACGGGGCTTCTGGCGAGCGCATGCTCGCCGGGCGCAGCGAGCGGATCCGGCGGCGCGACGCGCACGTGGTCGCCGAGGGCCTCTATCACGACGTCGTGCGCGAAGCCGGCGTCGGTCGATCTGACGTGGTGTATGTCGCCACAACGGGTGAAGGCGAGACGGTCGACTTTCGGACCGGCCACTTCTATGGCATGACGACTCACGCGAGGGGCGGGCTGTTTCTCGAACCGCGGGCCCGGGCCATCATCGACATCGGCGCCCTCCACACGCGGGCCGTGCAAATGGACGAGCACGCGCGGGTCCTTGGATATCGAATGACGAGCCAGTGCGCCTCAGGCTCAGGTCAGTTTCTCGAGAACATCGCGCGCTACCTCGGCGTGACGCTCGAGGAGATTGGCGGCTTGTCCAGGCAAGCCGACAAACCCGAAGCCTGTTCGTCGATTTGTGCGGTGCTCGCCGAAACCGACGTGATCAACATGGTGTCGCGGGGCATCGGTATCCCCAACATCCTGCGCGGCATTCACGAGTCGATGGCCGGACGATCCGTCAGGCTGATCGCATCGGCCGGCGCGAAGGGCGTGCTGTTGGTGACGGGTGGACTGGCCGCAGACGAGGGGTTGCTCGCCGCGCTAAGGGACGCCGCCATCGAGCAGAAGACCCAGCTGGAGATCTGCAATCATCCGCAGTCGATTCTGGCGGGCGCGCTCGGGGCCGCGCTGTGGGGCGGCTTCAGGTTCCGCCGGCTGGCCAGACAACATGAGACCGCGGCGGGGACGGTCGCCGTCAGTGCCGCAGGGAGCGCAGCATGAGCGGCGCAGGGAGAGCAGCATGAGCGGCGCAGGGAGCGCAGCATGAGTGCCGCAGGGAGAGCGCAGCATGAGTGTCGCAGGGAGCGCAGCATGAGTGCCGCAGGGAGCGCAGCATGAGCGGCGCAGGGGGCGCAGCATGAGTGCCGCAGGGAGAGCGCAGCATGAGTGTCGCAGGGAGCGCAGCATGAGTGCCGCAGGGAGCGCAGCATGAGCGGCGCAGGGAGAGCAGCATGAGCGAGACACAGGCGCGACTCGTGTCACTCGCGGGGAAGGTGGCCCTCGTCGCCGGCGGTGGTGGCGCCATCGGGTCGGCGATTGCCGCGACCTTCGTCGAGGCGGGCGCAACGGTGCTGTCGGTCGATAGGCCTGGCCGCGACGGCCCGGCCGGCACACGCTCGATGCCCTGCGACGTCAGCCGGCCGGATGCCGTGCGGGAGTTGTTTGCGGCCATTGAAGCAACCGGCGGTGGGATCGACATCCTCGTGCACGCCGTCGGCATTGCCCGCGACTCCGTCGTATGGAAGATGTCCGACGAGGCGTGGTCGTCCGTGCTCGACACCAACCTCGATTCGGCGTTCTATCTGGTGCGGGAGGCCGTACCCCTGATGCGGAAGGCGGGCGGTGGGACGATCGCGCTCGTGTCGTCGATCAACGGCGAGCGCGGGAAACCAGGATTGGCCAACTACGCGGCCAGCAAGGCCGGGTTGAACGCGCTGGCCAGGACTGTCGCGCGCGAGGTCGGACGGTTCGGCATCCGCGTCAATGCCGTGGCGCCCGGCTGGATCGAAACGCCGCTTATCGAGAGAATCGCGCCGGAATGGCGCCAGCGGGCCGTCGACGAGACGGCGCTCGGCCGGCTTGGCGTGCCCGACGATGTGGCGCGGGCCGTGCTGTTCTTGTGCTCGGACTTGAGCCGCCACGTCACAGGCCAGGTGCTGCGGGTGGACGGCGGTCAGCTTATGGGATAGCGCCAGGCGGCTCGCGTTTCGCAGTCCGTCATTCCGGCGAACGCCGGAATCCAGTCGTGCACCTCTCTGGCCCCCGGCTTTCGCCGGGGCGACGAGGCATTTCTTCAGTTGCCAGGAAGATGTCCAGTGTCCCTGCCCCGATGCGAGGCTCATCATGGAATTGACCACGTTGCCGCGTGACGCGATCGTCGTTCGAAATCTCACTCCCGCCGATCAAGAGGCCGTCATCGCCATCGACGCGCGCATCCTCGGACGGCGCCGCGACGAATTCTTCCGGCTCAAGTTGCGGCAGTCATTCGCCGACACGGGGATTGCCGTATCGCTCGGGGCCCAGATCGACGGCGCGATCGTGGGGTTCCTGCTCGCGCGGGTCTACTACGGCGAGTTCGGGACGATGGAGAAGGTCGCGGTCATGGACGTGCTGGGCGTGCACCCCGACTTCGCGGGGCGCGGCGTGGCGACAGGCCTCATCGATCAGCTTCGGACCAACCTCCTCGGCCTCCGGATCACGATTCTGCAGACCGAGGTGGGCTGGGACAGCGCCGAACTGATCGCGTTCTTCCAGCGGCAGGGCTTCCAGCTCGCGCCGCGCCTGTGTCTCGATCTGGACCTCGAGCGCACGCGGACCTGACGCCAATCAACTACTCTTTCATCGTGTGCTTCCACTCTTCGACCGTGTTGACGTGGAAGCCATTGTTCGGCTCTTCCATGACGAACTTCACCACCTGCATCAGCTCATCGTCGGTCATGATACGGTCGCGTTCCTTGGCGGCACGGAAGATCTCTTCGACCAGCCGTTCCTCGGGTTCGAACCCGTGTTCGAGCAACCAGTGCACGACGTTGGACACACCCGACATGAAGCCCACGTCGATGTGCTGCTTCATGCCCATCATGCCAGCCGGCACGCCCGAGTAGATTCGGTCGGCCAGCCAGTCGTCGCCTTTCTTCTTGGCCTTGATGATGGCCGCGGCATGGACGCCCGTCGCCGTCCTGAAGGCATCGTCTCCGAAGACCGGGTAGTTGGCCGGGATGGGCACGCCGGTCGCTTCGCTGGCAATGGCCACGTAGCGGTTTAGCGGCAGCAGGTCCGTGTCGATGTAGCCCATCAGCCTGAGATTGACGAGCAACTGGTCCATCGAGCAGTTGCCGATTCGCTCGCCGAGGCCCAGCGCGGTCGCATGAACACGGTCGGCTCCTGAAGTCATTGCCGTGATGGTGTTGATCACGCTCAGGCCGCGGTCGTTGTGGCCGTGCCAGTCGACCTTGATGTCGGCGCCCGTCTCCTTGATGAGCTGCCGGACGTACGGAATCAGGTTGCGGACCCCGCGCGGCGAGATGTGGCCCACCGTGTCGCAGACGCACACGCGGGTGGCGCCAGCGGAAATCGCCGTCTTCAGCAGACGGCGGATCGTGTCTGGCGTGGCGCGGCAGGTGTCTTCGGTGACGTACATCACGGGCAGGCCATGCGCGACGGCGAACGACACCGTCTCTTCGGTAATCTGGAGCATGTACTCGAGCGACCACTCCTCGGCGTACTGGCGGATGGGCGAGCTGCCAATAAAGGTGCACGCCTCGATAGGCATCCCCACCTTGTCGGCGATGCTCACCAGCGCCTGTACGTCGGCCATGACCGTCCGTACCGCGCAATTCGGTGTGACCTTCAGCTTCGCCGACTGGATTTCTTCGCAGAGCGCGATGATGTCCGCCCGGGCGCGCGGGCCAGCGCCGGGGAGACCGAGGTCCGCCGACTGGATCCCGAGCTCGTCCATCACGTGAAGCAGTTCGAGTTTCCTCTCAATCGCGGGATCGCGGACCGAGGGCGACTGCAGGCCGTCGCGCAGCGTCTCGTCGTCGAACTCAACCGGGGAGGCCCGATACGGGTACCCGTTGCCGGCCGTGTTCCAGTCGTAGATCAGATCGGATGACGGGGGCAGTTCGCTCATGTCAGCCTCCGGAATCAACCAGCGCGCAAGCCGCGCGCGGGCCGGTCCGTGTTCCTACAGGTGATGCACGGGGCCGCCGCCAGATGCAGCGGCCTCCAACGTCCGGCGCACGTATACACGAACCATCTCACGCCGCCAGCCGGCATCGCCCGGAATGTTCTCGAGCGGAGGGCACTGGCGGAACGCCCTGTCGGCGACCTCGTCGATCTGACCGACGAAGACCGGCGTGCCTGGCCGGGTCCCCAGGAGCAACGCGTCCGCCGACTTGACGCGTCTGGGGATCGCGGCGAGCGCCGTCAGGACAAGATCCGACTGCTGCCAGGCCCTCAATCGTCGTGATCTCATGACCTTCGGCCAGGCTGGCGAGCATCAGGCACGCGAGGACGGGCTCGCCATCGAGCAGCACCGTGCACGCGCCGCAGTCGCCTTTGTCGCAGCCCTGCTTGGTACCGGTAAACCCCAGGCGGTACCGGAGGACTTCGAGCAGCGTCCAGTGGTCGGTCGCGCCCACGTCGTGGGTATCGCCGTTCACCTTGAGGAGCATGATGAGTATTGTGGCGCTTGCCGCTGCTGGGAACAAGACCGAAAATGGAAGAAGCTCAGCGCGTCGGACAGTAGACGGTAATCAGTGGACAGCAAACGGCAGTCGGCAGCATCGCGTAGGGGCGGGCCCCCGTGCCCGCCCGGGCAACCACAGGGGGTTGTCCCTACAGGACCACGGGATGTTCCGTAGGGGCACGGCATGCCGTGCCCGATCAGCTACGCGCACTGCCCGGCGGCCCACCCCGACGACCAGGCCCATTGGAAGTTGTAGCCGCCAAGCCATCCAGTCACGTCCACAACCTCGCCAATGAAGTACAACCCCGCGACCGTGCTGGCTTCCATCGTCTTCGAAGACAGTTGGTCGGTTGCCACGCCGCCAAGAGTCACCTCGGCTTTGTCGAACCCGAGCGTTCCGGATGGCTCCAGGTTCCACTGACTGAGAGTCCTGACCGCCTGGTCGAGTTCCGCCCGCGACATCTGGTTGAGCGTCTTGTCGAATCCGTGCAGGGCGCACCATTCGCGCGCGAACCGGCGGGGGAGTCGTTCTGAGAGCGCCGTCGCCAGAAGGACATTTCCGGGGCGTCTCTCTTCCAGCCATAACGCGGTATCGATGCCCGGAAGCAGATTGAGCGTCACTGCGCCTTTCGGGCCAGGGCCGTACTCCCGCATCTGCCAGTAACTCGACAGTTGGAGGATGGCAGGGCCGGATAGCCCGTGATGGGTGATGAGCACGTCATTGAGAAAGCGCGGTGATGGGTCTGCTGCGCACGCTGCTTCTGCCCTGAACGCCACTCCAGAGAGCGGAGCCAGCCGGGCAAGAAGGTCCGGCTGCAGCGCGAGAGGCACGAGCGCCGGTTTGGGCGGAACGATCTGGAGGCCGAATTGCTCAGCCAGGCGGTACCCGATCGGCGTTGCGCCGAGCTTCGGCACCGCAAGTCCGCCGGTTGCAACCACGAGCGACCGCGACAGGAAGGTGCCCTGACCGGTGGCCACCGAGAAGCGCGGTCCCACCGACGCGTCACTCGAACCGGTCGCCGCCACAGATCCCACAATGCATTCGAATGCGATCCGTACGCCGGCGTCGTCGCAGCCGCGCGTCAGCATCCGGGTGATGTCTTCGGCGGATTTCGTGCAGAACAGCTGGCCGTCATCGCGTTCCTCGTAAGCGATGCCGTGCTCGTCGACCATCGCGACAAAGTGGCGCGGAGAAAAGCGCGCCAGCGCCGAGTGGCAGAAGTGGGGGTTCTGGGAAAGGTAGTTGGCCGCTGACACAGAACGGTTCGTGAAGTTGCAGCGGCCGCCACCCGAGACGCGGATGCGTTCGCCGATCGCGCGCCAATGATCGATCACGAGGACGCGCCGCCCGCGGCGGCCCGCCTCGAGCGCGCACATCAGCCCCGCAGCGCCGGCGCCGAGCACGACCACGTCGACGTCCGATACGCGGCTACTCAAGCGAGGGTGATCCTCGAAGCGGAGATGCGTCGGTCTTGTGAAGGTCGAAGACGATGACAGTGTTCCCGCCGGCCTTGAGCCAGGGGGCCGGACAGTAGAGACGTCTCTGGGGGCCGATGTCCCAGTATCGACCAAGGTTGTGCCCGTTCACCCACACGACGCCCTTCTTGTACCCCGTCATGTCGATAAACGTGTCGGCGGGGGCGGCGAGCGTGAACGTGCCTTTGAAGAACGTGCCGGGCCGCGCGTCGACCGTCGTATCGGCTCTCAGCGCCGACACCCACGAATCGCCGAGCGGGAGCAGGAACACGTCCCAGTTCATCAGTGTCATGCCCGAGAGCGTCACGCGGTCGGTGATGCCCTTGCGATCGATTATCTCCTGCGCGAAGTTGATGTGTCCCATCCCTTCCACCAGCAGGTCGAGCACCGGCATCGGATTGTCGGTTCGGGGAAGGTCGATCGACTTCTCGCCAAGCCGGCGGTCGAGCGTGCCGATGAACTTGCCGTCCACGAACACCGTCGCGTAGTCGTGCAGGTCAGTGATGACGAGCTTTCCGCTCTTGCGTCCGACCAGCGTCGTCCGATACAGCACCAGTCCCTGGTTCTGGCCGTACATCTCGAATGGCCGGGGCTGGACCGACGCGATTGCGCGCGGCAGATGATTCCACAGTGAGGCATGGACCTTCATCGGAAACTCTGCGACCTCGACGGCGGGTATCGGCGCCGGCACCGCGGGCATCGCGTCGTCGGCACGCCGATAGGATGCGATCAGATCGCGCAGCGCCTGGTACTTCGGTGTCGCGCCGCCCTGCTCGTTGATGGGGGCGTCGTAGTCGTAGCTGGTGACGTCGGGTTCGAATCCCTTGCCTCCGGAGTTGGCGCCCGCCGAGAATCCGAAGTTGGTGCCCCCATGGATGACGTAGAAGTTGAAGGATTTTCGGGCATCGAGCAAGAACTTCACTTCTTTCAACAAGCTGTCGGTCTTCGGGCGTGCCCACTGTTCGCCCCAGTGGGTGAGCCATCCGGGATAGGTCTCGGACGAGAAGATCGGCACTCCCGGCGCGATCGAGCGCGCCAGATCCCAGTGCTTCTCGCTGGATCCCGAATCAAGCCCGATCGCCGCGCCCGGCAGGGATCCCGCCTCGAGCATGTAGGCGGTCGGTCCGTCGCCCGTGAAGAACGGCCCCGTGATCCCGTTCTTCACCCAGATGTCTCGGAGGCGCCTGATGTACGCACGGTCGTTGCCGTAGCTCCCGTACTCGTTCTCGAGCTGCACCATCAGGATGGGGCCACCGTTGCCGACAAGCAGCGGCTTGATGACTCTGGCGAGCGCCGCGAGATACCGCTCGACCGCCGCCATGTATCGCGGATTGAGGCAGCGGACCTTGAGTTCCGGATCTTTCAGCAGGTAGGGCGGGATGCCGCCGAAATCCCATTCGGCGCAGACGTACGGCCCCGGCCGCAGGAGCACCCACATGCCTTCTTCCTGCGCAATGCGGACAAACCGCGCGAGGTCGCGGTTGCCCGTCGCGAAGTCGAACACGCCTTCCGCGGCTTCGTGATAGTTCCAGAAGACGTAGGCCGCGATGGTGTTGGTCCCCATCGCCTTGGCCATGCGGATGCGATGATGCCAGTACTCGGCGGGGATCCGTGCTGGATGCATCTCGCCGGCGATGATCTGCAGGGGCTTGCCATCGAGCAGGAAGTCGTCGACGCCCATCGTGAAGGTGTGCGCCGGTTTCGGGGCCGGCGGCTTCTGGGCTGCCCGTTGCTGCGCTGCCGGCCACCCGGCCAGCAGGACCAGGACAACGAGCGCCATCGCGGTTCGTTTCAGACTGGACATAGTCTATGGCTCTCATCGTGCCGAGCGAAGCAAGTGTCTCGTCACCCCGGCTGGCGCCGGGCGGCCGCTGCGAAAGCGTCATGCCGGCGGAAGCCGGCATCCAGAGACGCACACGACTGGATTCCGGCGTTCGCCGGAATGACGGGATGATCCTGCGCCATCCTACCACTCCGGGCGTCGAGCCCGGCACGTCCTTGCGCGAAGCCGGAGACCGCCAACGTTGCTGGTACTCGTGAGTCTCTTCTGATCGACCCCGGATCTGTTGGGCTGGGCGTCTTGAGCTGGAGGCTGGGTCTTGAGACCCGGCGAACACCGATGGCCTAATCAGTACGGGAGTGTCTTAACCTCCGATTCCTGCCAGAATGTGCTTCCATGGCCACCACGACCCCTTGGTTGCTCGACCAGCTCCAGCGCCTGAGAGAAGAGTTCGGTCCCGTTTCCGCCCGCCGGAAGTGCGCGCTGCTGGGGCGCATCGCGGCTCGCCCCCTGTCGACCCCGGCTGACGTGATCGCGCTACACGAACTGCTGTGCTTCTGGCGCGCCTACCCGGACAACACCCAGGTGCTGGCTGCGGTGGAGCGCCAGTTGCGGCGATTCTCCGGACGCCTCGATCTGCAGCGCGTGCGCGGCGATCTGCTGAACTCCGGAATCGCGGGGACCGACATCGTCTATCCCTTCGGTATCTGCACCGCGCGGTGGCTGGCGGATCGGTGGGCGAAGCAACTCGGCATCGAGTGGGACGGTATCGATGACGAGGGGCCTCTGTTGCGCACGCTGATGTTGTACGCGCTGCCGGCCGAGGTTCCGGGCCTCGATGACGCGCCCCTCGGGGCCAAGGCGTGGATGAATCGCCTGCGCTCGCCTGGCGGAACCGACGCCTCGTACCTGGTCGAGCGGGCGGCTCGGTATCCCGCCGGGACCTGGGCCCGGGATCGCTTCTTCGAGGAGCCGAACGTTCCGATGCGGCTGTCGGCAGGCCGCGGCACGCCCAACCGGACGCTCGCTCGATTCGAACGCGCGCCGGTCGCGTTCCAATCCGGGCCGATGAACAAGGCCAGGCCGGATCTGCGCGCCGAACTTGCGCGGCCGCCAGTCGCCATTCGCGGCGTGGCGAGCCGTGATGCACAGCGGTTGATCGATCTCGCCCACGAGTCGATGGTGACGCGAAAGCGTGATCTGGACGCGTTCGCGTGGGCCGATGCGCGCGACGTCCGCCTCGTCGACTGCGGCGACGGCCTGCAGTTTGCGCTGATCGGTGTGGCGCCCGAGCGGCGGTTTCTGTTCGAGTCGGTGTACGGCCTGTTGACGCTCAAGAACGGTGTGCCCATCGGGTATGCCCTGGTCAGCGCGTTGTTCGAGTCGTCGGAGATCGCCTACAACGTGTTTGAGACGTTCCGCGGCGGGGAAGCCGCGCACGTGTTCGGCCGGTTGCTCGCCGCCTGCCGTGCGGTCTTTGGATCGGAGACCTTCAGCATCGACCCGTATCAACTGGGCGCTGGCAACGATGAGGGATTGGAGTCTGGCGCGTGGTGGTTCTACTACAAGCTGGGTTTTCGTCCGCGGGCGCGGAGCATCCTGCCGCTGGTCGCGCGCGAGGCCGGTCGGGTGGCGGCGAATCGCGACTACCGAACCTCCCGCCGGACGCTCGAGCAGCTCGTGCGGCACAACGTCTTCTTTTCGCTCGGGCCGCGGCGCGTCGACGTGATGGGCGCGCTGCGACTCGGCGAAGTGGGGCTGGCGGTCTCGTCCGTGGTCGCGCGGCGTTTTGGACCGGACCGGGCGCGGGCAGCCCGGGTGCTGGCCGATGAGGCGGCCGCGACACTCGGCGTGGCGGGCTGGCGGCGATGGTCCCGCGCCGAGCGTGCGGCGTGGGAGCGCTGGGCGCCCATCGTGGCGGTGCTGCCCGGTGTGAGCCGATGGCCATCCGCAGATCGCGCCGCGCTCGTGGACATGATTCGCGCCAAGGGCGGCGTGCGCGAGTCCGCCTTCGTGCCGCTCTTCAACCGTCACGCGCGTCTGCGCGCGGCCATCGTGGCGCTCTGCGCTTCGACTCGCCACCAAGGGTGAGGAGTCTCAGGAGGCGAACAACTTCGAGTGCTCGCTCAGCACTTCGCCAGGACCGCCGCGCGCGAACGCGCTCGCACTGATCATCAGGCCCCGGTCGGCTTGGCGGCAGCAGCTGCGCTCCATCGCTCCTGCATTTGCCGAGTGAGATGCGGGACGATGCCGAGCAGCCGTTCGAGCACCATGAGCTGGGCCCGATGGTGCATCTCGTGTTCCTTCACGCTGAGATACATCTCGAAGCGGCTCTTTGGCGCCGCGCCTTCCGAGAACGTGACGCCCTGCGCCTGCTCAGCCTCAGGCACCGAGTCGAGGTACGACGCCCACGCCTCACCGCTCGATCGCAGCGCCTCGAGGATCTGGGCCTTGGTCGCCAGCTGTTGCTCCTCCTGCTGCACCTTCTGCATGTAGGCGCCCCAGTCAAATCCCACAAACGACGTCGTCTTCTTGACGGCGTGGAGGTTGTGGTACCCCTGGGTTGAGACCGCGATGTGCCGCAGCAGTTCGGCGACGCTGCGCGAATCCGGTGACGGCCGGAAGTCGTACTTGTCCAGCGGGATATCCTCGGCGATTGCCATGGTGTTCTTGCGAACAGTTCGGAAGCTCTCAGCCAGTTCCTTGTTGCCGTAGTACGTCATGGGATGGTTACTCCTTGGGCGCGGTCGGGCGCCCGGTTTCCAATTGAACGACGGCCGGTTGCATCACGCGCTCCCGCGGCCGACAAACCGGCCGCCGACGCAGGTGATCGAACCGTCCCCAGATTGTGTGCCCGTTCCCATCTTCGCATCCCGCCGGCCTCGCAGGCAAATCCGTG
>Ga0315273_10013391_pt1 | contig 10534 bp, 10 predicted proteins | sample YL17G02_0_MG_FD_205753 | JGI IMG/M metagenome (GOLD analysis project Ga0315273, IMG submission 205753) | Sediment microbial communities from Yellowstone Lake, YNP, Wyoming, USA - YL17G02_0 | ecosystem: Environmental > Aquatic > Freshwater > Lake > Sediment | place: USA: Wyoming | collected... | reverse complement strand
TGGGCGTCCAAGATTCCCGGCACGTCGGTCAGGAAGACGAGGGAGTCAGCCGCCAGGGCCAGCGCGATCTCCCCCGCCACCGTATCGGCGTTGATGTTCAGTAGCTGCGAGGGCAGCGACTCACCTTCAACGTTGATCCCTATCGGCGCTACCACCGGCATGTAGCCGTCCTCCAGCAGCGACCGCAATAGATCAGCGTTGATCCCTTCGACGTCGCCCACGAAACCCAGCTCCGGCCGCCGCCGTGCCCGGATCAGGCCACCGTCGGCGCCGCTCAGTCCCACGGCGCGGCCCCCTTGGGCGTTGATGCCTGCGACCAGCTCTTTGTTCACCAGACCCGCCAAAACGGCCACTGCGACCGGCAGGGCCTCTTCGTCGGTTACCCGTAGCCCGCCGACGAACTTCGATCCGACGCTGTGGATCTCCAACCAGCGGCTGATCAGGCTTCCGCCGCCGTGTACGACCACCAACGGATAACCCTCACGCTGGAGAGATACCAGGTCATCCAGGGCTGCGTCGCGGCTATCCCAGGTGCTGCCGCCCACCTTGACGACGGCGATTCCGTCCTTCTTCACTGATTCAGCCTCTCTTGCCTGTTCAGGTGGTGTATTCGGCGTTGATCTTGACGTACTCTTCCGTCAGATCGCAGCCCCAGGCGACCGCCGCTGCTCTACCCATCCCCAGGTCGACCTGGATGCGAACCTCGGGTTGATTCGTGGCGGCGCTCATTGCGCTCTTGTCGAAGGGGACGGGATGCCCCTGCTCGAACAGGCATGTCCCTTGCCAGAAAAGGCTCAGGGTTTCCTCGCTGACCGTGATCCCGCTGCGCGCGACGGCGGCGATCACCCGTCCCCAGTTCGGATCATTCCCGTAGACAGCCGATTTCACCAGCGGCGAGGCGACGACGGTCCGGGCGGCGGCGCGCGCGTCATGCTCTGTGCGTGCTCCTACGACCTCTACCTCGATGAGCTTCGTCGCTCCTTCAGCGTCGCGGGCCAACCCCTTGGCCAGCTCTACACACACCGTCTCGACGGCTTTCCCGAAGAGGGGCGCTCCCTCAGATCTCTCGTCGATCATCGCCCCGCCGGCGGCGCCGTTGGCTAGGATCAGCAGGGTGTCGCTGGGGCTCGTATCGCCGTCCACCGATATCATGTTGAACGAGGCGGCGGCGGCCTCTTGCAGCGTCTTGTGCAGGAAGGCGCTCTCCACCGGGGCGTCTGTCGTCACGAAGGCCAGCATCGTTGCCAGATTGGGGTGAATCATCCCCGCGCCCTTGGCGCAGCCACCGACTCGATGCTCTTGATCTCCGAGCTTGAAGGCGACCGCTGCCTGCTTGGGTACGGTGTCCGTCGTCATGATCGCCCGCGCGAAGCTGTCGCCACCGGCTCGATCAAGCGTAATCGCCGGCATGGCGATGCGGACCTTCTCCATGGGCATAGCTTGGCCGGTGACGCCTGTGCTTGCGACAACCACGTCACTGTCTGCGAGGCCGAGCTTGCTTGCGGCTAGACGTGCCATCTCCTCCGCGTCCTGCCGCCCCTGATCGCCGACGTAGGCGTTCGCGCAGCCGCTGTTGGCGATGACTGCTTGCGCCGTCCCGTCCCCAAGATGCTTCTGCGAAAGTAGGACGGGCGCCGCCTTGAGGGTGCTTGCTGTGAAGAGAGCGGCCGCGTTGCAGGGATGCTCAGAGTACAACAATGTCAGGTCGGGCTTCTCGTCCGGCCGCGTCTTTATGCCGGCGTAGACCGCACCCGCAAGAAAGCCCTGAGGGCTGGTCACGCCTTCCTTCAAGACGGTCATGGTTGGCTTACTCATCTCGCTCGGGGTCGCTTACCTATTCGGTAGGCGAGCTGCCGGTGTGACCACCGGTGATTATGGGTAGAGGCTCAGCTCTTCCAGGCCTGTCGTTTCGGGGAAGCCCAGCATCAGATTCATGTTCTGGATCGCCTGGCCGGCGGCGCCCTTCACCAGATTGTCCAGGCAACTCACGACGATCAGACGGCCCGTCCGTGGGTCGACGGTCGGGTAGACGGTGCAGAAGTTGCTCCCCCGCACGTGCTTCGTCTGGGGCGGCGCATCCACCACCCGCACGAACGGCTCATCCTTGTAGAACTCGCGGTAGGCCTCTTTCACGTCCTTCTCAGCCGTCGACTCCTGCGACAGCGACGCGTATGCGGTCGTAAGGATGCCGCGCACCATCGGCAGCAGATGAGGGACGAACGTGACCCGGCAGGGCGCGCCCGCCACGAGCGATAGCTCCTGCACGATCTCCGGCATGTGGCGGTGACCGGCCAGCGCGTACGCCGATATGCCTTCGCCCGCCTCCGCCAGCATCGTCGTCAGCCCCGGCGAGCGTCCGGCGCCTGATGTGCCCGACTTGCTGTCGACGACGACGTTTCTCTCGATAAGCCCCGCTTTGACGGCGGGGGCCAGCGCCAAGATTGCGCTCGTTGGGTAGCAGCCGGGATTGGCGACTAGCCGGCAACCGGCGATCTCCTCCCGGTGCAGCTCCGGCAGCCCGTAGACGGCCTCCTTAAGGAGTTCCGGCCGTGGGTGCTCCGTCTTGTACCAGCTCTCGTACTCCGCTGGGTCCTTGAGCCGGAAGTCGGCGCTGAGGTCAATCACCGGCAGACCTCGCTCGATGTAGGGCAGGAGCAGCTTTGCCGCCACCGCATGGGGCAGCCCGGCGAAGATCACCTCAACCTCGTCCAGCTCCTCCTTGATCGTCAGGTCGAACGGTCGGAGGTGGGGAAAGTAGTCGCCCAGGCGCTGACCGACCCCCTCGATGCTCGCGACCGAGGTCACGCGCACCCGCGGGTGACGGTAAAGAATGCGCGCCAACTCCGCTCCCGCGTAGCCGGTCGCGCCCATAATGCCTACTGAGATCAAGGGGATGCCTCCCTACATTATTGAAGTTCAAGTATACTTTACGCTTCGATCCTGGGGCAAGGAACGCTAGGCGTTTAGAGGTTCGGACGCGCTCTACGCGGACGGATAGAACAGCACTGCAGACGGGCACCTCTGCTGGAGTACGCAGACGGGGCAGCGTGGCCGCCGTGCGAAGCAGGTCCGCCGCCCGTGCTGGATGAGGTACATGTGGAAGGGGTAGACCTCTTCCGGCGCCAGCAGAGGCTCCAGCAGCGCCTGCGTCTGCTCCGCCGACGCCTTCTCCGGCGCCAGCCCCAGCCTTAGCGCCACCCGGTGCACGTGCGTGTCGACGGGCAGCACCGGCCGGTCGAGCGAGAACAACAGCGTGACGGCCGCCGTCTTCGGCCCCACGCCCGGCAACGACTCCAGCCACGCTCTCGCTTCTGACAGCGGCATATCCCCCAGGAACCGCAGGTCGAACGAGCCGCGCCGGTCTACTATCTCCGCCAGCAGCGACTTGATTCGCACCGCCTTCGTAGGCGCCAGACCTCCCGGACGTATCGCCTCCTCGATGCGTGGGGTCTCAGCGCCGAGGGCCGATTGCCAGTCGGGGAAGACGTCCTTCAGGCGGTCGAAGGCGCGTCCCGAGTTCGTATCGGACGTGTTCTGGGATAGCACCCCCAGCACAAGCTCGTCCAGGGGGTCGCGTCGCGGCCGCCGCGGCAACTCGCCGTATGCCGACGCCAACAACTCGATGATCTCTTTCGGCTCCAAGCCTTTGCCCCTATTGCCTGGTCTGTGGCGCCTTTCCGAGATTCTAGTATAGTGCTCTGATGCCTGCCTGTCCTGTGCTCGTTGAAAGAAAAGAGGGGGAGTGCAGAGGGGGTTCCCCTCTCTGCCGGGGTTCAAGGGGTGTCCCCTTGATTCCTTCTAACTCCCCTAGGGTGGGTGGGTGGGAGCAAGAGCGCCCATGTTGCGGCGATCGCGCCCCACGTCACCCATCGTGCACAACTTCGCCTAACGATGCCCGGCCCCGGGTCGCAGGTCGCGAAACACCCGCTGTCGGTCAGGGGAGATGCGCGACCGTCCTGTCGCTTGCCACGATCCCATTGTATAATCCTTGCTGAGCCTGCCGATGTTAGCTATGGAGGCTCGCAGTGTAGAGTGTCGCAAGGAGGGATGATGACGAGAGAAGAGGTCCGCCTGACCCGTCTCGCCTCCTGCGCCGGCTGAGCGGGCAAGGCGGGTATTTCTACCCTGGCGCAGGTCCTGCGCCCCCTGGCCGATGCGTTCAAGCCGGGCGACTACCCCAACCTGCTGGTGGGCCTCGCCGGGTTAGATGATGCTGCCGTCTACCGTCTCAACGACGAGACAGCGATAGTCCAGACCGTCGACTTCTTCCCGCCGGTGGTGGATGACCCCTACACCTACGGCGCCATCGCCGCCGCCAACGCTATGAGCGACGTCTTCGCCATGGGCGGAGAGGTCGTGCTCGCTTTGAACGTTGTCGCTTTCCCTCAGGACCTCCCGCCCGAGATACTATCCGAGATACTGCGCGGCGGCGCTGCCAAGGTCGCGGAAGCCGGCGGCGTCATCGCTGGTGGCCACACCATCTACGATAAGGAGCCCAAGTACGGCCTCTGCGTCATGGGTATTGTCCACCCTGATCACATCATAAGCACGGCCGGCGCCAAGCCGGGCGACGCGCTCTATTTGACGAAGCCTCTGGGAACGGCCATCATCCTGACCGCCGCGGAGCTCGACATGGCTGACCCGGCGCACGTGCAGGCTGCCATCGACAGTATGCTCGCCTTGAACCGTCACCCCTCACACGTGGCGCGGGAAGTCGGCGTCCATGCCATGACCGATGTGACCGGTTTCGGTCTTCTGGGGCACGGCGTCGAGATGGCCGAGGCTGGTGGAGTGGCCCTGCAGTTCGAAGCCGGTCGCCTGCCCCTCCTGCCCGGCGCTCTCGCTTATGCTGACGCCGGCGTCAGCACCGGCGGTGGCGCCCGTAACCGCGAGGGCGTGGGGAGCGCCGCTGTCATCGACAAGAGCATCGACGAGCCCATGATCCAGGTCCTGTTCGACCCTCAGACCTCGGGTGGTCTCCTCATGGCAGTGCCCGAAGAGAAGACGGCGGAGTTGGAGAAGCGCATGGCCGCCGACGGCTGGGACTGCTGGCGTATCGGCGAAGTCATCGAAGGATCCGGTGTGAAGGTGAAGCCATGATGCTGAAAGGACTGACTGCTCGTTGCCTGTTGCTGTTCGCCATCGGGATGGTTTGTCTGCTGCCCTTGGCCTGCGGCGGTGGTGGCAAGAAGGAGCCGACGAGCGGCCCGCTCCCCTCCGCTGCAGATGTCCTGGCCGGTGCCGTCCAGCGCGCCGCCACGATGAAGACATTCCACTTCCGTCTGGAGCACGAGAACGGCGCCTCGCCTATCCCGCTCGGCTTAGGCCTGGAGACGGCCGAGGGAAACGTGATCGTCCCCGACCGCCTATGGGCCAAGCTCGAGGCCAAGGCCGGCACCCAGCCGGTGCGCGTCGAGGTAATCGGCATCGGCGACGAAGGCTGGATCACGAATCCCTTCAACCGTCAGTGGCAGCCGTTGCCGTCCGGCACCACAATCAAAGACGTCTTCGATCCCACGCAGGGTATTAACGCCGTGGCGAACTCTCTGGAAAACGCCGAGGTCATAGCCGAAGAGAGTGTGGGCGGCGTCGCTACTTACCGCGTGGAGGGCACCATCGACTCGGCGAAGCTGGAAGCGGCGGCGCCGATCGCCGAGCCCGGCTTCACTGTGAAGGTCAAGGTCTGGATCGGCAAAGACGACCCCCTGATCCGGCGCATCCGCCTGGAGGGGCCGATAGCCCCCGGCGAGCCGGAGAACATTGTCCGCAAACTCGACATGTCCAAGTTTGATGAGCCGGTTACTATTGAGCCTCCTGCCTGATGACCCAACCGCCTGAGGTTCCCGCCACAGCCGAGCGCGCGGCCGTCTCCGGGAGGAGGTTCGGTTCAACGAACTGGCTTCTGTTTGCGGTGGGCTTCGCCGTCTTCCTCGGCGCCCTCGATCAGACGGTCGTTGTCACCCTGCTCAAGCCGATAATGGACGGCGTCAACGTCCCCGTCGACCAGTTCTACCGCGCCGCCTGGATCGTCAACGGCTACATCTTGGGCTACGTGGTGGCAATGCCCCTTATGGGCCGCGTCGCCGATGTGCACGGGCACGGCCGCATCTTCCTGCTGGCGATCGCTATTTTCCTCATCGGCTCGTTGTGGGTTTCGTCCTGCCGCGGTCTGAACGAGTTGGTGATCGCGCGGGCGGTGCAGGCCCTCGGTGGCGGCGCCCTGGTGCCCGTCGCCATGGCCATCGTCGCCGAAAATGTGCAGCCGGGGCGGCGGGCGCTCGCGCTCGGCTTCTTGGGCGCCGCCGCCGAGGGCGGGGGCCTCCTCGGCCCCCTTTGGGGTGGCAGTCTGGTTCAACTGATCGGCTGGCGCGGTCATTTCTGGATCAACGTCCCCCTTTGCCTGCCTGTCATCTTCATCGTCCTCAGAGCGTATCGTGACAAGGGCAGAAGCAAGGCGTCGGTCGACTATTTGGGCGGCCTTCTCCTCGCCGGCGCCCTCACGGCCCTCGCCATAGCGCTCACCGATGACCCTGTAGCCGCCCGCCCTGTCGAGGTGAACGTTGCCCTGTACCTGCTTGCCGCCGCTTGCGCCGTCGCCTTCATCTGGCGCGAGTACGTGGCGCAGACCCCCATGCTCATGCTCTCGTTGTTCCGGTCGCGGCCCTTCGCCGCCGGCAACCTGACCCACCTGTTGATGGGCGGTGGCCTCATCGTCGCCATGGTATCGATCCCCGTCTTCTCCATTGCCATCCAAAACGAGTCCTACTTCCGGGGCGGCCTCAATCTGATGCGCCTGACCGTGATGCTGCCGGTCGGCGCCATCCTGGGGGGGTACCTGGCCGGTTGGATGGGTTATCATCGTACCTCTGCCCTGGGCATGGCCATCAGCGCTCTCGGCTTCTTCTTCATGCGTTTCTGGGGCGCCGATATCGGCGATCCCCAGTACACCCTGAACCTGATGCTCACCGGCCTCGGCTTCGGGCTCATCATCGCCCCCGTCAGCGCCGCCGTCATCAACAGCGTTGCCGAAGAGCAGCGGGCCACCGCCTCTGCCATCCTGACGGTGATGCGTCTCGTCGGCATGCTCATTGGGGTGGCGTTGCTGACCTCAAAGGGGTTGGGGCAGTTCTACCAGCAGGCCGGCACCGTTGCCCTGGACGACCCTCGCTATAAGGAACTGGTCAAGGGCCTGGAGGTCGGCACCTTCAGCGACATCTTCACCGTCACCGCTATCGTCTGCCTAGTCGCGGCGATCCCTGCCTTGATGATCGGGCGCGGCGTCGTCCGGCGCTTCAAGTGGACAGAGATCTGGCGCGGCCCCCACTAGACGCCGCTAGCATGCAGCGCAATGCCATCCTACATCGCGCGCAGGATGGCGATCCGCTCCTGTATCGGCGGGTGCGTCGAGAAAAGGTTGTTGAGGAAGCTGCTGTGCTCGTGCAGCGGGTTGGCGATGTACAGGTGCGCCGTCGCCTTGTTGGCCGCCTCTAGGGGGTCGGTGTCGGCGGAGATCTTCTCCAGCGCTCTCGCCAGCCCCTCCGGGTAGCGTGTCAGCTCCGCGGCTGAGGCGTCGGCCAGATACTCCCGCTGCCGCGACAAGGCGAACTTGATGAGCTGCGCCGCGATAGGCGTCAGGATAATCGCTATGATGGCGATGGCGTAGATGATCAGCACCGCCGCACCGCCGTTCTTTCCCCGATTGCTCGACCGGCCTCCCGCTCCCCATAGCGTGAGGCGCAGCATGAGGTCCGCCAGCAGCGCGATGACCCCTACCAACACCACCACGACCGTCATCAGCCGGATGTCGTAGTTGCCGATGTGCGACAGCTCATGGGCAATCACCCCCTCCAGCTCCAGGTGGTCGAGCTTCTGGAGCAGGCCGCGGGTGACGCAGACCACGGCGTGGTCGGGGTCGCGACCGGTGGCGAAGGCGTTCGGCGAGCCGTCCTCGATAACGTACACCTTGGGCATCGGCAGCCCGGCCCCGATGCACAGGTTCTCTACCGTCCGGTACAGCTCCGGCTCCTGCTCCCTGGTCACCTCATGGGCCTGCGAGATCGCCAGGGTGACGCTGGCCGAACTGTAATAGCTGAACAGGGCGAAGAGGATCACCGGGATGATGATGATCGGCGCGACGGGGTAGGGCAGGCCGAGGACGATGCCTATAGCGACGACAAAGCCGCCGACGAGCAGGATGAACGTCAGCAGCAGCAACCAGGTGTTGCGCCGGTTATCGCCGATGCGGTCATAGACGAGGACGGGCTGCTCGGCCATCGCGGTCTACGGGTTCTGGAAGCTCACCTTCGGCGCCTCGCGGGCTCCCTCCTCCGCCTCGAAGAACTCGAAGGCCTGGAAGCCGAACATGTTGGCGATGAAGACGTTGGGTACCACCTGGATCTTGGTGTTGAAGTCGCTCACGTTGCGGTTGTAGAACTGGCGGGCGTAGGCGATCTTCTCCTCAATGTCTGATAGTTCCTTCTGCAGCGCCATGAAGTTGTCGCTCGCCCGCAGTTGGGGATAGTTCTCCGCCACTGCGAACAGCGAGCGTAGGGCGGAAGTCAACTGATTGTTCGCCGCTGCTGACTGGGCCGGCCCCTCCGCCTTCTCCAGCATCGCGCGGGCGTTCGTCACGTTCTCGAACGTCTGCCGCTCGTGCGACGCGTAGCCGCGGACTGTCTCCACCAGGTTGGGGACCAGATCGGCGCGGCGCTTGAGTTGCACGTCGATCCCCGACCAGGCCTCCTTCGTCCGCACCCGCGACTGGACGAGCCCGTTGTAGATGCCGAGCAGTACGAAAGCCGCTATCAGGACTAGCGCGACCACGACGATGACAATGATTAGCCCTGCTCCCACGGCGCTACCTCCTTCTCGACTGAGCGATTATCAGCTTCAATCTGTTCGCTCAATTCTAGCAGAGAGAATTGGCTATAACAATCCACAGTAGCGTCGATGACTGGTTCAAACCCGGTGGCCGTGTTGTTGAGAGGTTTAGGCTTTGACTCCCGCCGCCCGCCCGGCAGGTGCTCCCGCTTGCCTCGACGCTCTTCGCCGACAGGTGATCTGGCAGAGGAAGTATCCCATCTTTACATAATACCTTTGACAACCGCGTCGGTGGCAGGTAATATCGCCGCTGCCGCGATATCGCCAAAGCGCTGCAAATGCATATGGGGATGCCCCAGACGGACGTTACTGACCGTAGCATCGGTCGGCGAAGGGAGGAAGGAGACAAACATGAAACGAATCGCTTTCGCCATTGCGCTGGCAGTGATAGCCGCTACCCTGGGAATTCACGGGCAGTTGACAGGCGGGGCCACTGCTGTCGCGCAGTTGAATAGCGAGACGCCGGAGGCGACCGCGACGCCTGACACTACGCCTACGCCGACGGTGCCCGCTGCCACACCGGAGCCTGACATCACCCCCGCTCCGACGCCGCAAGACGGCCCAATAGCCACCGAAGCCACGATCACCGTTAGATTCGTCGACGACATGAATGGGAACCATGCTTTAGACGCAGGGGAGCCCCCTGTCGAGGGGTGTCCGGCAGTTGTTGTCGACCCGCCCGGGCCAGGATTCGACCTTCCGCCGGGGGCGGCTCCATCGCTGCTCGATCCTCCCCCCGGGATCGAGGATTGGCGGAGTCAACGGCCGACTCTTCAGGAGAGGCCGTGATGCGGGTCCCTGGCGGCCGCTACCTCGTCCAACCACTCATCGGGTACTGTCCTCGACCGAGCTACTACGAGGTGGCCTCGCCGCTAGGGTTGGCGGTCACGTTCATACACTATGCGCCCACAGATGTCGCAGTGGGTGGGCTGTACGATGGCTGGACAGGGGTGGACTTGAGCGGCGGCGGTTCGGTAGTGGTGACAGTCGGCCTGCACTGGTTCTCTGAGCCGTTCGAAGGCATATCGCCTGTCTCACCGGGCGGCGTTGCGTTACCCGGCGCCGGCGCTGGCCAACACACGGCGTCTGCGGGCGTGCCCTCCGGGCCAGCGTGGGCTGCTGCCGGGTTGTTGGGCCTGTCGGGGGCGCTGATGGCGGCGTGGATAGTTTCCGGTCGGCTACAGAAACGGCGGCCGGACGCGTAGACTGACCTAGACCAACATATCGTTCCGCTAGAAAGAAAACAGTGGGGGCCGGACGTTCGTCCGGCCCCCTGACTATCGTCGATGATTGGCGCGACGGTCTAGTAGTCCTCGCGCTCCCAGGCCGCGGCGTAGCCCATGCCGAGACCCTGGCAGAGAGTGGTGAGCGCCCAGCGGCCGCCGCTTGCCTTGAGCTGGCGACCGGAGGTCATGATCAAGCGCGGACCGGTGCCGCCCAGCGGGTGACCGATGGCGATGGCGCCGCCCCACTGGTTGATCTTCTCGACGACCTTGTCGGAGAACTTCATGTCGTTGATCATGTAGTTAACCACGCAGGCGAACGCCTCGTTGATCTCGATCACGTCGAAGTCCTCGATCTTCATGCCCGCACGCTTCAGCAGCTTCTCTGTCGCCCAGCGCGGCCCGACGCCCATGACGTCCGGGTCGACGCC
>Ga0315273_10013390_pt1 | contig 10534 bp, 7 predicted proteins | sample YL17G02_0_MG_FD_205753 | JGI IMG/M metagenome (GOLD analysis project Ga0315273, IMG submission 205753) | Sediment microbial communities from Yellowstone Lake, YNP, Wyoming, USA - YL17G02_0 | ecosystem: Environmental > Aquatic > Freshwater > Lake > Sediment | place: USA: Wyoming | collected... | reverse complement strand
ATTGCGCTCCGCGACCAAGGACACGTTGCTGCTGCCGATTGCGCGCAACTGCGATAGCAATGGATATTCGAGGTCGCAAGTATAGGAACTATTAACATTTGAAAAGTGCCGAGCGAGCTGCAACATCCACAGCAAGTGCCGAGAGTCTTGGGCTGCGAGGCGCATACGCTGAAGGTAGAGCACTGCTAACGCCTCGGGCGCAAGAGTCCAAGAGCGCCGCTCCAACTGCTTTGCAAATGCTTGGTCTCGCTGCAGCCAAATACCCTTGGCGCCCTTCTGAACCATCTCGGCCGCAACCACCGCTCGCCGCAATACGTCAAGGTCCTTTGTTTCTGCTTTGACCCCTGCATCCCAAAACTCCGCGGCAGCTGCCGAGCGGTGGACGTTAGCATTTGCCACAAACAAACGGCGAGCTAACTCTGGAGCAACTCTAGGGAACAGTACTTTACGATTTTGCTCAAAAAAGGCGATTGCAACAAAGGGGTCGCCGGCGGCGAAAAATCCGTCGATATGGCTTGCCTGATAGGACCGCACAGGTTCGGCAAATGAGCGGAGAAAGTCAGAATTTGGGTAGGCGGCAGCGAACGCTTTGACGCGCGTCAACATCTCAGGACTACGCTCAAGGTCGGTATACGACGCCACCTGGCAGGCCCATCCCAACTCTTTGATCACCGAGGGCAGTTCATTAAACGCCTTTGCCTGTTCTAAGAGTTCACGCGCGTGTCCGATGTTGTGCCCCTTGTAAAAGGGGAGTTCCAAGCAGGCCTCACGCACCAGGGCGATCTTTCCAGCGGCGGTTGAGCGAAAATCGCGACCGACTTTGTAATAGGCCAGGCGCGCCTGTTCCAACTGGTGCCGCGCAAGATAGGCATCGGCGATCCTAAGCGAGGCCCAACTAGCGTACTCAGGCCCGAGCGGGCGAGTAATCTTCCCGGAGGTCGTCGGGCTAGCCAAGGCAAAGTTCAACACCTTTTGTGCCTCAGAAAAGCGACCCAGCCAAAACAATGACTCACCCCAGAGCACCAACTGCGCCTGATTGATTTGTTTTTGATCGACGTCAATGCGCGCACCCAGGGCGTAAGCGTCCTCGGCTAGTTCGTAATTATTCAAATCAAAATAGATATCGCCCACCCGAGCAAAAGCCGCAGCCGCCTCCACTGGATCGCGGTCCTGGCGGATCGCGATATCGAGTTCCTGCACCGCCTCCAAATAGGAGCGATTTTTGATGTGCGCCTCAGCTAGTATCCGGTGGAACAGCGTCCTGAATTCCTTGCGGCCGGTCTTGCGTAAAAAATTTAGGCCGGTTTCTGCCGCGCCGTAGGCCCCGCCAAAACGGCCATAGCGCCAATAAGTCGCCGCAAGATTGTAGAGCCCCTTGGGTGACGCTGCCTCAACCAAGGGATCAGGCTGGTCGACCTTAACGACAAATGCCCAGCTGAGAAAGGTGGCGGCATTGGACATAATCGCCCGCACCGGCGCTGCATCCATGGTGAGGCCTTTGGCCTTCGCTAGTTCCAACGCCTCGTTCATAAAGGCATAGCCGATAAAATAGTCGTCGCGACGATGATACGGATACTTCTGCCCATACCGCGCGCGAGCCGACAGCCAAGTGGCCCTGGCCGCGCCGAATTTGCCCTCCAGAAATAGCGTGCGGCCCAAATTCAAGTGGTCCACCGCTCGACCTGCCCCTTTTGTAGCTGGCATCTCAGCTTTAGGATCATGAAAGGGGATGTCCTCGGCAAAGTCTACCTTGGGAACGATGAGCGGGTAGCGCCAGAAGATCTCCTTAGAGACATGGCGCTCTTTGTCCTTATCTGAGAAATCTCCGGCGAAGGTGTAGTGATCAAGGATCTCACTCACCGAACGCTCCGCCAGCGGCAGAGGCGCCTTCGCCGCTCCTAGCTGCCACCACCCCGCCGCCAGCAGCGAGGCTAGCTTACTATAGCGGGCCAGCGGAGGTCTCATGGTCGTAGTCCACGTGGATTTCGATGCGCCTGTTTAGCATACGGCCGGACTCCGAGCCGTTACTGGCGATCGGCTGAGTATCGGCGTAGCCCGAGGCAGAAAGCATGGTGGCAGGAAAATTATGATGGCTGATCAGATATTTCAGAACATTGGTAGCGCGCAACGCTGAAATCTCCCAATTGCTGCGTTCGCCGGGGGCCGGAACCGAGTCGGTATGACCCTGGATATTGATCGGGCGGCCTAGCTCCTTAAGTATGCCCGCAACTTGATCCAGTTCTTTTAACGCCCCGCGAGCGACGTTTACCGAGCCTGCCTCAAAGAAGTGCCGAGCAAGGAGCTGCAGCTTGAAGCCCTTGCTCGTCTTGGTGACCTGCACAACCCGCTCTTGGCCGGTTTTAGCGTCCGATCGGTATTTATCCTTACCGTAGAGGCGCTCCTCAAGCTTGATTTTGATACGGTTGACCTCGTCATCGATGGTTTTCACCCTTTGGCTCGATGACGGGTATTTTTCAATTAAAGACGGGCGGATTGACTGGCCTTTAAAGTGATCGAAAATGCCCAGACCTTGCTCCGCCGGACCAACCCTACGATCAAGAGGTATATCCGGCAGCGGCGTATGGAAGCTCTCCTGGATCGATGCCGCCACCACTTTTTCGTTCTTTTTTCCGGAAAGAGACAAAGCGTAGAGCACCACGAACACCGCAAATAGCAAGGTCAACATATCAGCGTAGCTCAGCAGCCAGCGTTCGTGATTTTCAAATGGCGGGCACTTTTGCTTGATGCTCACTTATTCGCCCCCACTATGACCATGGACGAAGCAAGCGAGCTTCTCCTCAATGACCTTGGGGTTCATGCCAGACAGGATGCCCTCGACGCCGATGGCCACCATCATCCGAGCATGGCCGTCGATGACCGCCTTGCGCTTGATCTTCTTACCGATCGGTAGAAAGAAAATGTTCGCCGAACCTACACCATACAGCGTTGCCACGAAGGCGACGGCAATCCCGGGACCAATCTTCTCAGGCTCGGACAAGTGCTCCATTACGTGAATCAAACCAAGCACCGCACCGAGAATGCCGATGGTTGGGGCGATCGCACCGGCATCCTCCCAAAAATGAACCGCGACCTCCTGTTCCTCCATGACCACATGGGCCTCGGTTTCCAGTGCATCGCGAATGATGTTAGGGTCGGTGCCGTCGACGGCGAGCTTGATGGCTTTAGCCAAGGGCTCAAATTTGATGCCATCCCGCTTCTTTTCCAGTGCGAGGATCGATTCTTTCCGCGCAGTCTGTGCTAAATCAAGAATATCTTTGAGAATTTCCTCTGGGTTGGCTGGGGGATTCTTAAGAAAAGTAGTTAGGGCCTTCATTGAGAAAACAATATCGGGGAGGGGATAACACACCATCAGGGAACCCGCTGCACCGCCAAACACGATGATGGCCGCAGTCAGGATAAGAATCGAACCAACATGACCACCCTCCATAATCATGCCGCCAATAATGGCACCTAAAGCAAGGATAGGACCGATGATGCTGCTTAAATCCATGGCTGATGGCTCCGCTTACCGCGGTGTTTACGGCGGGATATCTGATCTGGTGAGGGAAAGTAGTCGTGCTTTGTATTGTAGCACGCGCAGGTCGATCTCTTCTAGAGACTCGACTGCAATCATCGTATCGCCATTGACAAAGGAGACTATGGTATCGGGCGCGGCTTCGATGTACTTAACAGTATCGAAATTGACAAGAACCAGTGATTTGTCCAGGCGAGTTAAAAAGATCACGTTGCAGTTTCCCTTGTCACCATAAGCGGGCATGGTTATGGTACGGCGTTCGTACAAGGCCTGTCAAACTAAGGAAGATCCATGGATTACACACAGTTATCAAACGAAGTCCGCCGGGTCCAAGAGACCTACGACCGCGTATGGGGGTTTCTTTGACATCCCTGGTAAACAAGAAGAGCTGCGCCGCTTAGACGATAAGGTCAACCAGGACCCCAATTTTTGGAATGATCCAAAAAAATCCGCACCCATCCTCAAGGATAAAAAGGTCTTCGAGGTCGCCATCAGCCGAGCTAAACGCTTGACCTCGACCAAAGACGATCTGATCGCCGCGCTTGAATTGGCCGAAGCAGACGATGAATATCTAGCTGAAGCCAATACTCTCTACACTACGCTTGTTCAAGAGCTGCAATCGCTCGAAGTACAGAGCCTGCTTGGTGGTGAGCTGGATTTAAACGACGCCGTCGTGACGATCAACTCCGGTGCTGGCGGCACCGAGTCGCAGGACTGGGCCTCTATCCTGTTTCGGATGTACCTGCGCTTTGCCGAGCGCAAGGGCTGGGCAACCGAGATCTACGACATTCTGGACGGTGAGGAGGCGGGGATCAAAAATGTGACCTTCACCGTTTCCGGAGCTTTTGCCTACGGCTTGCTCAAGTCGGAGTCCGGCGTCCATCGTTTGGTACGCATCAGCCCATTCGACTCCAATGCCCGAAGGCACACCAGTTTCGCATCGATTTTTGTTTCGCCGGTGGTCGACGATACCATCGAGATTGACATCAATCCGGGCGACCTGCGGATCGACACTTACCGGGCCAGCGGCTCTGGCGGCCAGCACGTCAACAAGACCGACTCAGCCGTTCGGATCACCCACTTGCCCACCGGCATCGTCGTGGCCAGCCAATCGCAGCGCTCGCAGCATCAAAACCGGGAAAACGTCATGAAGCTACTGCGCTCCGCCCTTTATGAGCGGGAGCTGGAGATCCGACGCAAGACCAAGGGCGACCTCGAAGCCACCAAAAGCGATATTTCCTTCGGTAGCCAGATTCGCAACTACGTTTTGCACCCCTACCAGCTGGTTAAGGATGTAAGAACCGGCTTTGAGACCTCTGATAGTGGTGGGGTACTAGACGGCGACATCGAGGCGTTTATCAACGCCTATTTGGTCGAAACGCGCAAAACGGGCTGAACACGCTCACTGTCGCTGCCGCCACCCGGCTAGGCGGCAGCCATTGCGCCGCACGAGCTCGAGGTGCTTTGGGTGTTTATTTGCCCGTCCCGCTTTGACGGTTGGCGGCAGATGCATTATTGTTTAATTGTGTAAATAATCCTGTGCTCATAGTTTTATTATGCCCAAACCTCATCACGGATCGATGAGGATTTAGGCGTTCGACCAGTCGGCTGCTCATGGAGAAGGAATTCCAATGGACGCACAAAAGCTAATGTCACTGGTGCATAGTCGGGAGTTTGGCAAAGAATTCGCTGAGCTCAACTGGACCGGTTCGTTCCGCAACTATCTAGACGTCATAGTCGAGCGTCCTGAGGTAGCGCGGACTGCGTTCCAACGCTGCTTTGATATGATCATGTCCTATGGGTCCCGAACCTATACGGAGTATAAGAAGGAGATTACCCACTACAACTTCTTCGACGACCCCAGCGACAATGGCAAAGATGCCATTTTCGGCTTAGACGTCCATCTGCAAAAGCTCGTTTTAGTCTTCAAGGCGGGAGCTCAACGCTATGGACCAGAGAAGCGCGTCATCCTCCTGCACGGCCCGGTCGGATCATCTAAATCGACGATCGCCCGCCTGCTAAAAAAGGGCCTGGAGCGCTACTCCCGCACCCCGCAAGGTAGCCTGTACACCTTTGTTTGGAAAAATCTAAATGACATCCTCGGCATGGAGGACACTATGCCGGACCCCATGCACGCAGAACCACTGCAGCTCATCCCGTTTGAACGTCGTGAGGCAGTACTGCGAGCGCTCAATCAAGACCGCGACCGTGCCCGCCAAGTCGTCATCGAGGGTGACCTTAACCCAGCCAGCCGCTACGTGTACCGCGCCCTCATGGAGCACTACAATGGCGATTGGGAAAAGATGATCGAGAATCACATCGAGTGCCGTCGTCTGGTGCTCTCTGAACGAGACCGTGTCGGCATCGGCACCTACCAGCCTAAAGATGAGAAGAATCAGGACTCCACCGAACTCACCGGTGACATCAACTACCGTAAGATCGCCGAGTACGGTTCAGACTCCGACCCTCGCGCTTTTAACTTCGACGGTGAATTCAACATTGCCAATCGCGGCATCGTCGAGTTCATCGAAGTGCTTAAACTAGACGTCGCCTTTCTCTATGATCTCCTTACGGCGAGTCAAGAACATAAGATCAAGCCAAAGAAATTCGCACAGTGCGATATCGATGAAGTGATTATCGGTCACACCAACGAACCGGAGTTCAAGAAGCTACAGAGCAATGAGTTCATGGAGGCTCTGCGCGATCGTACGATTAAGATCGACGTGCCTTACATTACAAAGTTGCAGGAAGAGGTGAAGATCTACCAAAAAGACTTCAACTCCGTATCTGTACCGCACATTCATATTGCACCTCATACCCTTGAGATGGCAGCGATGTGGTCGATTCTGACGCGCCTAGAAGAGCCCAAAAAGGCCAATCTGACGCTGATGCAAAAGCTGAAGCTATACAACGGTAAGACCACTCAGCAGTTTACTGAAGATAATATCAAGGAATTGCGTAAGGAAGCCAAGCGCGAGGGTATGGATGGCATTTCTCCGCGCTACATCCAAGACAAAATCTCCAATGCCTTAGTGGTCGACAAGGGTAGCGGCTGCATCAATCCATTCATCGTCCTTAATGAGCTAGACTCCGGCCTCAAGGCCCACTCTCTAGTCAACGATGATGAGACTCGCAAGCAATACCGCGAGCTGCTTTCTGAGGTAAAGCGCGAGTATGAAGATATCGTCAAAAACGACGTCCAGCGGGCAATTTCGGCCGATGACTCGGGCATCGACAAGCTCTGTGGTAACTACATCGACAACGTCAAGGCCTACGTACAGCGGGAAAGAGTCCGCAACGTCTTTACCGGAGCCGATGAGGAGCCCGACGAGCGGCTGATGCGCGCGATTGAAGAAAAGATCGACATCGCCGAGAGCCGCAAGGATGATTTCCGCCGCGAGATCATGAACTACATCGGCGCCCTCGCACTCGAGGGCCGCTCCTTTGACTTCCGTACCAATGAGCGCCTCCACCGCGCCCTTGAATTAAAGTTATTTGAAGATCAAAAAGACACCATCAAGCTAACGACACTGGTATCGAGCGTCGTTGATCGCGAAACTCAAGCCAAGATCGACGTGGTTAAAAACCGCTTAATCAAGAATTACGGCTACTGTGAGATCTGTGCAAGCGACGCCTTGAGTTTTGTCGCCAGCATTTTTGCCCGCGGCGATGTCACTAAGACGGACAAGGACAAAACGTCGTAAGCCAAGCAGAGAGGGGCGCTCATTCCAATGCGTATGGAATCGGACTTAAACAGGTTCCGTAAGATCGTCCGGGGCAAAATCAAAAAGGAGCTACGACGCTTCATTTCCTCGGGCGACCTTATCGCCCGGCAAGGGAAGAAGCAGGTAACGATTCCTTTGCCACGGATTGATATCCCCCATTTTCAGTTCGGCGATAGCCAGCAAGGCGGCGTGGGGCAAGGCAAGGGCGAGGCCGGCGACCAAGTGGGCCAAGGCGAGCCCCAGCCCGGCGAAGGGAAAGCGGGCGACGGCGAAGGTCAACATAGTCTTGACGTCGATGTGTCGTTGGCCGAGCTAGCCGAGATCCTCGGCGAGGAGCTCGAGCTGCCGCGCATTGAAAACAAGGGCAAAAAGAATATTAATGACAAGCAGTATAAGTACACCGGGATCCTCAAACAAGGTCCGGAATCACTGCGTCACTTTAAACGGACCTACAAAGAGGCCCTGCGCCGAGCGATTTCTTCAGGGAGCTACGACCCCGACAACCCGATGATCATTCCAATCAAAGAGGATAAGCGCTACCGTTCCTATAAAGTAATCAATCAGCCGGTCGCAAATGCCGCCATCATCTATATGATGGACGTTTCTGGCTCGATGGGCGAAGAGCAAAAGGAGATCGTCCGGCTCACCAGCTTTTGGCTAGACACCTGGTTGTCGACCCAATACGCCGGATTAGAGCGCCGCTATATCATCCATGATGCCACGGCGCGCGAGGTCGACCAGCAGACCTTCTATAGGACCAAGGAATCAGGTGGCACTTTGATCAGTTCGGCCTATCGTCTAGCGCTGAAGATGATCGAAGAGGAATTTGCTCCATCGGAGTGGAACATTTACCTGTTTCACTTCTCCGACGGTGACAACTGGTCAGGTAACGACACCGTTGAATGCATGAAAATCCTCGACTCAAACCTAATTCCAGCGTCCAACCTCTTTTGTTATGGCCAGGTCGAATCACGATATGGATCCGGACAGTTTCTGCGCGATCTGCAAAAGCACTTCGGCGACAATGCAGCGAAAATTACGCTGGCTCAGATCAAGGACCGCGACGCGATTGTCGATGCAATCAAAACGTTCCTAGGCAAAGGGAAATAAGTGATTCAAGGCTACAATACCGAGCTGACGCCGGAATTAAAAGAGGTCGCGACGAGCTTGGCCAAGGTGGCAAGGGAGGCGGGCTTAGATTTTTTTGATACGAGTTTCGAGCTCGTTGACTATAAGCAGCTCAACGAGATCGCGGCTTATGGCGGCTTTCCCTCCCGTTATCCGCACTGGCGCTGGGGCATGGAGTATGAGCGCCTCGCCAAGAGCTACACCTACGGCTTATCGATCATCTACGAGATGGTGATCAACAATGAGCCATGCTTCGCCTATTTATTGCGTGCCAACGACATGGTCTACCAGAAAACGGTGATCGCGCACGTCTATGGGCACTGTGACTTCTTTAAGAACAATTACTGGTTCAGCAAAACCAATCGCAAGATGCTCAATCAAATGGCCAATCACGCCGTAGTCGTTCGCAAATTGGTCGATGACGTTGGCCAAGACGATGTTGAGAATTTTATCGATTGCTGCTTATCACTAGAAAATCTAATCGACATTCATTCACCTTTCAAATCGACACCAAAAGTACGCAAAGAGGACGAAGAAGACTACGGCCGGCTTAAGCCTCCGGCCAAGATTAAATCCAAAAAATACATGGACACCTATATAAATCCAGCGGAATTCATGGAATTTCAACGGAAAAAACAGGCAGATGAGGCGGCGCGGGTCAAGAGTTTTCCCGAAAGCCCCGAGCGCGATGTGCTGAAGTTTCTACTCGACCATGCTCCGATGCCCGCCTGGGAAAAGCGAGTCCTAGCCATCATCCGCGATGAGGCCTACTACTTCGCACCGCAGGCCCAGACCAAGATTCTCAACGAAGGCTGGGCCACCTATTGGCATTCCAAGATGATGACGCAACTCGCGCCTCTGCACGAAAGCGAGATCATCGACTATTGTGATCACTTCGCTGGCGTTGTCGCCTCCCACCCTGGGGGGCTCAATCCCTATAAGCTCGGAGTCGAGCTGCTGCGCCACATTGAGCGGCGCTGGGACCGCGGTCAATTCGGTATTGAGTATCTACGCTGCGACGACCCAAAATTACGAGCTGAATGGAACACGAACGCCGGCCTAGGCCGAAAGAAGCTGCTTGAAGTGCGTAAAATCCATAATGACATCACGTTCATCGATGAATTCCTCGACGAAGACTTTTGTCATGAGTCAAAGATGTTCATCTATGACTTCGATCGTCGCACCAACCGCTACACAATTTCCGGTCGTGATTTCAAAGAAATCAAAAAGCGCCTACTTACGCAGCTCACCAATTTCGGCCAGCCCATCATCCGGGTGATCGACGGCAACTACCGCAACCGCGGCGAATTGCTCCTGTCGCACACCCATGACAGCGTCGACCTCAAGCACGATACGACGTTAGAGACGCTAAAGAACCTAAATAGGATCTGGAAGCGTCCCGTCCACATCGAGACCATGATCGAAGAGGTTAAGAGAAGGATTTCCTATGACGGAACAAACCATCAGATCGAAAAGATCTGAGCGGCGATTGACTGGTGTTGCACGGCTATTGCTGGCTATTGTTTGCGGGCTAGGCGGCGCTACGCTTGCCCAAGGCGCGGCAACGCCCTGGCCAAAACTGCCCATGACCCAAAACGTCGGCGTCATACCCGTGCAATGGGAAGGCGATCCCGGTTCACCTAAAGAGGTCATCGATCGCGGCTTTGCTGCGATCGTCCGGGCTAGTCACAAGTTTCGAGTCATCAACGATGACCTCGTTGCTAGCCTGTGGCAAGATGCCGATGGCCGCGCTGAGTTGCGCAGCCAGTATGAGCTACATGGCCTCCTGGGATTGACCATGACCACTCGCGGCGATGTCATCTCCATGACCCTGCGGCTAACCGACAGCAGTTTAAAATCCGAGCTGCTTGAGACTGATACTGTGTCAACGGACTGGCTCGCCAACGCTTCCGCTGATGCTGTGCTTGGGCGCCTCGAAGGCCTAGTCTTTCGCATGGTCAATCGCCTCCCCGTCGACGTCAACGTCACGTCCATCTATGGCAAGTACCTGACCTTATCCGGAGGTTCGGAGCAAAACATCGAAGTTGGCGACCGCGTCGACCTCATCCGCACCAGCATTCGCAGCCTGCACCCAGCCAACGGCACTTGGCTGGAATTTAAGAAGCAGCCGCTTGGCACCGCCCAA
>Ga0315273_10013389_pt1 | contig 10534 bp, 10 predicted proteins | sample YL17G02_0_MG_FD_205753 | JGI IMG/M metagenome (GOLD analysis project Ga0315273, IMG submission 205753) | Sediment microbial communities from Yellowstone Lake, YNP, Wyoming, USA - YL17G02_0 | ecosystem: Environmental > Aquatic > Freshwater > Lake > Sediment | place: USA: Wyoming | collected... | reverse complement strand
GGCGCGATGCGTGGGGTCATCGCGGAAGGCCGCGAACCGACGCCGCAGCTGACCCTTCGCCTGATGGAGTCTCCCTCGATGGAGGGTCTCGATCTCGCCTCGCGTGCGACGACCGGCTCGACCTACACGGTGGGGAAGCGGGGTCCCCACGTGGTGGCGTACGACTATGGCATGAAGCGGAACATCGTCCGGATGCTGAGTGCAGCAGGCTGCCGCATCACGGTCGTGCCGGCCTCCACATCGGCTGCTCAGGTGAGGAAGCTCAGGCCGGATGGGTTGTTCCTCTCCAACGGCCCAGGTGATCCCGCCGCCGTCGGTTACGCGATCAAGGACATCCGGGAACTGGCCGAAAGCGGCATCCCGACCTTCGGGATTTGTCTCGGGCATCAACTGCTGGCACTCGCCTTTGGCGGAGAAACAGTCAAGCTCCCCTATGGCCATCGTGGCGGGAATCACCCGGTCCGGGATGTCGCGACTGGGCAAGTACTTATCACCTCCCAGAACCACGGCTTCGCGGTAAAGGGCGACGTCACAGGCGTCCCGGGCGCAGCGGTGCTCGAAGTTACCCACCTCAATCTGAACGACGGTACCGTGGAAGGCATTCGCCACAAAGAACTTCCGGTCTTCGCGGTCCAATACCACCCGGAGGCGTGCCCTGGCCCCCACGATGCCTACCCTCACTTCCAGGAATTCCTCCGGTTGATCAACGCCGGAACCCCATCCGGTGGGCCAACCCCTTGACAGTCAACGGGTAAGGCCGTAGTCTCTCAAGCATTCCGGCGCCCCTTCTCCGGGGCGCTGGGCGCGAAGACCCCCGGGGGAAAGATGACCAAGGCCGATCTCGTCGAGCGGGTGACCGAGTCGATCGCCCGCACCGCCGGTCCCATGATCTCCAAGAAGGACTGCGCGCGGGTCGTGGACGCGTTCCTGGAGGCGGTCAAGGAGGCGCTTAAGAACCAGCACAACATCGAGGTACGCGGGTTCGGCACCTTCAAGATCCGCCGCCGCAAGACCCGGATGGCGCGCAATCCTCGGACCGGCGATCCGGTGGAAGTGGCCGCTCGGCCAGTGCCGGTGTTCAAGCCCAGCAAGGAGTTGCGCGCCTTGGTCGCGGACGAGCCCTACGAGGCCGACGAGAACGACACGGGCAACGACGATTGACCCGGTGGCTGGGGCGTGGCCTGGTCACCTCCCCTTGGGGCGGGTCCCGTACCCGCCCCAACGCGTTTCAGCCGTTATCTTTCCAGCCATGAACGTCCGCATCCTCCTCTTCGCGACATACGCCGATCTGGCCGGTCGCGGATCGGTGGAGCTTCGCGTGGCGCCGCCGGCGACCGTCGCAGACGTCCTGCGGCAACTGCGCGACTTGGTTCCGGGCGCCGCCCGGATTCCAGAACGGCCCCTTGTCGCCCTGAATCAGGTGCACGCCCGGCTCGAGACTCCGGTGTCCGACGGCGATGAGCTCGCGGTGCTCCCGCCGATGGCAGGCGGCTGACCCCATGGCGAGCCACTTGACCCGATCAGCCATCAGTCAGGATGCGCTTGTCGCCCATGTCAGCGGCCCCGACCGCGGCGGGGCGGTGACGTTCCTGGGTTTGGTGCGGAACCACCAGGATGGGAAGGGAGTCCTCCGCTTGGAGTACTCCGCCTATGAACCAATGGCAGAAGCGGAATCTGCACGGATTGTCGCGGAGGCGGAGGCCCGCTGGCCGGCCAGAGTCGCCTTGCTGCATCGCGTCGGCGAGCTGGGTATCGGGGATGTGGCCGTGGCCGTCGCCGCGGCGAGCGCGCACCGGGCGCAGGCCTTCGAGGCCTGTCGCTACGTGATCGAGGAGACGAAGCTGCGGGTGCCCATCTGGAAGAAGGAGTTCTACGCCGACGGAACGGTGGGGTGGGTGGATCCCACGACGGCGGACAAGCGGACGAGCGGGCGGGCGGGCAGTGATTCTCCGCCGGTCGGCTCGCGTGGGGGATAAGTGATGGATTCCTCCGTCCGCCCGTCCGCTCCTCCGCCAGTCGCTGACCGTCTCGGCCGGCCGTTGACGAGCCTCCGGATCTCCGTCACCGACCGCTGCAACATGCGGTGCGGCTACTGCATGCCGGAGGAGCGCTACGTCTGGCTGCCCAGAGGCTCGATCCTCGGCTTTGAGGAGATCGTCCGGCTCGTGGGAATCTTCGCCTCCCTGGGCGTGGAGAAGGTTCGGCTCACGGGGGGGGAGCCGCTGCTCCGGCAGGGCTTCCCTGAACTGGTCCGCATGCTCGCGGCCGATCGCGCCCTCCAGGACCTTGCGCTGACTACGAACGGGATCCTGCTGGCCGACTCTGCGGTGGCGCTCCGGGAGGCTGGCCTGGGCCGCGTCACGGTAAGCTTGGATACCCTGCGACCCGAGCGCATGAAGGAATTTGCCCGTAGCGACCGGCACGCTGATGTGCGGCGGGGCATCGCGGCCGCCAGGGAAGCCGGCTTTCAGGGCGTGAAGCTCAACAGCGTGGTCATTCGCGGCTTCAACGACGACGAGCTGTTTGAACTACTCGAGTTCGGCACAAGGCAAGGGGTCGAAGTCCGCTTCATCGAGTACATGGATGTCGGTGGCGCTAATGCTTGGAGGCTCGAGGAGGTCGTCTCCCGTCGGGAGATGCTGGAACGACTGGCTGGCCACTACGGGCCCATCACTCCGCTCACGGAACACGCCGGCAGCCGGGCACCTGCCGACCGGTTCCGCCTGCCCGATGGCACGGTGTTCGGCATCATCGCCTCCACCACCGAGCCTTTCTGCCGGACCTGTGATCGTGCCCGACTGACGGCTGACGGGCACTTCCTGCTGTGCCTGTACGCCGAGACCGGCGCCGATCTGCGCGGGCCGCTCAGGGCGGGGGCGAGTGATGCCGATCTCGCCTCGCTTATCCGGGAAGCCTGGGTCGGCCGGGCCGACCGGGGGGCGGAGGAGCGGGCCAGCCGGCCCGGGCGCGGGGCCCTCTATCAGCTTTCGACCTTGCGTGCCGACCCGCGCAAGGAGATGCACACGCGCGGCGGCTGAGCGCGGGAACCCTCGCATACGACCATGGCCCTGCACATCGCCCTCATCGAACCGAAGATCCCACCCAACACCGGCAACATTGCCCGGCTGTGCGTGGCGACCGACACTCCTCTTCATCTAATTGAGCCACTGGGGTTCAGCCTGGACGACCGGGACGTCAAACGAGCCGGACTCGAGTACTGGGACAAGGTGGACCTCTGGCTGCACCCCAACTGGTTCCGGTTCCGCGATGCGATCAGCCGCGATCGCTGCCTCTACTTCTCGGCCAATGCCGAGCGGGATTATCGAGACGCGCCGTTCGCGGCCAACAGCGTCCTGGTCTTCGGCAACGAGTCGGACGGCCTGCCGGCGAAGATCCTGGAGAAGCACCCGGAGCGCTGCTTCCGCATCCCGATGCCGGGTGATGTGCGAAGCCTCAATCTGGCCAACGCCGTGAGCGTGGTGCTGTACGAGGGACTACGTCAGTTGGGTATCGGGGACGGGCGCCCACCGGGAGACGTGGCCGAGTCGTTGGAAGACCCCGACGAACCGAATGGCAACGTGGCCGAGCCGGCCCCAGGGCCTTCGCGTCCCCGCAGTGGTGCCCGACGAGGCCGGCGGGGCCGGGGCCGGAACTGAACGAAGCGCGAGCGGGGCTTTGCTCCGCTTTCACCGATACGTAGCTTACAGCCACTCCTTCCGCAGACACAAATATGTTCAATAAGATCACCGTTGTCGGCGCTGGCAACGTGGGGGCGACCGCGGCGCAGCGGGTTGCCGAGAAGAATCTCGCCCGGACCGTCGTGATGGTGGACGTGGTCGAGGGTGTGCCCCAGGGCAAGGGGCTGGACCAGTGGCAGTCGGCGCCGATCGAGGGCTTCGACACTCGGGTGGTAGGGACCAACGGCTACGACGCGGCCGCCGGCTCCGAGCTGTTCATCGTGACCGCCGGCATTGCCCGGAAGCCCGGGATGAGCCGGGATGATCTTGTGAAGACCAATGCGGGGATCGTCTCTTCGGTCGCCGGCGAGATCAAACGGGTCGCCCCACAGAGCATCATCATCGTGGTCTCCAATCCGCTCGACGTCATGTGCTATGTGGCGATGAAGGCCTCGGGATTCCCGCGCGAGCGGGTGATCGGGATGGCGGGCGTGCTCGACACGGCTCGTTACCGGGCTTTCCTGGCGGAAGCGATGGACGTCTCGGTCCAGGACATCCAGGCGATGGTACTGGGGGGGCACGGGGACACCATGGTTCCGCTGGTCTCGTATACCACTGTCTCCGGCATCCCGGTCACCCAACTGCTGGCCGCCGACAAGCTCGACGCGATCGTCCAGCGGACCCGGAGTGGTGGGGCGGAAATCATCAACTATCTGAAAACCGGGTCCGCCTACTACGCGCCCAGCGCAGCCGCGGTACAGATGGCGGAGGCGATCGTGCTCGACAAGAAGCGGATCTTCCCCTGCGCCGCCTGGCTCACGGGGGAATACGGCATCAATGACGCATTCTGTGGTGTTCCCTGCAAACTGGGTCGGCGTGGCCTCGAACAGATCATCCAGGTGACGCTGACCGAAGCGGAACGGCTGGCTCTCCACAAGAGCGCCACCGCCGTGCTGGACACGATGAAGGTGTTGACCTGATGAAGAAGCTTCTCGTGTTCTGGCGTTCCACCGCTGGCAAGAAGGTCGTGATGGGGGCCACGGGGCTCATCATGATCGGTTTCCTCCTCATGCACATGGTGGGCAACCTGCAGGCCTTCCAGGGGTCGGAGAAGCTCAATGCCTACGGCGCCTTGCTGCACGGTCCGCTGCACGAGGTGGTGCTGCTGCTCCGGGTGGGCCTGCTCGGGAGCCTCGTGCTGCACGTAGTGGCTGCGGTCCAGCTCACCGTGCTGGACCGGGCGGCGCGGCCGGTTGGCTACAGTCGGAAGCTGGCGCAGGCGGCGACTCCAGCCAGTCGGACCCTCCGGGTCGGCGGCGTGCTGCTCCTGGTGTTCATCATCTTCCATCTGCTGCACTTCACCACCGGCCAGGTGCATCCCGCGTTTGTCGCCGGCGACGTGTTCCATAATCTCACGACCGGGCTGACCCGGCCGCTCGTGGCCCTGTTCTATCTGGTCTCCATGGTCGGCGTTGGCCTGCACGTCTATCACGGCGCCTGGAGCAGCTTCCGCTCCCTCGGCGCGGTGCAGCCCAGGCCCAATCCGCTGCACCGGCCGATCGCGCGGATGGTGGCGGTGCTGGTGTGGCTCGGATTCTCGGTACTCCCGGTGGCGGTGCTGCTGGGGTGGATACGGTGAGCCGTGAGGGGTCGGCGGCGAATAGGACGGCTCGTTCACCACTGACCGGTCACTGTTCACCCCAACAAGGCACTCGGAAGTCGCGATGGAACTGAATTCCAGGATTCCTTCCGGACCGCTGGCGGAGAAATGGGACAGGCACCGCTTCGAGATGAAGCTGGTGAACCCCGCCAACAAGCGAAAGTACTCCATCATCGTGGTGGGCTCGGGTCTCGCGGGCGGCGCGGCCGCGGCGGCACTGGGGGAGCTGGGCTACAACGTCAGCTGCTTCTGCCTTCAGGACTCGCCCAGGCGGGCCCATTCGATCGCGGCCCAGGGCGGGATCAACGCTGCCAAGAACTACCAGAACGACGGCGACTCGATCTGGCGCCTGTTCTACGATACGGTGAAGGGCGGGGACTTTCGGGCCCGCGAAGCGAACGTTTACCGCCTGGCCCAGATCAGCGTCAACATCATCGACCAGTGCGTGGCGCAAGGGGTGCCGTTCGCCCGGGAATACGGCGGTCTGCTGGCGAACCGCTCCTTCGGCGGTGCCCAGGTCTCCCGGACCTTTTACGCCCGGGGTCAGACCGGGCAGCAACTCCTGTTGGGCTGCTATCAGGCGCTGGAACGGCAGGTCGCGGCCGGGACGGTTCGGATGTTCCCCCGCACCGAGATGCTCGATGTGGTCCCGGTGAACGGCGTGGCCCGGGGCATTGTCACCCGCGACATGGTCACCGGCCGGATCGAGTCGCATGTCGCGGACGCCGTCATCCTCGCGACGGGGGGCTACGGCAACGTCTTCTACCTGTCGACCAACGCTAAGGGCTCGAACGTCACCGCCACCTTTCGTGCTTACAAGCGCGGGGCGGCTTTCGGCAACCCATGTTTTACCCAGATTCACCCCACTTGCATCCCAGTGAGCGGCGACTATCAGTCGAAGCTCACCCTCATGAGTGAGTCGCTACGGAACGACGGCCGGGTATGGGTCCCCAGAGCGCCGGGCGACAAACGGCCATCACAGCAGATCCCCGACACCGAGCGGGACTACTATCTCGAACGCAAGTACCCGAGCTTCGGCAACCTGTGCCCGCGGGACATCGCCAGCCGGGCCGCCAAGGAAGTCTGCGACGAGGGTCGGGGCGTTGGTCCGGGCGGGCTCGGGGTCTATCTCGACTTCGAGGATGCGATCAAGCGGGTGGGCGAGCAACAGGTCCGGGAGCGGTACGGCAATCTGTTCCAGATGTACCAGCGGATCACCGACGACGATCCTTACCAGACGCCGATGCGGATCTTCCCGGCCGTCCACTACACGATGGGCGGACTCTGGGTGGACTACAACCTGATGAGCACGATCCCGGGGCTGCATGTGCTGGGGGAGGCCAACTTCTCCGACCACGGCGCCAATCGCCTCGGGGCCAGCGCGCTGATGCAAGGACTGGCGGACGGGTACTTCGTGATTCCCTACACGATCGGCGACTATCTCGCGAACGCCCGGCTCGAAAAACTGGACCCCTCGCACCAGGCCTTTCGCGCCGTCGAAGCCGAGCTGACCGAGCGGACCCGGAAGTTCCTCGGCATCAAGGGGAAGCGGACCGTCGATTCCTTCCACCGGGAATTGGGCAGGCTGCTGTGGGAGAATTGCGGTATGGCGCGGAACGCCACAGGCCTGAAGGCTGCCCTGCAGAAGATCCCCGCGCTGCGGGAGGAGTTCTGGCGCAACGTGAACGTCCCCGGGAGCGACGCCGAACTCAATCAGGGGCTGGAGAAGGCGGGGCGGGTGGCCGACTTCCTGGAGTTTGCGGAGTTGATGTGTCTGGACGCACTGCACCGGGAGGAATCGTGCGGTGGTCACTTCCGCACCGAATACCAGACCGAGGACGGCGAAGCCCGGCGCGACGACGACCGATTCTGTTACGTGGGGGCCTGGGAGTATCAGGGCGCGGACAAGGCCCCGGCACTCCACAAGGAATTGCTGGAGTTCGAGAACGTACATCTGAGTACCAGGAGCTATAAGTAGGTGACCAGCGTGCGGCGTTCGGCGTGCAGGTGGATGACCCGGCGAGGGGTGCGCGGGGCGACTGGCTCGGCGACCCCTGAACGCTGCAGGCTGAACCCTGTCCACCGATGACGAGCATGAACCTCACACTCTACGTCTGGCGCCAGCCCGCTGGCGGCGCCGCGGGCCAGCTGACCCGCTACGACGCGCCGCACGTCAGCCCCGACATGTCGTTTCTCGAGATGCTCGATGTCGTGAACGAGGGACTCATCCTGAAGGGTGAACTGCCCATCGCCTTCGATCACGATTGCCGAGAGGGCATCTGCGGGTCGTGCGGGATGATGATCAACGGGGTCGCCCACGGCCCGATGAAGGGTACAGCCACCTGCCAGCTCCATATGCGGAGCTTCAAGGACGGCGACACTATCTACATCGAGCCATGGCGGGCCCGGGCCTTTCCGGTGATCCGGGACCTGGTGGTCGATCGGAGCGCGTTCGATCGGATCATCGCCGCGGGCGGGTACGTGAGCGTCTCGACCGGGAGCGCGCCTGACGGTAATGCCATCCCGGTGCCGAAGCAGGATGCCGACGCCGCGATGGACGCGGCGCAGTGCATCGGCTGCGGTGCCTGCGTCGCGGCCTGCCCGAATGCTTCGGCGATGCTCTTCACCTCCGCCAAGGCGGGCCATCTTGGCATGCTGCCACAGGGACAGCCGGAACGAATGCGCCGGACCTTGAGCATGGTGGAGCAGATGGATCAGGAGGGCTTCGGCGGGTGCACGTGGCATGGTGAGTGCCAGGAGGCCTGCCCCAAGGAGATTTCGATCGACTGGATCGCCCGGCTGCAGCACGATTTCATCAAGGCGAGCGTCACCAGGCGCGAAGAGAGCGCGGTCGAAGTCGCCATCTGACCTTGGAGTGTGCGCCGCCCCGCGCCCGGCGTCTCCCCTGCGCCGGGAGTTCCCGTCATCAATATGATTCGCCCTTTCCTGATCTGTCTCCAGCTATGGGCCGGCAGCGTCCTGCTGCTCTTTCTGGCGCCCGCGCCGGCCCTTGTGGCTCAGGCGGAGCCGTGGGCCATGCTGATGGGCCAGGGCATCGTGGCAGTCGAACGGGTCGATCCGATACCCGAGGGCAGAACCCTCACGGAGGCGCGGCTGGTCCAGCCGGTGGCGATGCTCCTTGCGGGCGCGCTCGGCGGGCACCTGGCCTTTACGGGCAGCCTCAATTTCGAGGGTGAGACGATCCCGGATGGTGAACTCCTCCCCGGCGGATGGGGGGAAGGATTCGACGACCGTAGGCATCCGCACACCTATGTCCATGAGCTGATGCTCTCCGGCAACGATCTGCTCGCACCGCTGGGTGGTCCGATACGGTTGTCGGTCAGTGCCGGGAAGGGCTTCGCTCCCTTTGGCTCAGACGACCCCATGAGCCGGCCGATCTTCCGGTACCCGGTGAACCACCATCTCTCTCAGATCCTGGAACGGGCTGTGATTCAGGCGGGGGTGCGAGCGGGGCCGGTGCTGTTCGAGGGCGGTCTCTTCAACGGTGACGAGCCCGAACGACCGGGGCAATGGCCGCTGATGCGGCGCTTCAGCGATTCCTGGTCCGCGCGTCTGACGCTACTGCCGGTTGCCGGCATCGAGCTCTCCGCGTCACGGGCGAAGGTCCGGTCCCCGGAACATCGGCCGGGGGCCGGGACCGATGCGTGGAAATGGCATGTGGGCGGGCGGCTCGATCGAGCTGTCGCGGGCGGCCGCGCGTATGCGCTGGCGGAGTGGGCCCAAACGGAGGAGGCGCAGGGATTCTTCGTATTCACCTCCCTGCTCTTCGAGGGCAGCTTCGATCACGGGGCGCACCAGCCATACTACCGCTTCGAGCGCAGTGACCGTCCCGAGGACATTCGCATCACCGACCGCTTCCGTTCCCTGCGACCGCACCTGGAGAATTCCATCGCTGGCATCACGCGGTTCACGCTCCATACGCTGGGCTACAGCTACCGGGTGCGAGCGGTCTCGGGACGGCTGGCGGTGCGGCCATTCGTGGAGGGCACGCTGGGCCGAATGGGCGCCGTCGGGGGCGGGCTCTTCAACCCAGGCGCCTTCTATGGCAAGGATCACCTCTCCACTTTGTCGATCGGGGTGCGAGTCGAGTGGCGGATGGCAGGTCACCGCATGGGCCGGTACGGGGAGTTGCTGGGGGAGCCCCCGAGGACCGGGACCGGGGCTCACCATGGAATGTGATCCGGGCCAACGCGCCGCGACTTTCACTCGAAGACGATCACTCGTATGACTGAGACCCGCATCTGGCTAATCCCGCTCGCCGGGCTTCTGGTGCTCGCCGCTTGCGGCGGAGCCAACGACGGACCCGCTCCCGAGCCCACTCACACGGGCCTGACCGTGATCGGCGGCCGGGACCAGCAGGGTCCGCCAGCAGCGGCCCTTCCTGTCCCCGTCAGCGCACAGCTGAGTGATGCGGCCGGAAGCCCGGTTGGGGCCGGGATGATGGTGTACTGGACGGTGGTGATGGGTGGGGGGACGGTTTCTGCGGATTCCACCCCCACGGCGGTCAATGGGACTGCGCAGGTGACGTGGACGCTCGGCACCGGGATCGGTGGCCAGGAGTTGCTCGTTACCACCGCGAGCGGAGACACCGCGCGCGCGCACGCGACTTCCACGGGGGCGTTTACGGCAGTCGCGGGCGGCGGAAACGTACCGGAGCGGTATAGCTCGGATCTCTGGGTGGCGGGTGGCTATGCCTATACCGGGACCTGGAACTGGTTCCAGCGCACCGCGAGCGTTGCGGGGCTCATCAAGGTCTTTCAGCTGAGCGGTGGAGGGGCTCCGATTCTGGTTGATTCGGTCGCGCTGCCCAGCGTCACCACGGTCAGCGACCTGGAGGTCTCCCCCGACGGGGCATGGCTGGTCGCCACCGCCGAGGGGAACAGCGGGCAGGGCCTGTACGTCTTCAGCCTAGCGAATCCCGCCAAGCCGACTCAGCAGGCTTTCCTCGGAGTCAGTGCCGGGCTCCACACCGGTTCCCTGTCGGTGATCGGCGGGAAGCTGTATGCCTTTGGGGCCAAGAATCCTAGCAGCCCGGCTCTGATGATCTTCAATCTGTCGGAGGTGGCGGACAGCATCATCACCGTGGCCAGCAGCACCCCGATTCCCCCCAACTACGGGATTCACGACACCTTCGTGCGCAACGGCATCTGCTTCACCTTCGTCTGGAACGAGGGGG
>Ga0315273_10013388_pt1 | contig 10535 bp, 6 predicted proteins | sample YL17G02_0_MG_FD_205753 | JGI IMG/M metagenome (GOLD analysis project Ga0315273, IMG submission 205753) | Sediment microbial communities from Yellowstone Lake, YNP, Wyoming, USA - YL17G02_0 | ecosystem: Environmental > Aquatic > Freshwater > Lake > Sediment | place: USA: Wyoming | collected... | reverse complement strand
CGCAGCTTTCTCCTCGTCGGAGTTCCTTTTCTGCCGCGCGCCGAGCAAGCGGAGTGGCTAAGACGAAGCGTGGAGATTTCCTTTGAAAGTGGCTGTGCGATCGTCTCGCTCATTCCGACCCGCCTCGGCAACGGGACGCTCGAAGAGCTGCAGCGCAGCGGCCATTTCGCGCCCCCGTCTCTCCTCACACTCGAAGAATCTTTCGCGCTTGCCCTCGCGTGCCGGCCGCCGGACAGGCTCGTCCTCGCAGACCTCTGGGACGCCGGCGCGCTGGCCGCCCCGCCGTGCTGCGCCGCGGCTCGCGTGGAAAGGCTCCGCAAGATGAGCTTCATTCAAAGAAATCTTCCTCTTCCTCCCCCTCCTCCCTGCCCCTCGGGCGCGCGTCACTCGTGAAGGAGCTGACCCTGGGTCAGCGCCTGTCGCGCGGCTTCTTCGGCGCCGGCGGCACCGGGCCGTAGAGCGCCGGCGGCGGCCCCCCGAAGAAGCTCACGACGGCCGACGCGAGGGATTCGGCGACGGAGTCGCGGAAACCGCGCGTCTTCATGAGCGCGCGGTCGTCCTCGTTGCCGAGGTTCGCGAGCTCGACGAGGACGCGATTCGGAACCCGGTTGTACCGGAGAACGGCCGGCACCCACTCGCGGCCTCCCCGAATGACGTGCGTGCGCACCGGCGAGAACGGGTGGACGGGCAGACCGGCCTCGCGCAGCGCGGAGACGATGCTGTTCGCGAGGGTCGTGGACGCGCCTTCCGACGCGACCCGTTCCTTGCGGTTGAACGAGACGACGGGCTGCTCCTTCACTTCCCGGTACGCCGCGTAGACCGAACCCGTCTTGCCGTAACGGTCGCGCAGATAGCGTTCGCCCGGCACGTACACCATCGCGCCGCGCACGGACGGGTGCAACGAGTCGGCATGCAGCGAGACGAAGACGGTCCGCTCCGGCGGCACCTTCGCGCCGTCCGGCCCCGGCCGCCGGATCAGGCTGTTCGCGAGGTACCACCGGAGGTTGACGCCGACGGTGGGGTCCCTAAGCGGGTACGCCGGCTCCGTGAGGAGTACCTGGTTCCGGGCGCTGCGGAGCGCGTCGCGATCGGGCACCTTCCAGCCGAGCACGGCGTCCCTCGTCGTCATGAGGACCTCGGCGCGGGTCCTCTCGGAGAGGATCTTCCTGAGCCGGCAGGCGACGTCGTAGACATACGTCGACTCCCACACGCCGCCGTGAAGCGTGCCCGTGTCGCGGCCGCCGTGGCCCGCGTCGAGGATCACGCGCACCCCCGCCAGCCCGCGGGCGATCTCGGGACGCGCGAACTGTGCCGACTCGGCCCTCTCCCTTGCGCGCTCCAGGGAGCGCGGGTCGTCCCTCGGCAGGAACTCTTCGGACAGGAGCTCGAGGGGAACCTTCACGGGAAAGCCCACGGGGATCGCGTGGACGTTCTCGATGCCGGAGCGCGCGGCGATCGTCATGGCGAGCTCGTTCACGTCGACCGCGTCGAGACGGCCCGTGAAGCGCACGACGACGGCCGAATAGAGCGCCTCGCCCTTGCGCAGCCTGTAGACCGCGTAACGGCCCCTCTCGTCCTGATCGAAGACGAGATTCGGGGGCTCGGTGTCGGGCACGGGCTCGGCGCCGAGAAACGGGTTCGTGAGCAGCTCTGCGGGAATCCGGATCGTCGCGCCGGGCGGAACGATCTCACCCGTGAGAGAGTTCTCCTTCGCGAGGGCGGCAGCGTTTCCCGGCGCGCCGGTGAACCACTCGGCGATGTCGGCGAGGCGTTCCTCCTCGACGGCGATGTGGAGCCAGCCGGCCGTCGCGCGCACGTCGGACGGGAAAAGCGCCTGGATCGCGGCGCGCCGCGACTCGTCAGAGAGCGCCCCGAAAGAAAGCACCGCGCTCCGGGAGCCGGAGGCGACTCCCGGCAGGGCGAGCACGCGCTCGGCGATCGCTTCGTCCTTCGACACGCGGCGCGCGAACTCCACCGGTGTCTCGCCCTCGAGAGGCCGCGTCTCGACGGAGATGGCGCCGTCGACGCGCTGCACGATGAAATCGCGGGACACCTCGACACGGCGGACGGGACCGGGCGGGGACGAGGCGGCCGGGTACAGAAGGGCGGCACAGGCCGCGGCCGCGAGCGCGCGGCGACCGCTCAACTCACCGCGCCCGGGGCGCGACGCGCGAGGACGCCGGACGCGTCCTCGAGGACGCGAGCGAGCGCGAAGAGCAGCGGTTCCGCATCGCCCGGCCCGATGAACTGCATCCCGATGGGGAGACCGTCACGCGAAAAGCCCGACGGCACCGAGACCGCGGGAAGTCCCGCCAGGCTCGGCGGGACCGTGAACACGTCCGCGAGGTACATCGCGAGCGGGTCGTCCGTCTTCGCCCCCAGGGCGAAGGCGGGCTCGGGCGACGTCGGGCACAGGATGGCGTCCACCTCCCGGAAAGCCGCGGCGAAGTCCCGAGCGAGGAGCGCGCGAACTTTCTGGGCGCGGCCGTAGTACGCGTCGTGATACCCGGACGACAGCGCGAACGTTCCGAGCAGAATGCGCCGCTTGACCTCGGGACCGAAGCCCGCCGACCTCGTCTCCCGGTAGAGCGCGGCGAGCGACGCCTCGCCCTTCCGCGCGCCGTATCTCACGCCGTCGAAACGCGCGAGATTCGACGAGGCCTCGGCCGTGGCCGTGAGGTAATAGACCGGCACGGCGAAAGGCACGCGCGGGACGGACACGGTCGTGACGACGGCCCCCGCGGCCCGCAGCGTCTCCGCCGCCTTCTCGAAGGACGCCTTCACGTCCGCGTGCAGGCCCCCTTCCGCTGAGGACGCTTCGGCGAGAAGGCCGATCCGCCTTCCCGCGACACGCGCCCCGAGGCCCGCCAGGACGTCCGGCACCGGCGTCGTGAGAGCCGTCGCGTCCTTCGGGTCGGCCCCCGCCATGACCGAGAAGGCGCGCGCGCCCTCGTCCACGGACCGCGTGAGCGCGCCCGCCTGGTCGAAGGACGACGCGAACGCGATGAGGCCGTAACGCGAGACGCGCCCGTATGTCGGCTTCCAACCCACGAGGCCGCAGAAGGCGGCTGGCTGGCGCACGGACCCGCCCGTGTCGGTCCCGATCGAGAGCGGCGCGGCGCGCGCGGCGACCGCCGCGGCCGAGCCTCCCGAGGAACCGCCCGGCACGCGCGCCGGATTCCAGGGGTTTCGCACCGGGCCGTACGCCGAGTTCTCGTTCGAGGAGCCCATGCCGAACGCGTCGCAATTCGTCTTGCCGACGACGACGGCGCCCGCGCCCAAGAGCCGCGCGACGCACGTCGCATGATCGGGCGAAACGAATCCGGCGAGGATCTTCGAGCCCGCCGTCGACGGGCGGCCCGCGACGTTGATGTTGTCCTTGACGGCTAGGGGGACGCCGGCGAGAGGAAGCCGTGCGCCTGCGCCGACGCGCCGGTCGACCTCTTCGGCCTCGCGGAGGGTCGCCGCCGGGTCCGTCGAAAGGAAGGCCCCGAACGCTTTCTGCGCCTTCTCCACGCGAGAGAGAGACTCCTCGGCGACCGCGCGCGCCGTCACTCGCCCGGAGCCGACGGCCGCGGCGAGAGCGATGAACGATCCCTCGAGAAGCTCGGCCGGGGAAAGCTCGGTCACCCTGTCAATCCCTCGTGACGACCCGCGGAACCACGAAGTGCCCGTGTACGAATTCGAGCGCGTTCGCCTCGACGACCGCGACGGGAAGGCACGCGTCCACGGCGTCCGCGCGGAGGGGCATGGCGCGGGCCGTCTCCTCGCCCGCGAGGAGCTCGTCCGGGATTTCCCGGAGCGCCTCGAAATGTTCGACGATTCTCGTGAGCTGCTCGGCCATCGCGCTCCGCTCGGCGCCGGTGAGCTCGAGCGACGCGAGCGCGGCCACCTTCGAGACGAGCGCGGGGTCGATCTTCATCGAGAAAGTATAGCGACCCGCTTGACGCCCGCCGGGCCCGCCCGTACCGTCCCTTCCGAGAGTCGCGAACGTGAGGCCCTTCCTCCTTTTTCGCCCCGGCGGCGAGGTGCCGGAGGCCATTCGGGGTCCGCTCGAGAAAGCGGGCACCGAGGTTCTCGTTGCGCGCTCGCTCGAGGAAGCCGGCACGCTCCTGCACGCCTCCTTGCCGGACGTCCTCCTCATCGTCCCCCCCGGCACGGCGGCGGACGCGGCGAAGCTCCTGTCCCTCCTCCCCCAGACGGTCGTGCCGCCTGCGGTCTTCGTCCTCAGCGACGATGCAGCCCCGCGCCGTCCGCTCGCTCTCGAGACGATCGCCCGCACTGGGTGGAACAGGGCCACCGCCGCGCTCGGAGACGGTTCGGACGACCCGGCGCCGGCGATCCTCCTCTCTCGGGTCCAGCTCACCTCCCTCCTGGAGCTGTGGGAGCAGCTCGCGGCCGAGGGACGCGACTTCGTGGAACACGCGCTCCGGGCGCTCTCGCTCTCCCTGGATGCGTCGCGCGTCAGCCTGTTCCGCTGGAAAGCGGGCTCGGCCGTCGCCACTCTCGTGGGCTCGAGCCTGGGGCCGGGAGTCGTCGGGCGCGAGGTCGAGATCGCGCGCTATCCCGAGCTGCGCGCGGCCGCCTCGCGCTCCGGCCCCGTCCTCGTGGAGGAAATCGACCGCGATCCCCTCATGGGCGAGGCCAAGGATTTCCTCGAGGGAGCGCCGATCCGGTCCCTGCTCTGCCGGCAGCTTCCCGGCGAAGGCAACGACCTCTACCTCCACGCGGTCCGCGAGCGCACGCCCTTCGGCCTCGTGGACGTCGCCCTTCTCGGAGCCGCCGCCCGCCTGCTCCGGGCCGCGCACGACCAGGGGCGCCCACGCGAGCCTCTCGAGAAGAACCCCGACCGCAAGCGTCTGCGCACCGTGCAGCGCATCCTGACCGGGATCCCCGACGCGACCGCGATGGTGGGGCCGACGGGCGAGATCCTCATCGTGAATGCGCCCTTCTGCGCACTCTCGGGCCGCCTCGAGTCCGAGCTGATCGGGCTCGACTATCACGCGCTGCTCCGGCAGCCGGTGCCCGAGGACACGCTCGACGAGCCACCGCTCCCGGACGGGTCGCCGCTCGCGCGAGAACGGCTGCGCCTTCTCACCGGCTCGGGCCAGACGATCCCCGTCGAGGTCATCTCGATGCCGACGCCCGACGAGACGGCGGGACAGGCCGGCTGGTCGACGCTCACGCTGCGCGACCGCTGGAAGGAGAACTCGCGCGCCGCCCGCGAAAAAGAGCTCGGCAAGGACCTCGCCGAGACCTCGCACCAGCTCGAGACGCTCGAGGCGAGCGTGCGGGAGGCCGAGGTCATGCGCGCGCGCTTTTGGACGGCAGCCGCCCACGAGCTTCGGACCCCTCTCGCGATCGTGCAGAGCTACCTCGAGGTCGTCCTAACCGATCTCGCCGCCGAGGTCCCCGAGCGGCCGACTCAGCTCCTGAGGACGGCTTCGGACGCGCTCTCGCGTCTCGAGCGGCTCATCGCCGACGTGCTCGACGCCGCGGTCACCGGCCGCGCGCGAGCCACCTTCCTCCTTGCCGACATGGATCTGGCCGAGGTCGTCCGCGGCCTTTCGGGGGAGCTCTCGGCAGCCGCGTTCAAGCGCGGACTGCGGCTTCAAGTGGACGTGCCGAAGGGACTGCCCCGCGTCAGCGGGGACCGCGATAAAATCGAGCGGCTCCTCACGAATCTCGTCGACCACTCCCTGAGATCGACGCCCCGCTCGGACGAGCCTGTCCTCCTCGTCGCGTCGCGGGAGAGCGACCGCACCGTGATCCGGGTCGTGGACAAGGGACCGACGATCTCCTCCGAGCGGGCCTCTCATCTCTTCGACGACGTCGGGTCGGCGCGTAGCGGAGGCGAGTTCGGACTCTCCGTGGCGCGGCGTCTCGCGGACGCGATGAAGGTCGACCTCACCGCGTACCCCGGACGGGACGGCTCGAACGTGAAGTGCGTCGCGTGGCCGGCCGCGTCCGCGAAGGGCGGGACGTCACGCTGAAGACGACCGGGCCGCTGAGGACTAAGACCGCGGTCCGGCGCGCTTTCGGCGTCCTGATGCGACGACCCGACGCGCGTGCCGCCGCGTCCGTCGCGCGGCCCGCTGATCAGGTTCGGATCGTGGGAGGCGCCGTCCGCGACGCGTTTCTCGGCAGAAAGGGCGGCGATCTCGACCTCGTGGCGCCGCCCGGCCGCGCCGAACCGCTCGCGCGAGCGCTGGCACGGCACGCCGGCACGCGCGTCATCGCCGTCGGCGCGGTGCCGAAGCGCATCCTCAAGGTGCCTTTTCACGCCCATGAAATCGATGTCTGGGAGGAGACGGAGGACCCTCTGGCGGACCTCCTGCGGCGCGACTTCACCGTGAACGCGCTCTCCTTTTCGCTGCCGGATGGCGCGTTCACGTGCGCCCCCGGGGCGCTCGAGGATCTGAAAGCAAGGCGGCTCGCTCCCCCTCGCCCCGGGGTTTTCCTCGATGATCCGCTCCGGGTCCTCAGGGCGGCGCGCTTCGTCGCGCAGTTGCCGGAGTTTCACGTCGCGCGCTCTTCGCTTTCGGAAGTGAAGAAGGCCGCAAGATTTCTTCGAATGGTCGCTGCGGAGAGGCGCCTCGTCGAACTGGACAAGCTGCTCGACGCGCCCGCCGCCGGACGGGGGCGCGCGTTGAGGTTCCTCGAGCGAACGGGCGCCCTGTCCACCCTCCTTCGAAGCACGGCGGCGCGAACGCGCCGCCGCGGGATCTCTTTGGTCGGAAGGATCAAGACTCCATCACCGCGTGTTGCGCGGGCGCTTCTCCTGTTTCCGATGGGTCCGAAGAGAGCCGAAGATTTTCTTAGAAGGTGGAAGACCAGCCGGGAGGAGCTGCGACTCGCGAGCCGCCTCTTCTCTCTCCCGCTGCGGCGGAAGGGGCGCGGACCCGTTACCCGCCGGGACGTCGCGGAGTTGCTGCGGCTTTCTTCTCCATTCGAAGAAGAATCTCTTCTCTTCCTCCTCGCCGCCGGCGACGCGCGTGCGCGGGCCCTGGCCCGCGCGGCACAAATCGTCCTCCGCCGCCCCGCTTCGCTCCGCCGGATCCTCAAGCCCGTCCGCCCTCTTTCACTCGAAGAAATTCAGCGCTCTCTGAATCTGGGAGAAGGGGCCGAGCTGGGGCGGGGGCTCTCGGCGTTCGATCTCGCCCTCGCGTCGGGCGAAATCCGCGGCCCCCGCGCGGCCCGGGCCTGGCTCCGGGCGCGGCGCGCGTTTGGAAACCCGGCGTCAGGCTGTTAACCTGAAGCGTCCTTTCGGCGGACATCGAATACCATGGACCTCACCGAGCTTCTGAAGTTCGTCACCAAGAAAGAGGCCTCCGACCTCCATCTGAAGCCGGGCCGTCCGCCCCTCCTGCGCGTCAACGGGCGTCTCGTCCCCCTGAAGACCGATCCGCTCTCGCCGAAGGAAATCGAGGACATGGTCCTCCCGATCCTGACGCCGTACCAGAGGGACAAGCTCCAGCAGAACTACGCCGTCGACATCGGATACGGCATCACCGGCGTCGCGCGCTTCCGCGGCAACATCTACCTCCAGCGCGGCACGTGGACCGCGGTCTTTCGCCGGATTCCCTATCAGATTCCGCAAATCTCGGCGTTGAACCTTCCCGAGGTGCTCGACACGTTCGCCGACCTTCCAGCCGGCCTTGTTCTCGTGACCGGACCGACCGGATCGGGCAAGTCGACGACGCTCGCCGCGATGGTCAAGCTCATCACCGAGCGCCATCCCGTCCATGTCGTCACGATCGAAGACCCGATCGAGTATCTGTTCCAGGACAACATGGCTTCCGTCTCACAGCGCGAGATGGGGACCGACACGGTTTCGTTCCCCGAGGCCCTTCGCAACGTGATGCGCCAGGACCCCGACGTCATCATGGTCGGCGAGATGCGCGACTGGGAGACGATGTCCACCGCGATCACGGCGGCCGAGACGGGCCACCTCGTCTACTCGACGCTCCACACGAACAGCGCGTCACAGACGATCGACCGCATCATGGACTCCTGCCCGCCGGCGCAGCAGAACCAGGTGCGCCGCCAGCTCGCGCTCGTCCTCAAGGCGATCGTCTCGATGCAGCTCATCGACCGAGTGGACGGCAAGGGCCTCGTGCCCGTCGTCGAGGTCCTGATCAATTCGCCGAAGATCGCGAAGCAGATCGAGACCGGCGAGACGAAGGAGATCCACGAGGAGATCGAGAGCTCGGTCCCCTACTTCAAGATGCAGTCGATGAACCAGTCGCTCATCGCGCTCCTCGTGAACGGCGCCATCGACGTGAACGCCGCGATGAAGCTCTCGACGGACCCCGAAGACCTCTCCCTCAAGCTCAGGAAGCTCTTCCCGAAGATCGAAGAGCGTGGCCGAGGAGGAATCATGTCCCCATCCGCGAACGACTTCTCCGCGATCACCGAGCTCATGGACGTGAAGCGCCTCTACGAGGAGCAGGAAGACAAGTGGCGCCAGCGCCTCGTCGAGAAGGACGAGCTCATCTCGTCGCTGGAGGCCGATCTCGCGGAGAGGGACCGGATGATCCAGACCAAGGCGCAGCAGGGAGCCGAGGTCGAGAACGAGATCCAGAGGGTTCGCGCGGACGGGGAAAGGCAGCGCCAGGAGATGGCAGCGAAGGTCGCCCAGCTCAACGACCGCATCCGCGACCTGAACCAGAAGCTCCTCGGCACCAGCGGCTCACCCGCCGCGACGGCTTCGACGCCTCAGGGGTTCTTCAAGCGCTGAGGCTCTCGAGCCAGCGCCTCTTCAGGCGCCGGGCGCCCGCGGGCGCGTCCGCGAGAGCCTCTATCCTCCAGACGGAGGCCCGCTGCCCGCCGAGGCCGACGAGGTGCGTCCCTAGGACGTCTCGCCGAAACACCGTCACGGCGACGCGGCTCCCCGGTTTGCGCTCCTTTTCGAGCCGGGCGACCAGTTCCTCGGTCGCGCGGAGCCCGTCGACGGCCACGAGCAGGTCTCCCACGTTCACGCCCCCGCGCTCAGCCGGACCGTCGGCGATGACCTCCGCCACGACGAGCCGCCCGCTCTCCGCTTTCGTCTTCCAGCCGAAGGTCGCGCGGACGCGCGGAGGCAGGGTGTCCGTGACGCCCTCCTCGACCTCAGCCACCTCGCGGAGCCGGAGGCCCGCGGCGAGGAGCAGCCGCGCGAGGTCCGGCGTCCCGGTGCCGCGCACGTAGCGATCGAAGAAACCGCGGATGAGAGGGCGCGTGCCGGCGACGTGCACGGACGCCTCCTCGACGGCCCCGGGCGGATAGCCCTTCCCCTTCGCGGCGTACGCCCGGAACAGCCGTCGCATGACGTCGTCCAGTCCGCGTCTTCCGCCCGTGGCGCGACGAAGTGTCAGGTCGAGCGCGAGCCCCAGCAGGGCTCCGCGCCGGTAGTAGCTCTCCGAAACATTCGGCGAGTTCTCGTCCGGACGGTAGAACCGGATCCAGGTGTCGAACGAAGCCATCTCGGCGCTCTGGACCTTCCGGCCCGGCGTCTCGAGATGGCCCTTCCAGTGGGTCGTCCACTGCTCGAAGGCCTGCGCCTCCGTGAGAAGCCCCGCGCGGAGGAGCAGGAGAGTCTCGTAGTAAGAGGTGATGCCTTCGAGCGCCCAGAGGTCCTTCGTGTGGACCTCGCGCCCGTAGTCGAAGGGGCCGAAGGACTCGGGCCTTATGCGCTTCACGTTCCAGGCGTGGAACAGCTCGTGCGAGAAGAGGAGCAGGGCGTCGCGATAGGACTTCTCGGGCCGGAACGCATGCGGGTCGAGCGCCACCGATTGAGAAGCCCGGTGTTCCAGGCCGCCTCGGGCGCCCGGCGACAGGTGCACGAGGAAGAGATAGCGCGCGTACGGAAGACCGCCGAAGAGCGCCGCCGCCTCTCGGACGATTTTCTTCAGATCTCTGACAACTCGAGCTGCCTCCTCGTTGCCGCCGCCCCAGAGCGCGAGCGTGTGCGGGACCCCATGGACCGAAAACGGAAACGTGCGGTGCGTCCCGCACTCGAAGGGCGCGTCCACCAGCTCGTCGTAGTCGGAGGCGCGAAAGGCGCCCCCGCGTGCGGGGAGCGCAATCGAGACTTTCCAGCCGCGCGGAAGGTCGAAGCGCACCTCCTGCGGCTCCTCCTTCCGGCCATCCACGTAGAAAAAGAGGTTCGCGCCGTTGCCGTACCCGTGCGAGGAGTCCAGATGCGAGGTCCGAACGCTCAGCTCGTGCGCGTAAACGCGATAGGAAATCGAGAGAAGACCGGGAGATTTCTTAGAAAGGTCAAGGCGCCAGGCGTTTTTCGCAACCTTTTCGGCAGGGATGGGGCGCCGGCCGCCCTTCTCTTTCGCAGAAAAATCTCTTACGTGGCGGGCGAACTCGCGCACGAGGTAAGAACCGGGCGTCCAGACGGGAAGGACGAGGTCGAGCGCCGTCGCGCCTCTTGGATCGACCTCCATCGTGATTTCGTAGAGGTGCGTCTCGGGCCGCGGCATCGCGACGGTGAATCGTGTCGTGCGCATGCGATTGAGGATAAGGCACGCGGAGCGAGCCGGCGT
>Ga0315273_10013387_pt1 | contig 10535 bp, 10 predicted proteins | sample YL17G02_0_MG_FD_205753 | JGI IMG/M metagenome (GOLD analysis project Ga0315273, IMG submission 205753) | Sediment microbial communities from Yellowstone Lake, YNP, Wyoming, USA - YL17G02_0 | ecosystem: Environmental > Aquatic > Freshwater > Lake > Sediment | place: USA: Wyoming | collected... | reverse complement strand
TCTCCGTCGCCCTCTGCCCTGCCTGCTGCCGGGTGCGTGAGCGACATCTCCCCTAGCGGGCGAGAATGTCAATGAGCTCGATGCCTACGCCGCGCGATACCGCGAGGCGCGGATCGCTGTCGGGCACGGGTACGACGAGGCAGAGCATCGGCTTCGAAGCATGCCTGAACACGTGAGGGGCCGCAAGCCGGAGGCGTCGCGCGGCGGCCGTCCCGACGCCGCATAGTTGATCAGTTGAATGCATACTATGCAGCTATGGCAGACGTCAGCATCGTCGGTGCGGCCGGCTACACCGGGCAGGAGACGCTCGACCGCGTGCTCGGGCACCCCCAACTCGACCTCGTCGCGGTCGGCTCCGACTCACTCGCAGGCAAGGCCGGAAGCGCGCTCGACCCGCGCCTTACGCACGCCGCTATGCCCGCGTTCGTCGCCAACGAGTGCGCGCTCGCCCACGAGGCCGACGTCACCATCATCTGTCTCTCGCACGAGGCCGCAGCTGCGATCGAGGTGCCGGCCAACGGTGTCGTCATCGATCTCTCGGGGGCGCACCGCCTGCGCGACGCCACGAGCTACGAGACCTGGTACGGATTCGCCCATCCGCGCCCGGACGAGCTCGGCGACTGGGTCTATGGCCTGCCCGAGCTCGTGCCGGAAACAGGACGGCTGATCGCAAATCCCGGCTGCTACGCCACGGCCACGCTGCTCGCGCTGGGTCCGCTGAAACACGCGATCGAGCCCGACTCGGTCGTCGTCACCGGCCTGTCCGGGATGACAGGGGCAGGTCGCACGCTGAAGCTAGCGTCGCACGCGGGCTCGGTGCTCGAGAACGTTTCGCCCTACAGGGTCGGAACCCACCAGCACGTGCCGGAGATCGCGCAGCTGCTCGGATTCCCCGTCTCGTTCACCCCGCACCTTCTGCCCGTCCGTCGCGGCCTGATCGCGACCTGCAACGTCCGCTCCACGGGACCGGATCTGCGGGCGCTGCTCGAGGCCGCGTATGCCGAGAGTGCCGTTGTCACGGTGCTGCCGGAGGGGATGGCGCCCGAGCTCGCTCGCGTCCAGCACTCGGACCGGGCCGAGATAGGCCTCTTCAGCGACGGCTTCACGGATCGCACGATCGTGATCTGCGCGCAGGACAATCTCGGTAAGGGTGCGGCGGGACAGGCGATCCAGAACGTTAACCGCGCTCTCGGACTCGATGACACGGCTGGCCTCCGCCTCTCCGGAGTGCTCGTCTAGCCGTGTCTGTCACCGCCGCGCAGGGCTTCGTCGCGAGCGGCGTCGCAGCCGGAATCAGGCCGTCGGGCAAGCCGGACGTCGCCGTCGTACGCTCTCTGCCACCCGCCGTCGGCGCCGCCCTCTGGACGACGAACCGGGTTCAGGCGGCCCCGGTGACCGTCTCGAAGCGCCATCTCGAGGTCGCCGAGCCCCAGGCTGTGCTGATCAACGCCGGTTGTGCGAATGCAGCGACAGGGTTGGCAGGAGAGGCCGATGCGGCAGCCTCCGCTCGAGAGCTTGCAGCCGGCCTCGGGCTCGAGCCGGAGGAGATCGTCGTGCTCTCCACCGGGGTGATCGGCGTCAGGCTCCCGCTCGAGAAGATTCTCGCAGGTGCCCGATCCGCCGTCGCCGAACTCTCGGCCGAAGGAGGCGATGCCGCAGCGAACGCGATTCTCACCACGGATTCGGGCCCCAAGCTGGCGGTCGTGGGAACAGGGGGGTTCACGGTCGGCGGCATGGCGAAGGGCGCCGGCATGATCCATCCCCGGCTTTCGACGATGCTCGTCGTGATCACGACCGACTACCCACTCGCCGCCGGTGAGGCCGACATGTTTCTACGGCCCGCCGTGAAACGCAGCTTCAACCGGATCTCCGTCGACGGCGACTGCTCCACGAACGACGCGGTGGTGTTGCTGGCAAACGGCGCGAGTGGCTCGGCGCGTGACGACGAGGCGTTTGCCGAAGCGCTCGACGAGGTCTGCTCGGATCTCGCCCGACAGGTTGTGGCCGACGGCGAGGGTGCGACGGTCGTGCTCGAGATCGGGGTCACCGGGGCGGCAACTGCGGCGGAGGCCGAGGCAATCGCCCGACGCATCGCCACGTCTCCGCTCGTGAAGACGGCTGCATTCGGCCACGATCCGAACTGGGGCCGGGTGCTGGCCGCAGCCGGCTCGGCGCCCCACGGCGACGGGTTCGCGCGACTCGAGACCGACCGGCTGACGGTCGCGTTCGACGGCGTCGCCGTGTTTGCCGAGGGGTCGCCGACAGGCTCCTCGCCCGAGCTGTCCGGGGCGGTCTGCCGGATCGACCTCCAGCTCGGGCTTGGCGACGGCGCCGCCGGTTATCTCGCGTCCGACTTGACGTACGACTACGTGCGCATCAACGCGGAGTACACGACGTGAGCAGGGTCGTCCTCAAGCTCGGGGGGCGCGTCGCCACGGCCGGCGCTGGCGCGGCGCTCGCTCTGCGGGCCGCGGGGCACGACGTTACCGTCGTGCACGGCGCCGGGCCCCAGATCACCGCGGAGATGGAGCGGCGAGGCATCACGCCTTCGTTCGTCGCCGGCCGGCGGGTGACGACTGCAGAGGTGCTCGAGGTCGTCCGCGACTCGCTTGCCGAGGTGAACGCCGCGGTCTGCTCCGTGATCGGCGCCGACGCGGTACCTCTCTTCGGCGACGAGATCGGGCTTCCCGCCTCGCAGGTGGAGTCGCTCGGCCTCGTCGGCCATCCGGCCCCCTCGGCCCCGCCCGAGGTGGTCGCTGCGCTTGCCGCAGGGCGGATCCCGGTCGTCGCGCCGCTCGCCTCCGAGCCGGACAGCGGAGGATCGCTCAACGTCAACGCCGACGAGGCGGCCGCCGCCCTCGCGGTCGGCCTCGGTGCCGAGCGAATCGTGTTCGTCAGCGACGTTCCGGGCGTTCTGATGGACGGCGCCGTGATGGAGCACATCGGCGTCGACGACGCAGACCGGATGCTCAGCGATGGGACGTTCGAGGGAGGAATCGTTCCGAAGCTCGTGGCGGCCGTCCGGGCGGTCCGCGGCGGAGTTCGGGCCACGATCGGCACCACCGAGGTCATAGCGTGAGCGCGGTTCGTGGCTCGGAGCAACAAGCGTTGTCCGCGCTACGGGACGCCGTGCTGCCGACCTATGCGCGCGCCGACATCACGGTCGTCCGCGGGAACGGTTGCCGGGTCTGGGACGACACGGGCCGCGAGTATCTCGACTTCGTGGCCGGGATCGCGGTCGTCGGTCTCGGTCACTGTGCGCCGGCGCCGCTCGCCGCAGCCCACGAGCAACTCGACCGGCTCTGGCACGCATCGAACCTCTACTGGACGGAGCCGATGCTGCGGCTTGCGACACTCCTCGCAGAGCGCTTCGAGGGTGGGCGCGCGTTCTTCTGTAACTCGGGTGCCGAGGCGAACGAGGCGGCGATCAAGATCGCCCGCAAGGCTACGGGCAGAACGCGAATCGTGGCGCTCGAGGGCGGTTTCCACGGCCGCACGCTCGGCGCCCTCTCGGCCACGGGCCAGCCGTCAAAATGGGAGGGTTTCGGCCCCCTTGTCCCCGGCGTCGCGTTTGCCCGTCCAAACGACATCGAATTCCTCGAGGCCGCGCTCGCGCCTGCGGGAGACACTGCACTCGTGCTGCTCGAGCCCATTCTCGGCGAGGGAGGAGTGATTCCGCTCGAGCCCGCGTTCGCGCAGGCAGCGGCAGAGCTCGCACTCGAGGTCGGGGCGCTCCTCTGCGTCGACGAGGTGCAGGCCGGGATGGGTCGAACGGGATCGTTCTTCGCCTACGAGCAGCTCGGGATCCGCCCTGATCTCGTGACGCTTGCGAAGGGACTGGGAAATGGGCTGCCCATTGGCGCGCTGCTTGCAGGTGAGCGTGCTGCACCGGGGTTCGTCCCGGGCGATCACGGCTCGACGTTCGGTGGCAACCCCGTCGTCGCCGCGGCTGCAGTTGCAGTCGTCGAGGCAATCGACGACGAGTTCCTTGCACACGTGCGAGAGCGCGGCGCCCAGCTCGCCGCCGGTCTCGAGGCGTTGCCCGCCGTCCGCTCGGTTCGCGGCCGGGGACTGCTCGTCGGCGCCGAACTCGACCGTCAGGCAGGCCCGGTCGTCGATGCATGTCGCGACGAGGGGCTGCTCGTGCTCTCGGCCGGCCCGGACGTGCTGCGGCTGACGCCACCTCTCGTCGTCAATGCCGACGAGGTCACGCAGGCGCTCGAGACGATCGAGCGGGTGCTCGCATCATGAATCGCGTTGGGCGTCAGGCAGCGATTCTGCGTCTTGTCCAGGACCAGGCGCTCTCGACCCAGGCGGAGCTCGTCCAGGCCCTCAGGGACGAGGGGCACGACGTCGTGCAGACGACCGTCTCTCGCGACGTCACCGAGCTCGGGCTGATCAAGGTGCGCGCTCCGAGTGGCAGGTTGATCTATGCGGCTCCCGCCACCGGTATTCCCGCCGCAATGCGGCGCTACGCGACGGGCGTCGAGGCTGCAAGCAGTGGCCTCGTCATCGTCTCGACCCCTTCCGGCTATGCGAGCGCCCTTGCCCAGGCGATCGACGAGGGCGGCCATCCTTCGATCGCCGGGACGCTCGCGGGCGACAACACCATCTTCATCGCGGCCAAGGTCGGAACAACGGCCGGGGAGTTGCAGGCAGAGCTCGCCGCCTATCTCTCCGACGGAGTCGGGCCGTGACGCTCTGGTCGGGCAGGGTCGGTGGCTCTCTCGATCCCGCGGTGTGGGCGTTTCTGCACGCCGACGACTCAGAGCTCCTCCCCTACGACTGCGAGGCGAGCTTCCAGCACGCGCAGCGGCTGCACGGGGCCGGGCTGCTCTCCGACGTCGAGCTCGCCGAGGCCGAGACGCGGCTGGCCGAGATCGCCCAGGACCCCGAGGGGTATCTCGCCGAGGACGAGGACGTGCACAGCGCGATCGAGCGCCAACTCGGCGATCTCGGCCGCAAGATCCATGCCGGCCGGTCGCGCAACGATCAGGTCGCAGCTGCGTTCCGGCTCTGCGTGCTCGATGCGTGCGCCGAGGCCCGGGAGGAGATCGAGGCGCTCGCGCTCGTCGTGCTCTCCCTCGCAGAGGCCGAGGCCGACACGCTGCTGCCCGGGTACACGCACCTGCAGCGAGGGCAGCCGGTGACTCTGGGCCACCACCTGCTCGCGTGGGTGGAGATGCTCGACCGCGACCGCACGCGTTTTGTCGCGGCTGCGGCAGCGGCAGCCGAGAGCCCGCTCGGTGCCGGTGCACTCGCCGGTTCGACCCTCGGCCTGCCGGGCCCCCCTGACCAGATGCGGAACTCGATCGACGCCGTCGCCGACCGCGACTTCGCACTCGACTACCTCTACGCCGTTGCCGTCCTCTACACGCACCTGTCGCGGATCGGCGAGGAGATCGTGCTGTGGTCGTCGGGCGAGTTCGGGTTCGTGAAGCTGCCCGAGAACGCTGCCACGGGCTCCTCGATGATGCCGCAGAAGCTGAACCCCGACGTCGCCGAGCTCGCCCGCGGCAAGGCGGGAACGGCGATCGGGCGGCTCACCGGCCTCCTCGCAACCGTGAAGGGCATCCCCCTTGCGTACGACCGTGATCTACAGGAGGACAAGTCGCCCGTCTTCGCGGCGCGATCCGATACCCGCCTGGGACTCCGGGCGATGGCGGCGTTGATCGCCGGCCTCGAGGTCGACCGCGAGCGCATGGCGCAGGCCGCGTCCGATCCGCTCGTGCTCGCGACAGATGCCGCCGAGGCGCTCGTCCGCGACGGCATCCCGTTCCGCGAGGCCCACGAACGGGTAGCGGCGAGCGTCCGCGACGGCTCGTTCGTTCCGACCGGGACAGCAGCCGCGAGCGTCGCCGCGCGAGGCGCCCCCGGCCCGGGCGGAGTACACGACGCCCTCGCCGAGGCGTGGTCACGCTTCGGCGGCAACCCGTAGGGGCGATGCGCAACGGCGCCTCGGCGCCGTGGAGCGTCGCCCGCGTGTGCAGCAACGGCCTTGGTTCTCGGTCGAGGCTCTGTCTCGCTGGCGCTCGGCGGCGCCTCGCTCCTACGTGTCCTACCCCCAGACGATGTGACGTCGCCGACGCTCGGCGGCGTAGAAGGGACGACACCAACCGACGCCCGGAGGAATCCATGAAACGCATCGCCCTTGCCGCTGCCCTTCTACTCGCCGCCGCTTCTCTTGCCGGCGTCGCTCGCCCCGAGGGCGCACACGCCGTAGACGGCTCGGCGCAGTCAGGCGACTCGATCATCGTTACCGGCAACGGTTCCGTTGCTGCGGTCCCGACGATCGCGGTGCTCTCACTCGGCGTCGACACCCGGGCCGCGAGCGCCAGGGCAGCACTGGCGGCCAACGCGAAAGAGATGCGGCTCGTGATCGCTGCCGTCAAGGCTGCAGGCGGCCGTGAGGTGCGGACGCAGTCGGTGTCGCTCTCGCAGGTGCTCGGCCCGAACGGCGAGCCGGCCGGGTTCGCGGCCTCGAACGTCGTCTCGGCGATCGTCGATGTCGATCGCGCTGGCGCGGTGATCGACGCCGCTGTCGACGCCGGCGCCAATCAGGTGAACGGCCCCACGATGTCGGTCGCCGATCAGGGCAAGCTCTACCGCCAGGCGCTGAAGGCGGCCGTTGCCGACGCACGCCTGAGTGCCGAGGCGCTCGCTGCTGCTGCCGGCCGCTCACTCGGCAAGGTGACCTCGGTCGTCGAGAGCGGCGGCGTCACACCCGTCCCGATGTTCGAGAAGGCAGCCGTTTCCGACGCAGGCACACCGATCGAGGCAGGGACGCAGCAGACGACGGCGAGCGTCACCGTCACGTTCGCTCTCGTGTAGGACGGAGAGGGCCCCGGCGACCGGCCCATCCGGTCGCCGGGGCTGAGCCTCAGCCGGGCGCAGGGGCCGGCACCGCGGAGGGTGCGACGATCTGCTGGGAGATGGTGGCCATGTGTCCGTGCTCGGTGCCGTACCCGCCGGGCACCGGGATGTAGAACTCGGGGTAGCCCCACATGCCGTGCTCCGAGACGTCGAGGCCCATCTGCTCCACTTCCAGCTCGGTGCGGATCCCGACCGTCACCTTGAACAGCAGCAGGATCAGAAACGAAAGGGTGAACGTGAAGGCACCGACCGCGAGGAGACCAACGGCCTGGGTCCCGAGCTGGTGGAAGCCACCGCCGTAGAACAGGCCCCCCTTGCCCGTCGCGAGCTTGTCTGCCAGCTTCGGCACCGCAAGGAACCCGAGCGACAGCGTGCCCCAGACACCCGACATGCCGTGTGCCGCGATCGCTCCGACCGGATCGTCGATCCCGATGCGCTCGACGAAGAGCGAGCCGAGTACGACGATGATGCCGGAGACGAACCCGATCACGATTGCGGCCCACGGTGCCACGAAGGAACAGGCCGCTGTGATCGCGACGAGTGCCGCGATGGCGCCGTTCAGCATCATCGAGAGGTCGGGCTTCTTGACGACGATCCACGACGTGACAACCGCTCCGAGCACGCCGGCTGCCGCGGCGAGGTTCGTGTTCAGGGCGACGTACGCAAAGAACCCGACACCGCCGAAGTCGACCGAGAGCGTCGAACCCGGGTTGAAGCCGAACCAGCCGAACCAGAGGATGAGCACCCCGAGCGTCGTGAACGCCATGTTGTGGCCGGGGATCGCGTTCGGCTTGCCGTCGGAGCCGAACTTCCCGAGCCGCGGCCCGAGCAGAATCGCTCCCGCGAGCCCCGCGAGCGCACCCTGGTAGTGGACGACGGTCGAGCCGGCGAAGTCCTGCATGCCGCGCGAGAACAGCCACCCCTCCGGACTCCAGATCCAGTGGGAGACCAGCGAATAGATCAGCGTGAAGACGGTGCCGAACGCGAAGTACACCCAGAGCTTCGTACGCTCCGCCATCGCGCCCCAGACGATCGCAAGCGAGACCGCGGCGAACGCCACCTCGAACAGATAGCCCGCGGCCCCGGGGATCGCGCTGAACCACGAGAACGGCGCCTGCCCGATCGAGAGCAACTCGTCGACCGATGGCACAAAGCCCGAGCCGCCAACGAACCCGTTGCCCCCGTCGCCGAACGCCATCCCGAAGCCGATGAGGTAATAGACGATCGAGACGATCGCGAGGATGAGAACGTTCTTCGCCGCGATGTGACCCACGTTCTTCATCCGGGTCAGGCCCGCTTCGAGGAACGCGAACCCCGCCTGCATGAAGATCACGAGGATCGCCGCGAGAACGACCCAGATCGTGCTTGCTGCGAATCCCAACTCCTTGACGCTCATGAGACCCCGACCTCCTCGAGCCGTGCTCCGGTTCTGTTGTGGGTGACATGGCCGATCGGGGAGGCCCAGCAGATGCCGTCTCCGCTCTCGTGGCCGGTACGCGCCGCGTCGACGATGGCGACGATGACGCCGTCGGCGGTCCCGTCGGGAACGACGAAGGTCATCAGCGCCTTCGGCAGGAATCGTGACTCGAACACGCGACCCCGGTATTCGTGGGTGATTCCCTTCTCGCGTCCGTGACCCACTGCCTCGATCACGGTGACACCAACGTGCCCGGTGGCGGTCTCGACGGCCTCCATCACCGTCTCGACGCGGTCTCGGACAACTACCGCCTCCACTTTCATCATCTGCCCGTCCTCCTCGTTGGACCAACAAAAAAAGCCCCAGGGCTCGCAGGGAGCACTGAGGCGTCATTGCCACACGGAGGAGCCTTCGTCGGCCCCGCCAGAGGCCACACTGTAGAGGCGTCCGTGGCAGACCGCAAGCGACATCTACCTCGTGTAGCGTTCGGGCCGAAGTGCCAGTCTCCATCTGACACCAGGCTTGGCCCCGGCAGCCCGTTAGTCCTTTCTCGGCTCCCGCAGCGCCAGCTTGCTGTCGAGGCTCGATGTGAACCGCGCCTCCCGATCATCGTCCTGATCGACCGACTGGAGCACCGCTCGTATGCACCGCATTTCCGCACAGACAACTTGGTATGTCTACGAGGCGGGCATGTCCTTCCTTGGCCTGCTCGCCTTCACGGTGACTGCCGTCTACTACGTCACCGAGGTCGGCATGAGCCCCCTCCAACTCGTGCTCGTCGGCACGTTGATGGAGGTGACGATCTTCGTCTTCGAGGTGCCGACGGGGATCGTCGCCGACATCTACTCACGACGGCTCTCGATCGTCATTGGCACCTTCGTGATGGGCGTCGCGGTGATGTTGTGGGGCGCCCTTGGCGACGTGTGGCCGATCCTCGCCGCGAACGCGCTCTGGGGCTTCGGGTACACGTTCACGAGCGGAGCGATCGACGCGTGGCTCGCCGACGAGGTCGGGCAGGAGCGCCTGGCAGGCACCTACCTGCGCGGCGCCCAGGTGGGCCGTTTCGCCTCGCTTGTCGGGATCGGTGCGAGCGTCGGTCTCGCGCTCATCGACCTCCGACTGCCGATCGTCGTCGCAGGCGCAGGGACGATCCTGCTAGCGGTCTTCCTCGCCCTAAAAATGCCCGAGACCGGGTTTGCTCCCCTGCCGAGCGGGGAGCGAGGCTCGTTCGCTCAGATGGCGCACACGGGAGGCCAGGGCGCACGCCTGATCCGGGCCCGGCCGGCCCTTCTCGCCATCCTCGGCATCGCGGCGTTCGCGGGGTTGTGGAGTGAGGGCTTTGACCGGCTCTGGCAGGCCCACTTCATCCGCGACGTCGGCCTGCCGTCGCTTGGCGGACTCGATCCCGTCGTCTGGTTCGGCGTCTTCGGGGCCGGCACGATCCTGCTCTCGATCGCGGTGGCGGCCCCGCTCGGCAAGCGCATCGAGGGCACCGGCCTTGAGACGATGGCGAAGACGCTGTTCTGGCTCGACGCCTCGCTCCTCGTGAGCGCCCTTGTCTTTGGCCTCGCCGGCCAGTTCTGGCTCGCACTTGTCGCGTACTTCGCGGTCGGCCTCGCACGGAACGTCGCCGGGCCGATTTTCCAGACGTGGCTCAATCGAAACGTCGAGGAGTCGGGCGTGCGGGCGACCGTGCTCTCGATCACGAATCAGGCCGACGCCGTCGGCCAGTGGACGGGCGGGCCCGCGATAGGGTTGATCGGCAACGTGTTCTCGATCCGCGCCGCGCTCTCGGCGGGAGCGCTGTGCATGGCCCCCGCTCTCGCGCTCTACCGCAGGGCCGCGAGACACCACGGTGAGGCGGCGGCCCTGGAGTCGCTCCCTCCGTCTCCGGAGCTGTAGCCGCTCAGCAGCAGGCGTCCCGCCCTGCTAGTCTTGTGACGTCGATTTTCGAGGCAACGGGGCCTCAGGCGCTGCTTGCGCCTGGGGCTTTTTTCGTTTTCAGAGAGGAGCACAGATGGCGCGACCAAGGAGCACTGCCGCCGCGACGACGAGGCGACCGGCGCAGGTACGGAGCAAGGATCGGGCAACGTCGAGCGTCGCCGCGCGCCGCGCTGTGTTGAAGCGGATCAAGGACGAGGGCGTCGAGCACGTCCTCTTCTGGTTCACCGATCTCGAAGGCCACCTCAAGTCGTTCGCGATCACGCCGAACGAGATGCAGGGTGCGCTCGACGATGGGATGGGC
>Ga0315273_10013385_pt1 | contig 10536 bp, 8 predicted proteins | sample YL17G02_0_MG_FD_205753 | JGI IMG/M metagenome (GOLD analysis project Ga0315273, IMG submission 205753) | Sediment microbial communities from Yellowstone Lake, YNP, Wyoming, USA - YL17G02_0 | ecosystem: Environmental > Aquatic > Freshwater > Lake > Sediment | place: USA: Wyoming | collected... | reverse complement strand
TCTGGTCGGCGCTCAACCGGGCGGGAGACGAGTTTCGGGCTGCCGGTGTGGATGCTCCGCGGCTGACGGCCGAGGTGCTCCTGGCGCACGTCCTGGGCTGGGAACGCGCGCGCATCATCGCCCATCTTCATGACCCGCTGGTAGCCGCGGCATGGGAGAAATTCCGGTTGGTGGCGCGCCGGCGCGCGTCGGGTGAGCCCCTGCAATATCTGACCGGGCAACAGGAATTCTATGGCCTTTCCTTTCGTGTGACCCCCGCAGTCCTGATCCCCAGGCCGGAAACCGAAATCCTGGTGGAAAAGGCTCTGACACTGACGCGCCGGAGCAGGAACCCCGTGCACTTCGTGGATGTCGGCACCGGCTCGGGATGCATAGCGATCTCTGTGGCTCACGAACTGCCGGCAGCGACGGGTCGGGCGACCGACATCTCCGCGGGGGCGCTGGCCATCGCGCATGAAAACGCGCAGCGGCTTGGCGTACACGGCCGGGTTGCATTCGTGCGCAGCGACCTGCTGGAGTGCTTTCCGCCGCGGCCGCTGTTTGATCTCATCCTCAGCAACCCACCCTATGTGGCCGGGGCGGACGTGGAGAGCCTGCCTGGGCTGGTGCGCAATCACGAGCCTCACACGGCTCTCCTGGGAGGAGAGTCGGGCCTCGAAACCTACCGCCGCCTGATCCCCCAGGCGGCTGCGCGGCTTGCAGCGCCAGGGCACCTGTTGCTGGAAGTCGGCGCCGGGCAGGCGAGAGATGTCGCAGAGCTGATCCGGCAGGCCGGTCTGGTCCTGGACGAAATCGTCGAGGACCTGCAGGGGATTCCCCGCTGCATCATAGGGCGGCGCTCCTGCGCCGCCCCAGAGGGTGAACGGGAAGGGCATTTCGTGTAAGCTTTGTATTCCGCGGCAGGTTTGCCTCTGCGGACGCCACGGAGAATGACAGGGAGGCCATTTGGATAAGATTCGCGTCACCGGCGGGACGCCGCTCGCGGGCCGCGTCGAAATCAGCGGCGCCAAGAACGCTGCTTTGCCGGCCATGGCCGCGGCGCTGCTCACGCCGGAGACCATTGAGCTCGAAAACCTTCCCCGCGTCCAGGACATTTTCACCGCCCGCCGGCTTCTGGCGGAAATGGGAGCGGCGGCAGAAATCGACCCCTCCGGAGTGGCGCGGCTCAAAGCGGCGCAGCTTACCTCGCGCGAGGCGCCCTACGAGCTGGTGAAAACGATGCGCGCCTCTATTCTCGTGCTGGGTCCCCTCCTCGGAAGGTTTGGATTCGCACGCGTGTCCCTCCCTGGAGGTTGCGCCATTGGAGCACGCCCGGTGAACCTCCATCTGATGGGCCTGGAGAAAATGGGGGCCAAGTGTGACATCGTGCACGGTTATGTGGAAGCCGGCTGTGACCGGCTGGTGGGCGCAAACATTCTCATGGACACGATTACGGTCACGGGCACAGAAAATCTGATGATGGCCGCATGCCTGGCCCAGGGCGAAACGGTGCTCGACAACGCCGCGTGCGAGCCTGAGGTCGTCGACCTCGCGGAGCTTCTCAGGGCCATGGGGGCGCATATCGACGGGGATGGCACGCGCACGATACGGATCCGGGGCGTCGACGGGTTGCACGGCTGCCGCCACCGCATCATCCCCGACCGCATCGAGGCGGGCACCTTCGCAACGGCGGCAGCCATCACCCGCGGCGATATCGAGATCGCGAACTGCCGGCCCGATCACATGGGAGCGCTCCTGGAACAGCTGACGCGCGCCGGCGCGGAAACCGAGGTCCTCGGTCCCGGCAGCGTGCGCGTGCGCGGCCGCGATCCCATCCGATCCCAGGACGTCACCACGCTCTCCTATCCCGGATTCGCCACCGACATGCAAGCCCAATACATGGCTCTGATGACGCAAGGGAATGGCGCAGCCGTAATCACCGAGACCATCTTCGAAAACCGTTTCATGCACGCGCAGGAGCTTGTGCGGATGGGAGCGGACATCTCCATCGACGGGCGGCGCGCGGTCGTCAAAGGAGGCAAACCTTTGACCGGAGCCAAAGTGCTGGCGTCGGACCTGCGGGCAAGTGCGTCCTTGGTACTGGCCGGGCTCATTGCCCAGGGAGAAACCGTAATCGACCGCGTGTATCATCTCGACCGCGGGTACGATCACATCGAGGCCAAGCTGGCCAAGCTGGGGGCTGTCATCGAGCGTCTGGCGTGATTCTCATTGAGGTCGACAAGCTGCTTCTCTATGCTTACAGGAAAATGATGACTAGAGCGCCCGGATGCATTTTTTGTCAGATCGTCGCAAAGGAGAAGCCGGCCCGGCTGGTTTATGAAGACGACCATTGTGTTGCCTTCGAAGATGTCGCCCCCAGGGCCCCGGTCCACATGCTGGTTGTGCCGCGCAAGCATATCGCGACCCTGAAGGACAGCGCGCAGGAGGACGAAGCGCTCCTCGGGCACCTGCTGCTGACAGCTGCGCGCGCGGCAAAGGATAAAGGCCTCAGCGGCTTCCGCACGGTGATCAACACGAATGCGGAAGCGGGCCAAACGATCTTTCACCTGCATGTGCATGTGATGGGCGGGAGAACCATGCGCTGGCCCCCGGGCTAACCTGACATTTCGAAAATCACGCAACGGCAAAATCGTTCTTGTTCGTATCCGTTCCATCAGGAGGGGACTGATACAGGGGAGATGAACATGACCTCAGAGGAAAGACCCGTGCAGATCATTGCCGACTATGGAAAGAGCTCGCCGCGGGTTTATGCCAATTATGTGCAGGTGAGTGTCTCGCCGATCGATTGCACCCTCACCTTCTGCGATGTGGTAGGGCCCACGAATGATGAGGAGGCCCTGCGCATGCAAAAAACCGGGACATTGCCGGCGCCGGTGCGGGCGGTGCTTGTCATCCCGAACCAGATCGTCGAGGGCTTGATCCAGGCGCTCCAGGCGCAACGCGACAAGCAGGCAGGCATGGGCAAGCCCACCGGCACGACGGTCCAGTGACCGGGCCTGAAATGCAAACCACAGCGCAGCCCGGCGGCCGCACCCGGGCGCCGACGTTCCCCTCATGGGGTTGACGAATCCACGCGGTTTTTCGGCGCCATGGCCAGGCTGCGCTGTGGTTCACAGCATGGGAATCTTGATTCCTTTGCGGCGCGCGAATTCCCGGGCCTCGTCGTAGCCCGCATCCACGTGGCGCGCGACGCCGATCCCGGGATCGTTGGTCAACACGCGCTCGATCCTGCGGCTCATCTCGGCGGTGCCGTCGGCCACGGTCACCTGGCCGGCATGCATCGAGTAGCCGATACCCACGCCGCCGCCGTCGTGGAACGAAACCCAGGAGGCGCCGCTGGCGGTGTTGAGTAAGGCGTTCAAGATGGGCCAGTCGGCAACGGCGTCCGACGTATCTTTCATCAACTCCGTTTCCCGGTAGGGGGATGCGACCGAACCGCAATCGAGGTGATCCCTGCCGATGACGACGGGGGCCTTGATTTTTCCGAGGGCGACCAGCTCGTTTATGCGCAGTGCGAAAGCGGCGCGCTCGCCGTATCCCAGCCAGCAGATGCGGGCCGGCAGGCCCTGGAAGCGGATTCTCTCCCGGGCGAGCCGGATCCAGTTGCAGAGTGACTCGTTTTCGGGGAACATCTCCAGCACCAGAGCGTCCGTGAGAGCAATATCCTCGGGGTCGCCCGAAAGCGCCGCCCAGCGGAAGGGGCCGCGCCCCTCGCAGAAGAGCGGGCGGATGTACGCGGGGACAAATCCCGGGAAGTCGAGGGCGTTGGTCACTCCGGCCTTCAGGGCATGACCGCGGATGTTATTGCCGTAATCAAAAGTGACGGCGCCGCGGGCTTGCAGCTCGAGCATTGCACGCACGTGAGTGGCGATGGAGTCCATGCTGCGGCGCATGTAGTCTTCGGGATCATCGCGCCGCAGCCGCAGCGCCGCCTCCAGCGTGATGCCGGCCGGAACGTAGCCGTTGAGAGGGTCGTGCGCACTGGTCTGGTCGGTGAGTACATCCGGGGTAAACCCTCTGCGCACAAGCTCCGGCAGAACCTGGGCACAGTTGCCGACCAGGCCGACCGATATCGCTTCCCCGGCGCGCGCGGCCCCCTCGACCAAGGCCAGCGCTTCGTCCAGATCGTAGGAGATGCGCTGGCAATATTCCGTACGCAGCCGCTTCCGGATTCTCTCCGGATCCACGTCAATGCCGAGGAATGCGGCGCCGAGCATGGTGGCCGCGAGCGGCTGGGCGCCGCCCATGCCGCCGAGCCCGCCGGAGACGAGAATCTTGCCGCGCAGGTTGCCGTCAAAGTGTTGCCGTGCCATGGAGGCAAAGGTTTCATAGGTGCCCTGGACGATGCCCTGGCTGCCTATGTAGATCCAGCTCCCGGCGGTCATCTGGCCGTACATCATCAGGCCCAGAGCTTCCAGCCGGCGGAACTCCGTCCAGTTGTCCCAGTTTCCCACCAGGTTGGCGTTGGCAATCAGGACGCGGGGGGCGTACTCGTGGGAGCGGAATATGCCGACGGGCTTGCCGGACTGCACGAGCAGCGTTTCGTCATTCTCAAGCTCCCGCAGCGAGGCAACGATGGCGCGGTAACAGTCCCAGTTGCGGGCCGCCTTGCCGCTGCCGCCGTAAATGATCAGCTCATCGGGGCACTCACCCACGTCCTCGTCGAGATTATTCATGAGCATGCGCATGGCGGCCTCCTGATGCCAGCCCTTGCAAGTCAAGCTGCGCCCTCTCGGCGCTCGGATCTTGTTTCCGGATTCAGCAGACAGCATAACGGCCTCCCGCAGCAGACGGATGCACCCCCATGTAGCAACAGCCGCATGCTATTACATTTGCGCGAACCCATCAAGGGATGGAGATCGCAACCGCGCACAAGTTCCGGGGAATAGTGGTATGATCGAAGCGCGCGAGGAAATGGCGTCGGCAACTCTCGTCGATGCGGGAGTAAGCCGATAAGACGCAATGGATGGAGGCGGATTGATGGAGCAGGTGCGACAGGAGAGCCTGGAGAAGCAGAAACGCTTCCTCTTCCCAGCAATCGCCACCTACTATTCCGAGCCGCTGGTGCTGGCGCGCGGCAAAGGCCTCCACCTCTACGACACGGAAGGCCGTGAGTATCTGGACTTCTTCGGCGGCATTCTCACGATTATTGCAGGACACTGTAACGACAAGATTACGGACGCTCTGGTGGAACAGGCGCGCACGTTGCAGCATGCGTCGACCCTGTTTCTGACCGCACCCCAGCTGGAGCTGGCAGAAAAACTCGCCTCCATCACGCCGGGGCGTCTGCAGAAGAGTTTCTTTACCAACAGCGGTACGGAAGCCAATGAGATGGCCATCCAGACGGCGCGCGCGTATACGGGGCGCCATGAAGTTGTGGCATTGCGCCACGCCTACGGCGGCCGGTCCGCTCTGGCCATGAGCATCACCGGCCAGTACGCCTGGCGCACCGGAGGACCGGGGCTTACCGGGATTGCACACGCACACAACGCTTATTGCTATCGCTGCCCATTTGAGAAAACCTATCCCGACTGCGAGCTGATCTGTGCCCGGGATATGGAGGAGATGATCCAAACCGCCACCAGCGGGCAGCTGGCGGCCTTTATTGCTGAACCGATTCAGGGCGTGGGGGGCTTCGTCACTCCGCCCAAGGAGTACTTTTCGATCGTAGCGGAGATCATCCGCAGATATGGCGGGATTTTCATCAGCGATGAAGTGCAAACGGGGCTGGGCCGGACCGGCGGCAAGTGGTTCGGCATCGAGCACTGGGGTGTCCAGCCCGACATCATTACTGCAGCGAAAGGACTGGGCAACGGGCTCCCGGTTGGGGCCACCATCGCTACACCCGAAATCGCTGATGCATTCAAGGGTTTGACCATCTCCACATTCGGCGGCAATCCGGTTGCCACCCGCGCAGCAAAGGCCACCATCGATTGGATCGAGTCGGAAGGCCTGCTGGAGAATGCGCGGGCCGTGGGGCAGTATCTGCGAGAGAGCCTCGTGGAGCTGCAGGACAGGCACCTCATCATCGGGGATGTTCGCGGAATGGGGCTGATGCAGGCCCTGGAGTTGGTACGGGATCGCAAGACCAAACAGCCGGCCGTAGAGGAAATACGCAGGTTGATGGACCTGACAAAGGACAACGGCTTGATTCTTGGCAAGGGGGGGCTCTACGGAAACGTGATCCGCATCTCCCCGGCTCTGACGTGCACCCGGAGGGACGTAGACGACGCTATCCGCTTGTTGGACCTCTCTTTAAATCAGCTCCGGCAAGCGTAGTCGGGAATTTCCGGCGCCTTCGCTGCACGCACAGACATCCGCCGGCGCATTGCGCCGCAACCCCGCCGACGATTTCTGCACATCCGACTGCGCTATTTGGCAGAACAGCTTCCTGCTGGCTCCTTGACAGGCCCGGGCCCGGATCCGGGAATCACCGGGGCGTGGAACAACGGCCGCAAGAGGCAAGTCGACTAAACGTAGATAATGAGTACCGTGACAACTATTTGAAGCATGTGCTGGAGAGCCTATGACCACCTTGATTAAAAATGGAACTATCATTACGGCGACCGATCAGTACAAGGCTGACATCCTGGTCAAGAATGGCGTTATTTCCGAGATCGGCAAGGAGATTTCCAAGATTGCCAGCGAGATTATCGATGCAGCGGAAAAATGGGTTCTGCCCGGAGCCGTCGACGTTCATACACACCTCGACACCCAAGTCGACGGCATGACTACGGTCGATGATTTCGAAACCGGAACGGCCGCCGCCGCCGCCGGCGGGACCACCACGGTAGTCGATTACGCGCAGCAGCAGCCCGGGGCCACCCTGGCGCAGACCTTGGAGGCCTGGAAAGCCAAAGCGGAAATGCGCGCCGTGGTTGATTACGGTTTCCACATGGCACTGGCTGAGGTGAATGACGCCATCCTGAGTGAAATCCCCGCAATGGTGGAGGCCGGCGTCACGAGCCTGAAGATATCGCTCGATGGAAAGGGCGAGCGCCGTGTCAGCGATGCTGCCGTTGTGGAATTCCTGCAGCGGTCGACGGCTGCGGGCGCGTTCGCCTGCGTGCACGCCGAAAACGGAGAGATCATCGACTTGCTGTGGCGCCGGTTGTCGGCAGAGGGAAAGAGCTCGGCGAAATACCTCCCGGCGGTTCGGCCGCCCGAAGCGGAGGCAGAGGCAGTCGCGCGCATCATCGCGCTGGCTGATCTTGCCCGCGCACCGGTCTATTTCACCAATATTTCCTCAGCACATGCGCTTGAGAAGATCAAAGCGGCAAGGGATCGCGGCCAGGCGGTCTATGCCGAGACCTGCCCGCATTACCTCATCCTCAACAGCGACCGCTATGAAGATAGCGAAGCCGTCAAGTACTACCTGACTCCGCCGCTGCGACCCGCCTGGCACCAGGAGATGCTCTGGAAAGCGCTGAACTCCGGGGATATTCAGGTCATCGGCAGCGATCACACCGCCATCAACTATGCGGGTCAGAAGGACCTGGGGATGGAAAGCTTTATCCAGGCGCCGCGCGGCTTCTCCGGCGTCCAGGAACGCCTGGGGGCAATCAGTTCAGCCGGTGTCCAGAGTGGTCGAATCTCGATCAACCGCATGGTAGACCTGCTCTGCACCACGCCAGCCAGGCTTTTCGGCCTGTTTCCCCGCAAGGGAACCCTTGTGGTGGGGAGCGATGCCGATCTTGTGATCTATGATCCCAGGACCGATCAGATTCTTTCCAAGGCAATTGCGCTCTCGCGTGTCGATTATTGCGCCTTCGAAGGGTTCAAAACACACGGCTCCCCCTGGCTGGTGCTCCAGCGGGGCAAGATCATTGCGCGCGAGGGAAAGGTAATGGGCCAGCCCGGAGGCGGAGAGTACCTGGCACGTGCCAAGGCCGGCATGCCGTGGGGGCCGAGCTTGATCGATATCTGAGTGACCGAGTAGGGATTGTTTCAAGCAGAAAGAAGACAGGAGACAGAATAAAGAGGTCGTAGCGCAAGTAAATCCTTCAGCCCCTCTTCTATCTCCTGCCTTCTGTCTCCTTTTTCTGACTCACCGTTCAGGATTTTACGGCCTCCAGCACAAAGGTCAGCTGTTTCCCTCGCAGCACATAGCAAAGATGCTGTTCCCAGAACTTCCGCACGAAACGCATGCCCGGAAACCGGTTATCGAGATTAATGAGCCACTGTATGCCGAGAGACTTCCAGATCGACGCCAGCTCCACGTGTTTGCTCTTGATGCGGAATCGCGCTGTAGTGTAATAGTTGGTATGGTAGGTGGGCTCGAAATAGTTGAATGAATAGGAATTCAGGTGCCACTTGTGGGTGGGGTCCTGCCAGGAGATGGCGTCACTGTGGTGGGGAGTGATGATGACCACCCGGGCATTCGGCCGGGTGATCCGATAGATCTCCTCCATCACAGCGAGAACGGAATCCAGGTGCTCGATGACGTGAGTGGCGTAGACCTCATCGAAAGTATTGTCATCGAAAGGGTAAGGCCGCCGGTTGAGATCGTGAACGACAGCCACGCCGGGCAAGGGGATCCGGTCAATCCCGATGGCACCGGGATGCGTGGTTCGACCACAGCCGAGTTCCAGGATCTTCGGCCGCGGGATTTCGTCTGCGCCCGCCAAGATAGCCATTCCTCCGTCAGCCAATTACTTCACCTGCCCGAGCCGGGTGTGTTATTTTAGCTCTTATGAAAAAGTGCTCCAAGTGCCGCAATTGCTTCCCGGATTCTTTCTCGTATTGCCCCATAGACGGCGTGGAGCTTCGGCTGGAACCCGGCGGCGCACCGGAAGCGGCAGCGTACTCTGCGGAGCCGGCACAAATCAAGATCCGAACGCTGATGATCGGCCTGGGCATTCTCGGGCTGACGGGCCTCATCTGCTTCGTTGCTGTCTTTTCCTACCACTACCTGAAACCCAAGTACGGCAGCCTGGTAGTGAAGACCACTCCTGCCGGCGCCACAATTCTTGTGGATGGGAAACATCGCGGCGCCTCCCCGATCGCTCTTGGCGAACTCAAATCCGGCGGACACCAGGTGAAGGCGGTGAAGGACGGATATGAAGAGTTTGTGCAGCAAGTGGAAGTAATGCCCTACTCCACGGAAAACGTCCACCTGACCCTGAAACCGCTGGTGGCCGTACTGACCAACGAGCAGCTCGCCGAACTGGAATCCTGGAAGAAGAAGCTTGAAGTCACCCAGAAGGAGAGCATCTTTCTGCCGCCGCCGGATGACTACAACGTACTCTACTTCGCGGACAGGATTCTGGCGATCGACCCAGCCAACGCATACGCCGCCGATGTAAAAGCCAAACTTGCCGAGAGCGTGCGCCAGGTCGCGGACCTTGCCTATGCGCGCGAAGACTGGCTCTCGGCAGAGAAAGAGTACAAGAGCCTCGCCCTCATCTATCCCAACGACATTGCCATCAACGAACGCCTGGCCGACATCTCGGCCAAGATCGACGCGAGTGTGAAAGACCGGGAGCAACAGATCGAGGATTGGAAGGCGAAGGCGGCGGCGGCGTTCAAGACCGGGGCGTTGCTGCCCCCTGAGAAAGACAACGCCTGGGACGCGCTGCGCAACATCCTGCGCCTCGACAAAAAGAACGTCTACGCGCTCGGCGAAGTGGCGCACCTCAAGGAAATGATGCAGAACCGCGGTGACACGAAGCTCAGCGGGAGCGACCTCCAGGGAGCCCGTAATGATTTCAGGCTGGTCCTGCAGTATTTTCCGGATGACAAGTACAGCAGCTCGCGCCTGACCATGGTCGAAGCCAGGCTGGCGGAGAGCACCCGTGCCGATGCCCAAAAACTCCAGCGCCAGCAGGAAGAACAACAGCAATCCCGGGAACGGCTCGTCAACCTGCGCATCTCCGCCCTGACTGCCTATCGCGCCGGCGCACGTGAAAAGGCCCTGGCGGAATGGCGGGAATATCTGAAGCTGGAGCCCAACAGCGACGAAGCCTATTTCTACCTCGGCGCCACGTACCTGGAAGAAAAGCAGCTCGACACCGCCATCCTGAATTTCGAAAAATGCACGTCTCTGAATCCCAACAACGCGTACGCGCACCTCAATCTAGGGATTCTCTACGACCGGCATCGCAGCGACCCGGCGCAGGCTACGGAGCACCTGGCGAGGGCGAAGGCTCTAGGGGGAGTGGAAAAGTACACCCCCGACCGGATCCAGGGAATGATCCGGGATCTGCAGGAGCGCGCGCAGTTGAACGCGATGCAGGCAACCCCCTTCGCTGTAGAACACAAGCACGTGTTTTCCAGCTGCCGCGGAAATCTGCGCATTACGGATCAGGGGGTGGAATTTAAAACGACAGAGACGGACCACAGCTTCTTCGAGGCATACTCCAACCTGGGCAGCTTCGGGGTCGAGGGGGTTGAGGTGGCGATTCGCACCCGGAACAACAAGAAGTACAACTTCCGCCTTCTCAAGCCGGGCGATGCCGACATGGTGCGCCGCCTGGCAGCGCGCCACATCAAGGACAACGAGGGTAAGTTTTGATGCCGCGAATCCGGGCCGTGTTG
>Ga0315273_10013383_pt1 | contig 10537 bp, 8 predicted proteins | sample YL17G02_0_MG_FD_205753 | JGI IMG/M metagenome (GOLD analysis project Ga0315273, IMG submission 205753) | Sediment microbial communities from Yellowstone Lake, YNP, Wyoming, USA - YL17G02_0 | ecosystem: Environmental > Aquatic > Freshwater > Lake > Sediment | place: USA: Wyoming | collected... | reverse complement strand
CATGCCGGGGCGCCGCCCCGGCATGCGGCAGGGTTCCGGCGCTTGCCGCGACGATCGGTAGAAGGACCAAGCCGGCAGCGATGGCCCTTCCTGCTATATCCATTGGATTATTATGGTCTTTGCCGTGGCCGTCAATTCCTGCTACGCATCGCGCAATCCGTCGCGCGTCAATACCAAGATCCGATCGGTGGTGCCCGCCGCCACGCGTGAATGCGTCACCAGAATGCCCGCCGTCTCGCTGCCCTTGATCCGCTCGCGCAGCAGACGAAGCACCTGTTGCGCGCTCTCGGGATCAAGGTTGCCGGTCGGTTCATCGACCAGCACCAGACGGGGTCGATGAACGAGCGCACGCGCGATCGCGACCCGCTGCAGTTCGCCGCCGGAAAGTTCGCGTGGCATGCCGGCGCCGCGGTCGGCAAGACCCACGTCGGCGAGCATGGCCGCCACGCGCGTTTCGGCGGCGTCGCCGCCCACACCGAGCAGCGAGAGCGGCAACGCGATATTCTGCGCGACCGTGAGGTACGGCAGGATGTGAAAGGCCTGGAAGACGAACCCCATCCGGCTGCGGCGCAGAACGGTGAGTGCGTCATCGTCCAGCGTGCCGAGCTCGGTTCCATCGAGTTGGATGGAACCCGAATCGGCGCGGTCGAGGCCCGCAACAAGATTGAGCAGCGTCGACTTGCCGATCCCCGATTCACCCATCACCGCGACGTAGTCACCCGTCGCCAGTTCGAGGCTGACGTCGCTGAAGACGGTACGGGGCCGCGGGCCGGCGTACGACTTGGTCAGCGCATGAATGGACAGCACGGCGCCGAGCGTAACGGGCGCGCGGCACCGTGGCAAGCGTCGGCTGCGGTTGCGGTCGGGCTGCCGGAGTCGTTGCCGGCGGCCGTGCCGCGTACGGCGGGGGCCGCCGCGATCCCGTCCCCGACGATCAGGCCGCCGCCTTGGTCGCAGCAGCCGGGATCGCAGGCGCCTCCGCGCCTCGGGTCGCGACCAGCGGTGCTGACGGATAGCTCCTGACCATGGCCTCGAAGCGCCGGAGAAAGTCGCCGTCCATCGCCTGCATGCCGTTATCGCCCTGAAAGTTGACGGCGAACGCCTTCGGGAACTGGACGCGCATCATTGCCGTCACCTCCGCGATGCGCTGGTCCGTATCGGATTCGGTGAAGCGGACGCTGCCCGGATCTTTCGGGTTGTAGAAGATCACCGCGTTGGCTTCGATCTTGGCGAGCGGCACCGATGCCTTGTCCGCCCACTTCATGCTGGCGACGAGTTGCAGTTCGCCCTTCCGCCCCCGAGGCGTGCGAAACGCCCAGATCCGGTCCGGCGAGCGATCGCGCATCTGACCCAGTTTCACGCGATCAGCCTTGAGCCAGCCGATCCGACCCGCCTTCAGATCCTCGTCGAAACTCTTCCAGTAGTAAAAAACGTGCATGTCGCCTCCTTGATGTCGCGTGATCGCCGCTGCAGCCGAGTCCGGCTCAGCGATTGCGTCCGTGTGGACGGTTCGCCGCGGGGGGTCGCGCTCCCGGCGGCCTTGCGGGAGCCTTGCCGCCAACGCCTCCGGCCGGCGCCGGCTTGGGCGGATGCGCCGACCTCGGCGCCGGCTTGGCGCCGGAACGGCCTCCAGGCCGGCTTGGGCCGACATGCATTCCGCTTCGCTGTCCGCGCTGGCCGCCCATCGAAATCGGTTCTGCCTTGATCCGCGGGTCGGGCTCGAAGCCGCGGATCACCTCGGCCGGGATCGGGCGCTTGGTCAGCTTTTCGATGTCCGCGAGAAACTTGTGCTCATCGACGCAGACCAGCGAGATCGCTTCGCCTTCCGCGCCCGCGCGCCCGGTGCGGCCGATGCGGTGGACGTAATCCTCGGGCACGTTGGGCAGCTCGAAGTTGACGACATGCGGCAGATCGACGATGTCGAGGCCGCGGGCGGCGATGTCGGTCGCCACCAGCACCTGGAGGCTGCCGTCCTTGAACTCGGCCAGCGCGCGGGTGCGCGCCCCCTGGCTCTTGTTGCCGTGGATGGCGAGCGCGGCGATGCCATCCTTGTTCAGTTGCTCGGAAAGCTTGTTGGCACCGTGCTTGGTCCGCGTGAACACCAGCACCTGAAACCAGCGGTGGTTCTTGATGAGGTGGGCGAGCAGCTCGCGCTTGCGCTCGCGATCGACGCGGTAGACCTTCTGCGCGATCAGGTCGGCGGTCGCGGTGCGGAACGCGACCTCGATCATCGCCGGGCGGTTGAGCAGGCTGTCGGCGAGCGCCTTGATCTCGTCGGAGAAGGTCGCGGAGAACAGCAGGTTCTGCCGCTGCTTCGGCAACAGCGCCAGCACGCGCTTGATGTCGCGGATGAAGCCCATGTCCAGCATGCGATCGGCTTCGTCCAGCACCAGGATTTCGACGCGCGACAGGTCGAGCGTGCGCTGCTGCACGTGGTCGAGCAGGCGACCCGGCGTTGCGACCAGGATGTCGAGCCGGCTCTTGAGCCGCTGAATCTGGGGATTGATGTTGACCCCGCCGAAGATCACCATCGACGAGAGCTGCACGTACTTGCCGTATTCGCGCACGCTCTCTTCCACTTGCGCGGCAAGTTCGCGGGTGGGGGTGAGGATCAGCGCCCGGATCGGGGCGCGAGCCGACCCGCCGGCCACCGGCCTCGCGCTCCGGTTGGACAGGAGCTGCAGCATCGGCAGGACAAAACCGGCGGTCTTGCCCGTACCGGTCTGCGCACCGGCCAGCAGGTCGCCGCCGGACAGCACGGCCGGGATCGCCTGCTGCTGGACGGGCGTCGGCTCGGTGTAGCCGCGCTCGGTGACGGCACGGAGAAGTTCGTCGGCCAGGCCAAGCGTCGAGAATGACATGGGGCTCATCGGCCTCCTCCGGCAAAGAAAACGGCCCGCATCGCTGCGGGCCGCTTGGATACACTTGGCGTCGATTATACCCCAAAGGGCAGCCGCCAGGGCGGATTGCCATCCCCTCCCTTGCCGGCCGGCCTCTCAATCGGCCTTTGCCCTCACGTAGCGGCCTGGCGCCGGCTCGATGCGGCGATACCTCTTGTTACCCGGCCTGGCGGGTGCCGGGACCCTGGCTCCCGCCTGTTGCGCGAGCCATTCGCTCCAGGCCGGCCACCAGCTCCCGGGAACGCTGCGCGCGGTCGACAGCCACTGTTCAGGATCGGCGCCCGCCACGCCATCGACCCAATAGTTGCGCTTGTTCTTCGCGGGAGGGTTGATCACGCCGGCGATGTGCCCGCTCGCGCCCAGCACGAAGGTGTTGTCGCCCTGCAGCAAACAGGTCGACGCGTACGCAGTGCGCCACGGCACGATGTGATCCTCCCGGGAAGCATAGAGGAACGCCGGGACGTCGATCTCGGCAAGGTCGACGGGCACGCCGCATTGAATCGTCTTCCCCGGCATGCGCAGATTGTTTTCGAGATAGGTATTGCGCACATACCAGCAGAACATCGGGCCCGGCAGATTGGTCCCGTCCGCATTCCAGTACAGGAGGTCGAAGGGAGGCGGACCCTTGCCCTTGAGGTAGCTGCTGACGACGTACGGCCAGATCAGGTCGTTGGCGCGCAGCGAGGAAAACGTCAACGCCAGCTCCTTGCCCTCCATGATCCCGCCCTTGCCGATCGCGGCCTCGCGCGCAGCGACGCGCTGTTCGTTCACCAGCGCCCCGATCTCTCCCGGCTCGGAAAAATCGAGCATCGTCGTGAGCAGCGTCAGGCTCGTCACCTTCTCCTCCGCGTTCGCCTGCATCACGCAAAGCGCGGAAGCGAGCAGCGTGCCGCCCACGCAGAAGCCAAGCCCGTTGACGTCGCGGGCACCGGTGACGTCGAGCGCCACATCGATCGCCCGGATGACGCCCAGTTGCAGGTAGTCGTCCCAGGTCAGGTGGCCCGACTCCGGCGTGATGTTGCGCCACGACAGCAGGAACACCGTGTGGCCCTGGTCGACGGCATGGCGCACGAACGAGTTCTCGGGCGCCAGGTCGAGGATATAGAACTTGTTGATGCACGGCGGAATGATCACGAGCGGACGCTCGTACACCTCGGCCGTGCGCGGCGTGTACTGAATCACCTGCATCAGCTGATTCTCGAAGATGACCGCGCCCTCGGTGACCGCCAGATTCCTGCCCACCTCGAAGGCGCTCTCGTCGGTCATCGAGATGCGGCCCTTGGCGAGGTCCTTGAAAAACAGACCCATCCCCTCGGTCAGGCTGTAGCCACCGGTCTCCAACGCCAGTTGCAGCGCCTCGGGATTGGTCGCCAGAAAGTTCGCCGGGCTCATCGCGTCGACGAACTGGCGCACCGCAAAACGGAGTTGCCGCTTGGCCTTGTCGTCCAGCGCCGCCGCTCCCACCGAGTTCTGCAGCAGTTCCGAATAGGCGAGGTAGGTGCGTTTCAGCAGGTCGAAACGCGGATCGTCGCGCCACGCCTCGCCGGCGAAGCGCTTGTCGTTGTCCGGCGCAGCGGCGCCCGCGGGCGCGCCAGCGTAATTCGCCATGCCAAGCCAGAAGTTCGACGCCTGCTTCAGGTAGCTCTGCTGCAGCTCGACAATGCCTTTCGACAGCGCCGCGAACTGGGCGTAGGGATCCGGCGGCGTGCCCGGCGGCGTGCCGGCGTTACCGGCGGCGGTGAACGGGCGCAGCATGTCCTGCCCGGCCTGATACAGACTGGCCAGCCACTGCACCGGATCATTGGGTTGGTCGGGCATGGAGCCTCCCGTCGAATGCTCGCGGTACTAGAACGCCAGCGCCACGAGCGTGCCCTGCTCGATGGCGCGCTTGGCGTCAAGCTCGGTCGCCACATCGGCGCCGCCGATCAGGGTCACCGCCAGGCGGGCCTGCTCGAGCCCGGCAAGCAACTCGCGGCGCGGCTCCTGCCCGGCGCAGATGACGATGGTATCCACTTCCAGCAGTTGCGGCTTGCCGTCGACCCGGAGGTGCAGGCCGGCATCGTCGATCCGTTCGTATTCGACGCCCGCCATCATCTGCACGCCGCGCTTTTTCAGCAGCGTGCGGCGGATCCAGCCGGTGGTCTTGGCCAGCCCGTCGCCCACCTTGCTCGCCTTTCTCTGCAGCAGCCAGACCTGCCGCGGCGATTCGGTTTTCTCCGGCGGGCGCAGACCGCCGCGGTCGCGGCAGTCCACATCGATGCCCCACTCCGCCCGGTACGCCTCCACCTCGTCGTGACCACCGCGGTGGGTCAGAAACTCGCCCACATCGAAGCCGATGCCGCCGGCGCCGATGATCGCGACGCGCTTGCCGGCCGGTCTGCGGCCGAGAACGATGTCGACGTAGCTCGCCACCTTCGGATGGTCGATCCCGGGGATGCCCGGCGTGCGCGGCACGATGCCCGCCGCGAGCACCACGTGGTCGAAACCGGAGACGTCCGCCGGCTCGGCACGGTGATTGAGTTTCAGGTCGACGCCGGTGCGTTCGATCCGGCGCCGGAAGTAGCGCAGCGTCTCGCCGAACTCCTCCTTCCCCGGGATGCGCCGCGCCAGGTTGAACTGACCGCCGATTTCGGCGGCCGCCTCGAACAACGTGACGGCGTGGCCGGCTTCGGCGGCGGTGGTCGCGCAGGACAGTCCTGCCGGGCCGGCGCCGACCACCGCGATGCGCTTCTTTCGCGCTGCGGGCTTGAGAACGATCTCGGTTTCGCGGCAGGCGCGCGGATTGACGAGGCAGGAAGCGATCCGCCGCTCGAAGATGTGGTCGAGGCACGCCTGGTTGCAGGCGATGCAGGTGTTGATCTCGTCGGCGCGCCCCGCGGCCGCCTTGTTCACGAAATCGGCATCGGCAAGGAACGGCCGTGCCATCGACACCATGTCGGCATCGCCGCGCGCGAGCACCGTTTCCGCCACCGCCGGGTCGTTGATCCGGTTGGTCGTGATCAGCGGAATCTTCACCTCGCTCTTCATCCGCCGGGTCACCCACGCGAACGCGGCGCGCGGAACCATCGTCGCGATCGTCGGAATGCGCGCCTCGTGCCAGCCGATGCCGGTGTTGATGATCGTCGCCCCCGCCGCTTCGATCGCCTTGCCGAGACGAACCACCTCGTCCCAGGTGCTGCCGCCCTCCACCAGGTCGAGCATCGACAGGCGGAAGATGATGATGAAATCGGGTCCCACCGCCTGGCGCGTGCGACGCATGATCTCGACCGGGAACCGGATCCGGTTGTCGAACGAGCCACCCCAGTCGTCGTCGCGATGGTTGGTATGCGGCGCGACGAACTGGTTGATCAGGTAGCCCTCGGAGCCCATGATCTCGACACCGTCGTAGCCGGCGCGCCGTGCCAGCACCGCACAGCGCGCGTAGTCGGCGATCGTCTTGTTCACGCCCCAACGGGTCAGCGCACGAGGCCGGAACGGCGTGATGGGCGAGCGCACCGCCGACGGCGCCACCGACAGCGGATGGTACGCATACCGCCCCGCGTGCAGGATCTGCAGCGCGATCTTCCCGCCTGCGGCGTGCACGGCCCCGGTGATCAGCCGGTGCTTGCCCACCTGCCACGGAAACGAAAGCTGGGAGGCGCGCGGCTCCACACGGCCGGCGAGATTGGGCGCGATCCCGCCGGTGACGATGAGTCCGACGCCGCCGCGCGCCCGCTCGGCGTAATACTCTGCCATCCGGTGAAACGCATTCGGCGCCTCCTCGAGGCCGGTGTGCATCGACCCCATCAGCACCCGGTTCTTCAGCGTCGTGAACCCGAGGTCGAGCGGTGCGAGGAGGTGGGGATACGGTGCTGCCATGGCGATCCTTCCGTGGTGGGATCCTGGATGAGTGCCGGTCGGCGGCCACGCGGCCGCCTTGCAGGTCAGGTAATTCAGGGCAGCGCGATCAACGCCTCGCCGAGAAGCTGCACTTCACCCGCGGCGCCGCCATGCCCGTGCCGTCGTACGGCTCGCCTGCCCCGGGCCTGGTGGACGCGATCATCCGGACTCCGGCGACAACGACATTGCAGCTCATTTGAAGACGCTCGACATCGGGGCCAGCGAACGGCCTCCGGGGGCACGCATTATCGCATTAGCGCGGCGACGCCGCGCCGGTATGGACGCAGGCACGACCGCGGCTGCGGCCTGCGCCCCCGGTGCGGAGCGTCGGAACCCGGCCTGGGGAACGTCCGCGCGGTTCAACCCCGGAGAGCGGATCTCCCCGGCAAGACATTGTATTGACAAAGATCAAGAGCCAACGCGTGCATTCGCGCACGATGCTTACAGTGCATCACGCGCGCCACGTCGCCGCGGTTGCGGAGGTCTCCGGTCCGGTGGCGGCCATGAACGGCGCCGGTGTGCGGGGTGCAGCGTCAGAGCAAGGGTTCGTTTGGCAGCGCGTAGTCCCGACCGATTGGGAGAACCGGCAAATGAAAGCACTTACCTCGAAAACGATCCGGATGCTGGAAAGGCAATTGCAGGCGCAGCGGGCGACGATGCTCGATTCCGCCCGCGCCGAGTTGTTGCGCGGCGAGCAGGAATCGTACGCGACCATTGCCGGCGAGGTGCCCGATGTCGGCGATCAGGCAACTGCCGCGCTGCTCACGGACTTCGATAACGAGATTGCGCGCCGCCACGGCGAGGCGATGCGTCACATCGACGATGCGCTGTTGCGGATCAAGAAGCCCGACTTCGGCGTGTGCATCGATTGCGGCGACGACATCGCGGTCGAGCGGCTGACCGTGTTTCCAACGGCGAACCGCTGCGTGACCTGCCAGGGCATGCGCGAGAAGACCTACGCCCACATGGCGATCCCGACGCTCTAGGAGCTCTCGGCAATGACGCCCGGCGCCGCCGGGACCGATCCGTGGGAAGCGCTGCGCACGGCGGCAGCCGGCTGGAACTGGCTTTCGCGCACCTCCGAGATCTGGTGGACGCGCGGCGCGGGCATGGCGGCGGTCAGCGCGGCACGCCATGCCCGGTTCGACGCGCTGGTGCAGTTCGCACGGAACCACTCGGCGTTCTATCGCGAGGCCTATCGCGGCCTGCCGCCGCACGGCGTCGGCGTCGAGGAACTGCCGGTGGTGACCAAGCACCGGCTCATGGAACGGTTCGACGACTGGGTGACCGATCCCGAGGTCAAGCGGGCCGGCGTCGAAGCCTTCATTGCCGACCGCGAGCGAATCGGCGAGCGTTACCTCGGCCGCTACGTCCTCTGGAAGAGTTCGGGAACGACCGGGGAACCTGGCATCTTCGTTCAGGATGCCGACGCGCTGGCCACTTACGACGCCCTCATCGCCGCTCCATTCGAGACTTCCGGTCCCAACTTCGCGCGCGGCGTGATCGCCCAGGGCGGTCGCGCCGCCCTCATTGCGGCGACCGGCGAACATTTCGCGACGGTGGCCTCGTGGCGGCGCATTTCCCGCGGCAGTCCGTGGCTCGGCGGGCGCTGCTGGTCGGTGATGGAACCGCTCCCCAGCCTGGTCGCGGCATTGAATGCGTACCGACCCGCGTTCCTCGCCAGCTATCCGACCGTACTCGCCCTCCTCGCCGGCGAGCAGGACGCCGGCAGACTGCGAATCGAGCCGGCTCGCCTATGGTCGGGCGGCGAGTGCCTCCCGCCGGCGGCGCGCGTGGAGATCGAGCGCGCCTTCGGTTGCCCGATCGCCAACGAGTACGGCGCGTCCGAATGCATGAGCATCGCGTTCGGTTGCCGGGAGGGCTGGCTGCATGTGAACGCCGATTGGGTGATGCTGGAGCCCGTCGATCGCAACCATCGGCCCACGGCTCCGGGAGAACCTTCGCACACCGTCCTGCTGACCAACCTCGCGAACCGCGTGCAGCCGGTGATCCGCTACGACCTGGGGGACAGCGTCGTCGCCAGGCCGGAGCCCTGCGCCTGCGGCAATCCGCTCCCCGCGATCCAGGTGGAGGGGAGGCGCGACGACGTGGTCGCGTTGCGCGCGCCGGACGGCAGCATCGTGCGGCTGCTGCCGCTGGCGCTTGCCACGGTCATCGAGGAAGCCGCCAGTGTGCATCGCTTCCAGGTCATCCAGGACGCGCCTGATCGGCTGACGCTCCGCCTCGCCGTTCCGGACCAACGCGAACGGCAAGTCGCGTGGCACGCTGCGGCGAAGGCCCTGCACGACTACCTTGCGTGCCAGTCGCTGCCGAATGTGCGGGTCAGGCTGGACGAGCGCCCGCCGGCGATCGAGTCCGGCAGCGGCAAGTTGCGGCAGGTGGTCGTGGCGCCGGCCGCGCACGTTACGGCCGCTTCGCCGCCTGCGCTTTCCAGTCGCGGAACACATCGAGGTCGAGCCCGTCCGGGTAATGCAGGTAGCCCGGCTCGTTGCTCGCCTGGTCGGTCACGCCGTACTGCCAGATGATTGCCTTGGTCGCGCGGTCGATCACGATGACGCGGTGACGGAGATCGTCGGTGACCAGAACGTCGCCGGTCGGCAGCTCGCGCGCAAGCGACGGATGGTCGAGCATGCCCTCCCCTTGCTTCACCTCGTACTCCCACGCGATCTTCCGGGTCGCCGGATCGAAGATGATGACGCGCCCGGGTTTCATGAAATCGGCGACGATCACCTGCCGGCCGTCCCACGTCGGAAAGGCGTCGGACGGATAGCGCACCTTCGGCGCCTGCACGCTCCACAGCACCTTGCCCTCGCGGGTGATCCGCGAAATCCACGGTCCGCGGATTTCGGTGACCAGAATGTCCCCGTTTGCCATCGGCGTGGCGCCGTTCGGGTAGTCGAGCGTGCGCGGCGGGTCGTGCTTGCATTGCCCCGGCCTGCCCCACTGGGCGGCAATCTTCAGCGACTCGCGATCGACGAACAGGATGCGGCAGTTGCGGATGTCGGCCGTCATCACCTTGCCGTCGGCGAGCAGGTGCGCGTCGTCCGGGTAATTGAGGTAGCCCGGCTTGGATCCCTTGACGTCCGGCACGCCGTAGGTCCAGATCAGTTGGCGCTTTTCGTAGTCGATGCCGTGGATGTCGTAGTTGTCTTCCTCGCTCACCCACAGCGTGCGGCCGTCCAGAGCGAAATTGACGTCCTCGTTGCCGCGATAGACCTTGAGGTTCGGCGAATCGAACGCCCACACGATGCGCTTGTCCGGCGTCACCTCGAGCAGCCGATTGTTGCGCCGGTCGGCGATGACGATCGGGAAGGGCAGCGGCCGACCCCACGAGGGCACGGGCGTCTGGCGATTGCCGGTGACGGCCGGCACGCCTGAATTCTCGTCCGCAATTCTCGTCACCGGACCCGGCCCCGCCGGCGGCAGCGTACCCTGGCCCCACCCGGGCGGCACGATCGCCGCCAGCAGCCACGCCGCCGTGATGCCCAAGCCCCATCGCAACCACCGCCGCTGATCCATTGCTTTCCTCTCCGCTTTCCAGACCCGTGGTCGGCAATGCCAGGCAAGTCGGGCGCGACGGGCCTTCGGATGGATCAAGAAGGCGCGAGATCGCAGCAGGACGTCCGACCGGCGCCTACAGCACAATGGGCTTGCCGTGCGGCGTGCGGCGCGCCGCGTTCTCCCACTCGATCCTGCGCCGCGCGATCATCGTGTCGTTCAGGAGTCCCTTCGCCGTG
>Ga0315273_10013382_pt1 | contig 10537 bp, 7 predicted proteins | sample YL17G02_0_MG_FD_205753 | JGI IMG/M metagenome (GOLD analysis project Ga0315273, IMG submission 205753) | Sediment microbial communities from Yellowstone Lake, YNP, Wyoming, USA - YL17G02_0 | ecosystem: Environmental > Aquatic > Freshwater > Lake > Sediment | place: USA: Wyoming | collected... | reverse complement strand
CTGTGGCACGACTCCGGCGCACATCCGTGCGATGCGCGAACGCCTCGCCTCGGCGCGGCCGGTCGAGCACCTCGCACCCGGCGCCGAGGTGCACGTGCTCGAGTCGCCGCCCGCGCCGGTGACGGCGTCCGCCGGTTCGGGTGAGCCCGCGCTCCTGCGGAAGATGCGCGAGCGCTTCGTGGTGAGCGTCGAGCTCGATCCGCCGCGTGGGATCAACACCGAGAAGGTGATGGAGGGAGCGCGGCTGATGGCGGAGCGCGGCATCGACGCGGTCAACATCGCCGACTCTCCGATGGCCCGCATCCGCATGAGCGCGATGGCACTCGGCTTCCAGATCCATCGCCACCATCCCGCGCTCGAGATCATCCTCCATTTCACGGCGCGCGACCGCAACCTGATGGGTCTCCAGAGCGACCTGCTCGGGGCGCACGCCCTCGGGTTGCGCAATATCCTGTGCCTGACCGGCGATCCGCCGAGCCTGGGCGACTATCCGAACGCCACCGCGGTGTTCGACACCGACGCGGTCGGGCTGATGAAGATGGTCCAGTGCATGAACCGCGGGACCGACCTCGCGGGCACGTCGATCGGTGCCGCGACCCAGTTCGCGTTCGGCTGTGGCGTGAATCCCACCGCCGAGGACCTCGATGCCGAGTTCGAGTGGGTGAAGAAGAAGCTCGAAACCGGCCCGCAGTTCCTGATGACCCAGCCGGTCTACGAGCTGGACGCGTGGAAGCGTTTCATCGACCGCCTCAGCGGCATCACGCAGGTGCCGGTGCTGATCGGCATCCTCCCGCTCCAGTCGTACCGCCACGCCGAGTTCCTGCACAACGAGGTGCCCGGGATCCAGGTGCCGGATTGGATCCGGGCCCGCATGCACGATGCGGGCAACGAGGGCCAGCGCGTCGGCGTCGACCTCGCGCGCGTCCTGCTGGCCGATTGCCGCACGATGGCGAACGGGGTCTACCTGATGCCGTCGTTCGGCCGGTATGAGAACTGTCTCGAGGTCCTGGAGGGCGTCCGATGATCAAGAACGTGCTCTACTTCGTGGTGATCGCGGCGGTGATGGTGCTCCTGTCCAACCTGGGCTGGCTGGGATTCCACGTCGACGGATGGAAGGCCGCGATCATCGCGGCCCTCGTGCTGGCGCTGATGAACACCCTCGTGAAGCCGGTCCTGTTCCTGCTCACGCTGCCGTTCACCGTCGTCACGCTCGGTCTGTTCCTGCTGGTGCTCAACGCCATCACGTTGTGGCTCACCACGAGGGTGGTCCCCGGGTTCCACATCGACGGGGCGCTCAACACCTTCCTCGGCGCGCTGGTGCTCTCCCTCGTCGGGTCGACATGGAAGGGCCTGGCCAAGCAAGAGAAGAAGTCCTGACCGTCCCCGGACCCGAGCCGGCGTGGTTCGCGCGTGACGCGGACCACGCCGTTCTTGTATAAGAGGCTCATGCCCCGCACGCGCTCGAAGCCGCCCGCCGATCCGCACCACCCGACCGCGCATCCGGAGCCCGAGGACGGTCGCGACGCGCTCGAATTGTCGGCCGGCGAGAACGCCGACCTCTGCGCCGGCTGCGTCAAGTGCTGCACCTACATCACGGTCGAGGTCGACAAGCCGCGCTCCCCGCGTGAGTACGACCAGTGGCTGTGGGCGATCATGCACCGCAACGTGAGCCTCTACGTCGAGCGACCGGAACGGTGGTTCATCGCATTCGAGGCGCGCTGCGAGAACCTCGACGCCGAAGGGCGCTGTGGCATCTACGGCCGCCATCCCGTGCTGTGCCGCGAGTACGACCCGCGCAGCTGCGAGCGCCGCCTCCCGCTGTCCGACATCCGGGCCTGGTTCGACACCGCGGACCAGTTCGAGGACTGGATCCGCCGCGAGCGTCCCGCCCACCACCACGCACTGATGGCGTGGCGGAAGGATTCGCCCGACGCACCCCCGCGGCCCGACGTGCTCGCCGACCGTCGCGCGAAGGCCGCCTCGGCGCTGGTCACGATCGCCGAGCCGTCCCGCTCGGGTCCACGGGCGGCCGAGCCGGTGCTGGCCCGCAGCGGCACCAAGGGCCCATCACGGGTCCGCTGACCCGTCACGTCGCGCGAGCGGCGCGCGGCGATCGGCTCAGCCCCCCTCTTTCCCCCAGCGCCGCTTCCACTCGGCGAGACGAGAGAGCGCCTCCATCGGCGTCATCGCTTCGGGGTCGGTCGCGCGCAGCGCCGCGAGCAGCTCGTGAGGCGGCGCGGGTGTGGCGGCCACGCGCGGTGTGCGGCCCGCCGCGGCGAGATGCTCGGCGGTGCGCTCGCTCTCGAGCTCGCTCAGCACCTCCTTCGCGCGCGCGATCACGCCCGGAGGCACCCCGGCGAGATGGGCGACATGGATGCCATAACTGCGATCCGCGGCGCCGTCGGCGATGCGGTGCAGGAACACCACGCCGTCGCCCCACTCCCTGACCGTGACGTGCACGTTGGCGAGCCGCGGGAGCGTGTCGGCGAGCTGGGTCAGCTCGTGGTAATGCGTGGCGAATACGGTGCGCGGCCGCGCGCCGTCCGCGCCGTGCAGGTGCTCGGTCACCGCCCACGCCAGCGCCAGGCCGTCGTAGGTCGCGGTGCCACGCCCGATCTCGTCGAGCAGCACCAGGGCGCGCGGGCCGGCCCCGCGCAGGATCTCGGCGGTCTCCTGCATCTCCACCATGAACGTGCTCTGCCCCGCCCCGAGCCGGTCGGCCGCGCCCACCCGCGTGAAGAGCCGGTCCACCACCCCGATGCGGGCGTGCTCGGCGGGCACGTACGAACCCGCCTGCGCCAGCAGCACCGCCATCGCGAGCTGTCTCAGGTAGGTGCTCTTGCCGCCCATGTTGGGACCCGTGAGCAGCAGGATCTGCCGCCGGTCGCGGTCGAGCGACACGTCGTTGGGGACGAACTCGCCGCGCGGCAGCAGCCGCTCCACCACCGGATGACGCGCACCGGTGAGCTCGAGCGCGATGGAGTCGTCCACCACCGGGCGGGTCCAGCCGTAGCGACCTGCCGCCTCGGCGAGGGCCGCGGTCGCGTCGAGCCGTGCCAGGGTCTCGGCCGCCCGCTGAAGCGCCTCGACGTGCCTCGCCGCACCCTCGCGCAGCGAAACGAACAACTCGTACTCCCGCGCCTCGAGCCTGTCCTCGGCGCCGAGCACCTCGCTCTCCTTGACCTTGAGCGCCGGGGTGACGAAGCGCTCGGCCGTGGTGAGGGTCTGGCGGCGCTCGTAATCGGCTGGAACCTTGTCGAGATGCAGACGCGTCACCTCGAGGTAGTAGCCGAACACGCGATTGAACCCCACCTTGAGCGTCCCGATCCCGGTGCGCGCCCGTTCGGAGGCCTCGAGCTCCGCGATCCAGCGCTTGCCCGAGCGAGCGAGATCGAACAGCCGGTCGCGATGCTCGTCGTGACCCGCCCGGATGACCCCGCCTTCCTTCGCCGTCGTCGGTGGTTCATCCACGAGAGCGCGGGACAATTCACCGGCCAGATCCGGGATCCCGTTCAATGTCCCGCGCGCGTCGCCGAGGGCGGCCTCGCCGAGCGACCCGAGCCCGGCCACGATCGCCGGCAGGCGGACCAGCGCATCCCGCAGCGCACCCAGGTCGCGTGGCGTGGCACGGGCGAGCGAAAGCCGCGAGGCGAGCCGTTCGAGATCGGGAAAGCCGCGCAGGAGGTCGCGGAACCCGGCGCGCGTCACACCGTCGGCGAGCCATGCCGCGAGCGCGTCGTGACGGCGCCCGATGACCGCCGGATCGGCGAGGGGGCGCTCGAGCCAGGAGCGCAGACGGCGAGCGCCCAGCGCGCTCACCGCGAGATTGAGGTGATGCCACAGCGTGTGGGCGGGCTCGCCGCCCGGCTGGTGCTGGAACAACTCGAGATGCCGCGCCGTGGCACCGTCGACGCGCAGCGTGCGTTCCTCGTGCCAGCGCTCGAGGCGCGCCCGGACGAGCGCGGTGGCACCCTGGACGCGGTCGAGATACGCGAGCGTGGCGCCGGCCGCGGCTGCCGCGAGCGGGAGTTCGGCCAGCAGCGCGGCATGAGCCACCCAGCGTTCCCGCACCCGGCGTCCATCGAGGAAAGCCTCGGCGCCGAGCGCCGTGCGGGCACCGGTCAGCGCCGCAATCAGCGCGCCTGCGCGCGGGCGCAGGGCAGCGGGGATCGCCGTCTCGTCCGGCGCGAGCCATTCCGAGACACGTAGTGCAGCGAGCGCGCCCGCCGCTTCCGGCCATCCCAGTTCGGTCAGTTTCACCTCGGACGTCGAGGCGTCGGAGAGACACAGCCCCACCCCCGCGTCGGCGAACCACAGCGCGGCGAGGAAGTTGTTCGCGACCGGGTCGAGGAATGCGTCTCCCACCACCGAGCCCGGGGTGAGCACCTCGGTGACGCCGCGCTGCACCAGCTTCTTCGCCGCCGAAGCCTCCTCGAGCTGGTCGCAGATGGCGACCTTGCGTCCGAGCTTGAGAAGCCTCGCCACGTAGGCGTCCCGCTGGTGCCATGGGATCCCGCACATCGGCACAGGGTCGGGATCCTGCTTGTTGCGCGAGGTGAGCGTGAGACCGAGCAGCCGCGCGCCCTCGATCGCGTCGTCGAGGAACATCTCGTAGAAGTCGCCGAGCCGGAAGAACAGGAACGCATCCGGTTGTTCCGCCTTGGCGCGCCGGTACTGCTCCATGACCGGCGTATCGCCGGGCACACGCCGGGCGCCACGCGCGGCGGGTACTCCGCGCGTGCCGTTGGCGGGCGGAACCGGCGCCATGGCGCCGGCTTGCGGCGCGGGCGGGGCGTCCGCATCGGGCGGATCGGGCGGATCGGGCAGCAGCCCCGGCAGGTCCAGCGTCATCGCGCCTTCACCACCTGCCACGCCACTCCCAGGGCGCGACCGGCCTGTTGGCCGGCGCTCTCGGCCTGTCGCGCTTCCGAGAAGTTCCCGAGCCGCACCTCGTGCACCGCCGCCAGACCCTCGCCGCGCGTCACCACCTCGGCATTGGGGAAACCCGAACGACGCGCCTCGTTCGCGAGCGAGCGGGCCCGGGCGGGATCGAGGAACGAGCCCACCACCACCGTGAGCGGGCCGTCGGTGGCAGCGGGTCCGCCGGCGGCGAGCGCCACGCGCGCCGAAGCCGCCTCGATGCTGCGCGGCCATTCGCGCGCGATGCGCTCGAGCGCATCCCGCGCCGGCTGCGGATGTCCGGCACGTTCGGCCAGCGCCGCCTCACGCTCGAGCAGCGCGGGGGTCCGCTCTCCGACTCCGGCCTCGGTCGCCTGCGCCAGCCACTCGGCGGCTCGATCCGGGCGATGGAGCGCGAGCCAGCAGTCCGCCACCCCGAGCATGGCGTCGGGGCGCTTCGCTGAGGGGGTTCGCGCCACCTCCTCGAGTGACGCGCGCGCCTGGGCCGGCTCCCCGAGGGCCAGCCACGAGATTCCGATCCAGTACCGTGCTTCGTCCTTGCGGGCTGGCTCCAGCCGGGCGGCCGCACGCCCGTACGCGTCGATGGCGGCGCGGTACTCCCCGCGGGCGTAATGCAGCGCTCCGACCGCGAGGGCCGCCTGGGCGGCCTGCGGCGGCCGGGACGACTCCAGCGCCGCCAGCGGCACGGGAAGACTGTCGGCGGGTGTCTGATTCAAGAGGGAGGCGACATCCAGCGGGGCCGGCGCGGCCCCGGGAGCGGGTTGGCCGGCACGACCGGGAGCGCTGGAGACGGCGCCCACCAGCACCACGAGAAGCGTGACGAGGAGGACTCGAAGGCGGGTCATGGGAGGCGCAGGATAGCACGCGGCGCCGGGAGCGCGGACCCCCGGCATGGCCCCGCAGCGGCGGTCGTCGCCGTCACCCGCCCGAAGCCGGGACCAGGACCGGGAAACGCGAACGGGGTGGGCTCGCGCCCACCCCGTCGTGTCTTTGGACCCGGCGCCGACTCTACTCGTCGATCGCCTCGTCCGCGTCGCTCTTGCGGGGCTTGCCGGTCTCGACCACCGGTTCTTCGGCGGGCGGATTGGCGGCGATGCGGGCACGGGTCTGATTGCGCTTCGACGTCCACTCGGCCAGGGCGATGTCGTCCTGTTCCGAGAGCCACGCCTTGCCGCTGAGGATGAGCCGGTGGTTCGGCACGTCCACGCGCGTCACCTTCATCACGAGCTCCTCACCCACCTCGAACGCGTCGTTCGGGCGCTTGAGGTCGTCGATGCCGAGCTGCGAGAGCGGAACGAAGCCCTCGATGCCGTCACCCAGGTCGACGATCGCGCCGCGATCGAACAACCGGTTGATGGTGCCGGTGAGCTCCATGCCCGACGGGAAGCGATCCGCCAGCATCGGCCACGGATCGTCGCTCACCTGCTTGAGCCCCAGGCTGATCCGGCGGTGCTCCTTGTCGATCGACAACACCACGACCTCGACCGTCTCGCCCTTCTTGAGCACCTCGCTCGGGTGCGCGACGCGCTTGGTCCACGACATGTCCGACACGTGCACCAGGCCGTCGATCCCCTCCTCCAGCTCGACGAACGCGCCGAAGTTGGTGAGGTTGCGGACCTTGCCCTTGACGCGCATGCCCGGCGGGTACTTCTGGTCGAGCGTGAGCCACGGATCCGGCTCCACCTGCTTGAGACCGAGCGAGATCTTCTCGTTGGCCTTGTCGACCTTGAGCACCACCGCTTCGATGATGTCGCCGATGTTCACCACCTTCGAGGGATGGCGGACGTGGCGCGTCCAAGACATCTCGGACACGTGGATGAGCCCTTCGACGCCCTTCTCCAGCTCGACGAATGCGCCGTAGTCGGTGATCGAGACCACCTTGCCCTTGATCCGGTCGCCGACCTTGTACTTGTCCTCGACGCCTTCCCAGGGGTAGGCCTCGAGCTGCTTGAGACCGAGCGAGATGCGTTCCTTCTCGGGATCGAAGTTGAGCACCTTGACCCGCAGCTTGTCGCCGATCTTGACCAGCTCGGACGGGTGCTGCACGCGGCCCCACGACATGTCGGTGATGTGGAGCAGACCGTCGATGCCGCCGAGGTCGACGAACGCGCCGAAGTCGGTGATGTTCTTGACCACGCCCTCGCGAATCTGATCCTTCGCCAGGTCCTTGAGGATGGCGCCCTTCATCCGCTCGCGCTCCTCTTCGAGCACGGCGCGGCGCGACACGACGATGTTGCGACGGCGCTTGTTGAGCTTGATGATCTTGACCGAGACCGTCTGGCCGAGCAGGGCGTCCACGTTCTGGACCTGGCGCAGCGCGATCTGCGAGCCGGGCAGGAACGCCTCGACCCCGTACAGATCCACCACGACGCCGCCCTTGATCTTGCGGACGAGCTTGCCTTCGACCACCACACCGTTGTCGTGGGCCTCCTTGACGCGGTCCCACACGCGCACGAAGTCGGCGCGCTGCTTCGAGAGCACGACGAGACCGTCCTGGTTCTCCATCTTCTCCAGGAACACCTCGATGGTGTCGCCGACCTTGATCGAACCCGGGTCGGGGAACTCCGAGAGCTGGATGACGCCCTCGCTCTTGAAGCCGACATCGACCAGCACTTCGGTCGCAGTCAGCGCGAGCACCGTGCCACGCACGATCTCGCCCTCGCCGAGCGACCGCATGCTCTCGTCGTACTCGCCGAGCATTGCGGCCTGCATCTCGGCCGAGATCCCCTCTTCCTCATCGTAATTGAGGGGCACGAACGGCTGCCCACCGGCCCGCGCACCCTTGCTGGGGCTGAGGGTCACTTCCATCGCTTCCGACATGATCGGTACTGCCTCCTGTATATCGAAGATAGGGGGCGGCGGGTCACGCCGCCCCGCGTGAAGCCGAGGTGAGTTGACCGGTGCGGAGCACCGCGATCTCTCGCATCACAGCGTCGCCCACCGCCTGGTAGAGCGGACGCCCCGGAGTGAGATCGACCTCCGGTGAGACGTAATCCTTCCACGGCCGTGGCACCCCGAACCACACCCGGACCCGGGTGCGGCGCGTGAGCCATCGTCCCGGCCGGTCACTGCCCGAGATGTAAACCGGCAGGATCACGGCATCACCCGCGACCGCGAGCATCCCGATCCCGGGCCGCGCGGCGTGCAGCTCACCGTCACGCGACCGCGTCCCTTCCGGAAACACCAAGAGCCCCTGTCCGCGCTTGAGCACCTCGATGGCGCGCGACATCCCGGTCAGGTCGGCCATGCCGCGCCGGATCGGGATGGTGTTCACGGAGGCGATCACGGCACCGAGCACCGGCACCTTGAACAGCTCCTGCTTCGCCAGGAAATGCAACTCGCGACGGGTGGCCGCGCCGACCATCGGTGGATCCGCATAGGAGATGTGGTTCGACGCGATGATCAGGGCACCGGTCTTCGGCACCCGTTCGCGACCCCGAACCTCCCACCCCGTCAGGGCACCGACGACGACGCTCACCGCAGAGCGCGCGAGACTATAGTGGATGGCCAACGTTTCTCCTAGTCCGGCAGCCGTGGGGGGGCGGCCGATCGGCGGACCTCAGGCCCCTCCGGCGGGGCGGCCGCTGCTCGCCGATGAGGCTGGGAAGCCGGGATGACTCCGCACCACCGCCAGCACCCGCTCGGTCTGGTCGGCCACGCCGAGACCCGAAGTATCGACCACGACCGCGCCCTCCGCCACCCGCAACGGGCTGTCGGCGCGCGTCTTGTCGCGTTCGTCGCGCCGGTCCAGTTCGCTCCGGACCTGGTCCAGGGCGATCGCGATCCCGCGTCGCGTGAGTTCGTCATGGCGGCGCCGGGCGCGGGTATCGAGGTCGGCGTCGAGGTACACCTTCACTTCTGCGTCGGGGAATACCACCGTGCCGAGGTCACGCCCCTCACCCACCAGCGGCCCACGGTCACGCAGCGAGCGCTGGATGGTGACGAGTGCGCGCCGCACGACCGGCCGGGCGGCGAGACGGCTCGACAGCTCGCTCACCACCGGGGTGCGGATCTCGGCCGAGACTTCGGATTCGTCGAGCCAGACCTCGGGATGGTCGGGCGTCCCGCCGAGCGAGAGTCGCGTCGCCGACAGGCAGCGCTCGAGTGCGTCGTCGTCGTCCGGGCGCACGCCATCGCGCCACGTCTTGAGCGCCAGCGCACGATACAGCGCACCGGTGTCCACGTAGAGGAAACCCAGCGCCCGCGCGACCGCGCGCGCCGTGGTGCTCTTGCCCGCAGCGGCGGGCCCGTCGATGGTGACCACGAAACTCATCTGCTTCCCCGTCCGTCGCCGGGTTCCAGCCGCCCGCCGAGCGCGCGGAGGACTTGGGTGAACCCCGGGAAACTGGTACCGATGGCGCTGGTGTCGTCGATGGTGATCGGAGCCGTGGCGCCGGTGGCGAGCGTCGCGAACGCCATCGCGATGCGATGGTCGCCCCGGCTCTCGATGACGCCGCCCGATGCCGCGCCCCCGCGGACCACGAGCCCGTCCGGCAGCTCGTCGACCGCGATTCCGAGTGCCGCCAGGCCGGCCGCGAGTGCCGCCAGGCGGTCGCTCTCCTTCACCCTCAGCTCGGCCGCACCCCCGATACGCGAGACCCCGTGTGCATGCGCGGCGAGGATAACCCATGCGGGCACTTCGTCCACCAGTCGCGGCAGCCAGTCGGGTGGCACGTCGAAACCAGACAGCCGGGCACCCTCCACCGTGACGTCGCCGATGGGCTCGCCCCCGCTCGCGGCGGCCGGCGTCTCGGTGACCGTCGCCCCCATCGCGCGCATGACGTCGAACAGACCGGTGCGGGTCGGATTGAGGCTCACGCCGCGGGCGGTGACACGCGAGCCCGGCCGGGTGGCGGCTGCGGCGAGGAAGAATGCCGCCGCCGAAGGATCCCCGGGGACGTCGAACATGCGCCGGATCGGAACCGCCGGCCCCCTCACCGTGACGCGCCGCCCGCCGCCTTCGAGCGGTTCGATCCCGAGCGGTATCCCCGCGGCGACCAGCATGCGCTCGGTGTGATCCCGGGCCGGACCGGGGATCTCGATCACGCTCTCCCCCTCGGCCGCGAGCGCCGCGAAGGTGATCGCCGTGGCCACCTGCGCGCTCACCTGCGCCAACCGCCCGCGAAACGGACGCAGCACGCCGCCGCGGATGGTGAGCGGCGGCAGCCGGTCGCCCTCATGCGCGCGCAGGGTGGCACCCATCGCGCGCAAAGGCTCGATGATGCGCGCCACCGGGCGCCGGCGCAGCGAGGCGTCGCCGTCGAGGGTGGATTCGAACGGCAGTCCCGCCAGCACTCCCGCGAGCATGCGAAGGGTGCTTCCCGAGTTGCCGCAGTCGAGCACGCGAACCGGCGCATGCAGCGCGCCCCGCGTCAGCCGCACACCCTCCGGGAGCCCATCGACCGCCAGGCCAAGGGCGCGCGCGCAGTCGAGCGTGTGTTCGCAGTCGGCGCCGGGGTTGGCGCCGCGCACTTGCGTCTCGCCGGGACCAAGCAACGCCAGCAGGTAGGCGCGGTGCGTGATCGACTTGTCGCCTGGCACCCGGGCCTCACCCACGAGGGGCGGGCCGGGGTGGACATGGAGCGGGACGGTGGACGACATCGAGTCCGCGGGGCCG
>Ga0315273_10013381_pt1 | contig 10537 bp, 7 predicted proteins | sample YL17G02_0_MG_FD_205753 | JGI IMG/M metagenome (GOLD analysis project Ga0315273, IMG submission 205753) | Sediment microbial communities from Yellowstone Lake, YNP, Wyoming, USA - YL17G02_0 | ecosystem: Environmental > Aquatic > Freshwater > Lake > Sediment | place: USA: Wyoming | collected... | reverse complement strand
CAGCCCGGCCCGGGATGACAGGCCGGCAGGTCCACCACGAAGTGCCAGGAAGTGCGCGTAGGGACCTGACGGGGGAGAGTCGGCACGGTGAAATCGGACACTCCGCGTCAGGCCGCCGTTCGTCCCACAAAACACATGTGTGGCGAGACGCGCCGATGGCCGGGCGGAGGTCGGGTTCTCGCAAGCACTCCAGGGGATTCCGAGGAGGTTTTCCGGGGCGGCATCTTCTCGTCTTCGGCCGGAGCATGGCTGCCGCGGACCTCGGGCTACCCCGTTGGTCGTCATCTTTCGGTCGGAGCTCCTTGGCATACTCTCCACGCCGCCCGCGATGCGCCAAGCTGCTTCCATGGTCGCCTTCAGTATCACCGTGGACATTTCGGTGCCACCGGAGCGAGTGTGGGCCGTGATGAAGAACGTCGAACGCTGGTACGAGTGAACGCCAACCGTGCGCAGTATCGTGCGGCTGGATGGCGGACTTGCCCCGGCCGGCTCACGCGCTAGGATCCGTCAGCCGAGGCTCCCACCCGCGGTGTAGCAAGTGACCGCCTACGCTACTTGGGGATCGAGGCCGCAGGATTGAAGCGACGAAGCGCGGCGACCTGAGGGGCCAGCCAACCGCGGGTCTGAAGACCCGCGCTGCTGCGTGTGACGCCGTCGTTCTGAGGGCGCACGGACGGCCTGCGCGGTGCGAGGCCGGCCGGGCGTGTGAGGGGGGTGACCGGCGAGACGCCGGTCCCACAGAGACGCCGGCCCGCGTGCCGACCTCGCGAGGTCGGCACGCAGCTCTTGCCATCAAGGCCTACTATCCCACCCTCACCACCACGTACCCGCCGGCTGCCCACGGCAGCGCGAGCGCCTTGCGGATCGTGGACTGGAGGGACGCCACGAACTGCGGCGTGTCCTTCCAGCGTTCCTGCTCGAGGATGTCCACGCGGGCCACGCGGCCGTTGCCGTCGAACGTGATGCGCGCGAGTCTCGTGCCGGTGACGCCGCTGCTGGCGAAGCAGGAGGGCACCGTTGTGGCCAGGGCCTTGACGACGACCTCTCTCAGTCGGTCTGCGGGGATCGGCGCCGCGCTCTGCAGGCGATTCTCCACCACCTCGATCCGGGCGCGGAGCGGGGGAGGCGGAGGCGCCAGTGTTGCCTGGTTCACGGCCCCCTTTGCGGCGCGCGCGTCCGCTGTGACGGGTGCCGACGGTGCCACCATCACCGATTCGGCAGCCGCCATCCTTGCGACGCCGCCTACCATCCGGCCGTTGCCGCCGACGGCCAGGTCGCTGACGCTCTGCGGCAGCGGCAACGGCTGCTTCACCGTGACCGGCCTGCCATCGGTATTGCGCACCTGCTGGTCGATCGCGACAAACGAGGTGAACTCGGTCAGGAGGTTGTACTTCAGCCCCAGCGTCACGATCTCCTGCCTGTTGTCGGTCACGCCTCCCAGCGTTGCGAAGTCGGAGAGGAGCGCCACCCGTTCACGGGCCCACAGGTACTTCACCGGGTCGTTCCTGGCGCCGTCCGGATCGCGGCTCACCTGCAGGCGGCGCTCGAACCGGCCCTGCCCGGTGAAGCCCGTGATGGTGATCGTGCCGGTCGGCTCGCCGCGGTACTTGCCCACGAGCACCAGCGGCCGTTCGGCGAAGAGATCGGGGATTCGCGCCGGCTCGAGGTCGTAGACCTGGAATCCCTCGGCCCGGACCTCGACGTGGGTGAGCAGCGGCGATTCGATGTACTCGAGGAACCGGCCCGCCGCGTCCCGCGCCTCCTCGGGAGTGAGGACAACGAATGGCGCGCCTTCGCCCACCCGCGCCATGCCTTCGATCAGGTGACGGTTCACGGAACTGCCGATGCCGAAGGTGAACACGTTGGCGTCGTTCAGGTGGTCGCGAATGAGCGTAAACGCCTCGCGCTCGACGCTCACGTACCCGTCGGTGGCGATGACGATGACACGCGAGACGCCCTCGCGGGCGCGCGGCAGGCCGAAGGCCCGCTGCAGCGCGGGCAGCAGTTCGGTCCCGCCGCCGCCCTGCTGCCGCTCGATTTCCTGCAGGGCGAACGCCTTATTGGCCGGCGTGGCCGCCAGCGAGGTGGGGGAGAGCGCCCAGGAGCCGCCCGAGAAGAACAGCACGTTGAACGTGTCACCCGCGTGCAGCTTTCCAAGAACGTTCCGCAGCACCTCCTTGGACGTCTCGATGGGGAAGCCGTTCATCGATCCCGACACGTCCATGATGAAGATGTACTCACGCGGCGGGATGGCCGCGGCCCCAAACCGCTTCGGCGGTTCCACCAGGCACAGGAAGAACTTCTCGTCCGCGCCCTCGTACAGGAGCAGGCCCGTCGCGATCCGGTCGTCCGCCAGCCGGTAGCGCACCACCACGTCGCGGTTGCCGCCCGACGCGTCGGCCTCGGGGAGCGAGAGCGTGGCGGTCTGCTCGTTCGAGAACACCGTCTTCATCTCGTGCGACGGGGAGGTCACCTCCTTCAGCGGCATGCCCGCGGCGATGCGCGCCCGGAAGCCGAACGCATAGGGGGCGGCTTCCCCCTGGCGCAGGTACGGGTTCCGCGTCCACCCGCTGCTTTTCGGCGCCCCGGCGGTGTCGGTCGTATAGCGCGGTCCGACGACGGTGGGGTAGACGAACTCGTAGACGCCCTTCTCGGGGACCAGCAGCTCCGTGTAGACGAGCTCCACCTTGATCTCGTCGCCCGGCATGATGTTGGCCACGTTCATCTGGAAGACGTTGGGTCGCTGCTGTTCGAGGAGCGACGCCGTCTGGCCGGCCTGCCGCGCCTGCTCGTACTGCCGCCGCGCCTCCTGCCGCTCTTCGATCTGCGCCGTGATGACGCGGGTCCCGATCGTCATCCGCATGCCGTGCACGGCTGCGCGCGTGGAGCCGGGGAAGACGTAGATGGCCTCGATCGGGCGCTTCCCCTCGTTGCGGTACACCTGCGACACCTTCACGCGGGCTATCACGCCGGTGATGTCCACGTTCGCGCCGGTCGACTTGAGCGGCAGGCGGTCCACCGCCGGATCGCCGCCCTTGACGAAGAAGTAGGGCGACAGCGTCCGGTCGCGGGGTGGCGCCAGAGGGCCGGCCGCGGCCGGCTGGAGGAGCAGGAGCACGAACAAGGCGGCGACGAGCAGTCGAGTCATGGCAAGCCTCCCGTTTGGCGTCCGCCGGCTGACGTGCACGGCGGGCCTGCTTGAAGAACGGGGAGGCCGGCATTTCTTGCAGGGGCCTGTGCATTCTGAATTTTGAATTTTGAATTTTGAATTCGTCGGTTGTACCCTGTCTCCATGCCATCCTTCGACGTCACCTCGAAGATCGACCTCCAGGAAGTGGACAACGCCGTCAACCAGGCCCGGAAGGAAGTGGCGCAGCGCTACGACTTCAAGGGCTCGAAATCGTCCATCGAGTTCAACCGCGGCGAGGCGCTGCTCGTGCTCGTCGCCGACGACGAGTTCAAGATGCGGTCGCTCTGGGAACTGCTGGAGGGTCGGCTGGTGAAGCGGCACGTGCCGGTCAAGAACCTGAAACTCGGCGAGATCCAGAGGGGCGCCAACGACACGGTGCGCCGGGAGGTGACGCTCCAGATCGGCATCCCCACCGACGATGCGCGCGCCATCGTCAAGTTCCTCAAGGACCGCAAGCTGAAGAAGGTCCAGGCGGCCATCCAGGGCGACGAAGTGCGCATGTCATCGCCGTCGAGGGACGAACTGCAGCAGGTGATCGCGCTGCTGAAAGAGGAGGATTTCGGTGTGGCGCTCCAGTTCGGCAACTACCGGGAATAGGCGCCTGAAATCGTCTTTCGCCGGGATCCGGGCCTGTCGTTTTCGCCCCTGAGCGGGCCCCTGGACGGGCTGAACTGGCAGGACGGCGGCGTCAACGGTCAAGGGCCCCCCGAAGAATTCTCGAAACCTGCGAAATTCCGCCTGTTTTTGCCGGTTCCGCGCTTGCGGCCCCGCTCCGCTTCTGCTACCTTACCTGTCGCGCCAACAGTCCTGTTCGAGGTCGTCAGTCATGCACAAGGTCCCGCTCGGCGAGTCGTTGCGTATCATCGGACGCGGCACCGTCAACTGGTTCTCGCGCCGTCCGCTGGTCGTCTCGTTCGAGGTGACCAATTCGTGCAGCTGCTGGTGCAAGCACTGCGACCACGGCGGGCCCCAGGACAACTCGAAGAACCTGAAGCCGACCGACTACAAGCGCTACATGGAGGCGCTCAAGCCGGCGGTGGTGCAGGTGTCGGGCGGCGAACCGCTGATGCGGCGCGACATCGTCGATATCGTCCGCAACATCACGGACGTGTCGACCGGCATGCCGTACACGATCCTGGTGTCGAACTGGTCGCAGATGACCGAGGACCGCTACCTGGCGCTGCGCGAGGCCGGCATCGATCAATTCTCGGTGAGCCTCGACTTCCCCGACGAGCGTCACGACACGTTCCGGGGCCACCCGGGCCTCTACCGCCACCTGAGCCGCATCGTGCCGAGGCTGTCGGCGCTGGGCTTCGACGACATCGTGATGAACACGTGCATCACGTCGGAGAACGTCGGCGAGGTCAACGCGGCGGCGGACAAGGCGCACGAGTGGGGCGCCAGCATCAACTTCAGCGCGTACTCCCCGCGGCGCACCGGCTGCCAGGACTACTTCCTGAACACGCCGGAGCAGATGGCGGTCCTGCATCGCGAACTGACGAAGCTGAAGGCCCGGATGCCGCGCGATGGGTGGATCATCTCCACCGAGAGCACGCTCGACGCGACCGAGCGCTATTTCCAGCACCATGGCATACCCGGCTGCAAGGCGGGGCAGCGCTGGCTGGTGGTGACCGCCGACGGGGCGATGCAGCCCTGCTCGATGCAGTTCAAGCGGTACGCGCTGGGCGAGCAGGAGAAGATGATCGAGGAGTTCACGGCCCACAACACGTGCGACCAGTGCTACGTGTCGATCCGCTCGATGCTCGACAAGAGCTTCCCGCGCCTGGTGGGTGAGTACGTGGGCGGCTTCTTCTCGTTCAAGCCGCGAGGCGAAGGGCTGCCCGCCGAGGCCGAGCCGGCCGAGTCGTAGGAGCGTGTCCGAGTAACCCCCGACACGCTCCTGGTATTGCCGGCTGCCGCCGGCGACGATCCCAGAATCCTCAGAACATCTCGCGCGAAGCGCGATTACCAGGAGTCCGTCGAGGAATACTCGGACGGGCTCCCAGCGAAGCGTTGCCTCAAACCGCCCAGCATGACGGCGGTTCACGCCGCTTCGCTGGGAGCGTTGTTGGCTGGCCCCGCGAAACGCGGGGCGACGACATCTTCCACGGCCGACCGTCAGTCCGGCGGTGAGCCCCGAAGGGGCCTAAGACAGATTCCAGGGCGGTCGCGTGAAACGTGCTTCAATCGTCACGACTGCGGCCCTGGAAGATGTCTAGTAACCGCGCTTCGCGCGGGATTTCTTAATGTTCTCTGCGTGCCCGCCGACGAAGTCGGCCTTACTAGGAGCGTGTCGGTGATTACTCGAACACGCTCCTAGCGCGGAACAGGGCTTCAGCCCTGTTAGAATGGGCGTCACGGCGCCCGCATGACTGCTCGCATCCCGACCCTTCTCTTCCTGTTGTCGCTGTGCGTCCCGTCCGGCGCTGTTGCGCAGGTGTCTTCGTCGGCGGATCGTGCCGTCTCCGGCAGCGTGATCGATCCCCGAACGCACGCCGGCATGATTGGCGTGCGCGTGCGCCTCTCGCCGGGTGACCGCGAGGCGAGGACGGATGCCACCGGCCGGTTCCTCCTCACGCAGGTGCCTCCCGGCCGCTACCGCCTGCACGTCGACCTCGACGGCTACCAGCCGGTCGAGTATCCGCACGACGTCGTCGTCGCGGAGGCTGGCGATCCGCCGCCGCTCGTGGTGGACTACTCGCTCACGATCGCGGCGGAGGTGCGGGGACGCACCGAGGCGACAACCGCCGTACCCATCACGGGCGCGCTGGCGACGGCCGTGAGCGGGCGCGCGATCGCCTCGGCCCCGGGCGGCCTCGAGGACGTGTTCCGCGTCTTCCAGTCGCAGCCCGGCGTGGCGGCGTCCAAAGACGATCGCAACGATCTGCTGGTGCGCGGCGGCGGGGCCATCGAGAACGCGGTGCGCATCGACGGCTTCGACGTGCCCAACCCGAGCCACTTCGGCGCGCAGGGCGGATCGGGCGGCGGGTTGTCGATGGTGGCGCCCTGGCTCATCGAGCGCGCGGTGCTGCACGCGGGAGGCTTTCCCGTCGAGTTCGGCGACCGGGCCTCCTCGGTGCTCGACCTGTCGCTCAAGGGCGCCGAGGGCACGCGCGTCCACGGCATGGGGGGCGTCAGCGTGGGCGGCGCGATGGCCGAGGCGGATGGCCCCCTCGGCAGCAGCCGCGGCGCGTGGCTCGTGAGCGCGCGGCGCAGTTTTCTGGAACTGGTGTTCGACCGCGGCCCCGACCGCGCGGTGCCGCACTACACCGACGTCCTCGGCCGGTTCGACTACGCGCTGACGCCGAAGCACCGGCTCGGCTTCCTGGCCATCGCCGGGAAGGACGACGTCTACACCGAGGGGACGACCGACCGTCTGGACGATCGCCAGAGCACCGTCGTTGTCGGCGTCAGCCTGCGGAGTCGCTGGTCGCCCACCACCAGTTCCGGCCTGTACGTCAGTTACGGGCGGGCCGCCATCGACGCGGAGATGACCGACCGCGCCGTCAACGAGGGGTACGACCGCGGGCACGAGACCGAGTGGCGGGCACGCGCCGAGGTGCGGCGCACCTTCGGGGCCGCCGAGGCGATGGCCGGGGCGTCGGTGCGGCAAACCGGGGTGCAGTACGACCTGTACAGCAAGGCCTTCCGGAACGAGTACGGCAGCCTGGTGCCGATCCTGCAATCATCGTTCGCCGGCACGTTCACCGACGTGGGCGCGTACGCGGACATCCGGATCCCGTTGGGCGGCCGACTGTTCGCCACGCCGGGGCTCCGCGTCGATCGGACCGATCGCTCCCGGCAGGTCTCTGCCAGCCCGCGCCTGAGCCTCGAGTATCGGGTCACGCCCGATGTTCGCGTGAGCGGCGCGGCGGGCGTCTACCGCCAGGCGATTCCCTTCATCTGGATCGCGTCGATCCCGGCTAACGCGTCGCTCCGTCCGGTGCGGTCCGTGCAGGTGCAGGCGGGGGTCGCCGTGCGGTTGCCGCGCGGGCTGCAGGCGGCCGTCGAGGCCTTCGACAAGCGCTACGACGCCTACCCGGTCGACCCCGCCGAGCCGTGGCACGTGCTGGTGACCGCCGCCGCCGACTTCGAATCGCCCTTCGTCGGCAAGCTGGACCCCGGCGGCCGGCTGCGCGCCCACGGCTTCGATGCGAAGGTGAGCCGTCGCTTCGTGGACCGTGTCGAGATCGGCGCCGCGTACTCGCTCTGGTACGTGACGCAGTCCGGCCTGGACGGCGTCTGGCGGGCGGCCGACTACGACATCCGTCACCAGACGCGGCTGGACGTGACGTGGGAGATCCCGGGCGCGTGGCGAGCGGGCGCCGAGTTCCGCTTCGCGAGCGGACGGCCCTATACGCCGTACGACCCGAAGGCGTCGAGCAAGGCCGGCTGGGGCCGCTACGACCGCACGCAGATCTACGCGGCGACATATCCCGCCTACCATCGGCTCGACGCCCGCATCGAGCGCACGTTCACCATCAGCGGCACGCGCCTCGTCGTCTACGGCGAGATCGACAACCTGTACAACCGCGATAACGTGTACCTCTACCAGTGGAGCAACACCCTCAAGGCCTCGAAGCCGGTCTACCAGTGGGGCGTGATGCCGCTGGGCGGGATCCGGTGGGAGTTCTGAGGATAGCCCGTATGAAGGGCCTGTTGCTGCTGGACCCCGCAGCCCGGGCCGCTCGCCGGATAGTGCTACAACCCGGCTGAGAGCATGGTCGATATTCCCAAGGTTGTCGCCCACTGGCGAGCAGGTGCGCGAGAGGACTGGGAGGTCGCAACCGATCTCGTCGAACGAGGTCACCTCCGCCACGGCCTCTTCTTCGCTCATCTCGGGCTCGAAAAGGTCTTGAAGGCGCATGTCTGCCGGCACAGGGGCGAACTCGCCCCCCACATCCACGATCTTGTTCGACTCGCCGGCGCCGCAAGTCTCCCGCTGGGCGATGACCGGCAGGATGTGCTCGCGAAGATGAATGCGTACGCACTCGCCGGACGCTGCCCCGACGCGCTCCCCGCGATGGTGACACCGGCGGATGCGCGCGATCGTCTGGCCGCCGGCAGGGAGTCTTCGAGTGGCTGATGACGCAGTTACCGGGCTGATCCGGCAGTACCTTCGGAACCTCGGGGCGGCCGGCATCCCCGCCACGTCCGGCGTGCTCTTCGGCTCGTTCGCGCGTGGCGGCGCCGACGGTGGAGCGACATCGATCTGGTGGTCTTGTCGCCACGCTTCGACGGTCCGTTCGGCCTTGCCGACGTCGAGGCATTGTGGGTCGTCGCTGGCCGAACGGACAGTCGCATCGAACCAATCCCCTGCGGCGAGCGGCAGTGGCTCGAAGATGACGCGTCGGTGATTCTCGAGGTGGCCAGGCGGGAAGGACGGCGAATCGCCCTCCAGTAGGAGGGCTCGTCGTCTGGGCTCAAGCCGCAAACCCTCAACAACCCGCCTTCCCCCTCCCGGCTGCGGCGGGCGGGCCAGCGCCCACCCCACCCCCCTCCGCTCGACCGCAATCACCCGCTTTGTTCTTGCGAGCTTCGGTGCGGTCCAACGACCAATTCAGGTTCTGCCCCCGCCTGCCGATTGACTGGACGTGGCGGTGACTCCGTCCGGTGGAGGCGTCCGGGTGCGTCGCCGGCCGGCCGCCAGGGCCCGAGGTGTCTTTCGATGAAACGAATCGGTGTGCACGAGGCGCAGCCGGGGCAGGTGGTCGTGCAGGCCGTCTTCGGCTCCGCAGGCCTCGCGTTGTTGCGGCCCGGATCGGTCCTGACCGCCGACATGATCTCGCGCCTGTCCAACTACGGGGTCGCCACGTTGTCCATCGAGGACGACGGGGCCGAGGTGCGCCCGATCGAGGAACGGCTGCGCGATCTGGACGCGCGGTTCGCCGGACACGAACAGGACACGCTCATGCGGCGGCTCAAGGAAGTCATCGCCGCGCAGATGCGCGAAGGAGCGGGAAGCGGTGCTTGACAAAACCCAGATGCGCGCGCGGGTCGAGCAGACCGTGAACATCGCCACGATCCCGCAGATCGTGTCCAAGCTGCGGACCATGTTCGAGGCGCCCTCCATGTCGGCGATTGCCGTCGGCGAGGAGATCGCCAAGGACCAGGTGCTGGCGGTGAAGGTCCTCAAGCTGGTCAACAGCGGCTTCTACGGCTTTCGCACGCCCATCACGACCATCACCCAGGCGATGGTGCTGCTCGGCTTCGACGTCGTCAAGACGCTGGTGCTGAGCGCGAGCGTCCTCGACATTCTCGAGTTGATGAACCAGTCGCTGGCGGGCCTGTGGGAGCACTCGCTCGGCACCGCGAAGGCCGCCAGCGCCATCGCCGGGCGGCTCAACATGGCGAACCCCGAGGAAATCGCCGTCGCCGGCCTGCTGCACGACCTGGGCAAGGTGATCATCGCGCAGCGCTTTCCGCAGGAGCACGCCCAGATCCGCGAGACGGTCACCAGGCGCAACTGCCTGCAGATCGACGCCGAGCGCGAGGTGCTGGGCGTCACGCACCTCGACGTCGGCATGTGGCTCCTCAAGAAGTGGTCGCTGCCGCCGAAGCTGGTGTACCCGATCGCGTTTCACAACAACTTCCACCCGTCGCGCGATTTCGCCGACCGCACGGCGGTCGTCCACCTGGCCGACATCCTCGCGCGGGCGAAGGGCGTCGGCTATGCCGGCGACAACCGGATCCCGGCCATCGACTTCGGGGCGTGGCACCTGCTGCACCTGTCGTTCGACGACATCGAGGACATCTGCCTGCAGCTCGAGGGCGACACCGGCTCGCGCATGATCGCCTGAAGGTCCACACATGAACGACGAGAGCATCCTCTCGGTACTTCCCAAGCCGCTGGCGGTCTTCACGGCGCACCTCGACGTGTCGTTCGCCAACCACGCGTTCGCCGACCTGTTCCAGCTCCGGGCCGGCGACCTGGCCGCGCTCACCAACGTCACGCGGTCCACGCCGTCGCTGGCGACGGCGTTCGTGAAGGCCGTCGCCAGGCTTCGCACGGCGGGATGGGGCGCCAAGTTCCGCTGCACGCTCGAGGGCGACGAGCCGCACGTGTTCGACGTCCACCTGAAGCGCATGGCCGGCGACTCGTTCCTGGCGGTGTTCGACGACGTCTCGGAACAGGTGCAACTGGAGGAGATCCAGGCCCGCGCGCGCCGCTACCTCGAGAGCGTCCTCAATCACCTGAGCCTCGGCGTCATCGTGCTCGACGAGTTCTTCAACACCACCTTCTTCAACGCCGACCAGGCCGCGCTCTTCAAGCGGATTGGCGTCGAGCGGTCGATGCTGGAAATCATCGGCGGGCCGATTGCCGACCACTACCCGGTGTTCACGACG
>Ga0315273_10013380_pt1 | contig 10537 bp, 7 predicted proteins | sample YL17G02_0_MG_FD_205753 | JGI IMG/M metagenome (GOLD analysis project Ga0315273, IMG submission 205753) | Sediment microbial communities from Yellowstone Lake, YNP, Wyoming, USA - YL17G02_0 | ecosystem: Environmental > Aquatic > Freshwater > Lake > Sediment | place: USA: Wyoming | collected... | reverse complement strand
GCCTGAAAGGGACATCGTCAGGACCTGCGCCACCTGTTCGACGGTGACGCCCGCCTCGGCGGCCCGTACCCGGTCCACCCGGAAGACCCGCTTCGCCTGGGGCGACTCGACGGACCAGTCCACATCGACCACGCCGGGTGTGGCGAGCATGACGGCCTTCACCCGTTCGGCGGCGACCAGGCGGGTGCTGTCGTCGGCGGCGTACACCTCCGCCACCAGGGTCGAGAGTACGGGTGGCCCGGGAGGAATCTCGGCGATCTTTGCGATGGCGCCGAAGCGGCGCGCGATCGAGTCGACCGCCGGGCGGACCGACACGGCGATGGCATGGCTCTGGCGCCGGCGCTCGCCCTTGGGGAGCAGGTTGACCTGCACGTCGGCCACGTTCGGCCCTCGCCGCAGGAAGTAGTGCCGCACGAGGCCATTGAAGTTGAATGGCGCGGCGGTGCCGGCGTAGGTCTCGGTGCTCACCACCTCGGGCACCGTTCGCAGGTGCTCCGCGACGGCCAGGGCCGCGGCGCTGGAGGTCTCCAGGGTGGCGCCCTCCGGCAGGTCGAGCACCACCTGAAACTCCGACTTGTTGTCGAAGGGGAGCATCTTGACCTCGACCAGCTTGACGGCCAGCAGCGCCATCGAGCCGAGGAGCAGTACACCGATGCCGGCATAGAACGCCCAGCGGCGGCGCGGGCGGTCCATCAACGGTGTCATGACGCCCGCGTAGAACCGGGCGAACCGCGTGGCCTCCTCAGGCTCATGGGCCCGGTCGTGGGGCAGGGTCGTGGGCTTCACGTGACCCTTCAGCAGCCGGAGCGACAGGTACGGCGTGATGATGAACGCGACCGCGAGCGACGCGAGCATGGCCGCGGACGCACCCACAGGGATGGGGCGCATGTAGGGGCCCATGAGTCCCGACACAAACGCCATCGGAAGGATCGCGGCGATGACGGTGAAGGTGGCGAGAATGGTCGGGTTGCCCACTTCGTCCACGCCCTCGACCGCCGCCACTTCCGGCGGGCGATCGCCCATCTGGAGGTGGCGGTAGATGTTCTCGACCACCACGATGGCGTCGTCCACCAGGATGCCGATGGAGAAGATCAGGGCAAAGAGGGTGATCCGGTTGAGTGAGTAGCCGAGGGCGTAGTAGACGAACAGCGTCAATGCCAGCGTGACGGGCACCGCCACCAGCACCACGAGCGCTTCGCGCCAGCCGAGGAAGAGGCCGATGAGCACCGTGACCGAGAGCGTCGCGATCAGGAGGTGCAGGATGAGCTCGTTGGCCTTCTCGCTCGCCGTTTCGCCGTAGTTGCGGGTCACGTCCACGCGGACGTCCGCCGGCAGGAGGCGGCTGCGTGCTTCCTCGACCCGCGCCAGCGCCGCGTGGGCAACGTCGGTGGCGTTGACGCCCGGTCGCTTGGCGATGGCGAGGGTGACAGCCTGGTCGCCGGGCTCGCTCCGGGCGGCGTGCGTCACGTAGTCGGTGGCCTCGGCGGGCGCCTCGACGATGGTGGCCACATTGCGCAGGTAGACGGGCCCGGCGTGGTTGGCGACCACGACATCCCCGGCGTCGCGCGGGGTCCGGATGGGTGCGCCCACGGATACGAGGAACACCTGGTTGGCGGTGGCGTACTCGCCGGCCGGCAGCTGCACATTGGCGGCCCGGAGTGCCTGCATGACTTCGCCGGGCGTCACGCCGCTCCCGGCGAGTCGTGCGGGATCGAGCGTGACCCGCAGCTGGGTCGGCTCGCCGCCGATCAGGTCGATGCGAGCCAGGTCCGGGATGGTGGCGAGGTCATCGGCCAGGTGCGTCGCCATGATGCGGAGCGCGCTGGAGCCGTACCCGCCGCCGTGCAGTGTCAGCGCCAGGATCGGCACATCGTCAATGGAGTGCGGCTTGATCAATGGCGGCATGGCGCCTGGGGGAGCACGGTCAGCCGCCGCGCCGATCTTCGCAAAGACGCGGCTCACCGCGCGATCCTGGTCTTCTCCCACCTTGAAGCGCACGGTGACGAGGGTCATGCCCTCGCCGGCCATGGCGTACACGTACTCCACGCCGGGCACCTCCCACATGAGCTTCTCGATGGGCCGCGTCAGCAGGTTCTCCACCTCGGCGGGAGACGCGCCGGGCATCGCCGCCATGACGTCGATCATGGGCACGGAGATCTGCGGCTCTTCCTCGCGCGGGGTCGCGACCATCGCCAGTGCGCCGACGGCGAGCGACGCGACGGCCACCAGCGGCGTGAGCTTCGAGTGCAGGAATGCCTGCGCGACGCGCCCGGCGATGCCCATGCCTACTGCTCCGCCGGGACGAGCACGGTGTCGCCGCTCGCGACACCGGAGAGCACCTCGACCATCGCGCCATTGGTGCGGCCCAGCCTTACCCAGCGCAGTGATGAGGCGCCGGCCGAGACAACGCGGACACCCGTGAGGTCAGCCTGATGAATCACGGCGCGCGCGGGCACCAGGAGCGCCGGCCGGGTTCCGCGCGGCAGGGCGAGCGTGGCGGCGCTTCCGCTCAGGAAATGGCCGCCGGTGTTCGGCACAAGCGCGTTGACGGTGTACAGATTGGCGCCGGAAGGCACCGCGCCCTCGATCGTAGCGCGGGCGGTGGAGTCGCCGATCGTGGCGTCGATGACGCGGCCCCGCCGGAGACCGCGCACCGCCTCGGGTGCGGTGCTCACGGTTACGCGCAGTGTCGACGCGTCATCCACCGCGACGAGCGGAGCGCCGGGTGCGGCGAAGGCGCCGGGGTCAACGAAGCGGCGGGTGACGATCCCGGCGAAGGGCGCGCGCACCTCGGCGTATGAGGTCGTTGCCGCGAGCTCGGCTGCCGTGGCACGGGCCGTTGCCACCGCGGCGTCGGCACGAGCGAGGCCGGTCTCGGCCTGATCGAGTTGCGCCTTCGTTGCGGCGCTGTCGGCATACAGGCCGCGAATCCTTCCGGCCTGCGCGGCGGCGTCGGCCTGCATTGCCACCGCCGCTGCCAGCCCGGCCTCGACCTGGCTCCGCCGGGCGACGAGGTCGCGGGCGTCGAGCGTCACCATCAACTGCCCCGCGGTGACGTGATCCCCTTCGTGCACCAGCACGGCCGTGACGGTTCCCATCAGCTTGGTGCTGACCGTGGCGGCGCGCACCGGGGCCGCGGTGCCGGCGGCCTCGAAGACTTCGGGCACCATGGTGTCGGTCACGCCGACGGGTGTGCCCTTCATGGCGACGCGCTCCGGCAGCGCCGGGGTCGCCTCAGGGCCGCACGCACCGACAAGCAGGGCGAGCAGGACGGTGCCGGCCGCAGGTGTGAACATCCGCATCTCAGTTCTCCAGCGCGGTGAGCGCCATCAGGTCGCGGCCGCTGGCCTGCCGGGCCGCGGCATCGGCCACGATGGCCTGGTAACGGGCTTCGGAAAGGCTGAGTCGAGCCTGGGTTTCGGCGCTTGCCGCGCCCAGCAACTCCGCGATGGTGGCGAGCCCGCCAGCGTACTTACGCGCGACGATGCGGTGCGCCTCGGCAGCCTGGTCCACCGCTGCCTCGGCGATAGCGAGTCGCGCGAGCGCAACCGAGTGCTGGATCGCCGTGGCGTTGCGGTCGAGACGGGCTGCGGCGGCCGCCGCTTCGGCACTGGCACCGGCGGCCTCGGCGCGACCGCGGGCGGCTTGGCGCTCAGCCAGCTCCGACGCGCCGGCAAACGGGGACCAGGACGCCATGATACCGATGGTGTAGCCGCCGACACCGCCGAAAGGCTGGTTGGGACTGTTCCAGTCGTAGCGCCCGAACCCATTGAGCCGGGGCAGGTACTTCGCATTGGCGCGGCGCACGTCACCCTGCGCTGCCGCAACGCCGAGCCGGGCGGCGGTCACGTCGAGCCGGGCGCTGGCGGAGTCGGCTTGCGACGATCCATCACCGAGGCTCCTGATGGTGGCGGCCGGCGGCAGTGAATCGGGAAGCACGAAGGCGGTATCGCCGGGCTGGCCGAGCAGTACTGCGAGGCGCTGATGCGCGATGTCCGCCTCGCCACGAGCCCCGATGAGCTGGGCCTCGACCTGTCCGGCCTGAATCGACGCGAGGAGGGCATCGGATCGGGTGGCGAGGCCATTGGTCACCATGGACTGCGCCTGCCGCAAATTGGCGCGCGCAGCGTCGGTGCCGGCGACGAGGGTGTGCACCTGCTCCTGCGCCAGGATGGCCCCGAAATAGGCGCGCACGACGTCCACTCGGGTGACTTCGCGAGTCCAGCCACTGCTGGCATTGGCGGCGGCGGCGGCACTCGACGCGGCACTGCGGCCGAACCAGGCGTCCACGTTGATGAGCGGAACTTCGGCGACGAGGCCGCCGTTCCAGTTGCCGATTGCAGCGGGGTAATTGAGGCTCGCGGGGTCGAAGGATGCGAGGGTGACGCCGCGCTGGCGGAGGGTGATGCCGAAGGCGGTGAGCGGCTCATTGGTCCGCAGGTACCCGGCTTCGGCGCGCACGGTGGGGAGGATGCCCTGCAGGGCGGCGGTCGCCTGGGCCCCGCGGGCCCTGGCATCACCGGCGGCAATGCGATTGGCGTAGGCCGCGGAATCGGCGCGGCGGAAGGCCTCGCCGAGGGTCATCGGCAACTGTGCGGCGAGCGGCGTGCCTGCCAGCAGGAGCAGCAGCGCCGGCAGCGGGAACCGAGTGCCGGGTCGGCGGACTGGGTGGGCGCGCGGGCGGCTGGTCATACACAACTATATAGTTATATAGTGGTGATGTCAACCACCGATGGATTTTCCTTGCACACTCCACGTCACGTCAATTGGTGCGGAGTGTACCACCCCTCCAGCGCCACACGACCCGGGCAAAAAACAGCCCTGCTATTGCCGCCAGGGTGACATCGCTGAGAAAGTGTGCCTGCGCCGCCACCCGAGTCAGGGCGCAGCCGGCGGCGAGCAGCATCCACGCCGGCCAGGTGCGGGGAAAGAGATAGCTCGCCATGCCGGCGCCAGCGAACGCAACCATGACATGGCTGCTCGGCAGCCCGATGTTCCCCGTGCTCCAGGGGTGATCAGTGAAGCCGCGCCAGTAGTAGGTGCCGTCGTGCAGGTTGGGTCGTTCGCGGCGGAGCATGATTTTGAGCACCTCACACATGAGGCCAGACACGAGCGGTGCGATAGTGAGGAGCAGCCCGCGCCACCAGAAGCGGCGCGGCGCGGGCGATGTCGATCCTCGATCATGCAGGATGAGGGCGAGCGATCCGAGCATCCAGGTGGGGAGGAAGCCGGCGATGCGGAAGAACCGTCCCCAGTCCTTGCCGTAGACATCCTCGACGCGCAGGTACTGCCAGGCCCAGCCGTCGAGCGCACAGGCGAGGGCAAAAAGAAGGGCGCTCGCCAGGAGCGCCCTCGGAGGCACGAGTCGCCGGAGCGGCGTGGGTTCAGTGCCCACAGCCGCAGCTGCTGCCACATCCTCCGCCCGACATCGGCGGCTGGCCCACCTTGCTGCTCTCTTTCGATGTCAGCAGGGCCGCGCCGCCGCTGATTACGCGGCGCACCGGTTCACCGGTCTCCGGATCCTGCTCGAGTGGCGGGTCGCTGAACGACTGGCGCACGTCGAACCGGCGCGGGGCGGGGGAGAGGGTCTCGTAGGTGTAGGTTGGCATGGGGAGAAGGCTACTCCACCCACTCCGCAATGAACAAGTCCGTCTCCCCCGGCTGGCGACCATGGCGGTTCGAGGCCCAGACCAGGTGCTTGTAGTCGTAGCTGAACATCGGGAACGAATCGAACTCGGGATTGGTGGTGACCGCCTCGAGCCCGGTGCCGTCGACGTTGATGAGATACAGGTCGAACGCCCCGCTGCGAGGGCTCTTGTAGTTAGACGAGAAGATGATCTTCTTGCCGTCGGGGGTGAACACCGGGGCGAAGTTGGCCCCGCCGAGACTGGTGATCTGGCGCGGGTTGGTCCCGTCGGCGTTGGCGATCCACACCTCGGTACGCGCCGGACGCACAAGGTGATCCTTGAGCAGCTTCTCGTAGTCGGCGGTGTCGGCGGCGGTCTTGGGATAGGCGGCGCGCCACACAATCTGCTTACCGTCAGGCGAGAACCAGGCGCCGCCGTCATAGCCGATGCGGGTAGTAATCTGCTTTACGTCGCTGCCATCGGGGTTCATCGTGTAGAGGTCGATGTCCCCGTGCAGCGTGCTCGTGAAGATCAGCTTCTTCCCGTCGTGCGAGACCGTGGTCTCCGCGTTGTACGTGCCGTTGTTCGTCAGCTGGCGCTGGTCCGAGCCATCGAGCTTCGAGGTGTAGATCTCGAGATAGCCGATCGGCCAGACGTAGCCCTGCGACTTGTCGGGTGGGGTGGGGCAGGCGCGGTCGTGCTGCGAGGTGCTGCTGTAGAGAATCCGCTTGTCGCCGTCGTAGAAGAAGCCGCAGGTGGTGCGGCCCTCGCCGTTCGAGACGCGGCGCATGTTCGAGCCGTCGACATTGATGAGATACTGCTGGTCGCAGCCAGCGTCCACCTGTTCCTGACGCTGGAAAATCAGTTGCTTGCTGTCGCGGGAGAAATACGACTCGGCGTTGTTGCCGCCGAAGGTCAGCTGGCGAATGTTCCGCAGGTGACGCTCACCCGAGTCAGGCTTCCAGTAGGTGGTGGATGCGGGCGTGGTCGCAGCTGGCTTCGGGCCGGCGGCGCCCTCGGAGGACTTGCCGCCGCACGCCATGAGAAGCACTACGGCGGCGGAAGAGGCAAATGCTGCTCGAGTCAGCGCCGAGTTGGAGTTGAGCACGTAAATCCCGTAGCAGCTTGAGGTTGAGACATCTGACCAAGGGACGAGAAGGATACCCCAGGTCCGGCATCCGGCAATCCGTATTTCTCCGGAGGTGGGCCCTGGCTTTGGCGGCGCTCCTGACGGTGGGGAGCCGACCGGTGCTGGCCCAGTCCTGGGACAGCCCCGCCGCCAACGCCGTCGTGGACCGCGCCGTGGCCAGGCGAGTACACGTCGACTCCACACTTCGCTCATGGACGGGGAACGGCGCCGGGACGCTGCAGTTCCTGGTCGACCTGGGCAATTCCACCGTGCTGCCGCCGCGGGTGGTGAAGCTGGTGGAGCTGGCGTCGCTGATACGCTGGCAGGCGCCGGGCATGGCCCAGCAGCGCATCATCGGCCGGCGGGACACGATGCTGCTGCCCGGCGACGTGGGGTTCTACAACGATCGCTACGGCGTGGTCACCAACAACCTGGGCGATCGCATCCGGCTGGGCGACGGCAACGACGTGCGCGACCTGCCGCATCCGCTCTCGGCGGCGGGCCGGTCAGGCTATCAGTTCGCTATCGCGGACTCGCTCTCCATCGCCGTGCCGGGCCGCCGCGTGGAGGCATACGAACTGCTCCTCAGGCCGCGCGATCCCGACGATCCGGGAATGGTTGGCAGCATGTATCTCGACCGGTCTACCGGCGACCTGGTGCGGCTGTCCGTCACCTTCACGCGCGCGGCAATTCTCGACGCGCGCATCGAGCGGCTGGCGCTGGTGCTGGAGAACCTGCTGGTAGATGGTCGCTACTGGCTGCCCTATCGCCAGGAACTCGAAGTGGTGCGCGGCAGCACCTGGTTCGATTTCCCGATCAAGGGTATCGTGCGCGCGCGCTGGCTCGTCACCGATCACGCCGCATATGCGGATAGCGCGATCCCGCCCCCGCCGCTCGCCGTCACCGGTCGCACCATCGTAAACAATCCGTCGAATCGCATCACCGTTGCTCCAGCGGAGGAGCGTAACCAGTACGCGTGGCAGGATCCGATCCTGGCGGCGCTCGCCCCGGAGGATCAGGCATTGAGCGCCGCCGAGATCCAGTCGGTGACGCGCCAGGCCGAGGGACTGGTGCAGCAGCAGGTGCTGGAGCGGGCGAAGGGGGCGTCGATCGGCGGGCAGGGCGTATCCGACTTCTTTCGCGTCAACCGGGTGGAAGGGGTCGGCATCGGGCTCGGCGGTGGCGTGGGACTGGGCCACGGATGGCGTCTTGGCGCGCGCGTGGGATACGGATTCAGTGACGAGCAGGTGAAGGGCGGGCTGGAACTGTCGTGGCGCGCAAGACCGGCGCTGCGCCTCTCGGTGCTCGGTGGTCGCGAGTATCGCCAGGCGGGGGATGTCGCCGAAGTATCGGGAGTGCGGAACACCCTCGCGGCGCAGATCTTCGGTCAGGATGACACCAGCCCGTACGATGTGTACGCGGCGGGCATCGGTGTCCGACTCGAGCCGGGTGGCGTGTACACCTGGGACGCGCGCCTCGCGGTGGAGCGGCAGGACAGCCTGAGCGTCAACGCGACGCCGTGGAGCGGTACATATGGCCCCACGATCCCGGCGGTGCCGCTCGATGCGATCCGGCTTGACCTGACGCTGACGCGGCAGCGCGCTGCCGTGGGGACAGCGGGCCGTACGCTCGGGTGGAGCGTAAATGGCCGGGTGGAGGGCATCGACCCGAGCGATGGAATGCCTAGCGCCCTGGTGGTGCGCGTGGCGGCGGCGCTGCTGTACACGCGTCCGCTGGGTAGCCCGGTGCTGCATCTGGAGACCCATGCGGGCGCGGTGGGAGGTGGTACGGTGCCGAGCCAGGCACTGGTGCGCCTGGGTGGCATGGTGACGGGTCCCGGCAATGCGTTCCACCAGTTTGCAGCGCAGGGGGGGATCTCGCAGCGTGTCGAGGCGCGGTTCCCGGTACCGTTCTTGGCGCTGCCGCTGCTCAAGTATGGGAAGAGCCCGGCGGAGGCGACGCTGGCGCCGTACGGCACGGTGGTCTGCGTGGCCGGCCGGGTAGCCCAGGCCGGGGGGTCGGCGGCCAATGGCTGTTATCCGTCGCTGGGCGTCGGCTTCCTGATGCTCTTCGATATGTTGCGGTTCGACGTGGCGTACGGGTTCCGGGAGGGTGGCTGGCGCTTTGGTGTCGATGCCGGGCGTTTCCTGTGGGGGATTCTTTAGGGCGGGTAAGGCGGGTAAGGCGGGTAAGGCGGGTGGGGCGGGTGGGGCGGGTAACGAAACCCGGCATCCACTGTGGGCGTACGACTCACAAGTCGTTTACACTGGTTCGTCCGCGTTCCAAGGAGCCCGACTGTCCGAGTTCCTCGTCTATCTCCGGTTGGGCTTTGGCCACATCGCCGACCCGCGGGCCTACGACCACATCCTCTTTGTCGCGGCGTTGACGGCGGCGTACCCGCCGGTGGCGTGGCGTCGGCTGGTGTGGCTGGTCACGGCGTTCACGCTGGGTCACTCGGCGACGCTGGCGCTGGCAACCCTCGATGTGGTGCGAGTGAACTCGCAGCTGGTGGAGGTGCTGATCCCCGTCACCATCGTGCTGACGAGCATTGCCGTGATCGTGTTCTCCAAGGGGGCCACAGAGGGCACCGGTCCCACCCGCTCGCAGCTGCCGCAGTACGTGCTGGCGGCCACCTTCGGGCTGATCCACGGGCTGGGCTTCTCCACCTTCCTGCGCAGCCTGCTGGGTGGTGAGGAATCGATCGTGAAGCCGTTGCTCGCCTTCAACCTCGGCCTCGAGGCGGGGCAGCTGTTCATCGTCGCCATCGTGATGCTGCTTGGCGTGATCGCCGTGCGGGCGATTGGCCTCACCCGCCGCGAGTGGGTACTGATTCTCTGCGGCGGCACCATGGCCATCGCCCTGACCATGATCGTCGACCGACTCCACCCTGTCTCCTGAACGGATGTCGCGCATGCTGATGGCGTCTCGCTTTCGCCCTGTCCGCGTCGTCGCCGGACTGGTGCTCGTGGCCTCGGTCGGCGGCAGGCCGTTGCTGGCGCAGCAGTGGCTCAACGCCGGCCCCAACCCGAAGACCAACCAGTCCAACTTCCGCGCCATCGAGGAGTGGCCCGACCCGAACGACGTGCGTACGGCGAGCGGATCGCCGGGACCGAAGTACTGGCAGCAGCGGGTGGACTACACCATCCGCGCATCGCTGGATACCGCGGTGCACCGGCTCACCGGCGTCGAGCGCGTCACCTATCACAACAACTCACCCGATGCGCTGCCCTACCTCTGGTTTCAGCTGGACCAGAACATCGACGATCCCAGGGTGAGCCGCACGATCGCCTCCGAATCGGCGCTGCCGGCGAAGATCAGTCCGCAGGCCCGCAAGTTCCTGCTGCCTGAACCGTTCGATGGCGGCTATCGCCTGGCCCGGGTCCAGGTGCAGGTGCCTGCCAGTGCCAAGGGGAAGGTGCAGCTGGTGACCGTGCCCTACGTGATCAACGGGACGCTGGTCAAGATCCCGCTCCCGGCGCCCCTCGCACCGGGTGCATCCGCCGTGCTCGAGATCGACTGGTCGTATGCCGTGCCGGAGAACAGCCGCAACGGCCGGGGGGTGCGCGAGCAGGTGAAGGATGGGTGGCTCTACGAGATGGCGCAGTGGTACCCGCGCGCATCGGTGTACGACGACGTCAACGGCTGGCAGACCGACCAGTTCCTGGGCCAGGGCGAGTTCTACCTCAACTTCGGCAACTACGACGTGAGCCTGACGGTGCCGCACGACCACATCGTGCAGGGCACCGGCGTCGTCGTGAACCAGGCCGAGGTGCTGACGGCA
>Ga0315273_10013376_pt1 | contig 10539 bp, 10 predicted proteins | sample YL17G02_0_MG_FD_205753 | JGI IMG/M metagenome (GOLD analysis project Ga0315273, IMG submission 205753) | Sediment microbial communities from Yellowstone Lake, YNP, Wyoming, USA - YL17G02_0 | ecosystem: Environmental > Aquatic > Freshwater > Lake > Sediment | place: USA: Wyoming | collected... | reverse complement strand
CGGAAGCGGCGAACGCCTGCCCTGTCGGTGGTCTCACCGGCGACCCGCTCGAGGTTGACGATGCGAGCGGGCCGCGCAGAAGGCTGGGGGAGCTCGACCGGCCCGGCAGACGCCTCTCTCTGTCCTAGGGGTCCGGGCCGTCGCCGGCCGCGGCCCACGTGGGGCCCAACCAAGCCACTTGCGAACGCGGCAGATAGCACGCCTCATCGGGCAAACGAGAACCATAGGCGAGGACGTCCAGACCTTCGCCCCCGGCGATCAGGGTGTGGGCCTCGACGCCGGCCACGTGCACGATGGCGTCGGCGCCGCCACCGCCGGGAAGATGCACGAGGCAGTCCCCCGGGCCGACCTCAGAGGTCTCGCCGTCCTGCCAGCTGAGACCCGAGCCGCCCAGCACGAAGAAGATCTCCTCCTCGGCGCCGTGGACGTGGGCGGGGGAGGACTGCGCGCCGGGCGCGACGGCGATGCGTCTCAGCCCCGTCGCAACGCTGCCGGCGGCGGCCCCGAGATCGGTGAATCCGGCGCGCAGATGGCCGCGCGACAGAAAGTCCGCAGGGCAATCGTCCCAGGAGATCGGCCGGTCGTCCGCCACAAGCGGCTCCTCGAGGTCGCCGGCATCGACCGTCATACCCGCAGCGCCACCGCGGCCGCGAGCTCCACTGCAAGGCGGGCAGCGATGACGACCGTGGTCTGGCTCGTGTCCAGGGTGGGCGCGGTCTCCACGATGTCGGCCCCCACGAGACCGCTCGCGGCGATCCCGCGCACGAGAGCGATGGCCTCGCGACTGCTGAGGCCTCCCGACGCCGGACAGCCGGTCCCGGGGGCATGCGCGGCGTCGAGCGAATCGATGTCGAAGGAGAGATAGATCCCGTCGCTTCCGGCCGTCACGGCGAGGGCGTGCTCGATGGCCCAGGGCACCCCGTGCTCCTCGATGTCCTCGATCCAGATCACCGTGATGCCCTGCTCCCGACAGTACTCGATCTCGGTGCGCGGATTCATCCAGCCCGAGATGCCCAGCAGCACGATATGTCTGGGGTCGAAGCCGGCATCGACGGCTCGGGACACCGGACAGCAATGGTTCAGCAGCTCGCCGCCCACATGCGGCGCCGTGTCCAGATGCGCATCGATGAGCACCATGGCAGGGTTGGCGTAGTTGTCGCGGGCCGCCCTCACGGCCGGGATCGTTATCGAATGGTCGCCTCCCAGCGTGATCGGGACAGCGCCGGCGGCCATGATCTTGCCGAGGTCCTCCTGCGCCCGCGCAAACGTCTTCGCGGCGTTGGCGAGAACGATGTCACAGTCGCCGGTGTCCACCGGCCGCAGACGCTCGGCAATATCCACGCCGAGCCGGGCGTTGTACGTGAGCAGCTGGCACGAGACCTCGCGGATGCCCCGAGGACCGTAGTTGGTGCCGGAGCGACTGATGCAGGTGGCGTCCCAAGGAAACCCGTAGAACGCCACTCTCGCGCCGTGGTCTTTCAGGGCCTGGGTCTCGGGGGGCACGTAGGGCAGTCTGAGGAACGAGCCGACGAGGCCCGCGTGCAGCAAGCCGGACCACATGCTCGCATCGGGCTGTCCAGAGTGCTCCGACATCCTTGCCTCCTTGCCGCACGGTGTGATGACAATCCAATGCTACCAATGCCGCGACGGCCGGGAAACGCCGTCACTCGAGGGCGAGGAGCGTGGACCATGGGAAGGCTGGAGAACAAGACCGCCATCGTGACCGGCGCCGCGATGGGCATCGGCCTGGGCATCGCGCGGATCCTGGCGCGAGAGGGCGCGGCGGTCAGCCTGTTCGATGTCGACGACGGAGTCTCCGCAGCAACGCAAGAAGTCGGAGGGGCGGCCGCCTTCAAGGTGGACATCCGGGACGGCGAAGTCGTACGAGCGGCCGCCGACGAGGTCGCGTCTCAGTTCGGGCGCGTCGACATCCTCGTCAACAACGCGGGCATCCTCCGCGTGGTGCCGTTCCTCGAGATGACCGACGCGATCAGGGACCTGCACATCGACACCAACCTCAAAGGCACGTGGAACTGCTGTCAGGCCGTCCTGCCGCACATGCTGAAGCGCCGGTACGGCAAGATCGTCAACCTATCCTCGGTCACCGGGACCCAGGTGGCGGACCCGGGGGAGACGGCCTACGGCCTGACCAAGGCGGGGATCTGGGGATTCACCAAGGCGCTGGCGATGGAGTTCGCCGCTGCGCACATCAACGTGAACATGATCTGCCCCGGCGTGTTTCGCACGCCGATGGTCGAGAGTCTGGCGCACGGCACCTCGCCGGAAGACATCCAGGCGACCGTCGATCTCATGGCTGCGACGATCCCCATGGGCCGGCTCGGCCGGCCCGATGAGATCGGCCATCTGGCTGCCTACCTGGCCTCCGACGAGGCGGAGTACGTCACCGGGCAGGCGTTCTTCATCGATGGCGGCAGCACGCTCCCCGAGACGTCCCGGGCTGTAGGCTGAGGTCGGCCGGCTAGAAGACGAAGGCCGCCGGAGTGAGCGGGTGGTATGTCAGCCTATCGGTCTCAGTAGCCCGGGATCTGCTTGGGGAAGTAGTCCTCGAGCTTGCCATCGCGGTTGACGTCGACGGTGGTGCAGTGCAACGAGCCGCCGAACGGAACGACCTTGTCGTAGGGCACCGGGATGACCTCGATGCCCAGCTTGTCGAGCTGCTCCATATAGCGCTCTTCATGGGCTTCGACGCAGATCGTGTTGGGTCCGATCGACAGGGTGTTCATGAAGATCGGGTTGGGCCCTTTGCGCGGGGTGCCGAACGAGTCCAGGACTTCGTCGTACTCGAACGTGGGGCCGACCGCCTCCACGATCTCCCAGTCGTTCTGCTTGAAGAGCTGGACGGCCTCGTCCGTCAAGAACGGTCGCCCCGGGTTGTGCATCAGGAGTCCCGGCCGGATCGGGCAGACGATCACATCGATATGGTAAGCATAGAAGGTGTCACTGGTGGTGCCGAACTGCACCTCGTGGATGCGGATGCCTTTCGCCCCGAAGTAGCGCTTCAGCCAGTCGATACCGGCGTTGTTGGTCACGCTTGAGTGGTACCAGATGATGTCTTTGCCCATGCGCATGCAGCAGGCCGCATCCCACAGCGGCTCCTTGTCGGTCAACTGGAAGCTGCTCTCCTCCATGTGCTGGCGCTTCTCGTCGTCGGTCCAGACGTTGTAGTAGTCGTACCAGAAGTTCCTCACGTAGGACTCGTCGGTCATGCGCGGCTTGGGGGCAGCCGTCCACAGACACTCCGGATCCTCGTTGAAATAGCGCTCGAAGATGGGGCGCAGGTTCAGGTATTCGTACCAGCGAGAGCGCAGTGCTCCGGATGCCTCCATGATCTCGTTGCCGACCGTCATGAAGAGGTCACGGGGACAGTTGGTGCCACGCACGTTGGGCATCGTCCAGTCGGGCGTCCCATTGCCGGTCACCGCACCCGTATGGATCGGATGCACCTCGACGCGGTCGACGGTAACGCCACGCGAGGTCAGGATGTTGACGAAGTCGTCCATCTGCTCGTTGGCTTCGTCGACCATCTCCTGCGGGTAGGGACCCCAGGTGCCGATGGGGTAGCCGCCCTCGGGCTGGTGCGAGTAGATGCCGGGTTCGGGCCCGGCCGCGTGGGTGCCCTCGGGGCGACCCAGGATCAGGCGCTTCAGCGGGTCCCATTCGTTCCAGGCATTCACGATCTTGGTCATGTTTGTCTGCTCCTTTCCGCGCTGGGCTCAGCACATGAACGTGACTCAGCCACCCAGCTTTGAACCGGCCGCTACGAACCCGTCTTGCGCGATGTCAAGCGCAGCGCACGCCAAGGGGTGCCGACGACGAACCCTTGTCAGCCCACGGAATGCGGGCGAACACCCGTCGCCGCAGCGACTGCTTAGGCAGGTCGCGCCGCGGGGCCTTGCAGCCCCGCGGCGCGAGTTCCGGGTGTCGCTGACAGGTCAACTCGCACTCGTCGGCGTACTCACGGGCACACGGTCGATGATCGTGGAGCGAGCCGTGTCGCGACCCTCAGCCTTCTTGATGGCGTCGAGGACCTTCTCGGGAGTCATCGGCAGGTCGACCCAGACTCCGGCGGCATTGTAGACAGCCTGCTGGATAGCGACCGGCGCGGCCGCGATAGGCGCCTCGCCGGCTGAACGGGCGCCGAACGGCCCCACGGGATCGGGGTCCTCCTCCCACAGCGTCTTCGTGGACGCCGACGGCCAGTCGGTCATGCGCAGCACCTTGTAGTCGGAGAGATTCGCGTTGATCACGGCGCCCTTGTCGTCGAAGTGCAGCAGCTCGCTCAGCGCGAACCCGGCGCCGACGATGGCGCCGCCGACGATCTGCCCGGCGAAGACCTTGGGGTTGATGACCGTGCCGCTGTCTTGGGCTACCAGAAAGTCGACCAGCCTGATCTGTCCGGTCTCAACGTCGACCTCCACTTCGCAGAACTGGGCGGCGAAGTGGCGTGAGAACGCCGATGACGGCGGCATCGGGAAGGCCGGCCGGCCGGTGATGCTGTCCGTGGGGCCAAGCGCATCGGCGCGCATGTGCGTCATCACGTCGCTGATGCTGACGTGCTTGTCGCTCGGCCCGCAGCCCCTGCCGAGAGCGCACGCCGGGTCCTTGCTGAAGATCAGGCCGTCTTTGATGTCGAGCTTGGATGGATTGCTGGGCACGAAGAACTCCTGCGCCGCCAATTCGAGCAGCTGCCGGCGGGCATCGAGACAGGCCGCCCAGGTCTTGAATCCGGTGCGAAAGAGCGTTGTGCTCGCCAAGGAGCCGCGGCTCCATGGGCAGGAGTCGGTGTCGCCGGTCTCGACCTCGATCCTCTCGATGGGGATGCCGAGGGTCTCCGCGGCGATCTGCGCCTGCGTCGTGTCTGCGGAGGTGCCGTGGCGGCCGACGGAGCAGTACAACTTGGCGCTGCCGTCCTTCATGATGCGAACGACGGCGTCGGTGTTGCCCTCCATCTCCTCACCGCACAAATGGATGCCGGTGCCGACGCCCACTGCGTAGCGCTTGGGACCGACCGCCTTGTAGGGCTTCCCCCAGCCGAGGAACTTGTCCTTCCAGGCGAAGGCCTCGGCGCCCTTGCGCAGGATGCCCTCGCTGCTGCCGGACGAAAGGTGGAAGAGCCTGGGCAGATTGTCGAGAAGCTCCTTGGGAGCCTCCCGGCCGCTGCGCCGCATGAGCTTCTCCCAGTCCTCCTGGTCGCCGCGCATCAGGGTCTTTCCCCATGTCTGTCGCAGGGGGTCGCCCGGCTTGATCTGGTTGCGAATGCGGAACTCCACAGGGTCGATGCCGCACTTCTCGGCGAGCTGATCGGCCATGCGCTCGACGATCGAGCCCATGGTGATGTCGCCGACGCCGCGCATGCAGCCGCCGGTGACCAGGTTGGTCGAGACCCCTTGGCACTCATAGCGGCCGCTGCGCGCCCGCGCACCCCAGTTGTCGATGTTGAAGTAGCCGACCTCGACCTTGAAGCCGTATCCGCCGTTGTCCATGATGTGGTAGACGTCGATGAAGGTGATCTCGCCGTCCTTGGTGCAGCCCATGCCTGCGCGGCAGTGCTCGTTGTGGCGCCGCTTGACGTGCGCCATGCATTCCGCGTTGGTGAGCTCGATCTTGACCGGCCTGCGCATCTTCTTCGCCAGCAGGCAGGCGACCATCATGAAGTTGTTGCTCCAGAACTCCCCGAACGAAGCGCCCAGCGGCATGCCGACCACGCGCACCTTGCTCTGCGACACGCCGAATGCCTGGGCAACGCCGTCGCGCAACTCGGAGGGCGACTGCGTGCCCGTGTAGAGAGTCACTCGATCGTCGCCAGACCATTCGGCGATGGCGGCGTTTCGCCCCATGGGTGCCATCTGCTGACTGCCGAACTTGACGTCGGCCGAGACCGAGTGGTCGGCCGCCTTCTTGCCGGCCTCGAGATCGCCCCACTCGTAAACGTTCGGCTCTCGAGCGTTGCCCGCCGCCTGCACCTGCGGCGCATCCGGGAGCAGCGCTTCATCCTCGTCGAACACCGCCGGCAAAGGCTCGTACTCGACCACGATGAGCCGCAGCGACTCCTCTGCCGCCCGCTTGCTGGTGGCCGCCACCGCGCCGATCTCATCGCCGTTGAAGCGCGCGATACCGTCGAAGATGTGGCCGACGTAGTTGAACCAGACGCCGTGCCAATCGAGGTCGGGGGCGTCCTCGTGAGTGACCACGCCCACGTAGCCCGGCACCTTCTCGGCCTTCGAGGTGTCGATGCTCTTGATCCGCGCGTGCGCCTCGGTGCTGCGGATGATCTTGCCGTAGAGCATGCCCGGCAGCTCGAAGTCCACTGGGTACTTGATGGTGCCGCAGACCTTCTCTTTGGCGTCCTTGACCGGGATCGCCTTGCCGACGACGGTGTACCCCTGCTTAGCAGTCACAGTCCCCTCCCATCAGATCGGCGGCGTGCAGCACCGAGCGAACAATCTCCGGATAGGCGCCACAGCGGCAGATGTGACCGCTCAGAGCGGCGGTCACTTTCTCGGTCGTGGGATGCGGGTCGGCATCGAGAAGCGCCTTGCTGCTCATGATGATGCCCGGCGTACAGACGCCGCATTGGAAGCCCTGCTCATCGATGAAGGCTTGCTGGATGGGGTGCAGGTCGTCCTCGTTGCCCAGGCCCTCGATGGTCATGACCTCCTTGCCCTCGACCTGCAGGGCAAGCGTCAGGCAGGAGGTCGTGGGCCGGCCGTCGACGAGCACGGTGCAGGAGCCGCACTCCCCTTCGCCACAGGAGACGCGCACGCCGATGAGTCCCAGCTTGTCGCGCAGGACCTCGGCCAATGTCTGGTGCGGTTCGATCTCGAGCTCATGTACCCGACCATTCACGTTGAGACTCGTCATGGAATGACTCCTCACGCCGCGGCTGGGACGACGTTGAGCCGGCCGACAGCCTCATCGATGGCCCGGCGGACCAGCACCTCGCTGACTTCTCTGCGGTACTCGTCGGAGCAGCGCACATCCGAGATGGGGCTGGTCTCCCACTCGGCGCGGGCGGCGGCCGTCTCGATCGTCGCCCTGTCAGGGTGGGCGACGTTCATGCCTACGAGCAGCTCCCCCGCCGCCCGCGACAACACCGGCACGGGCGCGCAGGCCCCGATGACGATCTGGGCGGCGCTGACGGTGGCGTCATCCTCTGTGCTGATACGCACCGCGGCACTCGCCTGTGCCAGGTCGGTGCTGACCCGCGTGGCCCGCCCGAAGGCAGCCTCGGTGCGAGCTGCAGGTACCGGGATCGTGATGCCCGTGAGCAGTTCCTCGACGCCCAGCACGGTCTCGTTGACCCCGGCGAAAAACGCGCCCATCGACACTGACCGCTCACCCGAGACCGAGCGAAGCGTGGCCGTCGCATCGAAGCAGGTGAGCAGCACGGCCATATCGGCACACGGCGAAGCGTGGCAGATGTTTCCCCCGATCGTCGCCGTCGAGCGCACTTGGGGGGTACACATGCATCTGGCGGCCCTGCTGAGGCACGCAAGCAACGGGCCTCCACCCTCTGCCTCGGTGATCTCGGCCAGGGTGGTGAGCGGCCCAATGGCGATATCATCCTGGGAGACGCACACATAGCGTAGCTCGGAAATGTGCGTCAGATCGATGCAGTAGTCGAAAGTGACTGCCTCGCTGCGCCACTCGAGCAGCAGATCGGTGCCGCCGGCTATGAACTGCGCGGACGACCCGTGCAGGGCTTTCAGCGCGCAGGCCTCATCGATCGACGTGGGCCGCACATATTGAAACTCCTTCATCCTCTCCTCCGTGGATCTGTGCGGGGGGCCGGGACCAGTCCTCACGAAGCTCATCGGGGACTCATGTTAGCACGGCGTGCCCCGCGACAATGCGGCGGCTTTGACTTACACTGCGGGGCGTGCCGTGAGATGCAAGGCGAGGCCGAGGCACAGACCAAGGCGTACGCCGGCCGGCAGCGCATCGGCCGGAAAGAGCGACGAGAGGCAGACTGGCCTCGAACGTGGCGGTGGCTCTGCCTCACCGAGGAGGTGGCTTGATGGACTCTCGACAACCACGACGCGTAGCGATCGTGACCGGCGCCGCCGGCACGGTCGGACGGGCGGTGACGGAGAGGCTGGTGGCGGAGGGCTTCGCCGTTGCCGGTATTGACATCCGCGAGTGCACCGCCGATCTGCCGCTCGTGGTCGACGTGACCGACCGCGGCCAGATGAAAGCGGCGGCCGAGCAGGTGGCGCAGGAGGTCGGGCCTGTCTCCGTCCTCGTGACGGCGCATGGCCGCCACGCCGCCGCACCGTTTGGGGAGCTCAGCCCGGTCGAGTGGCAACTGCTGCTGAAGACGCACCTGGGGGGCACCGTCAACGCCTGCGCTGCCGTGGTGCCGAGCATGGTCGCCGCCGGCGCCGGAACAGTGGTCACCACTTCCTCCTGGCTCGCCCTCGCGGGCGTGGCGGGCGAGGCCTACTTCGCCGCCGCGACCGGCACGATCCTCGCGTTCACCAAGAGTTTCTCCCTTGAGGTCGCGCCGAAGGGCGTGAGCGTCAACTGTATCGCCATCGGCCCGCTCGAGGGCCGGGGCATGCCGGCCAAGCTGCGCGAACATCAGCCGCGTCCCGAGGAGCTTCCCATACAGCGATACGTGCACCCAAGTGAGGTGGCGGACACGGTCGCGTTCCTCGTCAGGGACGGCGCCTTCTTCGTCGGCCAGGTCCTCAGTGCAGCTGGTGGGGCGGTGGTCTGAATGGGCATGCTGGAAGGCCGCGTGTGCCTGGTGACGGGCGCCGCGCAGGGTATCGGCAAGGGCATCGCGGATCGTATGGCGCACGAAGGTGCGCGCGTGGCCGTCAACGCTCGCGTCAATGACGATCGACTCAAAGCGGTGGTGCGCGAGATGGGTGGCTGCGCTGCACCCGCCGACATCGCGGACCCGTCTGCCGTGCGCCGCATGGTCGCCGCTGTGGAGGCAGACCTCGGGCCCATCGAAGCGCTCGTGTGCAACGCGGCGCGCATGACGATGAGACCTTTTCTCGAGCAGGATCCGGAGGAGTGGTGGGAGCAGGTGCACATCAACCTCACGGGTCACATGGACGTGATCACTGCCGTGCTTCCGGGCATGCGCCGGCTCGGACGTGGATGGATCGTGCTGATCAGCTCCTTGTGGGGGCCGATCGGATGGGAGAACGCCAGCGGCTACGCGTCTACCAAGTCGGCACTGATCTCTCTGGGCAGGTCGCTGGGCCGCGAACTTGCCCCAGAAGGGATCTACGTCACCGTTGTGGCGCCGGGCATCATCGATACGCCGCAGCTTCAGGTGGACGCCGATGACGCCGGCATCTCGCTCGAGGAAATGCACAAGATCTACGCCAAGGGCATTCCGGCGGGGCGCATCGGAACGCCGGCAGACATCGCCGCAGCGGTCGTGTTTCTCTGCACGGGCAGTGCCGCGGCGTTCGTAGGTCAGACTCTGCATCCGAACGGAGGCGAGGTCAGATGCTCGATGTGAACGCGACGTGGCGCTACGCGTCTCCCGAGAGCTGGAAGGGAGCTGCCGCCGCGGTGGCTATCCTCAGCTTCGATGTCGACGCGGAGACGCCGCTGCTTGCCGCCGGCGAGAAGTACACGCAGCACCTCTCGACGATGTCGCACCAGGTCTATGGCCCCACGATCGGTGTGCCCCGCATCATCAAGATGCTGGCACGTCATGGCAAGCCCGCGACCTTCTTCGTGCCCGGCTGGACCGCAGAGCACTACCCGCGCTGCATGGAGGCGATCCTCGAGTCCGGGCATGAGATCGCCTTGCACGGATATACGCACAGGTCCCCGTGCTACAACACGCCGCTGGAGCAGCGCCAGGAGATCGAAAAGGGACTTGCCGCGCTGGAGAAGTTCGGCGTGACGCCGTTGGGCTATCGCGCGCCGATGTGGCAGACGTCGAAGCACACGCTGGAGATCCTCGGAGAGTACGGCATCCGCTACGACTCATCGCTGATGGACGACGACCGTCCGTACCTCCTGGACACCCCGAGCGGGCGCCTTGCCGAGATGTGCCCCCAGTGGTATCTCGACGACTGGGAGCAGTACGTCTACGTGCCCGACCCCAACTTGGGAGCGACAATCAATCGTCCCAGCGTCGTGGCTCAACTCTGGATCGAGGAGCTCGAGGGGGAGCGCGAGACCGGCTCACTGCTCATGCTCACGTGTCACCCCTTCGCCAGCGGCCGCCCAGGCCGTATCAAGGCGATCGAGAAGCTGATCGAGTTCGCAGACTCGTGCGGAGACGTGGCCTTCACGCGTGCGGACGACCTGGCGCAGCGGCTCCTGGCGGTCCCGGATTCCGAGCTCAGCGAGAACCGCCCCGACTGACGGCTGCATGCGTACAACCAGGACCTTTTGACAAAGGGACGACTTGAGAACACTGTGGACGGATTCCGTCCACATGACGCCTGCGAGAGGAGGCACAGCGGCAGGCTGGAGACGGGTGACGCGCGAAGGCGTCGAGTGGCGAGCCACTTGGACGTGAGGGAGCTCGCCAAACCGCAC
>Ga0315273_10013375_pt1 | contig 10541 bp, 10 predicted proteins | sample YL17G02_0_MG_FD_205753 | JGI IMG/M metagenome (GOLD analysis project Ga0315273, IMG submission 205753) | Sediment microbial communities from Yellowstone Lake, YNP, Wyoming, USA - YL17G02_0 | ecosystem: Environmental > Aquatic > Freshwater > Lake > Sediment | place: USA: Wyoming | collected... | reverse complement strand
AAGGCAGGAGCATGAGAGTTCTCGTAACGGGAGGCGCTGGCTTTCTCGGAAGCCACCTCTGTGATCGCCTCCTCCGGGAGGGTCACGAGGTCATCGCCATGGACAACCTTCTGACGGGCAATCCGCGAAACCTCGCGCACCTCGAGCCGGAGAAGCGTTTCCGCTTCGTGCGCCACGACGTCACCCAGTTCATCTTCGTGGACGGCCCGCTCGACGCCGTGCTCCATTTCGCTTCGCCCGCCTCGCCCATCGATTACCTCGAGCTCCCGATCCAGACCCTCAAGGTCGGCTCCCTCGGAACGCACAACGCGCTCGGCCTCGCGCTCGAGAAGAAGGCGCGGTTTCTCCTCGCCTCCACGTCCGAGGTCTACGGCGATCCGCTCATCCACCCGCAGCCCGAGACCTACTGGGGCAACGTCAACCCGATCGGCCCGCGGGGCGTCTACGACGAGGCCAAGCGCTTCGCCGAGGCGATCACGATGGCGTACCGGCGCGCGCACGGCGTCGACACGCGGATCGTGCGGATCTTCAACACCTACGGCGAGCGGATGCGGGCGAGGGACGGCCGGGTTGTGCCCGCGCTGATCGGACAGGCGCTCTCGGGCGAGCCAATGACGGTCTTCGGCGACGGCTCGCAGACCCGGTCGTTCTGCTACGTCTCGGACCTCGTCGACGGCATCTACCGCCTGCTCCAGTCGGACATCCCCGACCCGACCAACATCGGCAACCCGGCCGAGCTCACCGTTCTCGAGTTCGCCCGCAAGATCCGGGAGCTCACCGGTACCCGCAGCGAGATCGTCTTCAAGCCCCTCCCGGTCGACGACCCGAAGGTCCGCCAGCCGGACATCACGAAGGCGAGAGGGAAGCTCGGATGGGAGCCGAAAGTGAAGTTGGAGGACGGATTGAAGAGGACGATCGAATACTTCCGGAGCCTTGGAGCCTAGGAAGTCGTCACTCCTCCCCGTCCTTCCCGATCGCCTCCACCGGGCAGGAGTCCATGGCCTCCTGGCACTGCGCGTCTTCCTCGGGGGTCCCGGGCTGGCTGGAGACGTAGGAGTACCCCTTGTCTTCGTTGCGCTGGAAGTTCTGGGTCGCGGTGACGCGGCAGACGTCGCAGTCGATGCATTGGGTGTCGACGTAGTATTTTCCGGGCACGCTCTCGGGGACCTTGTCCTTGCGGTCGGCCATGAGGGCGGGAACCTTAGCATACGGCCCGCGGCCAACAAATGAGGGAAGGCTCAAGACCGGGCCCCTGCCGGACCGCTGGTTTAGACTGCCCCGCGTGCTCCGGCGCCTCGTGATCGCAATCGTCCTGGCTGGCCTCGCAGCCTGCCGCCGTCCGACCCTGCCCGAGGTCGCCCGCGCGGACCGCGACGCCGCGGCGGGTCGGCGCATCTTCGAGCGCAAGTGTGCGTCGTGCCACAACACGAACGGCGACGGCAAGACGATCGTGGCGGGCCACCTCCCCTACGCCAGCCTGATCGACGGCGTATGGCGCTCGGATGGCAGTCCGGCGGCCATCGAAAAACAGGTCCGCGAGGGCCGCGATCCGATGCCGAAGTTCCAGGGAAAGCTGACCGACGAGGAAATCCGCCAGGTGACGGCCTACGCCGGCGCCCTCTCCCACGCGGCACAGGCGAGCGCCCGGGCCGCGGGCGCGCCCACGCGATGACACGCAAGATCCCGCTCTTCCCGCTTCCGGAGGTCGTCCTGCTGCCGGGAACGCTGCTGCCCCTGCACATCTTCGAGCCCCGCTACCGCGCAATGGTAGCCGACGCGCTCGAGGCCGACCGCACGATCGGCATGACGATGTTGAAGTTGGGCGCCGGGGCGTCCGACGAGGTCCCGGCGATCCACCGTATCGGAACAGCCGGAGAGATCGTCGAATCGGAAACGCTTCCGGACGGGCGCTACAACATCCTCCTCGAAGCGCGGTTCCGGTTCCGGGTGCTCGAGGAGCAGGCGCCCGATCCGTACCGCGTGGCGCGTGTCGAAGAGGTCAGGACCGTGCCGTTTCCGGAGGCCCGCGAGGGCGAGCGCATCATCGCCTCCGCCACAGCCCTCTACGGCGAGATCGCCCGAGCACTCGACCTGCCTCCGTTGCCAGGCGAACAGATCTCTCCCGAACGGCTCGCCTCGGAGATGGCGCTGCGCCTGCGCCATGCCCCGCCCGAGCTCCAGGCGCTTCTCGAGACCGACTCGCTCGCCTCCCGCTTCGAGACCCTCCGGGGCCGGATGCGCGAATGGAAGGACCGCCTCGAGTTCCTCGCTCCGTTCCGGCCGAGGGAGTTCGACCCGAAGAACAACTAGAGAGAGGCGTTCAATGCTCGCTCGTGCGCCCAGCTGCGGATCGACTTGATCTGCTCCTCCATCGTGACGGCGAGCGGGACGGTCGCCGCGATCATCCGGTAGAGGTCGTCCTCGGTGACCGCCCTGCTCTCCGCGTAGGCGTCCACGACCGCGGAGATGACGGCCTGTTCGATCTCGGCGCCGTTCCAGCCGTTCGTGGCCTTGGCGAGGAAGACGAGGTCGAACCGCGCCACGTCGCACCGGTTCTTCTGCAGATGGATCGCGAAGATTTGCTTGCGCTCCTCCTCGGTGGGAAGGTCCACGAAGAAGACCTGGTCGAATCGGCCCTTGCGGATGATTTCGGCCGGGAGCAGGTGGATCCGGTTGGCGGTCGCCGCGACGAAGACGAGCGCACTTTTCTCCTGCATCCAGGTCAGGAACCCGGAAAAGATGCGCGACATCGAGGCGTCGCCGCCCTCCCGGTAGCCGCCGACGCCCATCTCGATCTCGTCGATCCAGAGGACCGCGGGAGAGACGGACTCCACCGCGCGGAGCGCCCGGAGAAAGGTCAGCTCGGGATTGTCGGTTCCGAAGACGGCGTTCATGTCCAGCCGGAAGAGCGGAAGGTTCCACAGGGTCGAGATGGTCTTGACGCAGAGGCTCTTGCCGCAGCCGGAGATCCCCATGAGGAGGATCCCCTTCGGGATCGGAATGCCGGCGTCGAGCGCGTCCTTCGAGAAAAGGGCCTGGCGCTTCTGCAGCCACGCCTTCAGGACCGCGTAGCCGCCGATGTCGTCGAGCGAGAAGCGCGGGGGCACGAACTCGAGCACCCCTTCCTTGCGGGACATCTGCTCCTTCTCGCCGAGAACCTCGAGGAATCCCGCCTCGTCGAAGGATTTCCGGGCGGCGAACACCTTGGAGGCGAGGTGACCGATCTCGTCCGCCGTCAGGCCGCGCATCGCCAGCGCCAACCGGCGCATCTGCGGCTCGTCGATCGCGATCGAAAGGCGTCGCCGCAAGTGCCCGTCCAGGATCTTCGCGATCTCGTTGTCGTCCGGAAGCTCGTACTCGACAACGTAGATCTCCTTCTTCGCGTCTTCCGGGATCGCGAGGCGGGGAGAGACGATCAGCACGTGCCTGCCCCGGTCCTTGAGCGCACGGTAGAGGTCGCGCAGGCGCCGCACGATTTCCGGGCGGCCGGAGGTCGGGAAGTCCTTGAGCAGGTAGAAGCCCTTGCCCGACGCGCCGAGAATGGCCTCGAGCGCTCGCAACGGGTCCTGCGTGTCCGGGACCGGCGCGCCGTCGACCCTCAGCCCGTCGACCACCGACCAGACGCCGTAGGGACAGGGCGCACCGTAGAAAGTCTTCGCCAGGTGCTGCGCCAGGCGCTCGACCCGCGCTTCCTCCCAACTCATCACGTAGATCAACGGGTGGCCGCCGAGGAGCGCCTTGCGGATCCGCTCCATCGCCCGGTTCGGGGCGGCGACGGGAGTCGTGACGGCGGTGCTCATCCGCTTGATTGTAACGCGCCCCGGCCCGCCGGGCGGTTACAATGCCCGACGATGGCAAATCCCGAGCACTGGAAGCTCCTCGGCACGCCCGGATGGAACGAGTGGCGCGTCAAGAACTCCAACGTGACACCGGACTTGACCGGCGCCGACCTCGCGGGAATGGACCTCTCCGGCAAGGACCTCAAGCGTGCGGACCTGACCCGCGCGGACCTCTCCCGCGCGACCGTTGCGGGGACGGATTTCACGCGCGCGACGCTGCGCCACACGAAGTGGGAGCGCGTTTCGGGCCCGGGCGCGATCTTCGAGCACTGCGACCTCGACTTCCTTGACTTCACGAAGGTCTTCTTCGCCGGGGCCCGCATGCGCTCCGCCTCGCTCCAGAGTTGCGCGCTGGCGGGAACGGACTTCGCCGGCGCCGACCTCTCCTTCACCCGCCTCGAGGGCGCCGACCTCTCGGGAGCCAACCTCGCGGGCGCCGTCCTCAAGGACGTCAACTTCCGCGGCATCAAGCTCGCCGACGCGCACTTCGACGGTGCCGACCTCTCGCGCGCGGTCTTCGAAGGGATCGTGGCCACGCGGGGCTCCTTTCCCAACGTGAACTTCGCGGGCGCGAACCTGAAGGGCTGTGATCTGACGGGCGCGGACCTGCGCCGCGCGAAGTTCGCGGGCGCCAACCTCAGGCAGGCGGCGCTGAACGCTGCCGATTGCGAGCGCGCGGAGTTCACCGACACGGACATGGAGCTCGCGTCGGCCGTGGAGGCCAACTTCACGGCGGCCAGCTTCGACCGGGCCCGGCTCCGGAAGGCCGACCTGCGCCGCGCGGTGTTCCTCGACGCCAGCGGCACCGACGTCAGCTTCGCCGAGGCGAAGTTGACCGAGGTGGACCTGCGCTCGGCGCGCTTCGAGAAAGCCAACTTCCAGGGCGCGGACCTGACCAGGGTCGTGCTCCGGCGGGCGAACCTGAAGCCGTACAGCTTCGTCGGGGCGTCCTTCTCGGGCGCGGACCTGACCGAGGCGCAGGCGGAGGGAGTGAACTTCTCCCGCGCGGACCTCTCGCTCGGAAGCTTCCGCCTGGCGAACCTGAAGCGGGCCGACTTTTCCGGCTGCCGCGGCTTCGACGCGGACCTCTCGGGGTCGCTGCTCATCGGGGCCAACTTCCAGGGCGCGAGCCTGCAGGACGCTGACCTGCGCTTCGCGCGCGCGATCGGGGCCAACTTCACCGGGGCCGCGCTCAAGGGCGCTGATCTCGCCAACTCGGACTTTACCGAGGCCGTCTTCAAGAAGACGAAGTTTTGGGGCGCCACTGCGCGCCGCGCCAAGGCCCCGAAGGGCCACGGCCTCCTCTTCTCGCTTTCCACGATGTTCTCGAAGGCCAAGGAGAAAAAGACCAAGGCCGCCGACGAGAAGGAAGCCAAGCGCCAGAAGCGCATCGCCGATCTCGAAGCCGAAGCCTCGAAAAAGGCGCCGCACCTGACCGGTAGACGGTAAACGGGAAACCGGAAACGAGGGCTTTCGCCCTTTTCCCGTCTACCGTTTTCCGTCTTCCGGCTTCTTCACCGGCGTGGCCTCGGCGACGGCTTTTCGGAACGCCGCTTCGAGTTTCTCCGCGGCGTCGCGATCGACGAGGAATCCCCCCGGCCGCGCCGAAACCCGCCCGATCATCCCGCCGGCTTCGGGGTGCAGCGACAGGGTCCAGGGGTCCCCGGACTTCATGCGGACCGTCACGATCGCCGTCGCGGGTTCGAGCGTTGTGACAGCGGCCTCATCGGCGAAATCCTTGCTCTTCAAGTCGAGCAGCGCGCCGAGCGCGTCGTCGGCCGCTGCTGCGAGCACGGGACGACCCCCGGAGCTCCATCCGCCGTCCTTCTGCTCGAGGACGATGCGCGTCTTCCCAAACGCCGCATCGATCCCCGTGGCATCGCTCCGGTTGAAGCCGAGCAACGCGCGGCCGCGGAACGCCTCCGCCTCCTTCGAGAGCTCGTCCAGGATGTCGCGGTCGATGGTCGAGACCTGTCCATCGCGCCGCACGTAAATCGTGTTCCCATCCGAACGCGTCGCGCCAAAGTCGACCGCGGTGACCGCGCCCTTCGCGCCCGTGATCGAAACGCGGAAGAGCGCCGGGCTCAGGCTGATCGCCGCCAGATCCTGGCTGCCGTGGACGAAGTCCTTGACCCGCAGGCGCAGGAGGGACGCCGCCAGGCGGTCGACTTCCGCCGTGTCGGCAAGGTCGGACATCGGCTCGACGAGCCACCATGCAACCTGCCTGCGCGCAAAGACTAGCCGACCCCGCCCGCGCAGGATCTCCAGCCGCGTCAGGTCCGCCGGGGCCCCGCCGAAGACCTCCCGGCTCTCGAAGTCGTCCGCGCTCTTGCTCAGGGACGCGAGCACCGCCGCCGGCACGAAGAGGACCTTCTGCGTCCCCACGACGCGCGCGGCGACGACGTCGGTGCCGGGGATCGCGGCGCCGAACTCGATCGTTCGCGTCTTGCGGGACTTCGGCTCCGCCGGGTCGCCCCAGACGATCGTGGCCCTGGCCGCCGGCTTGTCCAACCCGTAGTCGGCCGCCCGGGCGTCGTCGGCGTCCTCGCCGCCCGCGCGCTTGAACTCGGCGAGCTCGGATAACACGCTGCCGACCGCAAACGGGTCGGCCGGGTATTTCTCGGGCTTGATCATTTTCCAACCCGCGTCGCCCGCCCGCTGGAATTCCAGGGTCTCGCCCGAGCGGGTGAGCTCGATCCGCTCGACCTCGCCCTCGGGAATGTCCCAGTAGAGGTCGCCCTTGCGAGTCCGATCTTCGGTCGTCGGCATCCGGCGCTCAAAAAGAAAAATGAAACCGAAGAGGAGGGCGACCACCGCGGTCAGTGCGAGGAGCTTCTTCGCGGACACGGGCCGTTCGCCTGCGATCCTAGTCCCGCCGCCGGTACCAGACCCAGATGCCGAGCAGGATGGCGAGGGCCGGCAGCCCGACGATGACCGTCCAGCCGATCCGGATGACCTGGCTTTCGGTGAGCGACAGCGACGCCTGCTCCGGCGTTTTCGGCGCGATGCCGATTTGCCGGTCCCGGCCGGCCAGCCACTGCACGGCGTTCGCGAACAGCGTGCCGTTGGCACCGTTCTGAATGGAGGCGTTGGCCGCGAACCGGGAGTTGCCGATCACGACGAGCCGAGGCGACGGATCGCCCTTTTTCTCGTCGGCGGGCCCCACGGCGACGGCCAGCGAGACCGGCCCCGGCGTGTCCCCCGGCTCCTTCTTGAGTCCTACATCGAGCTGCTTGAGGTTGGTCTCGCCCCATCCCTCCGCAGACGTCTCGACGAGCATGGTCTCGGAGAGGCCCTCCGGCACTTTCTCGGCCTTCGTCACCGAGCGCGCGAGTTGGAGCACGAGCGGGAGGCCCTCGGCGGCCAGCGATCGGACGATCGCATGGCTGCCGTATTTGCTCGCCACCAGGGTTTCGGCTCCCACGTTGGGAAGCGCGTTGGCCGGATCCACGACGAGGTCGTCGCCGAGCCGGATACCGTACTTCCCGAGCAGGGAGCCCAGGCCGAGGTCCGGCGGCGGCGCTCCCGGGCCGGGAAGGATCGGGTCGAGGAGCAACAGGACGTGCCCGCCCGCCGCGAGGTACTTTGCGAGCGCCGCGGCCTCCGGTTCGAGAAACGCCGTGCGGGGTCCAGCCACGGCGATGAGATCCGCGTCCTTCGGAAGGTCGTCCTTGCCGAGCGCCTCCCACGTCGCGACGATCAGGTTGCCGCGCTCGAGCTCCTGCCGGGCGTCGGCATAGCCGCGCCCGCGTTCGGTCGAATCGATCGCCGCCTCGCCGTGTCCTTTGGTGAAATACACGCGGGACTGCCGGTCCTCGGTCACCGAGAGGATGGCGGACGTGAAGGCCTCCTCCGCCTTGAAACTCTTGACGGTCGCCGCGCCGCCCATGCCGGCGCCCGAGAAATCGAAATCGGCGAGCTTGTCCTCCTCGACGTACTTCCGGCGATCGCCGGAGCGGAACACGACCGTGTTCTCTCGCACGCCGGCATCCTTGACGAGCGCCTCGGCCCGGGCCATGTTGCGCTGCGGGTCGAGGTACTCGACTTCGATCTTCGGGCTGCGCTCCTGGTAACGCGCCAGCAGCTCCTTGACCTCCGGCAGGACGCGCGAGCGTCCCGCCACCATGAACACGGTCACCTGGATGGGTTTCTTGAGGCCCTCGAGGGTCTTCTTCGTGGTCTCCGAGAGGGAGAACACCTGCGCCCGCGTCCAGTCGAACCGCTTCCAGTGGCGCGTCGAGAGGTAGTTCACGCCCAGGAAGAGGGCGGCCGCCAGGAGGATGCCGACCGTCGACGCGGAGAGGCGCGTGGAGCGGGCGCTCACGGCGTCTCCTTCTTCGAGGAGAGGATCGTCGCCGCGAGCAGCAGGAAGAACGCCGTCCCCGAGAGGTAGTACACGATCCGGCGCGTGTCGACGACGCCCCGCGCAAACTCGTCCATGTGGTCCCAGATGTTGAAGTACCCGATCAGGCTCTGCCGCGCCGGATCCGCGCCCGGCTCGAAAAGGCCCACCGAGAAGACCGGGATCAGAATCGCAAAGGTCAGGATGGCCGCGAGGATCTGGTTCTTCGTCAGCGCGGAAGCAAACGTGCCGATCGCGAGGAAGTACGCGCCGAGCAGCGCGACACCAGCGTACCCGGAGGCCGCCGCGCCGAGGTCGACCGAGGTCTTCGCGCGCAGGAAGAGGATGAACAGCACGCTCGGCGCCCACAGCACCAGGAAGAAGCCGAGGGCGCCGAGAAACTTGCCGACGACCACGGTCGTCTCGGAGACCGGGGACGTGAGCAGGACCTCGAGCGTGCCCGAGCGCCGCTCCTCGGCGAGCAGGCGCATCGTCAGGATCGGGATGATGAAGAGCGTGAAAATCCAGAAGTAGGTGTTCGTGAACATCAGCGAGAGGAACCGCTCGCGCGGAGCTCCCGGCGCCGACAGGAAGGCGACGATGCGCGAAAAGATGATGCCGTTCAGAAACATGTACGCCGTGAGGATCACGTAGGCGAGCGGCGACAGGAAATAGGCGCGCCACTCCCGGCCGACGATCGCGAAGAGCTTCCTCATGAGGGCTCCCCTTGCGCCAGGGCCGCGGGCGCGGCGTCAGCGGCCTCGTCGTGGCGCGTCAGGCGGACGAACACGTCCTCGAGTGTGAGCGCTTCGCGGGCGAGCTCCCGGAGGACCCAGCCATTGGCGACCGCGAGGCGGAAGACCTCCTCGCGCGGATCGGCGCCCGGCAGGCATAGGATGCGCGCGCGCGTCTCCCCGGCCGCCTCCTCGACTTCCACCGTGGAGACGCCGGGGAGATTCGCGAGCCCCTCGCGGACCGCCACGTTGCCCTTCCAGACCACACGCAGCGTCGCCGCGCCTGCGAGCTTCGAGCGCAAATCCGCGGGCGTTCCCTCGGCGACGATGCGACCGCGATCGATGATCAGCACGCGGTCGCACACCGCCTCGACCTCGGGCAGGATATGCGTCGAGAGCAGCACCGCGCGATCACGCCCGAGCTGCCGGATCATCTCGCGGATCTTGATGATCTGCACGGGGTCGAGACCGATCGTCGGCTCATCGAGAATGAGCACGGGCGGCTGGTGAACGAGGGCCCCGGCCAGCGCCGTGCGCTGCCGGAATCCCTTCGACAGGCTTTCGATCCGGCGGCCGGCGACGTCTGCGAGCAGGCACTGGTCGAGCGCTTCGGCGACCCGCCCGCGCACGGCCCTGCCGGGAACCCCCTCGAGGCGCGCGCGGAAGGACAGGTATTCGGCCACCCGCATTTCGAGGTATGTGGCCGCGGACTCGGGCAGGTAGCCGATCGCGGCGCGGGCCTGCGAGGACTCGGCCACGACGTCATGGCCCGCCACCCGCGCCGACCCGGAGGTCGGCGGGAGAAAGCCCGTGAGCACGCGCATCGTCGTGGTCTTGCCGGCGCCGTTGGGGCCCAGGAAGCCCACGATCTCTCCCTGCTTCACCGAGAACGTCACGTCATCCACGGCGAGGCGCGTGGGGTACCGCTTGGAGAGGCTCTGTACTTCGATCATGAGTCGCCGCGTTACAAACGCGCCGAAGAATAAACCATATTCCCGCAAAGGGGACTCGGTATCATGACCACCGTGATTTCCGTCGAGGCCGTGACCAAGACCTATGGACGCTTCGGCCGAAAGACCCGCGCGCTCGAGAACGTGTCGCTCGAGGTGCGCCGCGGCGAGACGCTCGGCCTCATCGGCCCTAATGGCGCCGGCAAGACCACGCTGCTCTCCTGCCTGCTCGGATTCCTGAGGCCGGACTCGGGAAGCCTGCGCATCGAGGGCCGCGCGGTCGACGACCTGTGGGTCCGCGCGCGCACCGGATACATGCCCGAGCGCCTCGGCTTCGACCGGGACCTCTCGGGCGCGAGCTTCCTCGCCTTCCACTGGCGCCTCTCCGGCGGCGCTCCCGAGCGCACCGGCGTCGAGACCCGGGCCGCCGCAGAGAGGGTCGGCCTCGACCGGCCAGCGCTCGGCCGGAAACTGCGGACCTACTCGCGCGGGATGCTGCAGCGGATCGGCATGGCGCAGGCGACCCTGGGCAACCCAGCGCTGCTCTTTCTCGACGAGCCCGCGTCGGGCACCGATCCGCTCGGCGTAGCGATTGTGCGCGAGCACATCCTGGCGGCGAAGGCGCGGGGCGCGACGATCGTCCTGAACTCGCACCAACTGAGCGAGGTCGAACGGG
>Ga0315273_10013373_pt1 | contig 10542 bp, 10 predicted proteins | sample YL17G02_0_MG_FD_205753 | JGI IMG/M metagenome (GOLD analysis project Ga0315273, IMG submission 205753) | Sediment microbial communities from Yellowstone Lake, YNP, Wyoming, USA - YL17G02_0 | ecosystem: Environmental > Aquatic > Freshwater > Lake > Sediment | place: USA: Wyoming | collected... | reverse complement strand
GCTATATTCAGTGGTTAAAGGGTGGGGACGTTCCAACTACAGACACTTTGCGCTTTATCTTTAAGCAGGGGGATATCAAGTGGGGGGAACTTAGCGTAGTGCCTATTACGTGGGAGGGAAAGCCGGCAGTCCTGAGTTTCTTGACCGATATCACCGACCGCAAACGCCTGGAAGAGGAAAGGCAGCGGGTGGAAAAGCTGGAATCCGTCGGCATGCTGGCCGGAGGCATCGCCCACGATTTCAATAACATCCTCACCGCCATCCTGGGCAATATCAGCCTGGCCAGGACAGAGGCGGCGCCCGGCAGTGAACTCCTTGACAGCCTGGAGCAGGCGGAAAAGGCATCGCTAAGGGCCAAGGATTTGACCCTGCAACTGCTGACCTTCTCCAAAGGAGGGGCGCCGGTCAGGAAATTATCCTCTTTGGCGGAATTACTGACGGATACCGCAGGCTTTTCATTACGTGGCTCCAATGTGAAATGTCAATTCTCTATACCGGATGACCTGTGGCATGCCGAGATTGACGCGGGACAGGTAAGCCAGGTCATACATAACCTGGTCATCAACGCGCAGCAGGCCATGCCCGCGGGTGGGACCATAGAACTTACGGCTGAAAATATGGCCCTCAGCAAAACGCAGAGCCTGGGCAAGGGGCTGCCTCTCAAGAAAGGGAACTACATCAGGATCGCCGTAACTGACCACGGCAGCGGTATAGCTGTGGAGCACATGGCCAGGATATTCGATCCATTTTTCACCACCAAGCAGCAGGGAAGCGGGTTGGGTCTGGCCACCTCCTTCTCCATAGCGCGCCAGCACGGCGGCCATATCAGTGTAGAATCGGAGGTAGGCTCCGGCGCAACCTTTTACCTCTACCTGCCCGCTTCCACGCAAACGTCCGCCCACAAAGAGGACAAAAAAGAAGCAATCAAACCTGTGGGCAAGGCCAGGATACTGGTGATGGATGATGAGCAGGGGGTAAGGGAGGTAGCCGGCCGCATGCTCAGGCACATCGGCTATGAGGATATCGAGTTTGCCGAAGACGGGGCAGAGGCCATTAAGCTATATAAAGCAGCCATGAAATCCGGCAATCCCTTTACAGTGGCCATCCTGGACTTGACCATCTCCGGCGGCATGGGCGGCAAAGAGGTTGTCAGAAAGTTGCTCAAGATCGACCCCGGGGTCAAGGCCATTGTGTCCAGCGGCTATGCCGATGACTCGGTTATGGCCGAGTACAGGGGGTACGGTTTCAGGGGCATGGTTGCCAAGCCCTATACCCTCGAGCAGCTTGGAAAAGTTCTACATGATGTGATAGGTTAGGTTGGGTTCATGTCATTGCCGGGAGCCGCGGGCATCACACGCCTGACGGCGGCGCTGGAAATGTCCATGATAGTCCTGAAGAAAGGTTTGAGGCGGTTGTACATCTTTAGCACTTTTTGCCCATATTCAGCGCTTGAAGTACAATTCAAGCTGAATTTATGTCAGAGAGCAGCAAGATCGAGCTTGCCCGTATTAGCGCGAGGGGTGTGGTGCAGGGGGTGGGCTTCCGGCCTTTCGTCTACGGGCTGGCTAAAAAATACAAACTGAACGGCTGGGTCTGCAATACTTCAGAGGATGTCAAGATCGAGGTCGAGGGGAAGAAGGAAAGCCTCGACCTCTTCATTTCCAGTCTGGAGCATCAGGCGCCGCCGCTGGCACGGATAGAAGGACTGTCCGTGAGCTTCGCCACACCCGCCGGCTATAAGGGCTTTGAGATCCGCCACAGCATCGCACAGCCCGGCAAGTACCAGCTTGTCTCGCCCGATATCGCCACCTGCGGGCCATGCCAGGATGACGTTTTCACAGCGGGCAACCGCCGCTGGCACTATCCCTTCACCAACTGCACCAACTGCGGTCCCCGTTTCACCATCATCAAGGATATCCCCTACGACCGGCCCCTGACCACCATGTCCACCTTCAAGATGTGCCCTGCCTGCCAGCACGAGTATGAAGACCCGCTGGACCGTCGCTTTCATGCCCAGCCCAACGCTTGCCCGCTATGTGGACCCCAACTCGAGCTTACCGATAATAATGGTACCCGTGTGGATTGTAATGATATCATCCAAAAAACGGCGGGTTTTCTCAGGGAAGGTAGAATCATAGCCATCAAGGGATTGGGGGGCTTCCTGCTGGCCTGCAACGCCGAAAATGCTGCTTCCGTGGCCATGCTGCGCCAGCGCAAAAGGCGGCCATCCAAGCCCTTCGCCGTCATGCTCAAAGATACCGAAGAGGCAAAGAACCACTGCAGCATGACAGAGGCGGAGGAGAGGTTGTTAACCTCGCCGCAGAGCCCGATCGTGCTGCTGCCATGGAAACCCGGTTCATCCATATGTAAAGAGGTCATGCCGGGACTGACTTACCTGGGAGTGATGCTGCCGTACACTCCCTTGCACCACCTGCTTTTAGGGGAATCCGGCCTGCCCCTTGTAATGACCAGCGGCAACATCAGCGAAGAGCCCATCGCCGGCCAGAATAACGAGGCCATGGAGAGGCTGGGGGAGATCGCGGACTTCTTTGTGCTGCACAACCGTGATATCCACTCTACCTACGACGATAGCGTGACCATGGTAGCGGGCGGGGTGCCCCGGCTCGTGCGCCGCGCCAGGGGCTATGCGCCCTACCCGATACACCTCACCTTCAATGCGCCGCAAATACTGGCCTGCGGCGCTGAGGAGAAGAATACGTTCTGCCTGACACGGGATAACCACGCCTTCGTCAGCCAGCATATCGGCGATATGGAAAACCTGGAAACCATGCAGCACTACGAGAGGACGGTGGAACTTTACCAACAGCTCTTCCGTATCCAGCCAGAAATCATAGCTTACGATATGCACCCTGAGTACCTGCCCGGCAAATACGCCCTGGAGAGGGCGGAAAAGTCCGGCATGAGGACAGTTGCCGTTCAGCACCACCATGCCCATGTAGCTTCCTGCCTGGCGGACAACGCTGTACAAGGACCAGTTATCGGCGTGGCCTTCGACGGCACGGGCTACGGCACGGACGGGAAAATCTGGGGCGGGGAATTCCTGGTTGCCGATTATAAAAGCTTTAAGCGGGTGGGGCAGCTTGAATACCTGCCGCTGCCCGGCGGCGCGGCCGCCATCAGGAAACCGTACCGTACAGCGCTGAGCTATATGCTGGCGCTGCTGGGCGAAAATGCCCTCGACCGCAGGCTGAGCTTTCTAAACAAAATCGACCCGGTTGAAGTGGCACTGGTGCGCAAGCAGGTGGAGGTCGGTTTGAATTCGCCGCTGACCTCCAGCATGGGCAGGCTTTTCGACGCCGTATCAGCTATGGCCGGGATACGCCCGGTTATTGATTACGAGGCACAGGCAGCCATCGAGATGGAGATGAAAGCTTACGAAGCGGATGGTGAAGAAGGTTGCTACCCCTTTTCGCTGGCGGGGGATGAAAATTACAGCATAATCCTGCTGCACGAACTTATGGCCGGCATTGTCGATGACCTGCTCAGGAGCTGCCCGGCTTCAACCATCGGCATGAGATTTCACAATACTGTTGCCGCCATGGCAAGAGACGTCTGCCTCAAGGTAAAAGGGCAAACAGGACTGGATACGGTTGCGCTCAGCGGAGGCTGCTTCCAGAACCGCCTGCTGCTGGCAAAAACGGTAACGCAGCTTGAATCAGCCGGCTTCACAGTACTCATCCACAGCCAGGTGCCCGGCAACGACGGAGGCATCTCATTAGGACAGGCTGTGATCGCTGCAAAAGCAGTCTAAATAATTTCCTTCTCCATCAGCCCGGCAATTTTCTCCTCGCTGTATCCCAGCAATTCCGCGTAGACCTCGCTGTTATGCTCGCCCAGGAAGGTGGCCGCTGACTAAGTCGGCGATGGCCGGCCCGCACTTGGTAGGTGGATTATCGGGGAAGCCTGTGACACTCATCAACCCGCCCATGGCCTGTGCAATCGAGTCAAAGGCCATCCTGCCGGCATTGGGCCCTGTCTGGCCAAAGCCGGAAAGCGAAGCATAAATAAGCTTGGGGTTACTTTCTTTTACATCCTTATATCCCAATCCTAACCTGTCCATTACGCCTGCAGAAAAATTCTCCAGCAGCACGTCGGCTTTAGCAATAAGCTCACGGGCTACCTGTATCCCCTCTGCGGTTTTCAGTTCAAGCGTGATGCTTTTTTACCACGGTTGAGGATTGTAAAGGTATAACCTTCGCCACCCTCGGTAATCGTGGGAATCGTCCTGCAGGCATCCCCGCTTTCTCGAAACTCCACCTTGATAACCTCAGCCCCCAGTTTCCTCAAAATCATTGAACAAAACGGGCCTGCGTACATCCGGCTGAAGTCAACCACGCGGATTCCTGATAGTGCTCCGGGCATGATACCTCCTTTTTTTGACGGGTTAATCAAACCGAATATTGTCCATATTGCAGCCGTGGCTGGCAAGTTAAATTCATTTGGAGCTTCAACGCAATACTGCCCTTGTTTAAGCGATATTTTTTGGCTATACTTCTTATCAAATGTGCCTTGCAGTCCCGGTAAAAATAACCTGCATTGAAGGCGACCAGGCCGATGTCGATATCGGCGGGGTCAGCCGCAGGATCAGTATAGCCCTCACACCGGAGGCAGTGTTGGGCGATTATGTCTTGCTGCATACGGGCTATGCCATAAACGTGCTCAACGAGGCGGAGGCACAGGAAACCCTTGATCTGCTTGAACGCATGGTTGAAGCGGACGAGTTACGGAGTTAAGAAATGCCTGATAAGAGTTGGATTGCATTAAGCGCTGTTGTTTTGATTACGGTTATCGCCCTTACCTCAAGTTGTGCATCCCAACCGGCGGGAACCCCCGCCGGCACACCACCGGATGTACCCAAGCAGTCTCCTGTTATAACCATTCCAGCCGCAGCTCCCGCCGACAATAATACTGCCGGGACACCGCCGCAGGGCAGTGCCGCAAAGCCTGCCCAGCCAATCTTGAATAGCGGCAAACTCGTATTCGTTTCAGGCACCAATGACCCGGGCGGACCGCAGGTTTACACGTCCAATGCCGATGGCAGCAACTGGATCCGCTTGACCAAGACCCCGACGGGCGGTGACCGCTTCCCCAAATGGTCGCCGGACGGCAGTAAAATAGCCTTCTACACAGACCGGGATGGCAGCAATGAAATCTATGTCATGAATGCTGACGGCAGTAACCAGGTCAGGTTAACCAGGGACAGCGCCAACAGTTCATTGCCGGCCTGGTCGCCGGACGGCCAGAAAATCGCCTTTACCTCCGACCGCGACAGCAATGAGCAGCTATATGTAATGAATGCCGACGGCAGTAACCAGCTGCGCCTGGCCAATAATTCCGCCGATGATGCGGCCCCGTGCTGGTCCCCTGATGGCAACAGGATCGTCTTTCAGAGCGACCGCGACGGCAATCCTGAGATCTACGTCATGCGCGCCGACGGCAGCAGCCAGGTGAGGATTACCAGCAGCCTCCAGGTTGATACCTTCCCGGCCTGGTCCCCCGACGGCAATAAAATCGCCTTCCAATCCAACGAAAACGGCAATTACGAGATTTATGTCATGTACCCTGACGGCACAGGCCGCATACGCATTACAAACAGCGTGGTGGATAATAAATACCCGGCATGGTCAGCGGACAGCAGCAAAATCGCGTTTTATTCAAAGCGCGATTGCACCAACGACAACGGCGAGGTATACATTATGAATGCCGACGGCAGCAATCAAACGCGCATCACACGCAGCGAGTGCACGGATACAGGGCTGGCTGACTGGCGTTAAACCGCTGCGGGCATATAACGCCAGATCTCTTCAGACAGGTTTGTAGGTTACGTTCTTATTCAAGTAGAATAACTACCTGATGAGGTTCATTGATGAGTTCCGCGACGCCGGCCTAGCCCGCAAGCTGGCGCACAAAATAGCTGCTACCTCAACCAAACACGCCCGTTTGATGGAATTCTGCGGCGGGCATACTGTGGCTATCATGCGCAACGGCATCCGCCAGCTTCTGCCGCCCACAATCGAGATGCTCTCCGGGCCCGGTTGCCCGGTCTGCGTTACCGCCAACCGGGATATAGATAAGGCTATCGCACTGGCCGGCCTGGCCGGCGTGACTATTACCACCTTCGGTGATATGCTGAAGGTGCCCGGAAGCTATTCCAGCCTGCAGAGCGCTCGTGCCGAAGGCGGCGATATCCGCATCGTCTATTCCACGCAGGACGCCCTGCAGATTGCACGGGACAACCCGCAGCAAGCCGTGGTCTTCATCGGCGTCGGGTTCGAAACCACTGCGCCAACCATCGCCGCGGCCGTCACCCAGGCCGAAAAGGAAAATATCAGGAACTTCTACATCCTCTGCCGGCTCAAGATGACCCCCCCTGCCATGAAGGCGCTGCTCGACCTGGGAGAGATCAAGCTCAATGGCATCATCTGCCCCGGCCATGTTACCACCATTATCGGGACGCACCCCTATGAAGCTTATGCCAACCAATACGGGGTGGCCTGCGTGGTGGCCGGCTTCGAGCCGGTCGATATCCTGCAGGCTGTCGAAATGCTGGTGCAGCAGATTGAAAGCGGGCATCCAAGGGTGGAGATAGCCTATACCCGCGGCGTTAAACCCGGGGGCAATTTAATAGCTCTCGAATTGATGCACAAGGTCTTCGATACGGCCGACGCAAGCTGGCGCGGCATCGGCACTATCCCTGAAAGCGGCCTCAGGCTGAAGGAGAAATACGCCCGCTTCGATGCTGACCCGCAGTTCGAGGTGGAATTACCGCCTGTTAAAGAGCCCGCCGGCTGCCGCTGCGGTGAGATACTGCGCGGCGTCATCAGGCCGGCCGATTGCAAATTATTCAAGATAGTCTGCACGCCGGAGAATCCCATCGGGCCCTGTATGGTATCCTCGGAGGGCAGCTGCGCCGCCTATTACCAGTATGGAGACTTCGATGGGTGAGAAGATACTGCTGGCCCATGGCAGCGGCAGCAAGCTCAGCCATGACCTGATCGATAAAATCCTGGCTCCTCCCCTTAATAACCCCATCCTTTCCCGCATGGACGATTCGGCCGTCTTCGAGCTCTCAGGCAGGCTGGCCTTCACCACCGACAGCTACGTGGTCAACCCTATCTTCTTCCCCGGCGGGGATATCGGCCGGCTGGCAGTCTGCGGCACGGTCAACGACCTCTGCATGAACGGCGCCCGGCCTCTCTACATCAGCCTCGCACTGATTATCGAGGAAGGCCTCGAGCTTGAAGAGTTGCGCAGGATTGTCGAGTCCGTCAGGGAAACCGCTGAAGAAGCTGGTGTAATAATCGTTACCGGCGATACCAAGGTAGTCAACCGAGGCAAAGCTGACAGGCTCTTTATCAATACATCCGGCATCGGCCTGGTCGAAGGGGAAGTGGATATTTCAGGCTCGAACGCTAAGGCGGGCGATAAAATTATACTCAGCGGCGGCATCGGCGAACACGGCATGGCCGTGATGAGCTGCAATTCTCACTACCCGTTACAAGCGACTGCGCGCCGCTAAATCACCTGGTGGCCGATATGCTGTCAGCCAGCCGTAATATACACAGCCTGCGCGACCCCACGCGCGGCGGCCTGGCATCCACGCTCAACGAGTTTGCCAGGCAATCAGGCGTGGGCATTACGGTCGAAGAGGATAAAATCCCCGTCCATGACGGTGTGCGCGGGGCCTGCGAGCTTTTGGGCCTTGACCCGTTCTACATAGCCAATGAGGGCAAGCTGGTGGCGGCCGTTGCGGCTGGAGATGCAGAGAAGGTGCTGGCCGTGATGAAGAAGAATAAATACGCGCAGCAAGCTGCCATAATTGGCGTGGTCACCTCTGAACATAATGGCCGCGTGGTGATGAAAACGAGGATCGGTTCCTCACGCATCGTCGATATGCCCACCGGCGAAATATTGCCGCGGATATGTTGAGTTCATGGACCGCAAACCTGGTATAGCCGTGCTGGGCATAGGCAACCCCCTCTGCCGCGATGATGGCATCGGCATACGTATTATCCAAGAAATGCAGGGCAGCGCTAAATATGCGGGCGTTGAAATTATCGACGGCGGCAGCGCGCCCGACCTTTTTTCGTTGCTGGATGAGAACGTCCGCAAGCTGATTATTGTGGATGCGCTGCGTGGAGGCGGCCAACCCGGCGCCATTTACCGCCTGGCACTGGCTGAAGGAAATATCGCCGATGAAACACCTGCCTCCCTGCACGGGATGGGTGTGCTGGACAGCCTCAGGATGATGAAAAGGCTCGGCCTGCAGCCGCCGGCGGTGACCATCATAGGCATCGAGCCTGCAGATATCTCGCACGGCCTGCAATTGTCCCCTCAAATAGAAGCTCTTATACCGGCCATAATCAAAGCTGTAGAGGGCGAACTTCGCTGACTGGATTGAAATAGGCTGCAGCTTGTGCTTAAATTAGATTAAACTTATATACAGGATTTTAAGCCGGGTCTGAGTTTATGAGCGCCAGAGCATTTACGCAGGATGTAAAAGACAAGGCCTATGCCAGGCAGAACCTGGCCTGCGCCCATTGCGGCGCAAAGCTGCAGGCACATGCCGGCCATGCCCACTTCAAAAAGCCTGTCGAACTGGGCGGCGACACAGCCCTGCATAACTGCGTCATACTCTGCCAGAAATGCCACCTGCAGTACGGCCACGTTAGCAAATGGGCCAGGTTCGTCATCACGCAGGACTATCCTTATTTCACCGCCGATGGCATGCCTCATTGACCTGAGTTGGTACTTTTTAAACGGGGAGGGGATCAGGATATGGCTGTATACTCAAGCGGCGCAGGTTCGAGGTCTGCGGCGGGTTTATTTAAGCTGGACTATTGCGGCTTGAGGAAGTTGACGGGTTGTCCCGTTATCACGAACTGGTATTGTGTGCCCTTTATTTCCACTTTCCAGATGCCGTAGATGCCGGCTTCGCGTTCACCGGTCCGGTCAAATGTAATAGAACCGCTTGCCCCCACATAATCTTTCCCCACCACGCTTAAAGCATCCCTGATAGCGCTTCCATTATAGGCGTTGGCCCTTTTCAAGGCTGCTGCAATCAGGTTGACACCATCGTAGGTGGTATCGCAATAAATGCTGGGGTCAAACCCGTAGGCTTTTTGATAGTTAAAGGCAAAACTTTTATATACAGTTGATTGCATGTCCGGCGTTGGCACGGTGCCCGTAACCGCCTTCTCCATGAATTTAGCAGCCTCCAGGTATTTATCCAAGGGCATATCATAGGAACCGTCAACCGCCATCCAGGGTATGTTATCCATGCCCGATTTCAGCGCCTGCTCATATACAACCGCACCATCGCTGTAGAGGCCCACGTGCAATATGCAGTCCGGCTGCTTATCCTTAATGGAGTTAAGCTCCGAGAGGTAGCTCAGCTTGGCGGGGTCGTACCTGAGGGATATCACAACATCTGCCGTGCCTTTGAGATACTCCTTTGTCATCTCTTCTATTCCCCGGCCGTAGACCGTATCCTGGACGAGGGTAGCTACTTTCTTAAACCCCCTATCCTTGATCAAATTGGCCACCACTACCCCCTGCAGGGCATCCCCCGCGCAAACACGGAAAGTCCACCGGGACCAACCCTGCGCGGACAGGACGCTGGAGGTAGCTGAAGGGGACACCAGCAGCACGCCTTTGCTCTCCAGGTAGGGGCCGGCGCCCATGACAGCTTCGCTGGTTGTGCAGCCTATGATTACCTGCACTTTGTGCTCCTCAACAAGCTTGTGAACCGCGTACAGGGCGGTGGCTGCCGTGGGCCCCTCGTCCTCGATAAGGAGGCGGAGCTTTTTGCCGTCGATGCCGCCACGCCCGTTTATCTCGTTAACGGCAAACTGTGCTGCCTTGATCAGGTTAGGGCCCTGTGCCGGCGCGCTGGAAACAGCCATCACACACCCTACGGGTATTTCGGCCGGCAATGGCTGTGAAGCCGGTGCGCAGCCTGGCAGCAAACCAGCTATCAATAAAGAGGCTAAGGCCACAAACAAATATGCTGATCTCATATCTCACTCCCGCGGCAATTTCATCATCAGTGCCGCTGCTTTTGCATTTTCATTATATCACTTCCAAATTTATGCCGTTGCGATTGGCTTTTACTGATTGTACCAATCAATGTAAAATATTCAGGTAACAACCGGCCGGTGCCGGCGTTTATTACTTGTATTGCGCATTAACGAGGTGGGCGCAGGTGATACGGAGCGATTTTATGGATGTTATCTCGGACAGGACAGATGTCCTGAGGATATTGCCGGAGGCGGCAGCAGAGCTCTGCACCGCCCTTTTCAGGAACTCGCCCGCGGGAATATACATCACCCGCGACGGCAAGTTCATCTATACCAATATCGAGTTCCGCCATGTCACCGGTTACAGCCAGGACGAGCTCTCCGGCAAGGACTACCAGCGGCTGATCAACCCGCGCTACCGCCAGATGCCCAAGCAGAACGTCGCTTCCCTCTTCGAGGAAGACGACAACGCCAGCCACGAGTTTAAAATCACAACACGAGA
>Ga0315273_10013372_pt1 | contig 10542 bp, 9 predicted proteins | sample YL17G02_0_MG_FD_205753 | JGI IMG/M metagenome (GOLD analysis project Ga0315273, IMG submission 205753) | Sediment microbial communities from Yellowstone Lake, YNP, Wyoming, USA - YL17G02_0 | ecosystem: Environmental > Aquatic > Freshwater > Lake > Sediment | place: USA: Wyoming | collected... | reverse complement strand
TAGGAAGGTCGGAGATCTGCTGCTTAGCTTATCCCGGCCTTTGGACCGGGGTGTGCGTTACGGCGGGGATGAATTCGTTTGGATCTTGCCGGCCACGGACCGGAATGCGGCCTTGGAAATGACCCGGGCCCTGAGAAACGGCCTACGCAGTGCGATCTTTTTTCAGGAACAAGGTCTCCACATTAAAATCGCGGCCAGTTTCGGTATTGCCTCTTTTCCCGAACATGCCCGCACACCCGAAGCGATCATTAAAATGGCCGATGATGCCATGTATTATGTCAAGGAACACAACCGCGACGGCATCTGCCTGAGCGGCCAAGGGCTTGTTACCTGACTCAGATATCTCTTTTCTTGCTATCGCTGTCGTGATCGTAATCGACACAAGTATACTGGTTTTAAAACTTTTTTTATCGACAAAACGCTATCACCACAATGATTCGGGTAGGGGCGACCGGCACCGTAGAGACGATTTTATGTCTCTACGCCGGTCGCCCCTACTAAGCGCCTAAATAAAAATATTTATGACGATAGTGTCGGCAAGTTTCCTGCCTGGATACTTTATATCCTAAAAGCGCATCAAGCTGGATACAAAGTATCCTATTTCTTTTATTCCAATCCTACCGTTATTTCCGGCTAAAACCATAAAATATCATGATTCCAATTAGTTATAAATACATATCCGCTTTGGCATATTCATTGCTCCTTTAATAATCATAAATCACTCAAAGGAGGCTTATAAATGAAAAAATTTGCAATAGGGATTGGTATCTTACTTTTGGTCGGCTTAATTGCCTATCCGGTTTTTGCCGCGAACTGTAAGTTCAATAAGGGACCCGGCATGATGAATCGCGGTTCGGGCAATGGCGCCCGCTGTGGAGCCGGACCTCAAAATTGGAACAATGATCTGACCAAAGAACAGATCCAACAGATCGAGGCTCTTCATAAAAAGTTCCAGGATCAAACCCAACAAACCCACGCCGAGTTACGCGCCAAACAGGCCGAACTCTTTGCCGTGATCAGCGCGGTCAAACCGGACCAGAATAAGGCCTTGGCCGTGCAAAAGGAAATCAGCGACCTCCAGGCTAAACTGGCTCAGGAAAGGGTTAAGTTCCAATTGGAACTCCGCAAAATCGATCCAAATGCCGGATTCGGCCGCATGGGCAAGATGGATGGCCGCCAGGGCCGCATGGGTATGATGGGCAATAGGATGGGCCAATGCAGCGGACCCTGTGCCGATGATGATGATAATGACCAGGATATCTTTTAACAAAGCCTGATAAGTTCAAGCGATCCTATCGCTTACAGGTCTCATGTATAAGTTTAAAAAGATTTCCGAAGTGCGCTCTTGATGGCCGGAAAACAAATGCCATTCCACCCTGGGGGCGGGATGGCATTTGCGCTTTTAGCGCTGGAATATGTGCGGAGAATTATTTCTTGAATTTTTGGACCATCTGCTTAAAAGCCGAATTGGGCTTTTTAAGCTCGCGTGAGCCCCTGGTGATCTTGCAAAGACTGATCCGCAGTTTTTTGGCGATTTTTCTTTGGCTCATGCCTTCATCCAGCAGGCAAACCAATGCCCAGCGTGAGGCAATCTCCTCGACCTCTTTGGGCGTTAAAATGCTTTTTAAAAACCCTTCGATCAGTTTCGGATCGGTTGTTTTTGCCAATATTTTGGAAATATCCGTTAATTTTGCCATAGCTCCTCTTTTATTAAAAGTTATTGATTCTATTAAAAAGAACACACCCTTACGGAACTTTCTTTTTTATGACCGCTATTTTAACATGCGCCCATTTTAATTGGAACCCTTTTTTTTAAAAAAAACCCGATTTTTTCAACATTTTCCGCCGGCTGTACCCAAATGCCCTGCAAACCAAAGGACCGGACCGCCTAAGGTTGCGATTCCGGTTCCTGGGGGCCTTCGGATCCTTTTCTTAATTCGGACAGGATTTCCTTAATCTCCTCCTTATATGCTGCCGGCGCGCTGACCGCCCCGAAGCCCAACTGGACCTGAAACAAACCGTCATAGGCCGTATCATGGTAAGATCGGATCAAATGCGGTATGGATCTTTCCGTGAGCACGGATTCCAGCAGTTCGGCCTCAATTTCATTATCCAGTATGGTAATTTTAATATAATCTTCCATTTTTACCCGCCTCTTTTGGTTAGGGGTTTGAACACCTGTGTAAAAAACATTGCGCTTTTTGGCTGTTATAAAAATAACGAAACAACTCAACTATTTAACTTCTATAAGCGGAAAGCCAATCAGCCCGATTCATTGTTAATCGTCTCATAATAATATTAACACGTCAGCAAAAAATTACTTATCAAGATGCGGCTGAAACTAAAATCATATATCAATACTACTTTATAACCGTCAAAATAGTCCTTTCTTCCCCCTTGGACCCTCGAACCCTTGAAGCCTCGACCCCTTCTTTTATAATATCAACTTCCCGGGATCGACCTGCTCCCTGAGGATCCGTAGTTCTTCGGCCTGGGGCGGCACTGCTTCCTTGGCCCTGGAGATGTCGATGCTGAAACCGGTGTTTTCCCTGATGCGATCCGGAGTGACGCCGGGATAATATTCGGCTGCATACATCTCTTTACTCTGCGCATCGAATTTCATGATCCCCAGGTTGGTTACCGCGGCTATGGGACCCCCGCGCCTGAGGCCCAGTTTGGCGCGCGAATCGCTGCCCTGGCACCAGCCGATACTGGTCAGATAATCCAACTTTTCCACAAAGCGCCGCGGTTCATGCTGCATAAAGACGATCACCCCCGAAGCCAGGGAGGCCGCATCATTGCCCCCGCCGCTGCCCGAGAATCGGGCCTTGGGCCGTTGATAATCTCCAATGCAAGTGGTGTTGAGATTGCCGAACTTGTCGATCTGGGCCGCGCCCAGGAACGCGATGGTGTGCAGCTTTCTGTGGCCCACAATCGAAAAGGCCTCGATCAATCCGGAATTAACGGCTGTGCCGCTCATGACCCGCAAATCGGCCACCGCCATAGGGATCTCATCCAAAGCCGGGTCGATCCCGCCGGTTTCGAAAAAAACCACTGCCCCGGGCGCAAAAATTCTTTTGGCGACCGTGGCCGCCAGCATGGAAACACCGGTGCCGGCAAAAACAATATCATGGTTTTTAATAAACCGGCCCGCCACAATCGCCATGATTTCATTTTGGGTATAAGGTTCCGTAAAATCTACTCCTGCCTTGTCTGGTTTGTTTTACGTTTGTTTACCGCAAAGGCTCAAAGATTCTTTTTTTTGACTCATGTCTTAGGCGCTTATTCCAAAATATCGACAAAAGATTATCGATACATTCCAAATGCCGCTTACTCTTTTTCGTCATTCCGGCATGTTTTTAGCCGGAATCCACCTTTGATCAGCGTCCGAAAACATGAATTCCGGCCTGCCACGCCGTAGCCTTAGCGAAGGCGGGCTCAAACCTTGTCCGCCTTCGTTATACTTCCGCCTTCGCCAAAGGGCTACGGCGTGACAAGACGGCGGGACAGGCCGGAATTCAGGTTTTTTAATCCTATGTTTTTTCGGATCAAAAAACCTTTCTATTTTCGATCCAATCCCTTGGCATACCCCAAAACCGGGTCAGCCTTGATTTTCGCCAACTGGTCCGTCCCCACCTTTTCAAGATATTGCTCATGCGAACCGACCCCATAAACCCATTCCTGCAGATATTCCGCAAAGCGCCCGTCATCCGCTGCCATTTTTTTGTAGAGATTTAGATGCTTGGGATCATAATCGTAGAAACCATAGCAAGCCGTGGGATGCGCGCCGTAAGGCACCGGAACAATCGCGTCCACCAGAAAAGAGGGCAAGCAGTTCTGATCCGGGTCCAGACGGATTTGGGCGCGCGGCATGATCTCCTCGCAGGTCACGATCACGACATCCGCTGACTTGGCCTGTTCGAGATCGGCGAAAGTCAACCCCTTGATGCGCACAGTCCCATCCTCGCCCACATACTGAGCATGCACCAAAGCTACATCGGGCGTCAAGGCCGGCAAAAGCACGACCGGATCTTGTTCGGCGCTGAACGGATTCTGCGTGATCGCGTACTTCTTATTGGCCACTTTAGGCTCCTCCCGGATCGCCGTCGTGAAACCCTCGCAGCGCAGGATATCCGAACCCAAACCTGATTTGGTCGGTATGAACGGAATGCCCAGACTGCCGGCCAGAAAACGCAGGCTCATCTGAAAATTGGAGTAGTCCTCAAACTCGATTTGTCCCTGCTCGATCGCTTTTTTAAACCGAATACAGGTGGGCGCATAGCGGCCATTGCCGCCATAGGCGATTTCGAGCCTTTTGATGCATCCGGCGCCGATCAACACATCCAGACCCTGACCGTTGGAATGGCAGACCAAATGCAGGTCCCGGATCTTCTGCCGCGCCATCTCATAAATCAACGCCATGGGATTGCGAGTCACCGTAAACCCGCCGATCGCGAGCTGGCAACCGTCCCGGATAAATCTCTTCACCGCCTCCGCCGGGGTCATTAATTTATCGGCGATTTCAGGATAAGATTGATTCATTAAAAAGCCTTTTTCACTGTTAAGCCGCAAAGAGCGCAAACATATTTTTTGGATTTAATAAAGCCCTATTTCCATGTATTTTTGTAGCACAGCGTCCCCTGCCTGTCAATCCTCGGCAGCATCCTGGAATTGCTGCCCGAACTGTATTGTTTTTCGTTTACAATGTCACTTGGTTGAATTTTTATTGTCATCCTCGAATTTTTATTCTGAAGATGTTCTTTCACCGGAAGGATGATCTTTCACATAGTCCAAAACCAAATGCGAATAATCCTGTTAATCCTGTCCAAAATATTTTCCTTAACATCGACAAAAGATTGTCGATGGGGGCAGTCGCAGTCCCGCGCGGCGCGGGATTAGCCTGCGTCATTAAAAAGGGGACAGGTCAATAATGCATCTAAATTCCGGCTCCGGATCAAGTCCGGGGTGATGTTCTTTCGACGGAATGACGATCTTTCATATGCCTCAAAACAAAATGCAAAAAAACCCGTTAATCCTGCCTAATAGAATAAAAGCGTTTCCGATCATGATAACGAGAATGATATCCGCTGTAGTAGGGGCAGGTTTAAAACCTGCCCCTACATAAGACAGGTCAAAGCTTACGATTACCAAAAAATTTTACATATCCTGTGTTTCACGCGATTAGTCCTATCTAAAATTCCTATCTGATTCCAAAAAATAATAATGCTAACAGCCTACAGCCTTAACTCTTATCTAACCTAAAAATATTTATACATTCCTCCAAAACTTCGTGACTTTGTGGTGGGCTTTTCTTTAATCTATATGCAAATATAACACTTTATTATTTCAGGCTCCCATTCCACGAACAGAATATTTGCATTTTTACCCAAAAAATAATATGTTAGCGACATGCTCGATACAGCCCCCCAAACCAATAACATGGTGATTGATGTGGATTGCGTCACCCGGACCTTTAAGGATGTGACCGCGGTGGACAACCTCTGCCTGCAGCTGCATGCCGGTGAATTCATCGCCCTGCTCGGTCCGAACGGCGCCGGCAAAACCACCCTGGTGGAAATGATCGAAGGCATTCAGAAGCCGGACCAGGGCGAAATTGTCATTATGGGTAAACGTTGGACCGAAAACAACTCAGCCCTGCAACGGGTCTTCGGCATTGCCCTGCAGGAAACGCGCTTTGTGGACCGTTTGACCGTGCGCGAAACGCTTGATCTTTTCGGCAGTTTTTACGGCCGGCCCCGTTCCCGCAGCGTCGAAGTGATCGCCCAGGTGGGGCTGGAAGAAAAAAGCCGCGCCTATGCCATGAACCTCTCCGGCGGTCAGCGCCAACGCCTGGCTCTGGCCATTGCTTTATTGAACGAGCCGCCCATCATGATCCTGGATGAACCGACCACCGGCCTGGACCCCAATGCCCGCCGCGAAATCTGGAGTATTCTTCAGAAGCTAAAATCTAAAAAAACCACCCTGATTCTCACGACTCATTACATGGAAGAAGCCCAAATTCTCTGCGACCGCATCCTGATCATGGACCATGGTAAGATCATCGGCCAAGGTACCTTGGCCGAGCTGCTGGCCGCGCATAACAGCCATGAGATCATCACCTTCAAAGCCGACGCCGAACCTCCGCTTGATCTGCTCGCCGCCCTGCCCGGTTATATGACCTTCTCCTGGGATCCGGAGAACCGCAAAGGCCTGCTGCATGTCAATGACATCGTGACCGCTCTGCCGCTCTTTATGAAAGAACTGCGCCGACAAAATCGCCGCCTGGAAGAACTGGAATGCCGGCGTATGAACCTGGATGACCTATTCATCGCCCTGACCGGGAGGCGCTTGCATGAAGAGCAATAGCCCGTTTCTGAACCTTCTGGCCGTGCAGTTCAAGGAATTCACTCGTGAACCCGAGGCTCTTTTCTGGGCCCTGATCTTCCCTATTCTGCTTTCCTGGGCATTGGGCCTGGCTTTCAGCCAGAAAGCCGAACCCATCCGCATTATCGCGGTGGTCCAAGAAAACCGGCCCGTGGCTGAAAGCCTGCGCAACCTGGAGCAATGGGCCGTCTGGCAGACGCCTGTTGAAAAAATGAAAAAGGCAACGCTCTCGCCGACCGCCTGTTCGGCTCTGCAGAATTTCCGCTTTTATTATGCTTCTTCTGCCGAAGTTATGCGGGCTTTGCAAAAAGGCCAAATCGATCTTTATCTCACCGCCGACAGCCGGGGCACCCTGGTTTTCAATTACGATCCCGGCAACACTGAAGCCCGGGTTACGGCCTTGCTCCTGGACCGCCGCTTGCGCGAGTGTCGCGGCGATCAACCGGCCGGCCAAGAGCGGATCTTGTCCCTTCCCGGCACGCGTTACATCGACTTTCTTATCCCCGGCTTGCTCGCTCTGAATGTGATGAGCGCTTGTCTCTGGGGCGTGGGCTGGGGCCTGATCGAACTACGCATGAAAAAACTGTTGAAGCGCATGGCTGCCAGTCCCATGAATAAAAATATGTATCTGCTTTCGCTCTTCACGGCCCGCTTGCTGCTCAGCATCGGCGAGTTGATCCTGCTTTTCGGATTCGCCCTGCTCTATTTCCGCATGCGCATCAACGGCAGCCTGGCCGCCTTCTTGCTGGTTTTGCTGGCCGGCAACTGCGCTTTTTTCACCATTTCCGTTTTGTTGGGCGCACGTACCGCCAGCGCGCGCGTCGGCAACGGCTTGATCAACGCCGTGAGCCTGCCCATGATGCTGCTTTCCGGTATTTTCTTCAGCTACCATCATTTTCCCGAAATGTTACTGCCCTTTATTCGGGTTCTGCCGCTTACCCTGCTGGCCGACAGCTTGCGCTCTATTGTCAACGAGGGCTCCGGTTTGGTTGAAATTTGGCCGGCCGTGCTCGGTCTTTTCATCTATGCCGTAATCTTCTTCATTCTGAGTCGGCGCTTCTTCAAATGGACATAGAAATAGCTACGGGCCGAAATGAACGGCCCGTAGCTATAAAACACGTTAATCAATTAGTTATTTGAATTTTAGACGATCTTGACCCGGCCGGCTTTACCGACAAATTCTAATACTCAAGCAGCGTCGGGTCCATAAGGGTTGGAGCCGTATCGAGATTTGTCAAAATTTGCTGCGCTACGGGATTGGCGATGGCCCTGATCATTTCTTTGGCAAAAAGTTCTTCATCCTTCAGTTCCCGCCGCGCGCCTATAAGTCTTAGAATCTCATCCGAGATTCTAATATTATCGGCATTTAAATCATGGTCGGCAAGAAACTTGCCGGCATAGACGATTTCATCCCCGGCCTTTTCGGAAAAAGGATATTCAATGACCGCCTGTCCGCTTTTGACCTCGATGACCTTTACCGTCCCGGCGAGCGCGATCGCCAACTTGTCTTTAAAGATGGAGTAATATAGGAGCGCATTGGCCCATTCTTTTCGTTTGGCCTTTCGGCCCTTGCTGTCGATGTAGGCAACATCATACGAGTATTGATAATAATCCGACAACTGTGTCTCCGTCAACCCAGCCCTTGTATTGCGAACCTGGGTGAACCGGCCGAAAATAAGATAATGAACACCCGTTAATTTTGCGGGGACCCTCCATTCATCACTCAAGAGGCTCTCGTTAATCTTTTGCGTCCGCGCCAGCACCAATAAGTCCTCGCGGTCCAGCAACTGCACAAAAGCACTGGCTTTGGCTTGAACGTCCGATTTGATTGCGGAAAAAATATAATCACCCAAAACCATGCCGGCGACATCTCTTCCGGTCGGGTTATCAAAATTGACAAAAGCGATTTTAACGATCGCCTTGTCTCTGGCCGTAGCCAATTTTTGATTTACATCGCGATATTGGGGGTTCAAGGCCTGCGCTTGTACCAAATCTTCATACGCTTTTCTGTATTGTCCCATCGAAAGAAAATAGGAACCCAAGGCATAATACAGGCCGGCGGCTTTGGTCAAAGAATTCTTATAGTCCCGGATCACGGCATGAGCGTTTTCATAGGTCTTTGCCGCCGATCGGTAATTTCTGTTTTTTTCAAAATCAACGGCAAGCCTGTAATAAGATTCCGCGATTTTCTCGGTGCAGTCTTTATAAACACCCACAAATTCCAAAGCGATTCTGTATTCGCTGATGGCCCTGGTAAATTCCCTTTGGGCAAAGAAAATTTCAGCTTGCAAATAATGTTTTTCAGCCGCAGCCATGCTGACTTTGCGGATCGCCTGACCGATATCGATCGGAACAAAATTAAGAAGATTAAAAATCTTAAGTCGTGAAAGATAAGTTTCCAGATCCTTATATTCCACCAGGGAGGCTTCGAAATTCCCTTGCGCTTGATAGCCTTCGGCCATTTTCAGTTTTTGTTCATAGCCCGGGTTGGCGATATTCGCTAAATTCGTTAAAGCTTCACTGTGTTTGCGGTCGATTTGCAGAACAGTCAGATACTCTATTGCGGCAGCATAATAGTCACCCCTGGCAATGGCTTCCTCCGCATGCTTCATCCCTCTTGAAGTGGCGCTGCATCCGCAAAAGATGCTGAGAATTAAAAGCAACGCACCATAGAGACAGATTTTTTTTGCATTCATTTATAGCTCCTTCCTCCCATAAATATACTGATACAAAAAAACTGATTCATTTTCAATGGTTGCTTTCGCAAGTGCTGACGTATTACGATATGCTTTTTGATTCTAATGATAATATTTATATCCTCTTTGCCCTTTTAAATCAATTCAATTATTCAACACTAGGGACGTTGTTTACTATCTTGACTTTCAAAAGTGCGTGTGTTATTACAATCTAAACAAAAAATTCGAGGTGAAACATGCCCCGCCAAGCCCGACTCGACGCTTCCGGCACCCTCCATCACGTGATCTTGAGAGGGATAGAAAAAAAACCGATTGCTGATAATCGAAAAGATCGGCTCGAATTTGTGGAGCGGATGAGCCAAGCAGCCGTCAAAAATGACATTACAATATTTGCTTGGGCTTTAATGACCAATCATGCCCATATCTTGCTCAAAAGCGGAAAACAGGGATTGTCAAAATATATGCGCCGCTTCCTTACCGGATATGCCGTTAATTATAATAAACGCCATAATCGTTATGGGCATTTATTTCAAAACCGTTATAAATCGATCGTTTGCGATGAAGATGCTTATTTTCTTGAATTGGTGCGTTATATTCATCTGAACCCCGTTCGCGCCAAACTGGTAAAAAACTTAACGGAATTAGATCAATATATATGGTGTGGCCACCATGAAATTATTAATCCCGGAACTCATCCATGTCTGGATAGAAAATATATCTTAGCTTGGTTTGATAAAAAGGAAAGCGATGCCCTTAAACAATATAAAAATTTTATTAAAGAAGGACTTCACCAAGGTCAGCGACCGGAACTGGTCGGCGGAGGCTTAGTCAGGACAATGGGGAACTGGAGCGCGGTTGCCTCACTCAGGCAAACCCGGGAAAAACTGTTTAGCGATGAGAGGGTCTTAGGTAACCGCGAATTTACCTTAAAGATGATCAAGGAAGCGGACGAAAAAATAAAATATCAAATCCATAGAGCCGGCATAAAAACCAAAGTTTCGGAAACGATAACCTATATCTGCAATAAAGAAGGAATAACGGTCAAAGAAATATCGGGCGGTAGTCGCCACGGAAGACTTCCGCAAATCAGATCAAAAATCGCAATCGGATTGGTCAAAGAATACGGTCTACCGCTGGCCGAAATCGGACGGCAATTGGGAATCTCCACTTCGGCGGTTTCGAGAATCGTGAGCAAGAATGAAAAAGATAATCACGATAGTAAACAACGTCCCTAAATAATTAACTTGCCTCTTCGTTATTTTTGTTTTATGATCCCACTTATTTTTTTATAGGATAAGGAACCATGACTCAACCAAAAGGACCCGTTAAATACGATGAAAGTACCATTAAAACCCTCAGCTCTCTGGAACACATTCGCCTGCGGACCGGCATGTATATCGGCCGCATCGGCGATGGTTCTAATCTCGACGACGGAATCTATATTCTGCTGAAAGGAGTGGTC
>Ga0315273_10013371_pt1 | contig 10542 bp, 9 predicted proteins | sample YL17G02_0_MG_FD_205753 | JGI IMG/M metagenome (GOLD analysis project Ga0315273, IMG submission 205753) | Sediment microbial communities from Yellowstone Lake, YNP, Wyoming, USA - YL17G02_0 | ecosystem: Environmental > Aquatic > Freshwater > Lake > Sediment | place: USA: Wyoming | collected... | reverse complement strand
CGAGGTCGACGAGATCCCGCCAGGCAGCCCGCACGCTCTCGCAAATCTCGGGGTCGTCGCACGACGCCCAGCACTTCAGCATCAGCATCAGGCGGTCGCGGTCGGCCATCACGGACTCGTAGGCCTCCCCCATGGCGTGCAGCGCCTCCATCCCGGTCTTGCCGCGGGCCGCGTCGGCGAACACCTCGTAGAGGTGGTCGATCGTTCGCTGGGAGGTGGCGAGGTAGAGCTCCTTCTTCGTCCCGAAGAGGCGGAAGAGGTACGGCTGCGAGATGCCGGCGGCGCGGGCGATGTCGTCGGTCGAGGCTCCGTGGAGCCCCTTCCGCGCGAACTCGCGGGTCGCCGCCTCCAGGACTGCGGCCCGGCGCTCGTCGGCGGTATGGCGATGGGTCGTTGTCGTCATAGTAGTAAGTATTCACTCACAAATCGGATTTGTCAAGCAGGGAGTCTCCCGGAGGGTGTCTCCCGGAGGGTGTCTCCCTCCTCCTGTCTCCCGGGAGCTGTCTCCCGGAGGGAGACACCCTTCGTGCCGACTTCGGAACGATCTATCCACAGACGGCCGGGGGAGAACCGGCAGTGGCCGCTAGATAAAGCGGGCGAGCGCCTGTGCGACCCGGTCGCACTCGGCCTCGCTCATCGACGTCGCCAAGGGCAACGCGAGCGCCCGGGCGAAGGCCCGGTCGGCGCCGGGAAACGGGCCCTGGTCGCGATAGGCGCCGAGATGGTGGAGCGCGTAGGTGCCGACCTGCACCTCGATCCCCTCCGCCCGGAGAGTCTTCAGCGCCTCGTCACGGCGGTCGAGCTGGATCACGTACGCCTGCCGGCCGTGCCGGTCGCCCTCGGCTGCCGACGGTGTCAGAACGAGGTGCTCGAGCCGCTCCGTGTACCAGCCGGCGACCCGCTCGCGCGCGGCGAGCAGCTCCTCGAGCCGGGCGACCTGCGGGATCCCGATCGCGCAGAGGAGGTCGGGCAGGCGATAGTTGAGCCCCGGCTCGGGGATGTCGTAGTCGCCGTGCGTCACGATCCCGTGGTGGCGGAAACGGCGGATCGCGTCGGCGAGCTCCGCGTCGTCGGTCGTGACGGCGCCACCCTCCCCGGTCGTGACGATCTTGCGCGGGTGGAACGAGAGGCAGCCCATCACGCCGAGCGCCCCGCAGGGCGTGCCGCGATACCGTGCGCCAAGGGCGCCGGCGGCGTCCTCCACGAGCGAAACTTCCTGCGGCACGGCCGTCTGCAGCTCCTCCCACTCGACCGGGCGGCCGAAGAGATGCACCGCGATCACGGCCTTCGTACGCGCGGTGACGGCAGCGGCGACCTGGGCTATGTCGAGGTTGAACGTATCGGGGTCGACATCGACGATCACCGCGTGCCCGCCACAGAGCTCGACGGCGTTCGCGGTCGCAGGGAACGTGTACGCGGGGACGATCACCTCGTCGCCGGGCCCGACCCCGAGGGCCATCATCGCCAGGTGAAGAGCCGCCGTGCCCGACGAGAGGACCACCGCGTCCGCCGTGCCACAGGCGCCGGCGATGGCGCACTCGAGCTCCCCCACCTTCGGGCCCATCGTCAGCATCCCCGTCGCAACAACCTCGGCGACGGCGGCCAGCTCGGCCTCGCCGACGTCCGGGCGCGCGAGGCGGATCGGCTCGCTCACGAGCCGGAAGGGCGGTTCGTCCGGTACCAGTCGATCGTGCGTTCGAGCCCCTCGTCGAGCTCCACGGCCGCCTCGAAGCCGAGCAACTCGCGGGCCTTCCCCATGTTCGGGATCCGCAGCTCGACGTCGACGTAGTCGAGCGGGGTGAAGACGATCTCTCCGGAGGCGCCGGTGATCTGCTTGATCCGCCGCGCGAGGTCGTAGATCGTGACGGCCGAGCGCGCGTTGCCGATGTTGAAGCTCTCGCCCACGGCGTTCGGGTGCTCGAGGCCGAGCAGCGTGCCGTGCACCATGTCGTCCACGTAACACCAGGCCCTGATCTGCGAGCCGTCGCCGTGGATCGTCAGGTCACGGCCGTCGAGCGCCGCCTCGATGAAAGCGCGGATCGCTCCGCCGCCGATCTGCCCCGGCCCGAAGATGTTGAACGGGCGGACGGAGACGGTGGGCAGGCCGAACTCGGCGTGGTAGGCGTGCGACATGTGCTCGCCTGCGAGCTTCGAGACGGCATAGGTCCAACGCGCCTCGCCGACGGAGCCGATCGTCGTCACCTGCCCCTCGCCGACGTTGAATGCGTGCGCCCCGAAGACCTCGCTCGTGGAGAACTCGACCATCCGCTCGACCGTGTCCTGCGTTGCGAGCGCCGCCTCGAGCGCGTTGTAGGTGCCGATCATGTTGACCCGCATCGTCCGCACGGGGCTCGCGAGCACCGTGTCGACACCCGCTATACCCGCCGCGTGGACGATGTGCGTCATGCCCTTCGTCGCCTCGGTGAGGCCGGGCAGGTCGAGCACGTCGCCCGGCACGAAGTGGAAGTTGGGATGGTCGCCGAGATCCGTGCCCGAGAGGGCGTCACGGTGGAGGTTGTCGAACGCGAACACGTCGTTCGCATCGACCAGCCTGCGGGCGAGCGTCGTTCCGATGAAGCCGGCACCGCCGGTGATCAGGATCCTCTTGCCGCTCAGAGCCACGCGGCGAGTGTAGCGACGTCCCGCGAGAGGACATCGCACCGCAGGGCGCTCATGGCACTCGTCACGGGTGGCTCCTACGGCCGCGCCCAAGGGGAGAGGCTTCAGCCTCTCCCCCGGGTTCCGTCCTGCATCGACGTCGAACCCCCGGCAAAGGCTGAAGCCTCTGCCCGAAACGAAGTAGCATCGCCCGGTGTGAAGACCGTCCTCTTCGTCGGCGCAGGGCGCCATCAGCGTCGCGCCATCATGCAGGCGCGCGAACAGGGCATTCGCGTCGTCGCCGTCGACCGCAATCCCGACGCCCTCGGGCTCCAGGTCGCGGACGTCGGTGAAGCCGTCGATTTCACGGACGTCGACGCGGTCACGGAGGTCGCGCGCCGCCACGCCGTGGACGGCGCCCTGACGGTCTCGGCCGACCGCGCCGTGCCGGTCGTCGCCGCTGTGACCGAGCGACTGGGGCTGCCCACGATCGGTACCGCGGTCGCGCAGCGCATGCGCAACAAGATCGTGATGCGCCGGGCCTTTGCGGAGGAAGGCGTCCCTCAGCCTCCTTTTGCGGCCGTGCGATCGCTCGGCGAGGGGCGGCGGGCGCTGAGCACGGTGGGGCTGCCCGCGGTGCTGAAGCCGGCCGACTCGGGAGGCCAGCGTGGCGTCTTCCGGATCGAGAGCGCCGACGACCTCGACCGCCACCTCCATGCAGCCCTCGCGGAGTCTGCGGAGCAGGAGTGCATCCTCGAGGGGTTCGTCGAGGGGACCGAGATGAACGGGATCGTGATCGCGCGCAGCGGCACAGCCGAGGTCGTGACCTTGTCGGATCGGCTGCGGCCGCCCGGGATCGGCTTCGGCGTCGGCTGGATCCACGTCTACCCTGCGTCGACCTACGGTGACCAGCTCGCGCTCTCGGAGCGCGTCGCGGCCCGCGCGGTCGAGGTGCTCGGCCTGCGCGACGGCATCGCGTTCCCACAGCTGATCGCCCATCCCGACGGCTCCGTTGCGGTGGTCGAGGTCGCGGCGCGGATCCCGGGGGGCCAGATGGCCGATCTCGTGCGGCACGCAACCGGCGTCGATCTCATCGACGTGGCCCTGCGCTTCGCGCTCGGCGAGCCGGTACCCGACGAGCTCGCCCGCCCTCGGTTCCAGCAGCCGCTTGCGATCCGCTTCCTCACGGCCGAGCCCGGCCCGCTGCCGACCGGCCGGGTGACCCGGATCGGGAGCCTCGAGCCGGTGCTCTCGGCCGAGGGCGTCGTCCAGGCGGACACGTACCTGCAGGTCGGCGAGACGATCCGGCCGGTGCGCCTCGACGGCGACCGTCGGGGCTACGTGATCGCGATCGCCGACAACAACATGGCCGCCCGCGACCGGGCCGAGGCGGCGGCGCGACTGCTCACCGTCGAGGTCGAGCAGTGAGCTGCACCTTCGACCTCGCGCACTACGCCGAGATCGTCGAGGCAGCGCGGGTGGGGGGCTACCGGTTCGCTCACTTCGAGGGCGCCCCGGCCGAGGGCGCCGTGATCCTGCGCCACGACGTCGACCTCTCGCTCGACGCCGCGCTCCGGATGGCCGAGACCGAGCACGACGCCGGCGCGAGCGCAACGTACTTCCTGATGACGGAGTCCGTGTTCTACAACCTCGACTCGAGCGACGGCGTGGCCGCGATCGCCCGCCTGCGCAAGCTCGGCCACCGCGTCGCGCTGCACGCCGTGTACCCGCACGCTCCCCGGGACGATCGCTTCGACCCGGTCGTCGCGTGGCACAACCCGGATCCCGAGTACATGCGGACGCCGCTCCCCGACGGCCGGATCAACGTGATGCAGGAGCCGTGGTTCGATCCGGCGACCTACCGCTCCGACTCGAACCAGCACTGGCGCTCGGGCTGCCCACATGACGACCTCCGGGCGGGAGTGTTCCCGTGGCTGCAGCTCCTCACGCACCCCGAGATCTGGGCCTACCCGGGCGAGACGATGGGCCAGACGATGCGGGCGATGCTCGAGGCCGAGCGAGAACGGCGCCTGCAGCAGCTCGCCGACGACCGGATCGATCTGGGGTGAGCCTTCAGCCTCACCTGGTCTGCGGCACACTACGGCTCGCATGCAGCTGAGCCCGATCACCGTCGTTGTCACCGCCTCGGGCGCCCCCGGCACCGCGGCGCTGCTGCGCGGCCTGCGAGAGAACGGCGAGCGAGAGGTGCGGCTCGTCGGCACGGACATGTCCGAGCGCTCGGTCGGGCGCCATCTCTGCGACGCGTTCCATCTGGTGCCCTCGGGTGCGGATCCGGGCTTCGCCGACTCGATCCGGTCCGTCGTCGAGCGTGAGGGCGCCGACTGCGTGCTCCCCCAGTCGTCGTTCGACCTCGAGGGCCTCGCCGAGCACCGGGACAGCTTCCCGGTGCCGGTGCTCGTGTCGAAGCCCGATGCGATCTTCCGCTCGAACGACAAGGCCGAGACGTACGCGTTCCTGCACCGGCTCGGGCTGCCGGCGCCGGCTTTCCGGCGCGTCAACGGCGCGACGGAGGTCGAGGCGGCCGCGCTCGAGCTCGGCTATCCCGACGTCCCTGTCTGCTTCAAGCCCGTGTTCTCGTCGGGCTCCCGCGGCTTCCGGATCCTCGACCCGACCGTCGACCGCGCCCACCAGCTGCTGAACGAGCGGCCGGGGTCGGTCGCGATGCGGCTCGAGGAGGCCGTCGAGCTGCTCCCCGCCGAGGGTGGCCCTGACCTCCTCGTGATGGAGCTCGCGACCGGAGGAGAGCGCACGATCGACGGCATCGCCGACGGCGAGCGCATCCTGCTCGGGCACCCGAAGACCCGCGAGGCGATGCGTGCGGGCCTCGCGATGTACTTCGTCACGCTCGAGGACGAGGCGCTGATGGACGTCGCCAACAGGATCGTGGCCGAGCTCGAGATCGAGCACTTCTTCAACATCCAGCTCGTCGGCGAGCACGTGATCGAGATCAACCCGCGCATCTCGACGATCGTCTACCAGGAGGATCTGAACATCCCGTACCTCGGGGTGAAGCGCGCGCTCGGGGAGATCACGGCCGACGAGCTCGGCGCGCTTCGCTCGCGGATCAGGCCGGGGCGAACGGCGTTGCGCTACTTCGACCAGCTCGAGTGGGACGCCTGATCGAGGGTCATCCGTTGACGACCATCCCAAACCCCCACCCACCCGGGGCACGGGCACAGGCACGGTACGGCGGAAGCTGTGACGTGTGCGTGCCAGGATCGCGTCGACTTTGAGCCAATCGCTCCACAGCGGTGCCGGGGCCGAGGGTACCTCTGCCGGCGGCGGCCGCCCGCTCCGCGTCGTGCTCTGCCCCGTCAACACTGCCGGCGTCCCGTGGACGACGGTGCAGGCCCTCCGTCGCCGCGGCGTCGATGCGAAGCTCGTCGTCTTCGAGCGCTATGCGCTGCACCCGGAGGCAGACGTCTCCCTCGACCGCTCCGGCAGCTTCGGGCGCCGCCAGGCGATCCAGCTGCGGGCGCTCGCCGGGTTGCTCCCGCAGACGGACATCTTCCACTTCATCTTCGGCCTCACTCTCGTGCCGCAGTCGCTGCAGTACCCGTTGCTGCGGCTCTTCCGCAAGAAGTCGGTCATGCACTACCTCGGCTCGGACATCCGCGGCAAGACGCCCGAGCAGCTCACCTCCGGCAAGAAGGCCGGCACCGAGATCGTCGGCAGCTACGACGCGATCCGCTGGGTGCCCGAGGCCGAGGTGATCCCGCCGGGGATCGACCTCTCACGCTTCGCGCCCGCACCACCGTCGGATCGGGCCCGTCCGGTGATCCTGCACGCGCCATCGTCGCGGCGACGCAAAGGCACCGAGCACGTGATCGCGGCCGTCGAAGGTCTCGACGCCGACCTCGAGATCGTCGAGGGGCTCCGTCACGACGAGGCATTCGAGCGCTTCCGGGTCGCCGACATCGTCGTCGACCAGCTCAACGCGGGCTGGTACGGCCTCTTCGCGATCGAATGCATGGCGCTCGGCAAGCCGGTCGTCACCTTCCTCCACGGGGAGGCCGTGAGGCGCACCGAGGAGGCCTTCGGCACCACCGTGCCGATCGTCTCCGCGACCGCCGAGACCCTCCGCGAGCAGCTCCGCCCACTCGTCGCCGACGCGGCAGAGCGCAGGCGCCTGGGAGCGGCGTCTCGCGCCTACGTCGAGCTCGTCCACGACCAGGAGCGGATCACCGACCGCCTCCTCGACGTCTACGCTCGACTCTGATGGCGCTCTCCGGCCAGCTGAAACGGCTCGGCAAGCACTCCGCGATCTACGGCCTCGGCGGCCTCGTCTCGCGGATCCTCGCCGTCCTCCTGCTGCCGCTCTACACGCACTACCTCTCGACCTCCGACTACGGCCAGATCGAGACGCTGATCGCGCTCGTCACGGTGCTGACGATCGTCCTCCAGTTCGGGATCGGGTCGGCGTTCTTCCGCTTCTACTTCGACGCGGACGACCACGACGGCCGGCGGCTCGTGCTGCGGACCTCGTTCTGGTTCACGATGACGATGGCGACGCTCGGGCTCGTCGTGCTCGTCGGGTTCGCCGCCCCGATCGCCGAGTGGCTGTTCGACGATGCGAGCGCTGCGAACCTCGTCCGCGCGAGTGCGGTCGCGCTGTGGGCGCAGCTGAACTACATGCAGCTGACGAACCTGTTCCGGGTCGAGGAGCGGTCTGTGGCGTTCGTGCTCGCGAGCCTGTCGAACGTCCTCCTCACGGTCGGAGCGACGCTGCTGCTGGTCGTCGCGCTCGACAAGGGCCCCCTCGGCGTGATCGTGGGCAACTTCACCGGCACCTTGATCGTCTACCTCGCTCTGCTCGGGTACCGGCGCGAGCAACTCGGGCTCCAGCTCAGCTGGCCCCTGCTTCGCCGCATGAACCACTTCGGGCTGCCGCTCGTCCCCTCGGCGCTGTTCCTCTGGGTGACGAACTTCAGCGACCGCTTCTTCCTCGTCAAGCTCACCGACACCTCGGAGGTCGGCCTCTATTCCGTCGGCGTCCGCATCGCCTCGGCGATGGTGCTGCTGCTGACCGCGTTCAGGATGGCCTGGCCGGCGTTCGCCTATTCGATCAAGAGCGACGAGGAGGCCAAGCAGACGTACGCCTGGGTGCTCACCTACCTCATCGTCCTCTCCACCTGGGTCGCCACGGCGCTGGCGCTCCTCTCCCCGTGGCTCGTCGCGTGGCTCTCGACCCCGCAGTTCGCGAGTGCCTCGCGGGTCGTCGGCCCCCTCGCCTTCGCCGCAGTCTCGTTCGCAGGCTTCATCGTCCTCTCGATCGGCATCGGCCGCGCCCGCCGCACCCAGTTCAACTGGGTCATCACCGGCGTCGCCGCGGTCGTCAACGTGACCCTCAATCTGACCCTGATCCCGCCGTACGGGATGATGGGCGCAGCGATCGCCACGGTCGCCGCCTACACCGTGATGTTCGCCGGCATGGCGTGGTGGGCGCAGCGGATCTTCCCGTGCCCGTACCAGTGGCGCCGCGTCCTGACAGCGGCGACGGCGGGAGTCGCGCTTGCCGTGCTCGGCAAGCTCGTCGGCGCCGGGCTCGCGCTCTCGATCGGCCTCATCGTCGTCTACCCGCTCGTGCTCCTGCCGCTCGGCTTCTATCTTCCCTCCGAGCGCAGGCGGCTGCGCACGCTCCTCATCCGCGCGTGAACTCTACGCAGGTGCGTCGAGCCCGGCGGCGCTGATCGCGGCGATCGCGAGCTGCTCGTCGACCTCGCCGGGGAGGCCGCTGACGCCGACCGCGCCGACGCGGTCGCCGTCGCGGAACGCCGCGACACCGCCGAGGAAGAAGCTGAACTGCGGATCGAAGCTTGCGAGCTCGGTGGGCGAGCCGCCGGCCTTCTCCGCGAGTTGGCGCGTCGTGAAGGCGTCGCTGCGGGCAGCGGTGTACGCCTTGCGCTGGGCGTTGAGATACGTGTCGCGCGCCGCGCCGCTCATCGCGACCGACGCCACGACCTCGCCGTGGGTGTCGACGACGACGACGGACACGGGGCCCGGGGCCGTGTCGATCACGCTCCGCAGTGCGACGAGAGCCTGATCGTGGGTCATTTCGACTGCCCGACGAGCTGCGCCAGGACCCCCTCCTGGAAGGGGCGCGAGTCGACGGCAAGACCGCCGGAGAACGGGAACTGGAGTACGAGCAAGACCACGAGCGAGAACCCGACGATAACCGCAATCGACCCTGCGCCGATTGCGTGGAAGGCGCCGCTCTTCGAGCCGACGAGCGTCACGTAGCCGAGGATGACGAACGAGCCCACGATGACGAGCGCCGCGATCAGGGGCGGCAGGTCGTTGCCGTCGCTCGCGCCGAGTCGGTCGCGGCGCGCCTCCAGCACCGCGTTCAGGTGCCGGACCGAGTCGTCGTAGAACGCCACCTGCGACGCCGACACGGGCTCGTATCCCTGCATCGAGGCGAAGATGCCGTCCATCGCCTGCCAGGCGGACGGGCTCTCCTTGCCCTCCCGCATCAGCGGCCACTCGTCGTCGACGACGGTGCGGACGTAGCTGCCGATCGCCGACCTCACCTCCGCCCCACCCGGGTCGTCGAACACCGCGCTGTCGCGAACGATCGCCGCGAGACCGTCGGCCTCGGCCGCGACGTTGTCGCCCGCGGCGCTGAAGGCCTGGAACTCGATCACGACGACGAAGGCCAGCAGAAGCCCGAACAGCGAGGCGGCGACTCCGAGCACCTGGGACGAGACCTCCGCATCGAACCCCTCGCGCGTCGCGGGAACGAGACGGCGCACGGCCCACACCCCGAGCATCACGAGCCCGAGCACTCCACCGACGACGGCGAGCACGAGGAGCGCCGTCGGCACGACGTTGACGACGGCACGCATCGCGCAGGATCATCGCACGTGGTGCGCGACCTCGCGTCTACGATGGTGCCGATGGCCACCTTCGAGCGACACACCCTCGGCAACGGGATCCGCGTGCTGACCGCACCGATGCCCCAGGCCCAGTCCGTCTCCTGCTTTCTGATGTTCGCCGCCGGCTCGCGGTACGAGACCGCCGACATCGGGGGCATCGCCCACTTCGCCGAGCACATGTTCTTCAAGGGCACCGACCGACGTCCGACGGCCCGCTCCATCTCGGCCGAGATCGACGGCATCGGCGGCGAGTTCAACGCCTTCACGGGCAAGGAGTTCACGGGCTACTACGTCAAGTGCGCTGCGGCGACACGGGATGTCGCGCTCGACGTGCTCGTCGACATGATTCGCAATTCCCGCTTCGACGCGGAGGAGATCGAGCGTGAGAAGGGCGTCATCGTCGAGGAGATGAACATGTACTTCGACACGCCGCGGGACTTCGTCGGCGGCGTCTACGACTCGCTCCTCTACGGCGACCACCCCCTCGGCCGCGACGTGATCGGCACGAAGGAGACGGTGCGCGCCGCAACACGCGAGACGTTCACCTCGTTCCTCGACCGCTGGTACCGGCCGGAGCGGATGGTGGTCGGCGTCGGCGGGCGGATCGGCGACGATCTGCTGGAGCGGCTCGAGGAGCTGCTCGGCTCCATCGAGCCGCGTGAGACCGGCGCACCCGAGCCGGCCGTCATTCCCGCGAACGGCTCGGCCGTGTCGGTCTTCACGAAGCAGTCCGACCAGGCGCACATCGTTCTCGGCGCCCGCAGCTACCCGCTCGGGCACCCGGACCGGTTTGCGCTGCAGCTGCTGACGACCGTGCTCGGGAGCGGCATGTCGTCGCGTCTCTTCACCGAGGTGCGCGAGCGCCGCGGCCTTGCCTACTACGTGTTCAGCAGCAACGCCGCCTTCCTCGACGCGGGCTCGCTGTACGCCCAGGCCGGCGTCGACATCCAGCGGATCGACGACGCCGTGTCGACGATCGCCGCCGAGGTGCGCAGGATGGCCGAGGAGCCTGTACCGGCCGCCGAGCTCGAGAAGGCCCGCGCCTTCG
>Ga0315273_10013370_pt1 | contig 10543 bp, 8 predicted proteins | sample YL17G02_0_MG_FD_205753 | JGI IMG/M metagenome (GOLD analysis project Ga0315273, IMG submission 205753) | Sediment microbial communities from Yellowstone Lake, YNP, Wyoming, USA - YL17G02_0 | ecosystem: Environmental > Aquatic > Freshwater > Lake > Sediment | place: USA: Wyoming | collected... | reverse complement strand
TGAATTACACGGTTTCAAATGAAATACTGGATTCCTGCGTGAAACAATGCGGGATTCGAACTATCGTGACTTCCCGTCAGTTTCTTGAAAAGGTCAAACTCGTTGTCCCCGAGACACCCATATTCCTTGAGGATCTGGCACAGTCCAAAACTGCAGGACGCCTGTTCATGGCATTCCTCCAGGCGACCTTTGTGCCCGCTGGCCTTTTGCGGCGGATGCTCGGAGCAGAGCCGAAAGGGAGCGTCGACGATCTGGCAACGATCATCTTCTCCAGCGGCAGCACCGGCGACCCGAAGGGCGTCATGCTTTCCCATCACAATATCCTCTCGAATATTGACGGAATGAACCAGGTTTTTACGGTGACCAGCCGGGACCGTATCCTGGGAATCCTTCCCTTCTTCCACTCCTTTGGATTTACAGGAACACTTTGGTTCCCTCTCATTACGGGCATGGGAAGCGTCTATCATCCGAATCCTCTGGAGGCCCGGGTTATTGGCTCGCTCTCCTGGCGTTACAAAGCTTCCATCTTGCTGGCCACCCCCACTTTTCTTCAAAGCTATTTGCGTCGTTGTTTACCTGAAGACTTTGGCAGTCTTCGTTTTGTCATGGTCGGTGCGGAAAAATTGAGTGACCGACTCAGTTGGGCTTTTGAAGAGAAATTCGGGATACGACCTCTGGAGGGCTACGGCTGTACCGAGTGCTCTCCTATTGTTTCTGTGAACGTCCAGGATTTTCGCGCGCCTGGCTTTTATCAAATTGGACAGAAAAAGGGAAGGATTGGTCACCCCCTTCCCGGAGTGAGTGTCAAAATAGTCGATCCGGAGACCAAAGAATCTCTGCCGGTAGGGAAGGTTGGGTTGTTGCTCGTGAAAGGCCCCAATGTCATGCTCGGATACCTCAACCGGCCCGAAAAGACAGCCGAGGTGATTCAGAACGGGTGGTACACGACGGGGGACCTGGCCATGCAGGATGCGGACGGCTTTGTCACGATCACCGACCGTTTGTCCCGGTTTAGTAAGATTGGTGGTGAAATGGTTCCGCATCTCAAAGTTGAAGAGGCCTTAAATAGTCTTGCGGGCACTTCTGAACTCAATTTCGCCGTGGCCGGAATCCCCGATGAAAGAAAAGGGGAGCGTCTGGTGGTCCTTCACACGCTGAGCGAGGAAAAAATCAAGGAAGTGCAATCCGGACTTCCCGGCACAGGACTTCCCAATCTTTGGATTCCAAGGCAGAATGCTTTCTTTAAAGTCGAAAAGATCCCAGTGCTCGGAACGGGCAAACTCGATCTCCGTTTAGTGCGGGAAACAGCCCTCAAACTGGCCGGCGCGGCAACGCAGTAGCGGTTGGATCTGGAAAGAGGAGTCCCGTTCTGCCAGAGCGTAAGTGAAGATTTGAGAAGCCTTCACAGGGACGAGTCGGCCTACGCAATCTTCATGAGCGTGTTTGACAGACTAAATACTCCATTTCATAAATACACCTACGCAACTTCGGACTGCCAGCGGAGAGAGGTGGAGCGGGCGCTCCGGCGCACGCTTGAACGCGCGCGCGGGGGCGGCGGTTCCACGCGCACGTTCCACCCTTAGACGGCCAGACCGCTGAAAATACGTAACCGTATTTATGAAACGGAGCACTAAGGGGTTTCCCAATTCGGTCGATAAATAGATTTGGGTGCTTGATACCCTAAGCGGGCCTTATGACTATAAGGGTTATGGAATCAGAGAGTTTCAAAACATTTGACTTTACAATGCAAGAGTGTTCCCCTAGGATTCTTGAATTCGCTTGAGTTAGGTAGCAAGCACCAATTGAGTAGGGTTGGATTTGGGGTGATTATGCGGTTGAAGTGTCGCGCAATTCAATTTCTAGGGCTATGGATTGGATTGTCGGCTGCATTGCCCGAAGTGTTTTCGGCCAGTGAACTGATCCCTGGCCCAACGCCGCAATATCTATCCAGCGAGGCCCTTCAGAAGTCGTTGACTCAATTAGAGCGCCGCCGCATTCGTTCTTATAATCAAGGGATTCTCGTCGAAACCCTGGATGGGCAGAAGGTACTTGCCGACCATAATTCGGAAGAGGTCTTTAATCCTGCCTCAGTCATGAAATTGGCGACTTCGTTCTTTGCCTTGTCTCGTTTGGGCCCGGAACAACGCTTTCAAACGGAAGTCTATGGAGATTCGGCTTTGGATGGTAAAGCAAAGGCTTTGCCAGGGAACCTTTATCTTGTCAGTGATGGTGATCCCTCCTTGCGCTCAAGTGATGCTCTCTCCCTCGGCCGAACTCTTATGCGCCGCGGCCTGCGTCGAGTGGATGGAGATCTGGTGATTGTTGGTCCCTTCTCTCTCTACAGTGACAGGTACCCGGTGAGAAATTCAGGAGACCTCTTGCGTCGGTCCCTTAGTCGTGTCGGGATTCGAGTTAAAGGGAAAGTAAGAACAGTCTCCGTTCAAGAGCTGGATCTTTCGGCCAAAGTCCTCTTCATGAGACGTGAATCGGATCGTTTGCGAGATATCCTGTGGCTGCAGAATGCCCATAGCATTAATGAAATTGCAGACCAACTGGGAGATATATTGGGAGGACCAGAGGCTCTCGAACAATTCTTGATTGAGAATGCAAAGATTGCACCCGATGAGATCCATGTGGATCGCCCCTCCGGGTTGCAATTTAACAAAATGACTCCGCGGGCCGCCGTGAAATTATTACGAGCGCTAAATGCTTGGCTGGAGGCCCACGAGATGAAGATGCAGGACATTATGCCACTGGCGGGTATTGACGAAGGGACCTTGTTTGGAAGATTTCGAGATCCACAGATTTACGGTGCCGTCTTGGGTAAAACGGGAACGAACCCCGTCAAGGATGGAGGGGTCAGCGCCCTGGCAGGCATGGCCTTCACACGGGACAACGGCCCTGTCTTTTACGCGATTTTTAATTCGCACGGCAGCATCACGGCCTACCGGCGCTGGCAGGATCATTTCCTTAAGGAATTAATCGAGGAAAATGGAGGGCCTGGGGATTCTTTTCTCTTGCACGGCGGACTTTCACCAATCAACGTCGCTTCTTATTGGGTCCCCTCCGAGTACTGGAGTAGTTTAGACGAAGAAACCTACAAGCAACCCACCCGCAAGAAAGCCAAACCTTCGCAACGCAAATACACAAAATCGCATCCTTCTGGCTCCCGCCGAGTCGGCAACTAACAGGATTGTGGATTGACGATTCTTGACTGCCGTTTTCCTCTGACTGATCTTATTCACCGCAGATCTCCGCAATTCCACATGTGCTACGGTGCCGCCAGGCGGAGCGGGCGCGTGGGACCGCCGTCCCCCGGCGCACGCTCGATGAACGCCCGAGGGAACGGTTCTCCCACGCGCACGTTCCACTGGAATCGGCAGATCATTGGTATCCTATTTCCCCTTTGTCTGTAACTTGCAAGCTTTAAACAAACTAGCCATTAGAGAGAAATTAGGCCCACCCAACTTCGGAACTCGAGTTAAAATGACCAGAGTTGCGGTCAGTAAGCTCGGCCGGCCGGCAACGAATTTAGAACAGATCGAAAAAGAACAATGACCTTTCTTGCCTTTTGGACTGGAGTTGGCGGGGCCTACTTGCTGATCTGGGCGTTCAATATCCGGCGAGCAGCTACGGCCCAGCGGCCCCGATTCTCCAGCACGATTTGGTTTCAGTGGGGGATCCCGGCTATTGGGTTTTCTTTCCTGTTGATTGGGTTTGGATGGGCGATGAACAGAAATTTGCTGTGGGGAACCCTCGGTTTGGCACTGGTTCTAGGTTTAGGAGTGCTCGTGGTCTTCCACGATCAGTACACAGCAACCATTAAGATCCTTTTTGATGATTTTCTGAGACTCAAGCGAGAGAATTCTGAGGCAACTGATTTTGATCTGCTTTACTCGATTGTCAAATCTCGCAAACCCTTTTGGACTGAGGATCGCGTCATTGAAATGTGTGTTGGAAAAGACATCAAACAGCTGGTCCTCCTCCTGCTGCTGGTTGAATATCAGATTCATCCGCTCGACGACATGGCGCTTTATGAGCGGCTTAAACGGGAAGTAGGGAAATTGGCGCCGAAGGGTTTAAGCTAGTGAAAAGGGCCGTTACGTCTCCCTATTGTGCCTTTTCAAACCAGTCTTTCGTCAGATCCAACCACATGACCAGTCCTTTCCACTGGCCATACTGCCGGTAATGGTTGAAGATTGCCTTATCGCTGACTGGTCGACCGCTCTTGTGCATATTGGAAAACCTGTGCCGGCACCAGCTGTCCAAAGCAAGATGCTCGTAGTGACCAAGCAGCCGCATCAAATTTCCAGCCGCGTAGGGTCCAACTCCCTTGATAGATATCAGCTCACGGTACAGTGTTTCGGAGTCCAAATGCTCCCACTGTCTTAGGTCCAATCTGCCTGCAGCCACCCTTTCCGCAAACTGGAGAATGTAGGAACTTCGGTAGCCGGATCGAATCTCACTGATCAGAAAGTTTTCTGATGTGGAAGCCAGTTGGACCGGGGTTGGAAAATCTGCATAGATCTTACTAAACGATTTACCCAGTTTGCAGACTAGATTGCCTGCCATTCGCTGGGTGGCGCTCCAGGTGCAGTTGGTCGTACAGATTATTTTGATCACATCTTCAAAAAGGTTCGGTCCACGGAGCAGCCGGCCTGCTTTGACCCGTGGAATCCACCCCAAATCCCCATTTCCTTTCGACTTCCTAATGGCAGCATAGAAAGGGTGCAGTGGCTCGTGCAGGCGAAACATGAACTCAAGTTGTGACCGAACCTGGTCCAATTCCTCTTGCGTCATGGAACCGCGGGATCGAATGTGAATTCCGGTCTGCTCTTCCGTTTCTAGCATCTCCACCAAAACTGTTTGACGGGAAGTGCTCAAGACGCGAAGCAAACGCCGGCTCTCAAGTTCGAGATGAAACGGAGGCAAAGAGGACCAGCCGTGGCTAAGGACTGTTCTCCAAAAACTAAAATCAGTGGGTGTTGAAAGAGTCAGTGTGTACTGCTGCATGTCTTGATTTTTGCCTCGCCGGCCGATTTTTTTTTGTCGTGCGCTTATTCGCGCTCGATGACCTGCCGATAAGCTACTTTGCAGGCCACAGCATCCATTCACAGCTCTAAACAAGTCCGGTTATCTCGCGACTTGCGAGGCCATCATGGAAACCCCCGCCTTTTTACTCCAGCTCAAAGCCATCGGCCTGCAGGATCTCTATCACATTCAGGGATTCATGCGTCTTCTGATGAAGCGCCGGAACGGGATGCCTTGGACGACTGAGGACAAGCAGGAACTCCGTGGTCATTTGAAGTCTGTTGGCGACACACTGCCTTACCTCGCAGTGTTCAGCCTCCCCGGAGGCCTGCTGTTATTGCCGCTTCTCGCCTGGTTTATGGACCGGCGCAAACGGGGCCTGGTCCTCTCCGTAGTCCCTTATCTCGAAAAGCCACCCGCCAATCGAAGCAATGACCTGCCAAACACCGATTCAAAGTCGCAACAGGTATAAGCGAGAGGTTCTGCCCCTTCACATCATTATAATGGATTGCAGGGCCAAACTATTTATTGTCCCCGTCCAATAAATCATCCAGGCTGCCCAACCTAAGACCCTCCTCAGGAAGGTTCCTTCATTCTAACGAAACAGGGAGGAAACAGGGGAAGGGAATCACGCATCCAACCAAAAATGAAAAGTGTAAAATGCAACATGAGGTTGGTATGAGAAAATCCGGTTCCATCCTAGTGGTCTGGCTGGGTGTCTCGATTTTGGCATTTCTTGATAGTGACCGAAAAGTCGCAGCCGAGGGACCTGTCGGCGGACCTGAATACATCCGCAAGATCGCTGAAAACGAAAAAAAGAACCGGCTCCTTGAGATGTCCTACATGTTCGAAGTCACTCATCAGAAACTGACTTTAGGAAGAAATGCTGAGGTCAAGGACAACGAGACTCGAACCTATGAGATCACGCCCCTGGAGGATAGCTATTACAGGAAGCTCATTAAGAAAGATGGCAAGCCGCTCCCGGAAAAAGAGTCCCGATATGAAGAAAAGAAGCTGGAAGAGAGCTTGAAACGGCAGACGAATCTCTCAATATCGGAACGAAATAAGCTTGAGAAGAAGAAAATGGAGCGGCGCAGGAAGGAAGAGCAGTTCTGGAATGAAGTGATTAAGGCCTTCGATTTCACTGAAGTTAGCGGAGAAACGGTGGAAGGGCGTTCGGCCCGTGTCTTTAAGGCAATCCCTCGCGCTCAATACGTCCCGGAGGACAGCGATTTTGAACTCTTGAAAAAGATTAAAGGGAAGATATGGGTCGACAGTGCTGATGACCAAGTCTCGAGGGCGGATGTGGAGTTCATTGAAGATGTTCGCTTTGGCGGAGGATTTTTGGCGAAAATCAACCAAGGTGGAACATTCACAGTGCTGCAGAAGAAGGTTCATGATGAAGTATGGTTTCCTTCTCACAGTGAAGTCGTCGTGAATGGGCGCTTGCTTCTGTTTAAAGGGTTCAATCTCAAGATACTCAGTGACTTCGGGAATTACCGCAAATTTGAGACCTCCGTCAATTTTGTTCCTGCTTCTGAATAAGACTTACAACGTCCTCACCGGGATAGAAAGCTTCCCCTGGAAAAGGGGGAACTTGAAATAGGAGTCAGAGCCCCTGGCGCAATTCCGAGGATGGAGCGATCTGCTCCGCCTCGAAATGTTTGCCCGCTTTAGCGGCTATCTATGACCGCCGTCCTTTGAACTTCACGGGCTTCGGCCGGCCCTCCGCGACGCCACAAGCATTATTTTTCATTCCGGCCTCATCCGCCGTCTGGCGGATTCGGTCCTCCAGCAAAGAATTATTGTGCCAGGTTCATGCCAAGACATGTCATTCGTAGGGGCGAAGCATTCGATCATAGATGGTCGATCTATTTCAACCTTGCTAATGAATGCTTCGCCCTTACAAATTCGTCACCGCGAAATTCACTCGTGCGCCACCGCCAACGACCGGGTCATGGAGCCGGAACACCCTCGTCCCGCCTTCGGTTCTTTCAGTCCGCCGCGCGGGTGCAGCATCACTTTGATTTGCAAAGCGCAATAAGACGGCTCGCCCACCGTTGCAACCCTGTTGGAGGACAAGGCAGTTCTGCCGATGAGCGACCCGGTACGATCGAAGTCGACTGCAGCCTCGCACCCCTAGGGACTTTCCAGAGAGTTGAGGCGCTTAATTGTGGTGCAGACGTCCTCGTCTGCACATCGAATGTCGATAAAGGAAGAGCTGCAGGCGATGAACTCATGCACTCGCCGCCCGCAACACAAAGCCCACTATCTCCGACCGGCCAACCGGCTGGGGTGCCTGTTCCCGCTAACGCGAAAACCCAAGAGGCGATTTCGCAGAGTGATCCCGCCTCACGGGAGTTCGGCCCTCCAGCCGTGATGAAACAGCTAAGGGCGGAGCTCTGCGAGGCCGCCTCTAGGTCAAGGAAATTTCACCATGATTTGATGAGTTCAATAAAGTGATTGAGTCACAAAGAAGGTCTTCATTATTGGATTCTTCTCTCTCACCGGATTTCCATCAAGCAATGAAGATTCTGGTTTATAATTCCCTTGCCTGAGTAGCACTCACGACCAAATTCATCGGCAGCTTTTGCGGTTTCGTCTGTAGCTGATTCACTCGACTTTTTATAGATCAATGGCTCGCCTTGGCACTCGCATCACACTCTTTTGGGAAAAACTAGGCCGTTCAGAAAAACTCTTTGTCCTGCTGGCTCTTCTGGAGGTCATCAACGGGGTGGTGCAACGGGTCAGCGCCAGGCCCCTTCCTGGTAAAGGATTCATCGATTTCACCTTTGTTATTCTGGCTTTCACCCTCCTCCTCAAGTACTTCCTCCGTTTAACGCGTCGATTTGTCTGGCGGATTCGAAACCGCCTCATCGTTGCCTACATCTTTATTGGGGTAGCTCCGGTCCTGCTCTTCTTTGCCATGCTGACCATTGGACTCTATGTTTTAATGGGCCAGGTGACGACGTATCTGCTGACCCGCGAACTGCAAAACCGGAATGAAATCGTACGGGATTGTGCTTCTATTTTGGGATGGCAGACGGCGGAACATGTCGAGGAGGGCAATATGGAGCAGGCTGCTAATCAATTCCTGCTTCAACTGCAGCGCCGTATCCCCGACCTTCAGGCAATCATGAGAGTCGACAACTCCACGTTTCCACTTCTAGGAAATAGTGCCCTCAAGAATTACCCCAAATGGAGTTGGCCGGGTTTCATGGGACTGGTGAAAGTTGGTCCAGACTATGTGCTGGCTGCCCACTTCGATGCGAGAATGAAAAACCACTCCATCGAAGTCTTTGCCTTCGAACCGGTTGGCTGGGACTTACTGTCCAGTCTTCTCCCGGAATTAGCCACTGTTAACCTGCTGGAATTGGAAAAATTCCCAGAGGAAAAATCTGAAGGGCAAGAGAGTCCCGAGCACGCCTCTGATAACAGCGATGGGGGGGGGGGCGCCGGGAAGGGGTCGAGTTACACCGTACGATTGAACCGGCAGCGAATTTTGCCATCTCAGGGAGCTTCCTTAACTACACTTCCGGCTGCCAAGAGTTGGTGGGACATAGAGGTTCGTTGGGGCACGCTGGTCCCTTATCGTCTCTGGGACAAAAGCCAGCAAGAGACCGAACAAGTTGTCTTCCGAGTCGACTCACGTCCTTCCTTGATTGTCCGGAAACTGTTCAGCGTGCTCGGTCCTCTTAGCAGCGCGGTTTTCTTCATGCTTTACGTCATCGGTGGCCTTCTTCTGGTTGCCGAAATTCTTTCGTTGAGTCTAGGTGTCAGCCTGACGAAGACAATCACACGTTCAGTGGCTGATCTCTACGAAGGGACTTTGCGAATTAACTCCGGAAACTTTTCTCATCGCATCCCCCTTCGATCAAGAGATCAACTCAGTGAGTTGGCATCTTCCTTCAATCGCATGACCGACAGTGTCCAGAAGCTCATCCTGGAATCGAAGGAAAAGGAACGTCTCGAATCGGAACTTGAAATTGCTCGCGAGGTTCAATCTCAGCTTTTTCCACGGGAAGTGCCAAAACTGCAAAGCTTGGAGCTGGCAGGGTCTTGCCAGCCCGCACGGGTGGTAAGCGGAGATTTTTATGACTTTGTGAAAATTGATTTCGACTGGACGGCATTGGCCATTGGGGACATTGCAGGCAAGGGAATTTCGGCAGCGCTTCTAATGGCCAGCATCCAATCTTCATTCCGCGCGCAGTTGAAGGCTCGGACTCTCCCCAGTAAATCCAGTTTTGGAAACAGCCATCCCTCGCTCACCTCAGAATTAACTACGTTCCTCAATCAGCAACTGTACGAAAGCACCTCTCCTGAGAAATTCGCCACCTTTTTTTGCGCATTGGTCAACGATCACAGCGGCCAGCTTTTCTATACCAACGCCGGACACCTCCCCCCTTTGCTCGTTCGGGATCAGCACGTCCACAAATTGGACATCAATGGCATGGTTTTAGGCGCTTTCCCTAATCAGTCTTACGATCAGGGATACCTGGAGCTTCGGAAAGGAGATCTCTTGGTAGCCTATACAGACGGCATTACAGAGCCTGAGAACGAATACGGTGAGGAGTTTGGCGACGAGCGATTGGCGGAATTACTTGTTCGGAATGCGCACAAGCCCTTTGCTGAGTTGACCCACCTTGTCACAGCAGCAGTTAGTGACTGGAGCAGTACACCGGAGCAGCAAGACGATATGACTCTGCTCATGGTGAGGCGAGTTTAGCGGCTATCGCTGGGAAAACCCGTGTGGGCGTGCTTCCTACACTTGAGGATGTTCAGATGACTCCTGCTCGCTCAGGAACTTATCGTTCAAAGTATCTAAGACGCCAAATGTGTACAGCAAGAAATCATCAATCTTGTTCAAATCTTTCTTACGGCCAAGTTCCGGCTTCAATTTGACCTTCTTACCATACTTGCTGAGATCTGTGAGCGCGTCTGCTAGTTTCGCCTTCTTGATTTTCTTGCTCCCCGGGCCAGAGATGCCTTCCTTTAAAGCCCGGATCTGTCTTTGAACGTCTTCAACAATCTTGCTGTTGGCGTCGGCTCTCGAGGACAGTATCTGCAGATAGGTGTTCTTGTGATCAAGCACTGCTTCAGATAGGCTATCGCACTTCTCCATTAGCATCTTCTTCTTGCCCGCAAGGGTATCCGTGGGTTCTTGTCCAGCGGACTCTCTTCCGGTTGAAGCTTCAGCAAGGTTTTCTGCTTCCAGCTTCCGTTCTTTCTTTTTCATGGGAACCCCTTAGTTGTTAAATTGGACTTTCCTCGGACTTACAGGACATCAACCCCAGGACACAAGCCTGTGAAAAATCAACGTCGGATTCCGGCATCGAATGGTGTCTTCAGGACATCCGTCAATAGAGCATCCCCTCTGCCTGGATTGGAGAGCCAAATCATTAGGGCGACTTCTCCTGCTGCCCTTATTGATAGAAGCTTTCAGGGAATAAGATTTTTTCCTTCTGCCATAGGCAATCCAAGGCCAAGCCGGCTGGCCAGTGTGGGTGCGATA
>Ga0315273_10013369_pt1 | contig 10543 bp, 9 predicted proteins | sample YL17G02_0_MG_FD_205753 | JGI IMG/M metagenome (GOLD analysis project Ga0315273, IMG submission 205753) | Sediment microbial communities from Yellowstone Lake, YNP, Wyoming, USA - YL17G02_0 | ecosystem: Environmental > Aquatic > Freshwater > Lake > Sediment | place: USA: Wyoming | collected... | reverse complement strand
CCGCGTGATCCATGAGAAATTCGGCACGCCGGTTGGCGTTCTTCATGCCTGTCACCTCGATGTGCCGCCTTACTTCTCGAGCGGCCAGATAGAAACGCTCAAGCGTGAATTAGGCAAGGCGAAACAGTCGGCGGAAGAACAGATTCGGAAAGAAAATTCAGCGAGACTGGGGTTCGAGGCTGGCATTTTCATGGTAGATAAACCCCCGGTGGATTCAATTCTAGAAGAGTCCGATCGGCTGGAGGCCGGGTTGGTCATCATGGGAACTCACGGCCGCCATGGTGCCCGGCGGTTGATGCTCGGTTCCGTGGCCGAACGGGTTCTCAGGCAAAGTCGAATCCCGGTTTTGGTGGTGCGCGAATCGGCCAGGCCCGGCCTGTTCCGGAAGATCTTCTGCCCTAAGAGGTGCAGGGTCGAGGAAGTCCTGGTCGGCGGCGAAGCTGCAAAAAGCATCCTGGAGGCAGCCCAGAGGGTCAAGCCCGACCTGATCGTGATGGGCGCCGAGCAGAAATCCACCATCATCGGAGAGTTATTCAGCAGCACAACGGAGCGCGTGATGCAGTTGGCGGATGCGCCGCTTCTCGTGGTTCCCAAATATTGATAGATTCCGCGGTGTCCTGCCGTCGCCGCGGCTGCTAAAAGGAGAAAAGAAATGAGCATGGAGCGATATGTTCGAGTGATTGCCGGCACCTTTGTCCTGATCAGCCTGGCCCTGGCCCACTGGGTAAGCCCTTATTGGCTTTGGTTCACGGTTTTCGTAGGCGCGAATCTGCTTCAGTCGGGGCTCACGCGCTGGTGCCTGCTGGAGGACATCCTCGCCAAGCTGGGAGTAGCCAGCAAGGAATCCGGCGGCTGCTGCAATTGACCGGAAAGAGCCTTTGAAATCTTAAACTCTGGGGTGATTCGCCTATGCCTATTTATGAATTCAAATGCTCCCAATGTGGGGCGGAGTTCGAAAAACTGGTGTTTAAGATCGGCGGTATTTCCGAAATCATCTGCGAGCGTTGCGGCAGCAGGAAGGTTATGGAAAAGGTATCGGTCTTTGCCTCCCCATCGGGCCGCGCATCAGGCGCCGGTTCTGCGTGCGCGCCGGGTGAAGGCTGAAGCTGGAAACGCTGACTCCGGCCGTGTGCCGGAATATTGCCAGTACCGATATCCGAGAATTCCAATTTTGGAGGGTTGTTTTTATATGGAAATGAAGATCGATTTTCCCGGTGGGTTGCGCGTCAATGCGCATTTTGGGCAGTTCTCGGTGCAGACGGACCAACCCGCGGACGACGGGGGGGAGAACTCGGCCCCCTCTCCATTTGCCTTGTTCCTCGCCGCCCTCGGCACTTGCGCCGGGCATTATATACTCAGTTTCTGCCGTCAGCGGGGCATTCCAACGCAGAATATCCGGCTCATTCAAAGCACCGAAAAGGATCCCGGGACAAAGCTGATCAGTAAGATAAGAGTGGAGATCCAACTGCCCCCGGATTTTCCTGAGAAATATCGGGGTGCGGTAATCAAAGCGGCTGATCAATGTACCGTGAAAAAGCACCTCCAGCATCCGCCCGCCGTTGAGATTGTGACGTCCCGCGCGGATGAGATGTCCACTTGAGTTCTCCCTGTCCAGGGACGATGACGTCTGCTCTCTTGCACACGTACTCCATGTGGCGGCAGATGAGATCCTGCTTCCAGGATGATCCCGGCGGTTTCCCTTCATCAAAAGTAGGACTGGTTCAGGAAAAGGTCCCCGACCCAGGCATGAAACAGCCCTCCGATGCAGCAAGATATCGCTCCCCGCTAATCACTCATTTTATCTCACTCCTTTGCCGATCTAGTCAAATGACCCCTCGGTTGCATCCGCCTGCAGAAAACACCGATCCCAGTGTGGTGCGTCGCAAATCCTGGCGCATATTCCGCCGCTTGCTTACGCGCGCGGCTCTGTTGAATCCATGGATTACAGAGCCGCGACCGTGAGGGAGCGATTAAGGATTTGACACGCACTGCACCAGGCCGTTGGTTGCGATGCGGCATCGAGGTCAACCGCGGGGGCGACACATCAGGCTCTGAGCTTTCTTTGTGGTTTCCGTCGTCTCTTGCTGGAACGCTGCCGGCCGGCTGCCGGCAAGCGAAAATAAAGATCCTGAGCGATTGAGGACGAATTATAATGTGATCTTTTTCTGGAAGGTGATATGCACTTTTTCGAATGGAACGGCGTAAAGCTTGAAGTAGACGAAAACGGATTCATGCAGCAGCCGGAGTTGTGGAATGAGCACATTGCCCTCGCTTTGGCCAGCACGGAGGGATTGACTGGTTTGAGCGAGTCGCATTGGAAAGTGGTCCGCTACATCCGCAACTATCACCTTCAGTTTGATATTGCGCCTATGGTGCGAAAGCTCTGCAAGGAAACGGGCTTCTCATTGAAGCAGATTTACGAATTGTTCCCTTCGGGTCCAGCGAAGGGAGCCTGCAAAGTCGCCGGTCTGGCAAAGCCAACCGGCTGTGTTTAGCGGCCGAATCCCGATCGTCGCGCATCTGGCGACAAAAGGACCTCATAAGTGGTATGCCTCTGCTGACGATTTTCTATGGCGCGTTAGCTGTATTTGTTTCCGCCAATCTGGTTCGCATCGTGCGAATCATGACCATGCCGGCGCACCTGCGCTGGGAGTTGTACCCCGTGCCCCATGAATCCCGCGCAAAGGCCAGATATGGAGGATCCTATTTTGAAGAGACGGACTGGTGGACCAGATCGATGGAGATCCACCCTTCCGGCGAGCTGCGCGTCATGCTCGAGGAGATTTTCCTTCTCAAGGGGGTCTGGAAGCACAATCGGAAATTGTGGAGCTGGTCGTGGCTTTTTCACACCGGGCTTTACCTTTTGGTCGGAGCCGGAATCCTGGCGGCGGCTTGCGCGTCAGCTCAGCACTTTGGCGCCACCGGCGTCCGTAACGCGCTGCGGCCTCTGGTGGCCATCCTCTCCTGGTTCGCAATGTCTGCGGGGACGATAGGAACCCTTGGGATCCTGATTCTCCGGATAACCAATCCGACGTGGAGGCCCTATACCTCCAGGTGGGCTCTCATCAATCTTCTGGTTATTTTTCTCGTGTTTGCCACAGGGCTGCTGAGCCTCTTCGTGAATCCCGCCGCCGTAGACCAGATGATTTTGTTCGCCGGCGATCTGCTCAGGTTCCAGACGGCCCCGAGGCTGCATGGCCTGATTGCCGCGCACGTTTCGATGGTGGCTCTATTCATGGCCTATCTCCCGTTCACGCAAATGACGCATATGTACATGAAATACTTCACCTACCACCGGGTGCGCTGGGACGATGCGCCTTATCGACCGGATAACAAAATGCATGCGTCGATCATGCGTTCACTCCGAAGGCGCATCAGCTGGGCGGCGCCGCACATCCGGAGTGAAGGGCAGAAAACCTGGAGCGAAATAGCGGCACAAGAGGTCTCCCGTGGCGCAAAAGAACCTTAGCATCGAAGACATAGGGAAGCCTCTGTCCGCGCTCGCGGAGATTGATCCCAAAGAACTGCCTCCATTGCCGCCTCCTTATGACACGATCGAGGACCGGCCGAAGGCCAGGGCCCTGGATGAATCGACGCTGCAACAGCTCGATGCGTCTCTGGACGGAACGATCGCCGTCGGCATGCCGCGCCCGAATTCTAAGGCCGAGGAAGAGCAATTGATCGAGCGCTTCCTCTCCGGGTTGCGCAAGATCGTATCACGTGCGAACAACTGGGGCTTTTTGCAGCAACTCACCCTTTCGCTCGAACACTGCACCGGGTGTCAGACCTGCATCGACGCATGCCCGATATATCTTTCCAGCGGTCGCGCCGACGTCTACCGCCCGACCTATCGCAGCGAGGTGTTCCGCCGGCTCGTGCACAAGTACACACGACCCGGCGGCAAGTTCCTGGCGCAGGTGGCAGGTGAAGACGTTGAGTTGAATGCGCGGACCATCGGCAGGCTTCTCGAACTGGCCTACCGCTGCACCCTTTGCCGGCGTTGCGCGCAGACCTGTCCGATGGGTGTCGACAACGGCCTGATCGCGCATGAAATCCGCAAGCTCTTCAGCATGGAACTGGGAATCGCGCCGCGCGATATTCACGAAAAGGGCTCGATGCTGCAATTGCGCACAGGATCCTCAACCGGAATGAGCCCGGCGGCGGTAAAGGACAACATCGAGTTCCTCGACGCGGAGGCCAGCGAATCAGCGGGCTTCCGAGTGGAGACGCCCTGGGACAAGGAAGGCGCCGATGTTCTTCTGGTCCACAACGCCGGCGAAATCCTGGCTTGGCCCGAGAATCCGATAGCCTTCGCCATCATCATGACGGCCGCGGGAATCAACTGGACCATGTCGAGCGAATTGACCGGATATGACGCAGTGAACTATGGGGTCTGGTACGACGACGTGCAATTCGCGCGTGTCGCGATGAGGCAGGCCGAGGTTGCCAGGAAGTTAAAGGTGAAGAAGATAGTCCTGGGAGAGTGCGGCCACAGCCACAAGGCGCTGATGGTGGTCGCCGATCGCCTCCTGACGGGCGACCTGAACATCCCGCGCGAGAGCGCGCTCGTGTTGCTGCGGGACATCGTCTTGAGCGGATGCCTGAAACTCGACCCGTCGCGCAATGATTTTCCTGTGTCCCTCCATGATCCGTGCAACATCGTTCGATTGATGGGTATCGTAGAACCACAGCGCCAGATCCTCCGGCGAATCTGCCCGCAGTTCCGCGAAATGTCCCCGCACGGCGTGGATAACTACTGTTGCGGCGGCGGGTCGGGTTTCGCCATCATGTCCCCGTACAATTTCGAGGACTGGCGTTTATCGATATCGGGAAGGATGAAGTTTCGACAGGTCCTGGACGTATTTGCCGACGTACCGGGCCCGGAAATCAAGAAGTACCTGTGTGCCCCCTGCTCGAACTGCAAGGGGCAATTTCGCGACCTGTTCCGGTACTATGGCGTCTGGGACAAGTCCGGCATCCTGTACGGGGGCCTTGCCGAATTGATCGTCAACGCGATGGCCGACATCCGGCTGCCGTTCATTCAGTGGGAGCCTCACTAAAAATAAACCAGGTTGGACCGACCTTTTTGCTCCGGAGATTTTACAGTGGATCTTATGATGCCATTGTAGCGACGACGGAGCTTAACCGAACACGCATCCCTAGTGGAGCAGGACGATGGAAACAGAACTTATATATTTCGATAATGCCGCAACTGCCTGGCCGAAACCGGAGAGCGTCTACAGCTTCATGATCGATTTTTATCGCAAAACCGGAGTGAACCCGGGACGCAGCGGCTTTGACCTCGCCATCGAGGCCGGTTACATTCTGGACAATCTGCGCAAGCGTCTGACCCGCTTTTTCGGAGGTGACGAAGACGCGCCCGAACGTCTCTGCTTCGGACTGAACGCCACGGACGCCCTCAACCTCATCATCTACGGCCTGCTGTCCGAGGGCGACCACGTGGTCACCACTAACCTGGAGCACAATTCCGTGATTCGTCCGATCAATCACCTTGTGCGCGACGCTGGAGTGGAAGCAACCTATGTGCCTTTCGACAGCGCCGGATTTGTTGATCCCGATGACATTCGCCGCGCCCTGCAGCCCAACACGAGGCTGGTGATCGTGACCCACGGCTCGAACGTACTCGGAACCGTCCAGCCGATCGGTGAAATCGGCAGGCTCTGTCGCGAAAATGAGGTTTTATTTGCCGTCGACACCGCCCAGACGGCCGGTGTGATTCCAATCAACATGAAGGAGATGAATGTCGATGTGCTCGCCTTTACCGGCCACAAGGCGCTGATGGGATCGATGGGGATCGGAGGGATGTGCCTGCGCAAGCATGTGGACTTGCGCCACACCCGCGCGGGCGGTACCGGGGTGCGCTCGGCCTGTCCCTACCATCTGGAAGAGTACCCGTGGCGGATGGAGTACGGCACTCCCAACATGGTCGGTGTGGCGGCGCTGTGGGCCGGACAAGACTGGCTGGAAGAAACCGGAGTTGAGAAGATCCATGCGCGAGAAATTGCGCTCATCCGAAGGCTGGTCGAGGGTTTCCGAGGGATTGACGGGTTGCGTATGTATTGCTGCAATAGCCTGGAGAATCATCTCTCGACCGTAACGGTCAATTTCGAGGGCATGGACGCCGGGGATGTCGGCATCATGCTGGATGTAGACCACAACATCGCAACCCGAACCGGGCTGCACTGTGCCCCTCTTGTCCACCAGCAGATTGGCACGCTGGAAATCCATGGCGGCGTCCGTTTCGCAATCGGCGCATTCAACACGGAAGCGCACATCGATGCGGCAATCGAAGCCATGAAGGAGATCGCCCGCTGGAAGGAGTCGCGAAAATCCGCGGCTAGCGCGAAGGCCTGAATGAGCCTGCACCCGGAGAGCGGATGGGGCCCCCCGAAGGGGGGCGAGAGAACAGCCCCGGGCAAGCGAAGCGCAGCCCGGGGTGGTCAGACTACCATTAAGATAAGCCCCGGCAGGGGCGCCAGGTGGTGGTATACCCTGGAGGAATCAGGAGACGTGGATGCTCATAGCCGCGCGGTATGATCCGGGGAGACGGGCGCGGTAAATCGGATTTTTCAGGGAAGAGGACAAGATGGACCTCGCAAGCATTCTCCAAAAAACGCTGAAGCCGGCCCTGGGTTGCACAGAACCCGTCGCCGTCGCTTTCGGCGTTGCCGCGGCATCCCAGGCTATCGTGGGCTGGCTGCCTGGAAAAGATGGATGTGTGCTCCGGAATATTCCGGCGGCCGATGTGGATTCCATCAGGGTTGAGGTCAACCGGAACATCTTTAAGAACGCCTTCTCCATCTATATCCCCAACGCCGGAGGCCACAAGGGAATCGTCATGGCTGCCGCGCTGGGTGTCTGGTGCCATCCGGGGGCCGGGCTCCGGCTTTTCCATGACCTGGAGCCGGAGAATGTGGCGCAGGCCCGCCAGCTGATCGCGCAAGGCCGGGTGTCGATCGAAATCGTGTCCGCCGACCACACGGACTTATTCATTGAAACACATGTTCGTCTGCGTATAGGCTCCGAGATCCATGAAGGCGCCAGTGTGGTTCAGGATGAGCACACCAACCTTGTCCTCTTGAAATGCGACGATAAGGAGATATTCCGGCAGGCTTCGCTGCCGCAGGCTGAACAGGACTCGAAGGAGAGCCTTGAGGAGCTTGCGGGCCTGACATTTAAGGATTTCGTCCGGATGGCGGATGGTCTTCCCGAGTCCGCGCATCCGCTTCTGTTAAGGACGATCGAGCTGAATCGCAGTGCCGCCGAGATCGGTCTCGATCAGCCACTTGGTCTGGGTGTCGGATATTATGGTAGTCAATCCGGGGAACCCCAGGGCGGCAAATCCTATCTTGCGGACGGATCTGCCGGAGGCAGCGATGCGCGCATGTCGGGGTATCCGGTCGAGGTCATGAGTTCCGCCGGATCCGGCAACCAGGGAATCATCGCCACCCTGCCGGTTTATTCTTATTGCCGGGAAGCCGGCATCGATGGCCCGCAGATGTTGCAGGCGGTTGCTCTTTCGCATCTCGTAACGATGTATGTCACGTCGCACGTCGGATACCTGTCGAGTCTATGCGGTGTTGCGATCAAGGCGGGGATCGGGGCTGCCTGTGGGATCACCTATGCAATGGGAGGGGGCGTCGAGGAGATTCAAAAGGCCGTAAAAATTGTAGCTGCCACCCTGTCGGGCGTCATCTGCGACGGTGCCAAGCCGGGTTGCGCCCTGAAGGTAAGCTCGGCTTCCGACATCGCCTTGAAGGCTGCTTCTCTGGCCATGAAAAATGTGGACATTTCCGACGAAAACGGCATTGTGGCGGACACTGCGGAAAACACGGTCAGAAACTTGGCGCGCCTCAATCAATCCATGAGCATGGTGGAGGATAAGATCATCCAGATCATGCAAGAGAAAATCCCGCCTCCGAAATTCCCCGGCAATTGAGTCTATGGCCCAGCTTCCTAAGTGCGGTGGCGTCGCTCAAATAAGGATCCGTAGCTTCAGAATGGTGAAAAAGCGGCCAAAAGGGGTGGCGGCGGCCGTAGCCGACATTAAGGTCCGCCACATCGGCAACTGCCTGAAGGCCGATCCGGCCTACGGCGAAGGAGTGGCCAAGGTGCTGGGCATTCCGATGAGCGAGGCCCCGAAGGACGGGTAGCCAAAGCATTTGGGCAACACAAACAGCGGGTGACCGCCAGAAAGAGAGGCAACAATGGGTACACGAGGTCGTGAGATCATCGGCATGGATGTTGAGCAGCTCCTTAAGCTGCTCAACCAGGCATACGCGAGCGAGTGGCTCGCCTACTACCAATATTGGCTCGGTGCGAAGCTCATCAAGGGTCCAATGAAGGATGCCGTTGCGGCCGAGCTCAACCTGCACGCGACCGAGGAACTAAATCACGCGGTCCTGGTGTCGAACCGCATCATCCAGCTCGGCGGCACGCCTGTTCTCACACCGCAGGGTTGGAGTGCGGTGAGCCCGTGCAGGTACGAAGCGCCCGAGGACCCCTATGTCGCCGCCCTGCTCGACCAGAACATCGCTGGTGAGCAGTGCGCGATCATGACATATAAGGGCCTCATGGACGCAACCAAGGACAAGGACATGGTAACGTACAACATGGCGCTCACCATCCTCGAGCAGGAGGTCGAGCACGAAGAGGATTTGCAGAGCCTCCGGGAAGACCTCGATCTGATGATGCAGCGCGGCAGCAAGTAGGCCCTGATTGGCTGATCGAAACTCTCTTTACGGTATGGAATCCTATCAAAGCAGACCAGAGCTGTGATTTCGAGAGGCCGGGAAGTTAACCTAATCTCTCAAGTACGAACCTGAGGACCCGGTGAGGTCAGACGAGTGTACGCCTTGGCGCGTACCTCGATTGAATACGCGGCTCGTCCTTTCCAGCCGCTAAAATGATCATGAAAACGTATTCCACATCTTGACGCGCGCCCGGCAGCGTGCTATCTAGACTGGATCCATGACTCGAAACAGTCTGAATGTGCGAAATCGCGTTCTCGGCGGAATCCTGCTGGCGACCGTAAGTATGGCAATGGTTGCGGCGGCCGGGCACATGCACTCGAGCTCCGCGCACGCGACGTGCTTGATCTGCTACATTTCGCATTCTGGCTGGACAGCGCCTGGAGTCCAGGTTGAACTTCCGGGACCTGGGATCACGGCTTTCCATGAGCCGGTTGCGCCCAAAGCTATTGCCCCCGTGCCGGTCTTCCGAGAATTCCCCCCACGAGCTCCCCCCGTCACCTCACCATCGGCTGCCTGACGCAACGAGACCAACGATCGGTCTCACTGGCAAACGTGTCTCAATTTGACTGAGGGATATATGCGCAGAGCAATTCTTGCACGCCTTGCAGCAGGTGCGTTGATATTGCTGCTTCCAAATGTGCTGATGGCTGACTCCGAATCGGAACGATCCGGGGGCGTGATCCGCGGGAAGGTAATCCATGCTGAAAACGGCCAGCCGGTACATGGCGTCACCGTATTAATCGTTCAGCTTGGTCGCGTTACCGATTCGGCGGACGATGGCAGCTATGAATTCAGGCAGGTGCCGCCTGGAAAGTACGACATTGTAGTTCACAGCGCCGCTTTGGCCGACGAGCGGCAGGAAGCCAGGGTAGTCGACGGCGCGGTCTGCACTGCCGATTTTCGCATGCGGGTCGCACCGATCCGCTCGGAGATCACCGTGACTGCTTCGGGAAGCGCGATTACGACCTTCGAGGCATTCCAGGCAGTCCGGACAATGGATGCGATCGATCTGGCCGCACAGGCCCACACCTCCATGGGTGAGGCGCTCGATGGACAATCGGGCGTGGCCAAGCGGAGCTTCGGCCCCGGCAACACGCGGCCGGTCATCCGTGGTTTCGATGGCGACCGGGTGCTGGTGATGCTCGATGGCATGCCGGGCGGGTCGCTGGCTTCCCAGTCAGGAGATCACGGCGAAAACATCGACGTACTGCAGCTCGAGCGCATTGAGGTCGTGAAGGGACCGGCCACGCTTTTATACGGCAGCAATGCCATTGGTGGTGTGGTGAACGCCGTGACCGGCCACCACCAGATCCAGGAACACCCCCACGAGGGCCTGACCGGCTACCTGACCGGAGTCGCCGGGACAACAAACGCGCAGGGGGCCGGCAATGCCGGATTCGAATATGGCAAAAAACACTGGATGATATGGGGCGGAGGCGGCGGACAGCGCACAGGGGACTATGGTACGCCCTCGGATACCGTGGTCAACTCGCGCACCCGCAGTCGTGGCGGATATGGAGGCTTCGGGCTCTACGGCGAAAAGGCTTATTTTCGGCTCGGGTATAACTACGACAATCGGCGCTATGGAATCCCGTTCGCGGCCTACCTGGAATCGGGCGGCGCAGGCAAACAGGATGAAGAGCAGACGAATCTGCGGCTTGAGCGCCACGATATAAGATTCACCGGCGGTTTTCGCGATATAAACTCATGGTTCAACGGCGTGCGTGTCGTCCTGGGCTACTCAAAGTACCGCCACGGGGAATACGATG
>Ga0315273_10013368_pt1 | contig 10544 bp, 9 predicted proteins | sample YL17G02_0_MG_FD_205753 | JGI IMG/M metagenome (GOLD analysis project Ga0315273, IMG submission 205753) | Sediment microbial communities from Yellowstone Lake, YNP, Wyoming, USA - YL17G02_0 | ecosystem: Environmental > Aquatic > Freshwater > Lake > Sediment | place: USA: Wyoming | collected... | reverse complement strand
ATGCATTGAGTGTTAGCGCTTCAGAAGCTCTTATAATAAATGGCGCCTTGACCGACATTCCTATTATAGATGACACTATAGGAGACAATGTGAAGTCGGTGAAGGCGCTTCTTAAAAGTGATCCGGGATTGGCACATGCCAGGGTGGCTTGTTCCCAGGGAAGATGGACGGCTCTCCATTGGGCTTGTTTTTTAGGACATCTGGAAGCGGCCCTATTGCTTATACAAAGCGGCGCCGATGTTAACGCCAAAGACGCTTCCCAAAGGACGCCACTGCATTTGGCAGCAGTCAATGCGAATGAAGAAATAATGACCACCTTGCTTTTGAAGGGGGCAAAGGCATCTGAGAGGGATGACGGGGGAGGCACGCCCCTAAATTACGCCATAAAATACGGAAATGCCAGGGCGGTAAAGACACTTATTGAAAGACAAGAATGTGCTGACGATATTGAGTTGGCAATCAGACAAGCAAAGCAATCGGGCCATAAGGAAATAATAGAGATGCTCGAAAGGAGGAAACAAGCACCTGTTCAGTCGTCCTTTGCGATTCCTTCTGAATAATGGGCAGTTCGGGGGGGGAGTGTGCGCGGTCTGCGGCTCACGCGGGGACGCGCGGGCAATTCCGGGGGCAATTCGGGGGGCAATTCGGGGACGCACAACTTAATTCCCCCCGCGCCTGAAATAAGCCCCCGCGTTTTACTTCCGCAGGTTTTTCACCAAATATTCTTCGCGCGCCGCGCGCGCCCGCTTGAAATAAACGTCCTCGGGCTCGCATTTGAAGCGGCGAAGTATTTCGTCGATCTTGGTCTTCGGATCGTGGTTGATGAGAAAGTACCGCGCCTCGGGGCTGCCCACGATCAGCTCCAGCGACGTTCCCAGTTCCTTCTTCGCTTGCGCGACGCAGTCAAAGTTGTAGTCGATGTGGATGACGGCGCAATCGAGGTTGATCCGGCGGGAGATAACCAGTTCATAAAAAGACGAATCGGCCAGAACGCGGCCGAGGGGGTCAACAATGCGGCTGTGTTCGCTCGGAGTGGCCGAGATGATGAACCGGCGCAGGCCGAAGGCCCAGTCCAGAAGCTGAAGGCCCCCGCGGTACATTGAGCAGAAGGCGATGATTTCCGCGCCGTTTGCCTTCAGGCCCGTCATGACCTCGTGGAAGTTCAGGTCGAAGCAGATGGCGATGCCCAGCCGGCCGAAATCGGTCTGGAAGACCGGAAGCTCCGCGCCGGGGCGGATGCCCAACTCCAGCTCCCCGATCGTGGGATAATATTTCCGGTACACTCCGGCCACCTTTCCCTTGCGGTCGATCAGCGCGGCGCTGTTATAGATGCCGTCTGCGGCCTTCTCGCAGAAGGGGCAGACGATGTAGCAGTTGTACTTGCGCGCGCGTTCGGCCAGGGCCGTCACCGTCGGCCCGTCCAGCGGCTCCGCGGTTTCCGCGATGGTTTTCATGTCGATGCAAAGATCGCGGAAAACCTCGGGCAAAACCATCAGGTCCGGCTTGTCCCATGCGGCCTGGTCGATCAAGGAAAGCCCGCGTTCGAGCGCCTTGTCGCGCCCCTCATGCTCGATTCCCTGAAACGTAATGCTCGATACGGTAGCGTAGCGCGCCATGTCTGATTTTCCTCCCGCGGCTCATGCCGCAAAAATGTTTTTCAACTCTTTCCCTTTTCTTTTTCAAGCCGTTCGGCGCGAATTCGCCGAAACTGGTTTTCGAGAACTTCCCGGACCTCGGGCAGGATGTAGATGCCCTCCAGGTCCGCGTCAAGGAGCGCCTCGCAGATGGTGGCGACCTGTTCGGCGCGCGAGCACGCGGTGCCGACGAAAAGCATCTTGCGGCCCCGCAGGTCGCAAAGGCCGCCCGACGTGGCCAGGGGCTCAAAGCGCACCACGACCCCCAGCTTCTCGCACAATTCGGTCAGATATTCGACGATCTTCGCCTCATTCATCATTCGTCCAGCGCGTTGAAGACAAGGCCGGTCAGCAGCTTCGGATAGAAAAACGTGGACTTCGGCGGCATCAGTTCGCGGTGCCCGCCCACTCTCTTAACGGCCTCGATCGGGGTGGCCCGCAGAAGGAACCCCGCCGCCGCCTCGCCCCGGTCCACCGCGGCGCGCACCTGGCCGCCGTCGCGCGTGTACGTGATTTCCTCGGCCTCGCCGATCCTTTCGAAGGGGATGCCGAGCAGGTCCTCGATGATCGCCAGGTGCAGCACGGTCACGTCCAGGCAGTGCCATTCGGGGCTTTTGCCCGCGACCCGGTTCGTAAGCTCCACGTCCGGGCGAAGCACCGCGACCCACGCGCCTTCCGAAGTATAAACGCCGATGGCCGGCCGGCCGGTGATCCGGGCCAGTTGCGCGCCCAGGCCGGCCAGTTGCGCGGAATCGTCGCGGATCCGTTCGAGGATGAACTGTTTCTCCATGCGGGTCAGCAGCTCGGAGCCCTTGAGCGATGATTTCACAATTCGATGCGTGGGCAGGATGATCAGGCCCGAATCGGTCATGGGCACCAGCATCGTCATGACGTAGGCCGTCGGCCCGTCCGCTTCCAGGCGGCCCGCGGTTTCCACGTGATAGTTCAGGGCGGTCTCGTAGCGGTGGTGGCCGTCGGCGATGAAGACCGGCTCGCTTGCGAGGCTTTCGGTCATCGAGGCGATATCGGCCGGGTCGGTGACGGCGAAGACCTGGTTCTGTATGCCGTCGAAGGTTGCGTTCAGGAGGGGCCGGCCCTCCGCGCCCCGGTGAAGGTAGAGCTTGAACAGCCCCTTGCGGTCCGGCACCAGGCCGAACACCGGGCTGAGGTTGCATTTGACCTGGCGAAGAAGGCGCAGACGGTCCTCTTTGGGGCCTGAAAGGGTTTTTTCATGGCCGAAGGTATTGCCCGTCGCGGGGTCCTCCAGCCGCAGGCGCGCGATAACCCCGCCTCGGCAAAACCGCCTGCCCGCATGCTGGAAAATCTGCTCGTAAACAAAAATCGCCTCCGACTCCAGCCGCTTCAGTATCCCCTCGGCCAGCCATTTGGCCATCAATCGCGCGCTCCCCCCGTAGGGGTCCTCGCCCCCCGGTAGGATGAGCCGCACGACGTTCGCCGGATGCGTTTTCTCGAGGTGATGGAGCTGGGCGGGGCTGATGACGTCATAGGGCGGCGCCACCACCCCGTCCAGCGAGCCGACGACGTTCGAGTCGTAATAAATGCCGCGGAAAGGCTCTATCTTTGCCACGGTTCGCGTTCCTTCACTATGTCCCCATCTCCCACGAGGACAGGTATTTCTTCTGCTCGACGGTCAGCTTTTCGATCCGGATGCCCATGCTGCGCAGTTTCAGACGGGCAACCCATTCGTCGATCTCCGCGGGCACGCTGTGGACGCGCACCTGCAGCCTGCCCTTGTTGAGCGCGCACCACTCGCTGGTCAGCGCCTGGACGGCGAAACTCATGTCCATGACGCTGGCGGGGTGCCCCTCGGCCGCGGCCAGGTTGATGAGCCGGCCCTCCGCCAGCAGGAAGACCGAACGGCCGGTTTTGCGGATGACGTACTCGTCCACCATGTTGCGCACGCCGCGACGGATCGACTTGGACGCCGCCGCCAGCCCCGGGATGTCGATTTCAACGTTGAAGTGGCCCGAGTTGCAGATGAGCGCGCCGTTTTTCATCCGGTTGAAGTGCTCGCCGCGGATGACGCTGATGTCGCCGGTGAGCGTGCAGAAAATGTCGCCCACGGCGGAGGCCGCCTTCATGTCCATGACGCGGAAGCCGTCCATCGCCGCCTCCAGCGCCCGCACCGCGTCCACCTCGACCACGATGACGTTGGACCCCATTCCCCGGGCCCGCGTGGCCAACCCGCGGCCGCACCAGCCGTAGCCGGCCACCACGAAGTTCTTGCCGGCCAGCAGGACGTCCGTGGCGCGGATGATCCCGTCGATGGTGGACTGGCCCGTCCCGTAGCGGTTGTCAAAAAGGTGCTTGCACTTGGCGTCGTTGACCGCGACGACCGGGAACTTCAGCGCCCCGTGCTGGGCCATCGCGCGCAGACGGATGACCCCCGTGGTGGTCTCCTCCATGCTGCCGATGATCTGGTCGGCCATCTGGGGGAACTCCGTGTGGATGCAGCTGACGAGGTCCGCCCCGTCGTCCATCGTGATGCGCGGGTCGTGGTCGATTGCCGCGTGAATGTGCCTGTAATAAGTCTTCTTGTCCTCGCCCTTGACCGCGAAAACGGGGATGTCGAAATCCCGCACCAGGCTGGCCGCGACGTCGTCCTGGGTGCTCAGGGGGTTGGAGGCGCACAGCACGACGTCGGCGCCGCCCGTTTTCAGCGTGCGCACCAGGTTCGCCGTCTCGGCCGTCACGTGCAGGCAGGCCGACAGTTTGAGCCCCTTCAGGGGTTTTTCTCTGGCAAACCGCGCCCGCACAAGGGCCAGAACCGGCATGTCGTTGTCGGCCCACAGGATGCGCCGCTTCCCCTCGTCGGCGAGCTTCAAATCCCTGATATCGCATTTCAATTTCATTTCTTTCCTTTCCCTTTTACCTTAATTATTTAGCGTAATTACGCGAATTCCGTAATTCTCTTTATTCTTGCCCTCTTTTCCCCCTTTTTTCCAAATTTCGCGCAATTTCGCGAATTTCGTAGTTCCTTCCTCTTTTTTTTTCTTCTTCTTTTTATCCCCTCGTTTTTGTTTTTCTAAATCTGCGTAATCTGTGGATTCCCTTTCTTTTCTCCGCTTCACAAGCTGATGTCTCTGGGCCGGGCCGCTGTCTATGCCAAACCCAGCAGCGAGAACATCGGGCCGCAGCTTTTGAGGTTGTCGAGCGTCATGTCCATGATCCGCCCCAGTTTCGCCTGGTCGAATCCCAGCAGATCGAGGGCCTCCTGCGAAAGCAGTTCGATTCTGTTTTCGTTGCTGTCCCCCAGGGCAAGCGACAGACTCACCACGTCGGCGACGTGGATCAGCGATACCAGGTCCCGTTTATCGATCGGACTGTCCATGGGCAGATGGTGGCGGCTCAGGCACTCCGTCAGCTCGGGCGAAAACCTCCACCGTTCGGCCAGCCTCATGCCCGCCTCCATGTGAGAAATGCCGAAGACCTGTTTCTCGGCCGCGGTCAGCGAAATCCTGTCTTCCCGGGAGATCTTCACCGCCTCTTCGAATTGCGCGGGCGAAAGCTGCCTCAGCAGCAGCCGGCCCAGGTCGTGCAACAGCCCGAAGACGAAAAAATCTCCTTTTCGGCCCGCGATCGATGCGGCCTGCTCGGCGGCAACACCGCAGGACATGCTGTGCATCCAAAAGGCCGCCAGGTCGAACCTGGAGGAGCCGGCGCTGAAAAAATCGAAGACGAATGTGGACAGCACCATGCTCTTGACCGAGTTGAAACCGAGAATATTGATGGCGTGCGAAATGCTCTGCACCTCGGTCGGCAGGCAGTAGAAGGCGCTGTTGACGAGCTTGAGCATCTTGGCGCTCAGACTCAGGTCCTGTTTGACGATCGCCTCGACGTCTTTGATCCTGGTTTCGGGCTCGTCGAGCATGGCCGTCAGTTCGATGGCCACCGCCGGCAGAGTGGGCAGGTCGTTGATGCGCTCCAGCAGCGTGTCGATCGTCGGCATCCCTACCCTCTAAAACCAGTTCCTGGAAACCCCGGCGCGCTTTTGAGCCTCCTCGCGCAAGGCGCGCGCGAAGGAATTATCCGGCGCCTTTTCAAGCAGGTTCGACAGCGCCTGGGCGCGGTCACAGGGGGAGGCCTGCGCGCCCAGCTCGACGGCTTCGCCCGGGTTGTCGCGCGGCGATTCCATCAGTTCATGGATCCAGAGTTCCGGCACCTTGTTTCTCTCGAACCTTCTCAAGTGCGCCGCGTTAAGAAAGACTCCCGCGTTCAAAAGACTGCGACCCTTTGGGTCTTGCACGGCCTTGGCCGTCCGCTGGCCGGGCTTGGCTTCGGCCAGCGGGACCTTCCGCGTTTCCACCCTCATTTTGCCGATGCGCGTGAAGCGGCTGACAAGGTCCATGTCCTTGCGGCCCGCCACGACTTCCACGCCGCTGGCGGCATCGACGCCGTACGGGTTGGCGGCGAGAATGGCCTGCTCGACGTTGTCCGGCGTCAGTCCGCCCGCTAGGAAGATCCTCGCGCGTTGCGCCGCCTGGGCCGCGATCGACCAGTCGAAAGTCCTGCCGGTCCCACCCGCCTGGCCCGGAACCTTTGTGTCCAATAGAAACGCCCAGGGCGCGCAGCGGTCCATCTCCTTCAGGCTGTCGGCCCCCTCGATTTTGATCGTCTTGATGACGTTGAACGTCCGCGACAGATCGGCGACCATTGCCGGGTCTTCGGCGCCGTGGAGCTGGAGAAAACTGATGCCGAGGTTCCCCATGACGCGCGCGATCTCGTCGATTTTGTGATCCATGAAAACCGCGACCGCTTGTGTCTCCTTGCCCAGCGCCTCGATGATTTCGCGGGCCGTTTCAACCTGGATTTTCCTCGGTCCCCCCGCGAAGTTCAATCCGGCATAGTCGGCGCCCGCGCCGGCCACGACAAATGCGTCATCCGCGCTGGTAAGTCCGCAGATTTTAACCTTTGGCATGGCGGCGGCGCCTTTAAGTATGACTTTCCTGAAAACCCCCGTTTCGCTCGTCCTAACGGGTGGCCTTGGCGAGAACCAGGGTGATATGGCGCGCGTCGGCCAGCGTCGTGACGCGCTGATCGTTGACAGAACCGCCGGGGTGGACGATCGCCTCGACACCCCCATCGATGGCCGTTTCCACCGCGTCATTAAACGGAAAAAACGTCCCGGAGGCCAAAACCGCGCCCTTTGCGCGCTCTCCGGCGTTTTTCAGGGCGATGTGCACGGCATCCACGTTTTTCATCTGTGCGGCGCCCACCCCGACCACGCGCTGGCCGCTTGCCAGGACAACCGCGTTGGAAGTAAGATGCAGCGCCACCTTCCAGGCAAACTCCAAATCCGCAAGTTCCCCTTCGCTGGGCCGTCGCCGGCTGACGGTGACGAAGCATTCTCTCCCCTCGGCCCGCGCCGCGGGGGTTTGAACGAGGAATCCCCCCTGAATGCGGTGAAAGTCGGTTTCCTTGGCCCCCCCGGTGACCTGCTGGCCGCACATCAGGTTCAAAACCCTGACGGTGGAGCCCCACCTTGGGTTTCGAGTCAGAATCTTCAAGGCGTCGTGTTCCACGGAAGGGGCGACGATGATTTCAAAGGAGTTTTTTCCCCGGTTCATGGCCTCGGCGGTTTTGCGTTCGAGCGGCCGGTTGAACGCCACGATGCCCTTGAAGGCTCCCCTGGGGTCGCCTCCAAGCGCCCGGCCGAAGGCCTCGGCAAGGTCCTCGTGCACCGCGGCCCCGCAGGGCGTGTTGTATTTGACGATGACGGCGGCGGGATGGTCGAACTCGCGGACCAGCTTGAGCGCCGTGTTGGCATCGACAAAGTTATCGAACGACAGGGCCGGGCCGGAAAGCTGGCGGGCGTTGGCGATGACCGCCTCGGCGATGTTCTGCTCCTGGTAAACGGCCGCTTGTTGCGCCGCGCGCTGCCCGGCGGAAAGCTCCGCGGTTTTTTCCAGCTCCAGAAAAAGCTCGTCGGGCAGCGCCTGGGACGCCTGCCCCGAAAGGCAGTGGGCGATAACCCGGTCGTACCGCGAGAGGATCTTGAAGACCTTGGCGGCAAGACGTTCGCGGGTGGCGCCGTCCAGCGCCCCGTTCAGCTCGGTCATTTTGCGCGCCACCATCGCGTAATCCGCGGGGTCCGAAAGCGCGGCGACGTATCCGTGGTTTTTAGCCGCGCTGCGCAGAATGGCGTGTCCGCCGATGTCAATCCCCTCGAGGGCTTTCTCTCGGCTGACGGGGTTTTTGCACATTTCGCCGTCGAACGGCGTCAGGTTGGACACCACCATGTCGATGGGCCGAATGCCGTGTTCGCGCATGGTTTTCTGGTGATCGGGATTGTCGCTTAGCGCCAATAGCCCGCCATGGATGATCGGGTGAAGCGTCTTGACGCGCCCGTCCAGAATCTCCGGAAAATCCGCGTAACGGCTGACCTGGACCACGTCGATCCCCGCGTCCGCCAGCATGTTGGCCGTGCCACCGGTGGAGATGATCTCGATGGACCATTTTTTCAGGGTTCGGGCGAAATCCACGATGCCCGTCTTGTCGGAAACGCTGATCAAAGCTCTTAATATGCGGCGCTCAGCCATAAGGTCCAAAAGCCTTTCATTTGAGTTTGGGCGCGGATAAAATGATTGAAGAAAATCGCCTCTTGAGGCGATTTAGGGGTTCTTCTCCTTCAACTGACACAGGTCCCCGCGCTTGTTCGCCAGGTATATTTCACCGCTGAGGGGGTTCGTGGCAATTGCCTGGCATGGGGGAAGACGCATCTCGGCGACCACCTTGCCGTCCTTGAGGTCAACCTTTTTGAGCGTGCCACGGGGGGTCGCCAGATAAGCGTACCGGTCCGAGACCCCCGCAACGCACTTAACACCGGCCAGGTCCCAGATCGGCCCCTTGAAGGGCTTGACCGGCTTCGGCGCGGCGGCAGAGGCGGCCGCGGCTTCGGCGGCGGTTGGGCTCTCGGCCGGCTTCTGCGCCGATGGCGCGGAAGCGGGCGCGGGCGTTTCCTCCGTGTCGGGGGTGATGTCGATTACCCACAAATGGTTCGCCGTGTCGATGCAGAACAAAAGCCCCTTGCCCAGCTTGGGCCCTTCCATGAACGGCTCGGTAATGGGGAACTCCCACAGGACCTTATCCGACCACCGTTTGCGCTCAAAGCGCGAAATGGCCATGACCGACCCCTGGAACAGAGTCATGTAGATCCGGTTTTTCTCATACACCATTGGCCCCGCAAGCAAGCCTCCCGCGTCGAACGTCCATGCGAGCTTTCCGTCGCTCTCATTGACCGCGTAGATGGTCTTATTGTCGCTCCCAAAGAAGACCATTCCTTCGCCAAAGGTCGGACGGTTGCGCACCGGCATGCCGGCGTTCTTGCTCCACTGCGGCCTCCCCTCCAGACGGCTCAGGGCGTGGATTTCGTTGTCCAGCGTGCTGACAACGACATATTTCGAGTTGGCGATCGCCCCGCTGACGGGCGCGATCTTCAGAGGCATCTTTTGTTTGCCGAAGCCCGTAACCTCATCGACCTCCGAGATCTGCGCGCCGCTGACAATGTAAAGGAAGTTTTCATATTCCGCGGGCGCTCCGATCAATTTTGAACCATAGCCAACGGCCCACTGCGATTTGCCCGAGGCCCGGTCGAAGCCGAACAGGCTGTACTCATCGACCTGGATCACCACCGTGCTTTTATACGGGTAGATGTCCAGAACTTGCCGCGTTTGCGGCGCTTTCGCGCGCCAGCTCAACTGAAGCCCCATCTGGTCCAGATCGGCCTGCTTGAAACTCGAGGGCGCGGCGCATCCGATTGTCAGAAGGAACATCAACACGGCGGGCGCTGACCACCAGATTTTTCGCATCATTTCAGTCCTTTACCTTCCAATCAAAAACTCTCTAACCCGATAATCCACAACAATAATAGCCGCCCGTTGCTTTGTGCGTCAAGATAAAATTAACCGCCATTTCAAAGGCCTTATCTTGGTCCCTTTTGCCTTGTCTGGCCGTTTCAGAAGCGGTATCATGAAATCGCGGGGATTGGCGCGGGGATTCCGACGGCTTTCGCGGCAGGCTTGGGGAAAAAAGAATGCGTATTCTTCTGGTCAACGACGACGGCGTTCATTCCCCGGGATTGGTGGCCCTCAAACGGGTCTTTTCCGCGCGTTTCGGCCCCGTCTCGGTCGTCGCCCCCGCCCGCCAGCAGAGCGGCATGGCCCATTCGATCACCCTTCATGACGCCATCGAGGTGAGATCCCTCGGCAAGGAGGGCGAAGTGGTTTCGTTCGCGGTGGACGGCACTCCCGCCGATTGCGTCAAGCTCGCCGTTGGCGCGCTCCTGAAAACCCCTCCTTCGCTGGTCGTCAGCGGCATCAATTTGGGGGCCAACGTCGGCATCAACGTGATTTATTCCGGCACCGTGGCTGCCGCGCTCGAAGCCTCAGCCCTCGGATTTCCTGCCCTCGCGATCAGCCTCGATTATTCCCCGCGGCCCGATTTTGACCTGGCCGCCCAGATCGCCGTGGACCTGATCGAGCGTTTGCCGCGGGAGGTCCTTGCGCCGGGCAGGGCCATCAACGTCAATATACCCGCTTGCCGGCGCGACGATATTCGCGGCCTCTACGTCGGACGACAGGACCTTTCGCCCTACGCCGAGCGCTTCGACGTCGTCCCGACCGCCGGCGGGATGAGTATTCGGATACTCGGGGACGTTCAGCACCGCGAGGGGGAAATCTCCACGGACCTTCAGGCCCTGCGGGCCGGCTACATTACCATCACCCCGTTGAAGTACGACCTGACCGACGACGTCCTGTTGGAACGGATGAAGTCTATGAAGTTGTAAATACGGGAGAGTAAAGCATGAGGAAAACCGCTGTTTTGCTGGCCGCCGTTTTGATGTTTTCCTGCTCGAAAGCCCCCGAGCCGCCGCCCCCGGCTGGCGACCAG
>Ga0315273_10013367_pt1 | contig 10544 bp, 9 predicted proteins | sample YL17G02_0_MG_FD_205753 | JGI IMG/M metagenome (GOLD analysis project Ga0315273, IMG submission 205753) | Sediment microbial communities from Yellowstone Lake, YNP, Wyoming, USA - YL17G02_0 | ecosystem: Environmental > Aquatic > Freshwater > Lake > Sediment | place: USA: Wyoming | collected... | reverse complement strand
GATTCCGATGCCCAAGAACTCCAACAAGCTCGATAAGGTGGAATGATGCGACTGGCCGGCTGGCTCATCGCGGCGGCGACGGTGGCATGCTGGGCCGCTTCGGGTTGCGCCCCGGTGGTCCCGGCGGCCGAGTACGACCAACTGCACCAGCAGTGGCTGGACAGCCAGCAGCAAAGGGACGACCTGGCGCGGCAGCGCGACGGGCTCCAGAAGGAAAACAAGGAACTCGCCGACGGGGTGGAGACGCTGCGCATGTTGGGCAGCGACCGGCTCGCCAAGCTCTTTACCGTCACGTCGATACAACTGGGCCGCCACACCGGTGGCGTGGACCTCGACGGTCGTCCGGGCGACGACGCTGTCAAGGTCTACCTGGACCCGCTGGACAGCCACGGCAGCACGATCAAGGCGGCCGGGGACGTCACCATCCGCCTTTTCGACCTGGCCGAGCAGGCGGAAAAGACCCTCATCGGCGAGTATCACTGGTCCGTTGATCAGCTTTCCGAACAATGGCGGGGTGGCTTCGGGGTGTACCGGTACAGCTTCGTATGCCCCTGGAAGGTAGTCCCGCCCAATCACGATGAGATCACCGTCCGCGTGGAGTTCGTCGATTACCTCACCGGCCGGCGGTTCACGGCCCAGAGCGCATGCAAGGTCAAGATTCCTCCCCCGCAGCCCCCCCCCGCCAGCAGCAGTGCCCCCTCGACGCCCCTGGAGGCCCTCTCGTCGCAGCCTGCCACACGGCCGGGCGACTGAACGCGGGCCGGAGCAGGAGAGCGGGGAATGGAAATCTGTGCGTTGTGAGATCAGACAGGAGACCTGAGAATGAAACCGCAAGTCAAGACCATCGCCAGTCAACCCTCCTGGGTCATTCGAGGCAGTGACGTGGAACTGGCCGTCACGCGGCTCGGTGGGCACATGGCGCCCGTGACCTTCTACCGAAACGCCCGCAAGCCCGTTCGGCCGTATTACATCAGCCCCTGGCAGGACGAAGGGCTGAAGGTTCCCGACCCGGTCCTGGCGCCACTGAGGGGCGACTTCTTCTGCCTGCCCTTCGGCGGGGGCGGTGAGTTCCAGGGACATTTCCACAACACCCACGGCGAATCCGCCAGCCGAAACTGGACGCTGGCCAGCGCGGAAAAATGCGGCGACGTGACCTCGCTGGTCCTGACGATGAAGACAAGTCAACCCGCGGGCAAAGTCACCAAGCGGCTCATGCTGGTGGAAGGCCAACAGGTGGTCTATGACCAGCACGCCCTGGAGGGCTTTTCCGGGGCGTATTCCCTGGGCCATCACGCCACGCTGGCCATGCCGCAGCGCGACGAAAGTGTCCTGGTGGCCACAAGCCCTATCCGCTTCGGGATGACCAACCCCGTTGCCACCGGCGAGCCATCGCGAGGTCGCTACCAGGCCCTGGCCACCAACAAGCGATTTGCCGACTTATCCCGCGTCCCGCTGATCTGGCGCCAGCCGTCCTACGGCGACTGCTCCAGCTTCCCCACGCGCCAGGGGTTCACCGACATCGTGGGCGTCTTCCAGGCTCCCGCCCTGCCGGCCTGGACGGCTGCGACATATGTTGACGAGGGCTTCCTGTGGTTCTCGCTGAAAGACCCGGCGGTATTGCCGATGACGCTGATGTGGATGGCCAATTGCGGCCGGCATGACTCGCCTTGGCTGGGCCGGGAGAGATGCCTGGGGCTGGAGGACGTGCGGGCGTTTTTCGCCTGCGGTCTGGCCGCTTCCGCCCGGCCCAACGTGCTGAACCGAATGGGCATTCCCACCACCATGAAGTTCTCCCCCTCCAGGCCCGTGACGGTCAACTATATCCAGGGCGTCGTCAAGACTCCCGCGGGCTTCGGCCGGGTGAGCACGGCGCGATTCGCCCCCGGCAGCGTAACGTTCATCTCCGAATCCGGTAAGAAAGCCGCCGCCCCCGTCCGGCATGAATTCCTGAACACCGGGGAGCTTTGATTGCGGAGGAGGGGATGAATGCCCGCACCTACCGCAGGGCCGCGCGGAGTTCTTCGAGGGTTCGGACGGTCCGTTGCGGTTGACCGCCGGGCGGCGGGGGATTGTGGGCGTGCACCTGTCCCGGCCGGAGGTATTGGATGCTCCGCCAGCCCAGCGCGTTGGGGGCTACAAAGTCTTTGGCCGGATTGTCGGCGACGTAGGCCAACGCCTCGTGGGGCAATGCGAGCCTGCGGGCGAGGGCTTCAAAGCCCGCTGCCGAGGGCTTCCACGCCTCCCGGCCCAGTTGCTCGGTGAAGAGAACCTCGTCGAAAAACCGCCGCAGCTTGAGGGCATCGAGCTTCCGCTCCTGGGCGGGCAGGAATCCGTCGGAAAGCAACCCCAGGCGGAAACATTCGTGGAGCCTGCCCAGGAACTCCGGGATTCCCCCCCAGGGGCGTATGTCCGGTGGATGGCTGCGATAGACCTCCACCAGTTCGACGATCCGTTGCGGCGAGAGGTTCAGGCCGAAGTGCGCGCCGGCGGCATCGAACGCGCGGGCGGAATTCCCGCCCAGCAAGCAGCCCCACAGGTAAGCCTCCAGGGCCTTGGCGTCCCCGCCTTCGCCGGCCAGGCGGCCTGCCACGGCCCGGTAGCCGCTGCGGACGTAATCACGCTCGGCATACAGCGTGTCGTCCAGGTCGAAGACGACCGCTCGGATTGTCGATCGATTCGCCATGGGCCGTGGTTCCAAGGCCCCTCCGTGCGTCCAGGGCTTTTGTGGGACGTCTTGTCCAGTAGACAAGGCGGCGGGGTGATTCGTCAACGTATTATCGCCGTTGTCGCCTCCCCGCGCGGGCCTAAGAGTCCCTATCAGGATGCCGCGTGAGCCGCGTTGCGACCAGAACGGGTTGGATGCAAGGAAGGGCGACGAAACCGTTCGGCTGAGGCTTCGACCGTGAGCTCAGCCGAACGGCTCACGGTCGAAACCGCACCGGAACGGAGGTGCGGCGAGGAGTCCTGACGCGGCAGATGCCCATTGTGGTCGCAACTCGAAGGGACGCCGCGTCCTGCGTCACATGCCGGCGTTGCTCGGGCTCGACGGCCCGGCTTCTGTCTGGGCCGTCGTCGCCCTCGCGCCTTGGCCTGCGCCACAACCCACGGCGTCGCGGCCACGGGTCATCCTGATAGGGACTCTAAGTTTTCTACGGCTGCATCAGGCAGGCGTGCAGGTGTTGGGGGTCGTCTCCGCAAGGCCGCAACGTCGGGGCCTCCGTGACGCAGCGGCGCAGCACCTTGCACGGCTGGCCCTCGCTCATAATGTTTACGGTGTCATTGCCTTGGTCGTCCTGTGCCAGTTTTCGCGTCAGGTGGCAACGCGGGTGGAAGGGGCATCCGCTTGGAGGATGGATCGGCGAGGGGATCTCCCCGCCCAGCCGGGCCTTGGGCAGGCGATTGGCGCAATCGGGCCTGGGCACGGCTGCCAGAAGGGCCTGGGTGTAGGGGTGCGCCGCCCGCGCGTAGAGGGCCTCTCTGCCGGCCCGTTCCACGATGCGCCCCAGGTACATGACAGCCACCTCGTCGGCGAAGTGTTCCACCACGGCCAGGTTGTGCGCGATGAACAAGTACGAAAGCCCAAACTCCTCCTGGAGATCGCTGAGCAGGTTGAGGATCTGCGCCTGGATGGACACGTCCAGGGCGCTGACGGGTTCGTCGGCGACGATGAACTCCGGGCCGGGGGCCAAGGCGCGGGCGATTCCGATCCGCTGGCGCTGCCCCCCGGAGAACTCGTGCGGATAGCGATCCGCGCAGTTGGCTGGAAGGCCCACCCGCTCCAGAAGCTCGGCGATTCTCCTGCCTCGCTGCCGGCGCGGCAGGATGGCGTGGACCGCCAGCGGCTCGCCGACGATATCGCCGACGCGCATCCGCGGGTTCAGCGAGCCGGCGGGGTCCTGGAAGATGAACTGCATCCGCCGCCGCAGGGCGCGCAGCTCGCCGCCGGTCAGCGAAAACACATCCAGGCCCGAGAAGACCGCCTTGCCATCCGTGGCGGGTATCAGCCGCAGCAGCGTCCGCCCCAGGGTCGTCTTGCCCGAGCCGCTCTCGCCCACCAGCCCCAGCGTGGTTCCCCGGCGGATGGACAGGTCCACGCCGTCCACCGCGCGCACGAAGCCTTGTACGCGCGAGAACACCCCTCGCCGTACCGGGAAGAGGGTCCGCAGTCTGCTGACTGTCAGAAGCATGTCGGTATTGGCGGTTTGCTCGGACATGTCAGGCACCTTGGGGTTGGCTGTGGCTTGGGTCTGTGCGTGGAGCGACTTCGTAACCGGGACATTCCCAACAGGCCGCCCAATGGCCCGGCTGGACCTCTGCCAAGGAGGGTTCCTGGGTTTGGCAGCGAGGCAGGTCTCGGCCGATGGGACAGCGGGGGTGGAACTTGCAGCCGGTGGGGAAGGCCAGCGGGTCGGGCACGTTTCCGCCGATGGCCTCCAGCCGGCGCTTGGTTTCGCCCAAGCGAGGGATGGAACGGAACAGTCCTTGGGTGTAGGGGTGCAGCGGTTCGGCGAAAAGCCGGGCGGCATCGGTCAGTTCCGCGATCCTGGAGGCATACATGACGCCCACCGCGTCGGCCGTTTCGGCCACTACCGCCAGGTCGTGAGTAATCAGGAGGATGCTAAGGCGATCTTCTTCCCGCAATCGCTTTAGTAAGTCGAGTATTTGCGCCTGGATTGTCACGTCCAGGGCGGTGGTCGGTTCGTCGGCGATCAGCAGGCGCGGACCGCACGAAAGCGCCATGGCGATCATCACCCTCTGGCGCATCCCTCCGGAAAGCTGGTGGGGATACTCTCTGAACCGCTGGGTGGGATCGGGTATGCCGACCCGAGCCAACATGTCTGTGGCCAAGTCTCGTGCCGCGCGCCCCTCCAGGTGGCGGTGCAGGCGGACGGCCTCGACGATCTGGCTGCCGCAGGTATAGACGGGATTCAGCGAGGTCATCGGTTCCTGGAAGATCATGCTGATCTTTCCGCCTCGCACCTGTCGCATCCGCTCGGCCGAGAGGTCTAGCAGGTTCCTGCCCTCCAGCAGCACCTGGCCCGAGACGATCCGTCCCGGGGGGCTGGGGACCAGGCGCAGTATGGAGTAGGCCGTGACGCTCTTGCCACAGCCGCTCTCGCCCACCAGGGCGAAGGTCTGTCCGGCGGCGACGCCGAAGCTGACGTCCTCGACGGCCTTGACCACGCCGGCCGGGGTGTCGAAGTACGTCCGCAGGTTCCTGACCGCCAGGAGGGGCTGGTTCATATGCGCTTGGTCTCCTTGGGGTCCAAGGCCGCCCGCAAGCCCTCGCCGGTGACGTAGAACGCCAACGTGGTCACGAAGATCGCCACGCCGGGAAAGACGATCAGCCACCAGGCGTCCAGGATGTACTGGCGCCCGTCGGCGACGATGTTGCCCCAACTGGGGTCGGGCGGCTGGACGCCGAAGCCCAGGTAACTCAGCGATGCCTCGGCCAGGATCGCGCCGGAGACGCCCAGCACCGCGCTGACGAACACCGGTGGAAGGGCGTTGGGCAGGATGTGGCGGAAGATGATCCGCAGCGGACCGGCGCCGACGGCGCGGGCGGCCTGGACGTAATCCGTCTCCCGCAACGTCAGGAACTCCGCCCGCACGAGGCGGCTGGTTCCCATCCACCCGGTCAGTCCGATGACCGCGGCAACGTACCAGATGCTCGGCCGCAGCATCGCCGCCACCGTCAGGATCAGGAAGAAGCTGGGGATGCACATCATCATGTCCACGAATCGCATCATGATCGTGTCCACCCAGCCGCCGAAGTATCCGCTGACGCTGCCGATGATCGCGCCGATGGCGATGCTGATGCCCACGGCCACGAAGCCGATCAGCAGCGACACGTGGGCGCCCAGCAGGATGCGCGAGAGGGTGTCCCTGCCCAGCTCGTCGGTTCCCAGGGGGTGCTGGGCAGAGGGCGGCAGGAGCTGCGCCGGCGGGTCGGGGACCGTGGGATCGTACGGCCAATGGACCCCGGAAAGATGGATCGTCCAGTAACCCATTCCCACCACGAAGATGCAGGCCATCACGACCATCGACACCAGAGCCGGACGATCCGCGGCGAACCGCCGCCACAGGCCCGCGCGCGGCACGGCGATGGTTTGCATGGCTTCGGCCGGTTGAACGATGTGGTCGTTGGCGTTGGCCACGGCCGCTCCTAGTCCAGCCGGACGCGGGGATCGACCACCGCGTACAGCACGTCCGCCAGCAGGTTGCCCAGCAACACCAGCGCCGAGCCGATCATTAGTTCCACCATGATGACGGGCATGTCGCGCTCCATCATCGCCTCGTACATCAGCCGGCCCATCCCCGGATAACCGAATATCTGTTCCACGATCACCGAACCGCCCAGGAACGCCGGCAACAGGTATCCGATGAACGTCACGATCGGTCGAAGACTGTTGCGCAGGGCGTGCCTGTAGGCCACCTGGGTTTCGCTAAGCCCCTTGGCCCGCGCGGTGCGGATGTAGTCCTCGTTCATGGCCTCGACCATCGAGGCCCGCATATACCGGCTGTCAACGGCGATGCCGCCCAGCGCCAGCACCACCGCCGGCAAGAACACGTGCCAGGTGGCATCCACCATCGCAGAAAACGGATTGGGGAACTCCACGCCGAACGTCTCCGTACCCAGGACCGGGATATGCCAGAGTCGCACGCAGGCCAGGACCAGCATGTACGCCACCCAGAAGGTCGGCAGGCTGATTAAGGCAAAACTAATCAGGCTGATGAGCCTGTCGCGCCACCGGCCGTGATGTCGCGCGGCGTAGATGCCCAGCGGCAGGGCGCAACTGATCGTGATGACCATCGCCATGGCGCTTAGAGCCAGCGTGGCCGGCATGCGCTGGAGGACCTTGCCCGTGGCGGAACGGTTGTCCTTGAAGCTGGCCAGCTTCCCGGTAAACGCGTCCCGCATGATCAGGCCGTATTGGACGATCAGGGGCTTGTCGAAGTGGAACTGGCGTTTCATCATCTCCCGGACGTGGGGGTTGAAGCTGGGATTCATCTCGGCCCCCGGCAGGGCGATCTGTCCGCCGGGAGCGAGGTTGATGATAAAGAAGCTGAGGATCGTGACGCCCGCCAGCAGCGGCAGAGAGATCAGCAGCCTTCGGATGATGAACTTGAACATGCCGGATTCCGCTAGGGGGCCAGTTGCGGCGCGATCGCGCGCGGCGCCCACCAATTCATGTAATGTCCGAAACCTGCGTCCGTGTTCCTAACCGGTTCCATGACCCAGGAACCGTCGCCGACGGGCCGGCGGACGACGTACATATCGCGGTACAGGGCGTTGACGCCCTCGTTGTAGGAAAGGAACAGGTAGGGTTGGTCACGATAGATGACCTCCTGCAACTGACCGCAAAGCCGGGCGATGTCTCGGCGGTCGAAGGTCGTGCGGATCCGCTGGAGCAGCTCGTCGGCTTCCTGATTCGAGTAGGAGCAGAAATTCAGCCCAGGCGGGGCAATCTGCGAACTGTGCCACAATTGATACTGGTCGTAGCTGTATCCAACCGACCAGCCCAGCACGCAGGCGTCGAATTCCTGCGAGTTGATGTAGTTCTTGATGAAGACCGCCCACTCGTAGATGGCCGTGTTGACCTTGATGCCGACCTTCCTGAGATCGTCCTGCACCAGAGCCTGGATGGCCGTACGGAGCGTGTTTCCCTGGTTGGTGATCAGGGTGAACTCGAAGCGACGCCCGTCCTTGTCCAGCCAACCGTCGCCGTCGGTATCGGCCCATCCGGCCTGTGCAAGCATCTGCGCGGCCTTTGCGGGATCATAGGGGAAAGGTTGAAGGTCCTTGTTGGCGTACCACATTTGGAAGGGAAACGTCCCGTTCGCCTGGCGCGCGTAGCCTCGATAGACGTAGCGGATGATCCGCTCCACGTTGACGGCGTGGGCCAATGCCTGGCGCACAAGTTTGTCCGAGAACATCGGTCGTTTGAGATTCCAACCGATGTAGTCATAGCCCAAGCCCCATCGTCGAAAGACCTCAAAGTTCTTCGTGTCACGCTGGTAGCGGGGAACCTGGTAGGGCAACAAACCATTCGTGTCGAACCCGCGGGCCTCGAAGGTCGCTTGGTTGACAAACGGGTCCGGCAGTACCCGGAATGCGACGGCTGGCAGGTTGGGCTTGCCCTCAAAGTAGTCCGCTACGGCCTCCAGTTGGATGACCTCGTTGCGCTTCCATTCCGCCAGGCGGTAGGGGCCGGTGCCCAGGGGCTTGAAGTTGTAGTTGTCCGCCCACCATTGGGCGTCCTTGCCCTCCAAGACGTGCCTGGGCAGCAGGGACATCATCCAACTGTTAAGGCACTCGCTAAACGGGTAGCGGTAGACGACCAGGAAGGTGCGATCGTCGGGCGTTTCGTATCGCTTGACCAGCCAATAATCGCTGGCGCGAGGAGAGCGGTATTGCGGGTCCAGGATGCAGCGCAGTGTAAAGGCCGCGTCGGCCGAGGTGACCGGTTGGCCGTCCTGCCAGCGGACGCCCGGGCGCAACGTGAAACGCAACACCGGCTCGTTCAGCAAGGCTTGAGCCAGTTTTTCCATCACCTCGGCGGCGGGGGAATTCTGTCCGGACAGCGCCTTGGGCAGTGCCTCTAGGAAGGGCTTATCATCGCCGACGAGAGTGACGCTCAACAGCGAATCGCTGATGGGCAGCATCTCGTGGATACGGACCCCGTCGAGAGTCGCATCCAACTCCTCCAGCCGCTTCTGGATCGCCGGCGCGGTCACGGCGCTACCGTCGGCAAGCTTGGCGGACGGGTCGTAGGTCAACGTAACCACTGTTACGGGAAGGAGTTTGCTGCTGTCGATAATCTCAAACAGCACCTTTTCATAGTCCGTCCCGGCCACCAGGCGCTCGTTGGGATCGCCGAAATGCAGCCGCAGGGTCGAGCCTTCCTGCTTGCAGGATGTCAGCCGCATCGAGGGCCACCGGTCGGCTGCGGCCTGGAGCCGGCGGAAGGCTTCGGCGGCATCGGCATCGTTGGCGAAAAAGGCCGTGGAGTCCTGCGACAGGCGGAAGTCTTCCGCCAAGTCGCCGACGACGTTGAGGTGCTCGTCGAACTTAAGCAACCCGTTGAGGATGAAGCCCTGCACTTCGCCGGCGGAGGTGGTTTGGGAAATGATGGGGTTGAGGTTGTCCGGTTCGCCGATGGTGCCCAGGGTCAGTTGGCCCTTCTTGTGGCCAACATCGAGGTCTCGGACGACAAAAAAGGCCATCAGCATCCATGCCAGCAGGACGATCAGTGGCGCCAACAGCAGGTGCTTTACCGACATGCCTTGCTCCGGGGCTTGCGGGAGGAGCGCCGGCCGCTTCCTATGGCAGTATCACCCGGCCCGTCCATCATGGCTGGGCGGATGATGTGCTGGGCGTGGCGGGTTGATTCTGCGACTCGCTCGATTCGCTCAACGTGTATCCGGCGGCGACCAGCGACTCGCGCCATGCCTGGACGGCCGAGAGGACAGCCAGGTTGCGATCGACCTCGCCCTTGGTCGCCAGCGCCGAGGTCATCGGCGTCTTCCGCAATCGGGTGACATAGTTCAGTGCGTTCTCACAATCCTGCAACAGCGGTTCCACTGCCGCGGCGGCGGGACTTCCCGGACTGGCGGCGGTAAGGGCCTTGGCTGCCGACAGCATCGCGCCATGAACCATCCCAATGACGTCCTGCGTGACGGCGCTGTCGCTGGCCAGGGCGTCCCGCACGGTGCGCAGCACCGTGATGCCTTTGCGACAGCAGGCGCACATCTCCAAATCACCGCCGGCGACCTTCCCGCACAGGCGAGGCCAAACGCCCGCGAAAATGCCCAAAAGCCGCTTGCGGGCCTGCTGGAAGTCTTGGGCGGAAATGGTCCTGGGAGCGTCGCTCTCGATGTGGAACATTCCCAGGGCCTCCTGGAGCACCGGGAGAGAGTTTTCCTTGGCGACAGCCTGGGCCAGCGAGGCGTACATCCTTTCGGCGAATTCCTTGCCCTGGGCCAGCACCAGCAACCGGATTCGCCGGTAGCCCTGCCATGCGTACAGCCGCACGGCCGGGTTGGAGTGCGCCAGCATTGCGTCGAGTACCGGTTGAATGGGAACCTGCCGCATCTGCGAGACGGTCAGGGCGGCGTTGACCTGTAGACGGGGATCTTCCAGCCTCAGCAGTTCCGGGACCCCTTTGGCGACTTCCTCGGCGACGGCGTACTGATACCTCATGCTGTCGTAGCGGCTATAGACGGCCAGCAGGCCCTTGCGTGCGGCCACGATTTCCTGGTCACTGCCGGCTTCCCGCAGTTGGCCCAGCCCATGCCCTACGGCCTTGGACACCATTTCCACGTGGGAAGCCAGAAGTCCGGACTTCAAGGCGCTTTCGGGGATGTCGATGGCAGCCGGACCGGCCGGTTGGGTGTCCTGCGCCGGTGCCCAGACAGGCAGGAGGGCCAGAAGGCAGAACCCGAATGCGCCGACGCTCAAACGATGGAGGATGCTCATGGCCTTTGCCTGTTATTTACCCGGTCGCGGAAGCCAATTCTCCAGGGCGAAGCGTATCGGCGAC